>OGDF01000046.1_pt1 | contig 166120 bp, 186 predicted proteins | sample 1570141 | NCBI WGS metagenome assembly OGDF01 (sample SAMEA4370581, study PRJEB24528) | human gut metagenome | reverse complement strand
GCCCGCCTATCTGGATCATCAGCAGTATTACCGTCTGCCCGAAAGCGGACCAATAGCTACCTGTATCCTGCACGACCAGCCCCGTAACGCAAACGGCGGAGGTCGATGTGAACAGCGCCTCATGAAACGGCGTAACAACTCCGGCAGTCGATGAAAACGGCAGCATCAATATCAGCGCTCCAAGCACTATGACACTGGCAAAGCCCAAAACGATCAGCTTAAAGGATGACAGCCTCTTTTTTCTATGTGTAATTTCAGACATATATACTTCTCCTATTTCTTCTTGTTTATAAAGAGAATACCGTGAAACATAATAAAACGGTGTAATGATTCAGCGCTCTGTATTAAGATTGCATTAAGACGCTCATTCTTTCAAAAAACAGTGCAGAGTATAGCAAAAAGGCACAGACAAAGGCGGATCGTTTGTAACCGTTGTGCGGCTTGAAACGGAACTCAGAGCCACTCTCACAGAACAGCAAAAGGTTCCGTTCGAACAAATTAAAAAACGGATGCAGAAATTATAACCGGCATGAGCTACAAGCGTTCACAAACGGATTTCGATTTACATCACGGCTGATGATGGAAGTGTACGAGCCGACACCTGAATTAGAACCGTAACAAAGTAAGATAATCGGAAACGGGATCGCACGATTCTGTTTCTGTTTCGAAAATATATACTGCAACAGGCAGAGAATCTCACCGTCCTTTACCTGTTTTCTTTTGGCGGATAGCCCTCGAGATTTTGAACATTTTGTAAATTCTCAATTTTAAGGTGTTAGAACACCCGATTTTCGGCATGAAAAGTGAGGGGATAAAATTTTCAATCATTTCAAACCGCATAAGCGACTACCGATTAAAGCCGAGAGATTACGCCGTCTACTGCTGCCTTGTAAAACACAGCGATAAAAACGGTGTCTGCTTTCCGTCACGGCGGCTGATCGCCGAGGAATGCTGATTGACAAAAAGACGGTGGACGCAGCAATCCGAAGTCTTGAAAAAGAAAAAGCGCTGCAGACAGGACGGATCAAACACAAGCAACGCCTACACGGTCAAGTTATTTCGGTAGTGTATTTTTTCGTACAGGGTGGTGTAAGAAACGGTATCGCAGAACTATACTGGTGCTAGAATATAACCATAGACACGAAATGTTAAACAAGCTATACTTATAGAAAAAGGAGTTCAACACAATGGCTAAAAATCAAAAATCATACACCCCAGAGTTTAAACAGCAGATTGATATTTATTTCCGTTACATCGGCAATGTCACCGAAATGTAAAGATCATAAAAAAGGCGAAAGACAGGCGGTGCATATGCACTACCTGCCATTCGGCGCCCGATTAAACAAAGGTATCCTTATGGTAACCCAGTTAATACTGGTTTTTTCGGCACATATAAACCAAAGGGAACTATTCCCACTCTATAATTCGTAAATAAAACCTATTTAAATACACTAATTTACTATTAATTCTATTCTAAATATTTAATTAAATTATAACCATTTTTAACTGGCTATAAATTCAAATAGTATCACAGTAGTATTACATCAATAGCAATTAGCCAACATATCATATGATACTTTTAATGTGTTACTACATGAATACTAGAGTAAACATAATAACATATATTGATTAGATTGTACTACAAAATATATGCATTGTCAAAGCATAAAACTTCGAGAAATCATATGATATTTCTAAAAATATGAATTTGTTTCCTACTTTCAAAATCTGTATAAAAATAATTATTTTTGTTAGTTGATTTCCAATCACCTGCAACAATTAACTTTCTATCCATATTATTATACAGTTTGCCCTTAATTTCTCTGTATAACTCTCTATCCACAAATTTTAATACAAAAGTGTAACCATGTCCCTCTAAAAAAATACATAAATTGGTATTATCATATAGATATTTTTTAGGTTTACATTCAACAATCTTAAATCCAAAACATCCTTTGTAATTCCAATTCTTACTTCTTTCATCTAATAATAAAAATCCAACTTTCATTTTATCAATTTTAAAATTAATGTTATGAGCCTTACACAAGTTGTATAATTCTGTCAATGTTCTAGGTGTATGTTTTTTAGGCGTACCTGTATTATGTGAATGAGCATTCTTGTTTTTAGATTGCTTTTCTGTTGGAATTTTAATATTTGCAAAAAACTTATCTAAAGCAAGACCCTTATCTGTAAGGTTTTTAATACCAGTACTTTGATTTTTAGCAAAAGGACAACCATCAATATGCTTGAACAATTTATCCTTTGCACTAAAATAAGATGCTCTTTCACCATCTACTGAACATAAAAATAAATGTGCGTTACATTGTTCATTGGGACAAAAATAGAATCTACTTCTGTCCTCCACGCTAGCTTCAGCAGCATAGATTATACTATTCTCATCATTTTTTATTCTATAAGCATATAAAGACATAAAGCACTCCTTGAGTTATTATTCAAACTCAATAGTATCGTTAAGCTGTTCATTAATTTCAATTCTTGATTTAATGTCAATTTCTTTAACAAACCAATTCTGTAATTCACAGTTTTTAATAAATTCATCGATTCTATTTACACCATTTATTTCTTTTAGTGTAACAACTACTCCAAATCGTACACCTATACCGTCATCAGGATTTAATCTATTATTGGTTTTTATTTCCATTCCCCAATTTTTATTGGTATAAGAAACTCTTGGCTTATAATTATCTCTTATTGTGTCTGATATGTATTTAACATTATCCCATTTACGAAACTCTTTTCTTGCATTTGCTTCTAATATATGGTGACCTTCGCCAAATTCAACATCTTCATTTTGATAATCAGAATTAATACCTCCACCAATTTTATTGTCATCTTTTATGCGACCAAAAGAAAGATTGAGTTCTGTATTGGTATAATCAACACCTTGTGCTCGACTACATTTTGGAAAATAACACATTGTTGCACGAGCTATATAAGGGTACTTGCCATCTTTTAAAGGTACAGGAAAATGATAATTATATGTATTCCATTTTTCATTAACATCTGAAACAACAAATTTAATTTCATCATCACTTGTCTTAATGATATCTTCTATCTTAATAGGAACCACACCATGACCATACAGTTTTAATTCACTTAGAGGTACACTTTTATTCCACTCTCTAGCAGAATCAATTATTAATGCTTTTGCAGTTTCCCTTCCCATCCCTAATACATCAATTAAATATGATAGTTTTCTAGCAATCCAAGGTGCAGCATAGGAAGTACCGGACACTTTAGCTTCTCCAGTATGTTCACATACTGTCATATATTGTTCTTTACTTCCACCGTAATAACTAACATCTGGCTTAGTAAAGAATGATAAAGCTAATCCTTTCCTTGAATACTCAGTAGCTAATTTATCCTTCGTTACCGCATTAACTACCAATCCATTAATTGAATCAGCAGGAGAACCGATTTTCTCAACATCAATACTTTCCTTATTAGTCCCTGCAATTACAAAAATAACATCATATTCAAATTGTATTTCATCAAGTATGGCTGATTCTGCCGAGATAAAATTGTCATTAATTTCTTTACTACTACCTAGTGAAATGTTCCAAACCTTTATATCCGTATTATTGCTAACAATCTCTTTAATTTGTTTTATTATTGTAAATGAAGAAAACTTATTACCGGTAGTAACACCAAAATGTCTTACTCTAAAGTTTCCACAACCATCATCCAACCAAGGATTAAATCTAGGACCATCAACAATAATTGATGTTACACCAGTTCCATGCTTTGTGTCCTCAAGAGTTCTAGGAATATTAGGGTCTAGCATATCGTGATATTCCACCCAATCCTTGAAATAAACATCCTCATAAAACAGTGTATCAATTACACCAATAGTAGGTTCTATGCTTGGAGGATCTATACGATATACTCTTTCATCATACTGATCAATAAAATTAGAAGGAGATAAATCTAATAAATCCTCCGTAGCCATTGACACTAAATAAGGTGCTTTATCAAATAATATGGCTAATTGCTGACTATCTAACAATACTGTTGTTTCGTTTAAAATTCTACTTTGAAAAACATCTATACCAAGCTTTTTTAATAAAGATTTAGTATCAGTATTAGTATTATATAGAGTGACAATACTTTGCTTAATACTAGGATTTGCTTCTTCTATATCAAAATCATCAATATAGGAAACATCACCTATTACTCCTCTAAATCTAGATTTTGAAATAGAATACTTTTTATAGTTAGGTTTATTCATTCTTGATTTATCTTTAAACATTACATAATCAATTATACCATCGAAACCATCTTCAAGTACACCATATGCCTTTGAAAGCAAATCGACACTTTTTTCTAAATCTTTTATATCTAGATAATAGGTTATTATATGTTTCGTTTTACTGTCATTAAATTTAGCTCCCACAACAGAATAATTTGAATTTTTTCCCTTAAATAAACAACTAATTCTATTACTTTTAGCAACCAATTTATTATAATACACTGAAACAAGTACTCCATCAAATGGCTTATTAACGCTATTCCAATAATCAATAAGTTTTTGCAACTTATTCTTTAATTGTAATATATGATTACTTGTAACAGGGAAATGACTGTTCATACTTTCATCAAAGTTGACAACACTTTTATCTTCCTGATTAAATTTATTACCTTTTAACTCTAATACATTATTCAATAGCATCTCTCTCCTTGTTTAATTTTCTTGAAACTGAACTTTTTGATTCCCCAGTTAATTCCTCTATTTCTCTTACTGTGAAACCTTGATCATAAAGTTCCTCTATGCTTTTATCCTTTAAAGGTCCAAGCAAATTATTATATAGTCTAACTAAATAATCGTAGTTTTTATTTGTATCACTAAAGGCTAACGAGGTTTTTATAATATTAATTAGCTCACCAGGATATGGAAGATGTTCACATTTTCTTAATATTTTTCTGAATAAGCGTATATCTTTGCTTGCATTTTTAAAATTTTTAATATATGAAACAAAATAGTATTCCGCAACTTCCAATAAATCCTCTTGGCTATACCTATTGAAATTAATTACTGCATCAAATCTTCTAACAAGTGCTTTATCGAAGTTAGAAAACAAGTTGGTTGTAGCAATAATAACAATTTCTTTGTTTAAGTCTGTTAGTCTATCAAACTCTCTTAACATAGTAGAGGTTACTCTTCCCATTTCTCGAACATCGTTATTGTTAATTCTATCTAAAGCAATAACATCAATTTCATCAAATAAAATAATACTCTTATTTGGATATGGTAAAGAATTAATATCAGCAAACACCTTAGAAATATTCTTATTTGTTTGACCAAGTTTACTATCAACAATATTATCAAAATCAACACAATATAATTTTCTTTCCAATAGTTTTGCAACAAACTTTGTAGCCTCCGTTTTACCAGTGCCAGGTAAACCTTCAAATAAAAACTTATTAATTCCTATATTATGATTAACTGCATTTATCACACCTTTAATATCACTAACAATATCAATAGGTAGCCTTAAAGTATTTAAATCTACAATATCAACTTCTTTAAGAAATTCACTTTCAAAATCATTAGACTGTGGAACATAAAAATTTGAATTTGACATCAAACTCATAATATACTCAGCTAATTGAGAATCACCTATCGAATCAAAATACCTCGCAATATTAATAGACTGATTTCTAAACGCATTATCATTTTTTTCAAAATGATATTGAATCAAACTAATTACATCCTGTTTTTTCATCTGTTATCATCCTCTCATTTATATTGTATCACCAGTTGGGACATTTGTCTATACTTTTGGGACATTTTTCTAAATATTTATTTTCCTATTCACTTCATTTTTATCTAATATTATACTATAAATCCCCTAAAACAGAGCACTTTTGTGCTCTGTTTTGTGTTTTATTCTGTTTTTTTAAAAGTACAGAAATTATGTACAATGTATCCATAAATAACCTCTAAAATTATAACAACTATCACAAAATACAGATAAATTGTACTTTTGTATTGACGGTACAAGAAATTTGTACTATAATATAACCACAGTTAAGAAAAACCCATATTTCTTAACTTGTCTACAAAGGTGGGAGTTACACCTCCAGTTAATATTACAAAAATTGTGACTTTAGTTGAAAATTCTTGAAAATCCTTAAAATTAATTATTTGTAACTCCCACTTACATATGAAAATAAAACAAAGAAAGCTGAGAAAAACGATGAAAAAGAGAATTATTGTAAAAAGACCTATGCAGTCTGCTGAACTGGTTGAAACTGAAATCAAGTACAGATGTAACCTTAAAGAGTACATCAGTAATGACAGAAGAGTATTGCTTGAGCATGTACCAGTCTTAACAAACAGTGGACTATATGCTGTTGTTGATGAAGAAGGAATACCTAAAAATCTTGATAAGAATATGTTTGTAACTGTTCCATCAAATGTTCACCCAATTCAATTACTTTTCGGTAATGTGGTGTTTTGCAGATTATCATTTAATGTTAATGATGACTATGATTATCAAGTAGAAGACCTAACTGATGATGATATAGCTACTGTATCTACTTTAATTCATACTCAAAGATACTTAAGTAGTCAGTTTAAAAAACTTTACTCGTCATTTGAAGAATACAAAAGACCAGTAGTATTTTCTTTTGAAGGAGGAGAACAAATTAATGGAAATGACTAAACTAAAAGCCATTAGATATATTGGAATTGCGATATCAATCGCAATTTCAATTATCATAAGATTAATCATTGGCTATTTTAACGGCTTTATTATGTTACCTTTACTGTGGTGGATAATTTCTCGTATTCCGGAAGAAATAAGAGATATGAAAGAAGCACTTGAATATTGTGCTAGTCAAGAAGAGGAAGAAGTTGACCCAGTTCTTGCTCCTCTAATCGATATGGAAATATTAGAAATTGACGAAGTTAATATTCCGTTAAAAGCCGAGGAGGTATGTTATGAATAATATACTGTCTTTCAACGCTGACATTGACTTTGAGAATGTGAAAACTTTAGTTTTTAACATCTTCATTGAAAAACCTTCTGATTTTGAATATGACTATTGTGTACATTTTGCTATCAAAAAGATAAGCAATCTTCTCAATCACAATCAAATTACTGCAGAAGAATTAACTGATGATTATTTTGCAAGTATAATCATTGAGCAGATTTCTCAGTACAGATTGATGAACAAATATCTGTACAGCAGTAACAGAATTCAGGAGGCTGGTTAATTATGAAAGCAAGGCTACCGGCATTAAGCAATAATCAAAAAAAGAAAGCTCGTGCTGAAATTGAGAAAATGGCTGATGAGGTCTTAAGCCAAAAATATGAACAGGCAATGAGAAGATTTATGAAGATTACTTGCCATGTTCTTAATGAGCACTACGGGTTTGGTAAGCATAGATTGTCTGTTGTATGTAGTGAAATAGGTAAGCTATCAACGGAACACGATAATGACGAACTGTTCTTTGAACATCTAGACAGGGTTGTAATTGATTACTTGGGAATGAATTTTCCAAGAGAAAGTGAGGAAGAAAACAACAATGGAACTAACTAAAGAACAATTAAAGGCACTAAGGAAAGCATATCCTTATGGCACAAGGGTTGAATTAATAAGTATGGGTGAAGACCCTGCTCCAATTCAGCCTGGTGCAAGAGGTAGAGTGCATAATGTTGATGATATTGGAACAATACATATTGATTGGGATAATGGAAGACAAATAGGTATTGTGTATGGTGTAGATAAAATAAGGAGGTTATAAATAATATGTTTGGAATAAAATCACAAAGAATCATCAATATGTTTGAAGAAGAGAAAACAAGTGCAAACAGAAACAACCCTTCGTTTTCATCATCACACGAAGGGTTTGCTGTAATATTGGAGGAAATCGAAGAGTTCAAAGAAGACTCAGAAAGAATAGAAAATGTTTTTTCTGCTTTATGGCAAGACATTAAGCAGAATGAAGAACCAAAGTATCAGCAACAAAAGGCTCGTGAATTAATGGCTAATGTTAAAGACGCAATTTTGGAGTTAATTCAAGTTGGAGCAATGGCAAGTAAACTAATAGATTATCTTGAAATACAGGAGGCAGAAAATGTTTAGATACATTGAGCTGAGCAAGTTAAGACCTCACCCACAAAACCCTCGTAAGGAACTAGGTGACCTTTCAGAACTTGCTGAAAGCATAAAAACAAGAGGAATAAGCAATGAGAGAAATTTTATTTAGAGGAAAACGAGCCGACAACGGTGAGTGGGTAGAGGGTTATTTGTATATTACTCAAAATGGTGAATACGAAATAAGCAATTACTGTAAATATTATAATTGTGAACGCAATACATACATAGTTATCCCCGAAACAGTCGGACAGTACACAGGCTTGACCGATAAGAACGGCAAGAAGATTTTTGAGGGGGATATTGTAAAATATGGTGATACTGTTCATAAAGTAGTGTTTGAACAAAGAAACGGAACAGCGTATTTTGGTCTTGTGTATTCAACACTTGAAACCTTATCGTTTGGATATTATCAAGATTTGAAACAAATTGAAGTAATCGGCAATATCTACGATAATCCCAAATTGTTGGAACAGGAGGGCTGACAATGGCAAGTTGTAAGGGTTGTATGCACGAAAAAGTGTGCAATTATTGAATTGGCTTATAGAATTAAAAGAGTATAAGGAGCGTGAAAACAATGGCTGAATACATAGAGCGGAACGGATTACTTAAATGGGCAAGAGAATTTTATCCTGAGGAAAAAGTCTTTGCAAGTGCAGTAATTAACGCACCTACTGCTGATGTGCAGGAGGTTAGGCATGGAAAAAATTTAACTAAAGCTCACCCTGTTGATGAATTTATTTGTTCCGAATGTGGTTATATGACCGAAGATTGCACAGAGAAAATATATAGTCAGGACGGAGATGATTGTTATCTTTGCGAATATGAATACAATTATTGCCCCAACTGCGGTGCAAAAATGGATAAGGAGTGAGTGTCTTGTATGGATTTGGAAATACAGAAGTAGCTATAAGAAATGCCGAAAGAACAATTAACGATTTGCTTAAATTTTGTAAAAAGAACAATGGCAAATTATATTTGTACTTAGATAATGGTACAACTCTTTGTATAACAGATAATGTGCATTTAAGTTATTGCACTATGATTAAGGTAAAGGAGTGATATAGAATGAGAGAAGTTACAATAGGAGATTTTGTAGAAACAATTCACAATATTAACGGTATTTTAACAGCCGTAAAAAGGGGTTATTATGGTTTAACTGCCTTTATTGCGACCGCTGATTGACGAACATTTTATTGTCCCGTTGGTGATTTAAAAGATTGTATTTATAAGGAGTGAAGAAAATGAAAAAGATAAATCAAAAAAGGTTCATTAAGTTAGCAAGAAGATTTTACGCAGAAAAGGACATCAAAAGAGTCATTAATTTTATGAGAGAGCATAATGGTTTTATTTCTTATCTTGACTTTGTTGTTATCTTATCTATGCACAAATTAAATCTTGATAACACTTTGACTTATTTAACACAAATGCTTCAATTAGGTGCTAACAAAATTGAAACAAACATGAATGGGGGTATTTGATGGCTAGTATAGTATCACATATTGTATGTTATTTAATCGGTGCAGTAACAGGTGTTGTTATAATGTGCTTATTGAGAGGTGGTGATGACAAGTGATGACTTTAATTGATGTAACTGATGAGTATTATCGCCTGAAAGCAAAAATGTGTTGCAAGTATCGTTGCAACAACTGTCCGTTATCTAAACAAAGAAATTCGCAACATTTAGCTTGTAATATATTAGAGCGTGAAAACCCAGAAAAAGCATTTAAAATTGTAAAAAAATGGAGTGAAGAAAATGACACCTAATGATTATAGATTAAGACACCCAAGATGTCGTACTTGCGTTTATTGGGAAGGAGGTGCTAAGGACTGCCAAGGCTATAAACGTTGCCGTGTGAAAAATAAAGAAATGGGATGTAACGATGGCAGACTTTGCAAAGTTTATAAGCCAAGGAGGTTTGAAGGATGAAAATGACACCTAACGAATGGAGAAAAAGACATAAGCGTTGTGGCACTTGTATTTATTGGCGAGGAGACCCACTTGAACGAAAACCTTATTGCAAAGTAAAACAAATTAACAAGACTTTAAAAAAAGGTAGATTTTGTAAGGTTTATAAAGCAGAGGAGTTTAAAGAATGAATAAAATAATTAAGTTAGTAAACAATGGTCAAATTGTATTTATTAATACAAATGCAGTTTGGTATATTACCTGTGATAACAGCTCACCAGACACTATTCAAATTATACTTGACAAAGATGAGTTCTTTTTTATTAAGTGGAGAAACAATCCGGGAAAAGTAAAAAAAGAATTAGATAGAATTGAAAAATTTTTACTTGATGATACTACAATGTTGGAGGTAAGAAATGACTGATTGTAGCATTACAAAGAATTACATACATGAACGAAAGAGAATGTGTAAAGATATGAAAAAAATAAACTGTCAATGTTGCGGTTTTTATAATAGAATTGAGGGTTGTATAGAACAATCTATTGAAGAAGCAGACGCAAAACGAGCGGTTAGAATTGTGCAAAATTGGAGCGATAGGAACCCACCAAAAACTCTTTTATCAGAGTTTTTGGAGCATTATCCAAAGACTGAATTAAATAGTGATGGTTTTCCCAGTAATATTGTACCTTGTAGTTTAGGACTTATAAAAAGAAAAGACATATGTAAAAACATGTGTTTATATTTTTATGACAAGGGGCATCCTTGTTATGATTGCTGGAACACACCTAAAGAATCAAATTAGGTAAAATAGCATAGCATTGAAAACACATAGTAGTATTTTGCTCCTTTATCCCCTACTATGTGTTTTTGTTATATAAACACAATATATAGTGTACATCTTTGTGTAGTAATGGTATTGATTAATACCTCAAAAAGAGCGAACATGTGTGTACCGAAAGGGAAAACAACAAACTTTAAGGAGCATAATTATGAATACAAAAACAGCTAAGCAAATCACAGAAATGAAAGAACAGACAATCGGTGTTGAAGTTGAAATGAACAATATCACAAGAAGAAAAGCAGCAAAACTTGCAGCTGACTTTTTTGGCACAGGACGATTTGAGGACACAGCATACCGAAACGGTTATAGCACTTGGTCAGCTTGGGATAGCCAAGGCAGAGAATGGAAATTCCAAAAGGATGTAAGCATTCGAGGAACAGACATTCAGAAATGCGAAATGGTAACACCAATCCTTAAATACGAGGATATAGAAACCTTGCAGGAAATCATCAGAATACTTCGTAAAGCCGGAGCAAAAAGCGACTCAACAAGGGGTTGTGGTGTACATATTCACATTGGAGCAAACGGTCACACAGCACAAACACTAAGAAACCTAGCAAACATTATGGCAAGTCATGAAAGACTTTTAATTGACGCATTGAACATTGACAACGGACGAGTTAACAGCTACTGCAAAACAGTTGACACAAGGTTCTTGGAAAAGGTAAATAAAGTAAAGCCTAGAACAATGTCAGACCTTGCAAATGTATGGTATGAAAGCCACAATTCAATTTACGATAGAAACCAACATTACAACGATAGCCGATACCATATGCTTAACCTACACGCAACCTTCACTAAAGGCACAGTTGAATTTAGACTTTTCCAATTTGACAAACCGGCAAACGGAAAGCAAAACGGACTTCACGCAGGACAACTTAAAAGTTACATTCAGCTTTGCTTAGCACTTAGCCAAATGGCAAAGACAGTAAAGACAGCAAGTCCAAAGCCACAACAAACAGAGAACCCTAAATACGCAATGAGAACTTGGCTTTTAAGACTTGGCTTTGTAGGGGACGAATTCAAGACAGCAAGAAATGTATTCACTAACAGACTTTCCGGTGACACAGCCTTCAGAAACGGCAGAACAGCCTAAGGAAAACTTAATAAACGGCTAACCTTAGAGATAGGGTTAGCCTTAAGGTGGTAGAAGGGTATCCCCTTCAGAAAGGATTGATTTAAAAAATGAAAAAATACTATGTAGCTTACGGAAGTAATCTAAATGTTAAGCAAATGAAAATGAGGTGTCCAGGTGCAACCATTCTTGGTACTGCAAAGTTAAAGGACTATGAACTACTGTTCAAGGGTAGTAAGACAGGTTCATACCTAACTATTGAGAAAAAGGAAGGTAGCACTGTTCCGGTTGTGATTTGGGAGGTAACTGAAAGTGATGAAAAATCCCTTGATAGGTACGAGGGTTATCCAATCTTTTATTATAAGAAAGAATTGAAACTTCAATACAAGGGTATAAGAACCGGCAAAAGACGAACTGTTAATGCTTTCGTATATATTATGCACGAGGAAAACCCTGTTGGTGTTCCTAGCGATTACTATATGAACACTTGCATTAACGGATACGACACCTTTTACTTTGATAAGAATATCCTTATCAATGCTTACAAAAAATCAAAGGAGATGTTCAAAAATGAAAACTAATGAAATGACAATCCACACCTGCCCCAAGTGTGGGAAAGAATACAAAGGGCGTGGTGCTTTATCAAGGGTAGATAGTTTAACAACTATCTGTCCGGACTGTGGCACAAGAGAGGCTTTAGAAAGCATTGGTGTTGATAAAGCCGAGCAAGATAAAATTCTTGGGATTATTCATAAAAATTCAGATTAATAATATAAAATGAGCGAACACTAAAATCTAAAGTGTTCGCCCCTTTCTTTCCTTGTATTACTTATTTTCCCTTGGTGGTATGTAAACAAGGATGTCACATAAATCACAATTCAATACATTACATATCTTATCAATATGATTTAAGTTGACCCTATCACACAATTCATGATACATATCATTAATTGTTGAAGGTCTAATTTTAGTTTTTCGTGCTAATTCAGCTTGAGTCATTCGTAATTCTCCAAGCTTCTTTGAAAGTAAAATTCTAATAGCCATTCTTTCCTATTGCTCCTTCCTATATAAGATAACATAAAGAGAAATGAATTGTATTTCTTATGTTAGAAAATAACGACATAGGATATAAAATAACAAAAATACAATATACTCTAAAATGTTCCACTAATATAATGACAAAAAAGAAAAAATATAATAACTTTAGTTAAGAAAACGAATAACCCACAAAAGCAAAAAAGACCCACAGCAGTAAATTTACATACTGCCGTGAGTCTTTTAATTTTGCACGAAATTTTTAAAATTTTACTTAAACAATTTAAAAAGTTAATGATTTTGTTTGATTTTTTAATTAATTATTTCAAACTTTAACGATTTTGTTTAAAGTTTTAATCATTTGTTCAATCTTTTAATTAATTGTTCAATTCTTTAAGGTTCAATAAAGTAAGCCTTACCATTATGCTTATCATTAGAAATCAGCTTACCGTAATACCAACCTTTGTATTTACCACTTTCAATGGTACATACAATTCTGACACGATAGTCTTTCTTGATTTTAGTATTAGTATTAAACTTGGTTTCTTTAGCGTTAAGTCTATGGAACTTACTACCAGCTTTGAATGTCTTAATCTTGTATGTAGATAGTCCACTAATTGACTTACAAATATGACTATTTGCAATATAGTAAACTTCATTCTTATACTTTACCTTAGACCAACCAAAACCATCATCAGACATCCAGGTTACTGCTGTACCTCTCTTGATGTTCTTTGCCGGTACACTACTCTTGCCTACTGTGTCACGATATGCTGACTTATATAGTGCTGCATTATGACTTACTTTAACAGTTTTATTTGTGTCAGTAATTTTACAGCCATTAGTAAGATTAGTAGCTGTATGACACTCGTCATTAAGCAAAATATCGCCTTCACAGAGGTAGTTATCAGATGTAAGGTACTTATTATCTGTTAAAACCTTAAAGCCTGCATCAGCTAAAATTTTACGCATATTACCTGTATATGTACAAGTGATATTCTGCAAAGCCTTGATACCTAGTAGATGACCAGTTGCTTTAATATTTGCAATAACACCAGCTGAGCAATCTGCATCACATTTTTTAGTAATCTTACTAGGATTATAATTAACCTTCTTAAGCTCATTATAATAGCTATCTCTATTGTACTGATTATAACCAATATGGTCATTGTTTGCAGCTTTCCTTGCAAGGTCTGCGATTTTCTTTCTTACTTTTTTGTTTGGATGACGAAGAACGCATTTCCAAGGTCTTGAATACCATGGAATAATCCACCATTCTGTACCTGTCTGATCACCGGCTTTACCACCTACAATATGGCCTCTTTCATCTCCACCACTATTGCTAATCATAATTATTTAGCCTCCTTATTTGATATAGATACATTTTCCCACTTTTTGTACGCATCCAAGTAATACTCATCTTTATCGCCATTGAATGTTACTTCATAATACATACCGTCACTAACCGTTGTAGATAGTAATGCTTTATGGTTCTGCAAAGTCTTACAGAACCATACTACATACACATCATTTTTAGTAATTTTCTTTTTATCAGTTACATCTACTCTCTTGTTATAGTAGTCTACAACCAACTGCTTACATTCTTCTTGTAAATTCATTTTACTGTTCCTCGCTTTCATCCACCTCAGGAAGACCTGAAACAGATGTTAAAATTGATAGCACACCAGCAAGAACTGATGCAGATACAACTGCTACCCAATCAACTTCTGTTAGAAGTGCAGTAGCACCGATTGTAGCAACTGCAGTTTGAGCAGTTGTCTTGACTGCTCTTACAGCAGCAGCTTTCCACCACTTTTTCCAATTCCTCATATTCTCACCTCCTTTCCTATCATCCGTGGATAATAAATCCTAAGTAGTAGCCAACCAACCCTGTGGCAACTGCTCCTAAAATAAGTCTTACCCAATATTTCCATGAATCTCTTTTACTTTGTTCAATCTTATCAATCTTCTCAGACTGTTCTTCGAGTTGTTTCGATTGAAATTTTATAGACTGAGCAAGTTCGTTTACGCTTATCGTTAAAGATTGAAGATTTTTACTCTGTTCCTCTAAATCTTTAATCCTGTGTTCTGCTGCTATAATTTTAGTTTCGTGTTCAGTAATAGCCTTAACAACACTCTCAGCATCCATATAAGCCACCATCTCCCCTAAAAAAAGCACTACCTTAATTGGTAGTGCTTTGGCTTAATGATTACACAAATATTATGTTTGTGAATCATCATATTCATTTTCTTCTTCGTTATCTTCACCCCACATTGCAATTACTGCAGCATAGTATTCATCAGATAACACATTCTTTAGCACTTCTCTATCTTCTTTAGTGTTGCTAAATGAATTTCGTTCATTACTGCCAACCTGCATTTCTACACCATTTACAGTAATAAACTGTTGCTTTAATACCGATACACTTTCCGGAGTTAGCATATCAAGAGTTACTCTTTCTTTCAGTTCCATTTCATAATCCTTTCCTAGCTATTAATTAAATAACTAAATGTAGTTGTAATAGTTTCATCAGAAGCAAAATTTCCACTAATTTTATTAATATAAAAATGAGTTCCACTAACTGCTAACTTATATTGATTATTAGCACTCGAAATAGCTAACCATCTATAAGTTTGACCTATTGTAGCCATAAACGGTAAACCTAAACAATCAAGATAATTTTTATCCGAAGGTAAGTTTGAAACAGCTATTTGAATTGTTACCATATTTTCAATTTTTGTATAATTGAACTTAGCGATAATATTAGTGCCTTGATAATATATATTACCAATACCCGTTTCAATTTTCGAATTATCGTACTTCTTTTGAATATCATTGCTATTTTGCTTAATTTTTTCATCTAACAAATCATTTTTATAATCTGTATAGATTTTTGTATCAGCTATATATTTAAGCTGAAAATCACAATCTGCAATAATATTTGTTATTGGATAGTAAGTGTATAAAGAAAGTATTTTATCAACTTCAGCCTTAGATAAATCAACCCTAATCGGCTTTGCAAGTGGAGCAACCATATACACTTCATTGTCATCAAGCCACTTTTTAAATTTTGCAATATCACCATCAAATTCAGTCATTCTGATTGCAATTCCAACACCACTAACATTTATCCAACCTATTGAATTATCAAAAGCAGTATTCTTTTCATTTTCTCCTACATCAAGATGACTGCATAAAATCAAAGGTTTGTTGTCTTTCACATCAAATGAATATGAATAGTCGTTTCTGAAAAATCTATGGGTTGCTTTTGAATAATTCCATTCGAGGCTGGTTGACTTTCTCTGTGATGTGATTCTTTCAGCAAATAATCTTTGTGTTATGTAACCTGTACCGTCATTATTTACTGTGAGGGTATCACATACATCACCTATACCATGTAAAGATTTTTCAATCTTTAGATTGTTACATTCACAACATTCATAGTTTGTTGCAATACTACCGACCTCAATCTGAATATTACTGATAGTAACTGTTGCTTCCACATTATTAAGATAAAAACAAATTGCTTTATTAAGTTTGCTTGTGCCAACTACTTCTGTTACAGAAAATCTTTGTTTTGTTGACGAAATATCTACATAAGTGTAACTATACTTCGTAAACTGTACAGCCATTTTACAATCAACATCAGATTGAATATCAAATGATAAAGTAACTGATTTACCATTTAGCTTTGTATAATCAATACCATATCCTCGGTCTAGACCTGCAGGGGTATTTGCATCTGTATGTCTTATAAATACACCAGAATTTACCATATTTCCATTTGTAGTAAAATTAATTATAGAATTTATTTTGTCCGTAGAATTAAGAATAGCGTTACTATTTATATGAATTGTACATCTATTCATATCAAACAAATTCTTCTTGTATAATGTAATAGTAGGATTATTAACATTTTCGATAGTTACTGGTGCAGTTGGAGTTGGTACAGCAGACTGTATTGAATTACCATATAAAGATAAACCTTTAATATGGTTTTTGGAGCTATCATTTAAATAACAAGATGATGCTTTGTCAGTACCGCAAACAATATTATCAGCCTTAGCTGATACATTATTTTTAATATTTGGAATACATCCAGCGATTAAAGGTATACCCTCTGATACCCTGTGTGGCAAATACGGAATATTTGCATCATCATACTTACATAGCATTGGATAAATAACAGTATCAACTTCACCAACTACGGAACCTATTTGTACTGTTAAATATATAGATGTATATTTTGAGTTATCGATTGTCAACTTAGTATTGTTATAATAAGTGCTTTTACCGGCTGTATCAATCAAAGCTATTTGACAATACACAATAACATCTTTGTTATTTATAGCACTATCACTAATATAATAATCACCATCATCTAATTGTAACTTCTGATTAGTTAAAATCGGCTGATACTTATTTACTATTGTACCAGTAATTCGATAACCTTCATCTTCTGTTTTATTAACAGTAAAGATATTACTTTTGACTGTTAGCAATTTACTCCAGTCAAATAAATTATGACTTTGCACTAAATCTGCCTTGCTACTATCCAATACTTTGATAGAGTTTGTATTCTCTCCAACTGCCTTATCTGTTGATGTCTTGTAAGCGTTAAAATCAGCTTTATCAAGCTTACCAGATTTCAAACTTTCAATGTCTGATAGAGGTGTTTCTAACTTAGAATTTACATAATCAAAAACCGCTTTAGTTGATGGGTAATAATCTGAGCTAGGAAAGTTAATTTCTTGTACCTTGTTAGATGTGTTTTCCTTAGCATCATCAGACACAACGAATTCTGCCATAGTGCCATCATTCTTTTTGATTAGCAATTTGCCTGAATCAGAAAGAAAAATCGGTTCTCCAATATCATAAAAAGCAGTATTCAAGTCCGATTCCTTACCTCTACGAAGTAAAATCTTATACTTATTATCAGCCATAGACTACTCCCTCCCAATTATCAAAAACATAGTGACCAGTACCATGTCCACCTACATATCTTGCAATTCTATAATACAGTTTCTTTGATTTTAAGCAGTAAAGTATTTGGTACGGCTCACTGCTACCGTAAACTGTTCTCAAAACAACAGTATCATCAGTAAATACAATGATTTTCTCAGAGGTTTTTTCTGTTTGCAGATAGCTATCTGCGTTGTCTGATACTGCTCCACTTGTAGTAAATAGTTTAACACTATTATCTTTTGGCGATTTATCATATGCAAATGATGATTTTGGAGTTGCGTACGCTGATACATATTGTTTAATAGCCTCATCTGTATCTGTCTTATTATAGTAATTGGTTTCAAGATATGCTTTTGAAACCGAAACATTACTATCTACTGCAATAGTAGTTGATGAACTATCAGCAACAGCAACATAGAAGTTTTGTAACACTTTGACAGGTGCATAATTGTTGTATGCAGGAAGATAATCTGCATATTCCTCATCAGCTACAGCAATAGAATATAATATTTCTTGACCGGTACTATTTTTCTTATCCTTTGCAAATAGTCCAATCTCAGTAATCCTATAACCTGTTTTCAGCTCTACATTGGAGAGTATTCCTTCAATACATACGGTTTTGTTATCTACAATAGACAATGAACTAATGGAAATACTCTGTTTTTCATTTTTAAGGCTAGTTAATGAAGATACATTATCCTCCGTTTTATAAACTCCATCACCAAAAGCTATGCGTGTAAACTGTACTTCAGATATACCAGCAATGGCTTTGTTGATGAGTTTTTGTGCCTCAATAGTAATCGTATTAGACTTATATTTAGCCAAAATACATTCCACCTTTCTTTGTTGTTATATGTGCGATATTACTTATAAGTAATTACCGTTAATGATTATTCTATCTTCTGTATTATTAAGTTTTCCACCGTCAACAGTATTTGCAAAACTAGTAGATGATAAAGTACCACCGTCAATACTTTCTACTGTTTGCATAGATGTTGAAGCAAGTGCAACAGAACTAAAAGATGTAATTGAAGAAGAAGAAAAAAACACTTCATTTTTCGCATTTGAGGGTTTGTATTGAAATACAAAGGGTAAATGTGCAGGAATTCTTGTATTAATAGCTTGTAGAATATCAATAATGTTGTTCTTAATATCACAATCGCTTGTTGTAAGAACAATATAATTATTCTTTGTACTATCAATAGCTTTAAATTCACCTTTACAAGTGCCATTTGCAATAGTTTCAACTATATTACAAAGTTGGCTCATTGTTAATTTACCGTGACCACCATAATAAACCTTGATGATATTTCTTCGTTCATCAAGGCTTTTATCAGATGATATTGTAATGTCAAAAAACTTTTCTAATTTTTCAACTGTTTTTTCGTCCATTGTGTCAATAAATTTATTATTGATAACTAAATCAAGCGAACTATTAAAATCTTCAGAGGCTTTAGCTTCTACTTTTAGAAGTTCATCTAGTTCCTTTAATTCTGTAATACAAGAAGGATATAAAGATTTTAACCATTTATATGTACTTATATCATTATGAAGAGATAACACTAAGTGATACACCTCCTAGAACACCTACACTACCTTCCGGAACGGTAATTTTAGTTTGGCCACCGTTTACATACAAAGAAGAATAATCAATCACATTGTCTAATTCAATAATAATTGAACCGATTTTAGCATAGCTGATATTTCTACCGGTATCTGAATGTAGTGCAACATCCTTGAAATATTCTCTCATTGCATCAACAATTTCTTGTGATACTGTACTTTGTTGTATACCTTTCTTAATTTCAGCCTTAACACTAATTGATATTGTGAATTCTTTTGCACTCTGTGCCACAAAATGAGCACCTAAAGGAGCAATACCGTCACCATATCCACTACCTAATTTCATTAGTGTACCCTTGTTATCAATAGCAACTGAGTAAGCAGGTTTCATAGGGTCAATATAGTTTTGCACATAATCAATCAAATCTTGTGTTAGTGGTTTACCCTCTGTTGATAATAAAATCGCTTGTACGGTATTAGGACCGTACTTTAAAGGTGTAATTGTTGCTCTACCAACACCATTAATCGATTCACACCACATTTTATATTGTGCTGCGTTTCCGTTTTCAGCAGGACCAGAGATTTTATTTTTAATTCTGTTACGAAGTGAATCATCTGTTTCATCATCAATAGCAGTTACGATACGAGAACCAAAGTAAGCACTTTCCAAATCATCAATATTTGTTACCGGAACTGCTATCGTTCCACTCTTGATTGAGTTGTACTCTGTACCTGTTTCTTTACACACTAGAAGTATCTTCGTTGGGTCTTCACTATACACTTCAATACCAAAAATACCTCTTGTATCTTCATCATAAAATTCTGCCGGTTCTTCTAGATTGAACAAATCAACATCACCTTGATAATTCAACAGATATTTTACCGGTGTAGCTCTAATTCTTGATAGCCCATGTTCTGAAGCAAATCTATCAAGGTATTCACCTGTTGCAGTTTCAATGTTTGTCATTAGATATGCTTCTTCTAATTCTCTATACAATAGTGCCATTTCAACTGCAATACCAGCAACTGCATCATAAGCAATAGAACCTTCCCTCTTATCAATATCCGAAGGAAAACACTCTAGCAAATCATTTCTTATTTTTTCGGTAGTCATGTTTTCAAACATTATCTATCACCTCCTGTACAAACAAGCCATTGCCATATATTGTATCAACCAAAAATTTAATGTTAAGTACATTTTCTTCTAAAGTAATAGAAAAATCATATACATCAACTATTCTGTCATCAACTTGCAAACAATCTTTAATAAGCGAAGGTATAACGGTATATATATAATCGTCTGTAACACTTTCACCTATTACTGTGTTAGCAATCTCTGACCCATATTCAGTTGAATATATAGCCTTGTATTCGTTTCTCTCTGTAATTATGGCCTTGTGGATAAACTGCATTAAAGCCTCTTTGTTATCCACATGGCCAACTATCCTCTTATTTTTCCAATCAATAGCATATGTTTTATTCGCATATTCTTCCTCTTCAAATAGCTCATCATCAATAGTAATAGCTACATCCATATAACATCACACCTTATCTAACAAATAAAATAATTCATCTTCAACAAGAAAAAGTAAGTACACATTATCCCCAACTTTAACACTTTTCATTCTCTGAGGAACTATCAAATCATCATTGGAGATAATAAGTTTTTCATTTGAGGTAGCAACAAGTTTAATGCCTTTTGAAGTAGAAACAACCTTTGCAGACATTAAAGATAATTGTTGCTTTGCTAAAGACTGAATTATTGCTTTCAATGAAGTATTCTTCATTTTAATTCTCCTTGTCTAGCTCCATTCTTTTTCGTCATACACATTAAGAGTTAGCTGTGTACTGTAACCACCTGAGTCATTGAAAGAATGAGTATCACTGTCAATATAGTATTTACGAGATATGTTTAGAGGTCTAATTATGACATTAACACAACGACCACTAATAAGCCTCTTATCGCCATTAACTGTAATGGTTAATGTATTATCAACTTTATCCCTGTTCATTAATTCTCGTCTAGTGTACTTGCTTAACTGACCTTTGTTTTTTTCCTTGTTGTAAGAAATTACGTCTTGAAAAACACCTATTACACTTTCAAGGGTTACATTCCAAGATGAAGCCTTAAATTTGTTTTTATCGTCATACATTTTTATTCGTGTGACAACATTTTCATATGATTTCACTCTCTTATATGCCTGCACATTTGCACCGGTTTCTATAATGAGATTAACCACATCTTTAGACCTTCTTGAAAGGCTTAATTTTCCCTTATCAGCACGAATATAATATCTTATACCCGTATGCTTATAAGTCTTAGATAAAGCCGACAGAAGGCAATCCCAAGCCTTTTTACTCTCTTGTATATGTGACTTAATAATATACGGAGTTTTTGCAGTGCTTGATACAGGAATATTGTATCTCTTACACACATTGAGAAATATGCCTGATGCAGTTTTATTCTTGATTACGAAAGTATCTGTATTATTAGAAAGATACACACCAACATCATAGGCTTTACAAGTAATAGTCTTATTGCTAGAGTCATCTTCTTGCCGAAGAATTATGCCTCTAAACGCTTCATCATTATTTATCTTATAAATAACATGATTACCCTGTTCAATATCAATTCCTGCCATTGCTATATTTTTATCATTAATAAGAGTGAATTCAAGGGTTCTACAAGCTGAACCCTTTTGTCCACCCCATGTTGCATTAATAAGCAACTCAGAAATATCATATTTAGTTTTCTTACCTTTAATAAGATACAAGGTTAATTTATTAGCCATAATAAATCACCTTCCCTAATCCGGTAACAGCAAAACTGTACCCGGCTTTAACCATTTTTTAGGTTTATGATACTTTTTTGCAATAGAATCAATCAAAGACTTATTTAACTTATAGATAGCCTCATCTTTTTGTGAATCACCACAGGCAACAACAGCAATAGCTAACAGTGAGTCACCTTTTTGTACTGTATATGTTCTGTTTTTTACTGCTGTATTTACTCTCTTTCTTTTTTTCTGTCCTATTTTGCGAACAGAAACAGTTTTGTATTGCTTGAATGTGATACTGTAGTAAATACTACCGACATCACCACCCTGTTCATAAGACTGATAATCTGTAATCAAGCAATAATAATCTAGATACATGCCAGTAATAATCAAATGAACAACAGTTTGTTCTCTGAGTAATTTTTGTAGCTTATTGTGATACCAAATTGGATAATGACGATATCTATTAACAATTAATTCACTATAAGAAAAAACTGAGTCAAAAGAGATAGTAACAAGATTGGGAGTACCTCTCTCCATTAGTTCTCCCAGTTCTTCAATATTAACAGTATTATTCTTACTTTGCATAGTCACCGTAACCTTTTCCGGATTAATCGGAATAGTGAATTTACTTTTCTCATTATTCCAAGTAAGAATAATTTTATAATCATTAGAACTCATAACTATCATCTCCTTCCTCAAATATTTCTTCATTAAGAATATTGATAAGAACTGGCTTTAAGTTCTGTGTCATTACATTGACAATATCTTCTTTATTCGTGTTCTTATTAGCACCTACAACCTTAATAGAGCCTATGCCTTCTAGCTTAATAGTAACAGTTTTATCAGCTGAGGAAGAATTAGAATTGTTTGTGCTATTTGAACTTTGTGAAGTATTGATTGAAAAGTTAGGTGCAATCTTTTTGTCATCACCATACAAGAGATTTCTTGTTTCTTGTGCTGTATATACTTTTGCACCCTTTTGGCCAACAACAAGTTCAGGACCTTCTTCACCGGCTAAGAATATGTCTTTTGCATAGTCTGTACCGATTGCGTTTTTGGAAGTATTTTTAATATTAAAAGGGTCTTTGCTATCAAAATTGAACCAGTTACCATTTGTACCAGCTACAAACTCAGTAGTATTCTTTTTCTTATTTTTATTGCTTCCACTATTATTATCATTGAATATAAGTAAATTCTTAGCACCTGAAATTGCATCAGCCATAGCACCGGCTATTCTATTCTTGTTACCGGTAATTTCATCAATGTAAGCATCTATCGTCTTTTTAGCACTTTGCTTTGCATCCTTGCTTAAATTCAATTTATCAATAGTATCTCCAGCACTTTTGATAATTTTTTCCTTTGATTTGTTAAAATCAGTTTCTATATCAGCATAACTTGAAGATAATTGTTTTTGTTTATCTGTTAAATCACCATATTTTTTTACAATATCTTGTAGTCCTGATGTATCACCATTCTTAACTGAGTTAGCCAAACCTTGAAGAATACTAGCACTATTTTCTGAACCGTCATCAAATTGTTTCAATACCGTTCTCAAGCCCTTAACTTTACTTGTATATCCGTTAAGTGTATCAAGATTACTTTTGTAAGTATCCCAATAATTAATTTGAGATTGTAAATTTGATGATATTTTATCTGTTGAAGTTGCAGAAACTTTTTTTACCTTATCCCACATATTATATTGACCAGTAAAAGACTTATATGCACTATCATATGCTTTATCATATGAGGCAGCTAACTTATCTAAATCACTTTTGATTGTCGTTGCGGCCTCATTGATGCCTTTCTGAGTGTTATTTTTAGTGTTAAGATTTAGTCCTAGTTCGGTTGCTTTTAGTTCCTTGATTTTCTTTTGATATTCTTTAATATCGTTGATATTATTATCGTAAGCAGATTTTGCTTTATCATATGTATCTTGTATTTCTTTATATTTTTTCTCGAATTCATCTTTTGCTTTTTCAGCAGAGGTTGTACCACTATAATAACTTGCTTCTAAATAACCATATTCTCCATCAGCAGTATAGCTATTAATTTTCTTAGCCGTTTTAGAAACAGAGTCATTATATTCTTCCATTTTGTCTTTAGCATCTCTTAATTGTTCTTTTGCTTCACTTAGTTTGTTTTTAAGTGTATCTTTATTGGAAGCAGCGTCTTTCCAAGAGTTGTAATATTCTGTATACTTATCCTCAAAAAGTTCTTTATTTATTGTTGAATTGATATCTTTTACTGAACCTTTAATATCATTTGATACTTTACTATAAGTTAATCCAAGTGAAGGTACTTTTTCGTTCAGTATATCAATGATACTAGACATTTCAGCTTGGTCACTAGCCGTTATTTTGCTTTGTGAGCCAAGTTTACTTAATCTTGAAACGAGGTTTTTAGTAACCGTATCTTCACTTTCAATTTTCTCAATATTATCTTTATGAGAAGACATTGTATCATTGTAATTATCAACAACTTGATTACAAGAATCTATCCATTCATCTAGTGTTTGTTTTGATGATGAATAAGCATCTTCCAACTTATTAATTTTGTGTTTTAGTTCCTCAGCTTGGTATGAATTGTCACCATACTTTTTTTCAGTTTTTTCAAGTTTATCATTTAATTCATCCAACTTATCTTTTTGCTTTGTTGTTGCAAGAGATAATTGTTCAGTATTATCTTTTGCATCATCAGCAAGTGAATTGTAAGCAGTTAAACCTGCTACAACTGCAGCTAAAGCAGTACCAGCTAAAAACATAGGATTAGTGTCCATTACTGCTGTAAACGCAGTAGTTACTATCTTAGCAAGTTTTGTTACAGCATTGTAAGCAATAACAGCAGTTGTTACTATACCAATACCGACTCCAAGTGATGTAACTGCAGAAACAACTTGTGGATTATCCTTAACAAAGGTAGTTAAATGATTTAAAACTTCTGCTCCTGCTTTTTTAAATTTGTCAGTTGTTGGAATTAAACTATCACCAACAGACTTTTTAAAGTTATCGGCAGAATTTTTAAAAGTTTCTGTTGTATGTTCGGAAGTGTTACTCATTGTTTCGTAAGCTGATGTTGCAGAACCAGTAGAATTAACCATTTTATTTAAAGTGTCATCATACTTTTTAGTTCCTGCATTCAGCAAAGCAAGACCAGCTTTACCAGCCTCTTGAGAACTCCACAAATTAGCAAATGCAGTAGAATCATTATCAACTGACTTAGATAGTGCATTAACTACATCACCAAGTGATTTACCACTATCCATCATTTCTTTAAATGATTGACCTGTTTCATCTTGCAAACTCTTCGAAACATCAGAACCTGAGTCGCCAAGCTCATTAATCATACTATTAAGATAAGTTGTTGACTCTGCTGTAGCAATACCAGAAGCAGTAAGCAAAGCATAAGATGTTGACAAGTCTTGCAAGTCAAGATTGTAAGCTGCAGCAGTAGGGATTACACGACCCATATTACTTGCTAATTCATTAACTGTTGTTTTACCTAAATTCTGTGTCATAATTAGGTCATCAGTAATTGATGTAGCATCTTTAACAGATAAATTGTAAGCATTAATAGCTGTTGTCATAATATCTACAGCAGTATCTGTCTGTGTGAAACCACCAACGGCTAGTGCGTTAGCTTTTTCAACGAATTTTGCTGACTCATCTGCTGCAACACCTGCAGATAATGCTTGATATTGTGCCTCTGATAATTCTTCTGTAGACTTACCTGTTTTCATTGATAAATTGGTCATATCAGATTTAATATTAGCCTGATTGTAACCGGTGCCACCTGTTAATGTTGATGTTTTGGCAATGGCAGTTTCAAATTTACTCGATAAATCTATACACTCTCCCATTTTTTCAATGGCAGAGTCAAAGAAGGCAATTAAACCAACAGAGGCAATAGCAGTTCCTATCGTTTCCATTGTGTCTTTCATCTTATCGCCTAAGCCGTCAGTTTCTTTGCCGGTATCTTTGACTTTTTCTTTGAATTGGTCGAGAGGTTCTTTGTTATCCTTTAGACCTTTACCCAGCTTATCTGTTTCAGTTTTAGCTTTAGTAGTAGATGTGCTAAACTTGTCTGTTTCTGATGATGTACTCTTTGTTTTGCTTTTAAGTTCATCCATAGATGATTTATTACTTTTAACTGCATCATCAAATTTCTTTGTGCATTCAGAATTTTTAGAAATCTTTTGTGATAACTGTTCAAAGGCTTTTTCGTTATCATCTACTTTAGAAGATACATCTTCCAAATCATCTGTAACGGTACATATACTATCAAGGCTCTGTTTTACATCCTTACCGGCTTTCGCTATCTGTTGTAGCTTTTTACTCATACCATCTTGTAGAGTAAATTTTGTACTTAATGTTGGCATAAATAGAGCCTCCAATCATAATAATATTAGAACCTAGTCCTCAATCTTTTCTGTCGCTACAATTTCTGAAGCAATATAACACAATCTTTCTTGGGCTGATAAGTCGAACCATTCATCAAACCTCATATTGTGTTTTTGCCACATAATGTGTGCCCAGAAAGAATCAGAACCAGGCTCTTTAATTAGTTTTTTGCTTCTTCAAGAATACAATCAGCTTTATCGCCCTTAACTGTACCAGCAAGCTGAAGTACATTATCTCTTACTTCCTTGTAATCAGAAGAACGAGAGAAAATCTTATCAGGCATATCCATAACATCTACACAGTTATAGAAGTTCATTAGTTCTTCATTATGTAGGTCAGGGAATACTAGTGCATCAACAATCAAACGATTGTACATTTTCTTTGAGTCTGAAATATGTTTCATTACAACAGTATTATTACGAATAATGATATTACCTTCTTCATCCTTAGCAGGTACATCATAATTGAACTTATCATAGATATCATCAATATGCTTTGCTGATAATCTCTTGATTTCCATTACAATTCTGTTGCCTTTTTCGTCAACGAATGAAGCAGGTGCTAATACCTTAACTACTTCCTCTTCGTTTTTCTTCATAAATGCTTTAATACTAGTAGCCATTTTGCTACCTCCTTTATAATTAACTTTAAAATAATAAGGCAGGATTGTTCTATATCGTACAATCTCTGCCCTTTTATATCTTACATATTCATTTAAACAATTGCTGAACCCTTAAATGTAATCGTTTCTTCTACATAATCAGTAGTTGATGCGTCAAGGTCAATAAGGTTAAGGTCACCTGTTGGCACACAACCGGTAACAGTAATAGTATCATTGCCATACTTACGGAAGAAGTCTGAACCTTTATCATTATTCATAGCCTGAACCTTGAATTTAGGAGTTAGTCCGGTATCAAGATACTTCTTAATAATATCAATAGCAAATTTATTACTCTTGTACTGTGAGATTTCAACAGAAATGTCATAACCTACTGTTCTTGATGATGTTGTTCGGTCACCAAGTCGCTTAGACTCAGTATTATTGATACTAACCTTAATCAGTACCTTTCTTGCATCAAGGACCTGTTCACCGTTAATGTACAATTTACCCTCACTTTTAAGCATTGGGTTAGTTACTTTATTAGCCATATTAGTAATTACACCTCCAAATTGTTAATTGGTTAATTTGTTTGCACAGTAATATAAATCTTTTCAGCACTATCAAGAGGAGTAATAGACACATTGATATATGTACTATCTGTGTTAGATGTAATTTTATCTACTGCAAAGTCACCTTCATAGTTTACATCTTTAATTGCGTGATCAGCTTCATATTCCTTTAGAAGTGAATTACCGATACCTTCCATTAGGTCCCAGCTTTCGCTATCGTTAGTGTACTTGCCAGGAGGAAATGCCTCTTGTAGGTCATCTGATAGTGTGTCAATAACTCTAATTACTCTATTTTTAGAGTAGGCAGATGATTTGTTAGCAATTGCATCTTTAGAGTGAAGAGAGTTGATGTCGTATTCAATAACAATTTTGCCACTGTTTGAAATTGAAAAGAAGAACTCACCGTTTGTGATTGCTTTATCAGCCTCTGCAGATGATTTAATACCGTGTACATTTGTTGCACCAATATACTCTTTATATGTATTACTCTCATTGTACTCTGCACCTGCTGTAACACCAGCTACATAAGATGTTGCCATATAAGGTTCGATTACTGTGCCGTCTTCTAGTTCTACACCATTAGTAACATTGATAATACCTTCATAGTCACCGTCAAAGTTTGCAACTACAAACTGACCTGTTTTGCCCTGATTTTCTCTCATTTCCACAATTTTTGACTTAATTGTAGCAAATTCAGAAGAAGAAAGTGTACTAATTGGGAATGCTACTGCATTAAACTTAATGTTTTCTAGCTTATCAAGGAATGTACCTAGGTTTGAATTAGTTGCTGTAGCATTCTTACCACCTGTTAAAGCTAGTGTTACCGAACCTGTAACCTCTGTTGGTGTACCTGTGATGCTAATAAATGAGCTATTAATATCAGCCACACTTGTGTAACCGATAAACTCTTCCACCTTATTAAGACCTAAATACACCTTATAATCGTAGCCACCAAGAGCATTTACAGATACTACAACCTTGAAATCATTACCTCTTGTACCTGCATAATTTGCTTTGCAAGTAAGACCATTCTTTGTAATCTGTGCTACTGCACTACCTGTTTCACCATTAAACTGATACACCTTAACGGTTGTTGCATTCTTGAGAGCCTCTCTGATTGACAACATAGTAGGTTCATCATCATACACACTATAACCAAGTGCTGATTTAATGCTTTCAGCATTATCAACTGTGATGTCAATAAACTTATCTGTTGGACCATAATTTGGATTAGCAATAGGAATTACAACAACACCTCTATCACTTACAGAAATAGATGTGTCAGTTCTTGGGCCAATATTGATGTATGTACCAGGACGAACCTTGGCCACACCGTTATCAAATTTTCCAGCCATTTATAAACCTCCTTAAAGTTTCTTGTTTTTGAATTTATCAATTACTGCAGAAAGCTCACTAATTGAATATAGAGAATTATCTGCAATATCGAATGTAGCACCGTCAAAAATTGCAGTTGAACAATTAAATAGTTCATTGCAGTTGTCACGAAGTGTAGCAACTGTGAACAGAGGTTCACTCTCAATTTCTTTTACTGATGCCTTTTTTGTTGTTTGTTCAGCCATTTTTATTACCTCCTTTAACATTCATATTAATGCGAATATTACTATCTTTAGTTTCCTCTCTAACCACTCTACGATTATTAGTCCAATTAATCTGCATTTGAACTATGCCGGTATCAATCTTCTGTATGTTAGATACTCTAGTTCTAACATATTGACCCTGTATTTCTTTACCTTCAATGTCTAGCAAAGGAATATATCTGCCATAATCGAATGTTATAGCATTATCAACAAGGTAAGCGTAGTTCATTGCCTCATTGTTAGAACAGCAGTAGAACTTAATATAAGCAGTATATTCTTGTGATTCTGATATGCCAAGAATATTTTGACTAATAATCACTTCCGGTACATTAAAATGAATAGCCGGTATCTTAATTGTTGACTTAACATCTTCATAGTAAGCAGTTACTTCATTTGGGTATGTAACTTTATTAAGAATAAAGCTACAAATACTGCCATACTCTTGTGAATAAAAATTCATAGTAGTCACCTCTTTCGTTAAGTTGAATGAAAATTATTCTTTAACCAATGTTGAAGTTTCTTTTCCATGATACCTGGCATCATCTCTTCTAGTGCTTCAATAGCTGACTCCCAATAGCCATAGCCTTTTATAGTTTTAGCAGTAAGCATCATACCGGTTTTTGCACCTTTGATATACTCAAACCTACTACCGTGCCACACACCCGGTACAAATCTTGAATGTTGTTTATGATCATAATTTACATCCTTTGCATATTCAACATTAGTACCAATCTCAATCGTTAAATTTCTTTGTGTAAGTTTCCAATAATTATTCTTATCACCTAATTGGAATGATGATAATAGAAGTCTTGTATCTACCACATGTTTTCGAATGATTTCGTTCTGAAGAATATCAAGAAATTCTATACCGATACCTTTTTGATACGCTAGTAGCTCTTTCTTCAAATCATTAGTGCTATTATCCACACAATTAAAAAAGTTTTCTAATTGTGATGTATCAACATCAATCTTAATCGACATAACTATCTTGTCCTTTTCTTTGGCAATATACAGTAATATGATGATTTCTCACATTGCTAGGTACTTCAGCATAATAAGATAATCCATTATAGATAATCTTATCATTCAGCCTTACATCTGTACCAAGTGGAAAATCAACTTTAAGTCTTGCTTCTATATTTTGTTGTGGTGTACTTTGAACTACATTTATTGACTCTTTTTGAAAATGGCACGAAACATTTACAAGGTCAGGTTCAGACGGATATGTACTCTCTGTGTTTGTTACTACTCCATATCCATAGTCCTTAGTCTGAACATCTGTGATGTGGTAAATATCACATTTATGGTTAAGTAATCGTTCAAAGTTATTAATTGACTGCCTGTTTGGTCTAGACATCATATAATAGCCACCCCTAATTTCATATTACCACCGGTATCTTCTCTAACATATGGGTCAAGCATACTAGATAATCCTAGCTCATCAAGAGCAACAGTTGACTCATTTACATCAACAGTATAAGAATAATCGTCATAGCTCTCACTTTTAATAACTGACTCTGTTCGGAGATTATCGTTATACACTAATGCGTCAGCAAGTATCAATGTAGCACTCTTTACTGCTGTAGGAAGCTCAGGATATTTAATATCATTGGAAAAATCATTCTTACAATAGGATATAATCTTGCTTTCAGCTATGGAAATCATCATTTCTACTCTTAATTTATTCTTTTCAAATAAATCAGGATGTTTCGTGATTTTTAATACTTCATCATAAGTAACCCACGGTCTATTAGCCATATAACTACCTCCTAAAATGACAAGTAATTACAATTTACATTACAATTACTTGTTTTTTTGAAGAAATTGTGTGATTTCTTCAATTTTTTGTGATTTATTTAGGTTTGTAGCTGAATACTCCATACCTATTTCGTTTGCAAATGTATCTAATTCAGCAACAGTTTTCTTGCTGAAATCGTAAGCATCTACATCTAATTCTTCTTTTTCTTCTGCATCAATAGTGGTATTTGAAGGTACAGCAGTAACTGCCATACCTTCTGCATTTTCACTATTAACATCAGAATTACTATTGTCGTCAAGTGCAATAAAAGAACCAGACTCTACAAGTCCGATTGCCATTTCTTGTGGTACATCAATAATCGGCTCTTTTTGAGTTGCGACATATCGGTCAATAGAATATGAAAGCACTTTACTAACCAGTTTAATTCTCATGTTGTATTAACCACCTTACGCTTTAAGATTTAGGTTATTTAGAAGAACTACTGCATCAGGTTCTTCAATAATTGTGTCCATATCAAAGTGAATTACATAAAATCTCTTATCCTGCATAATTGCTTCCTTACTAGTTGCATCCTTACGAATTTTAACATTGTATGTATTAACAATACGAAGGTTCTTAGGGTCACAAAGCATAATAGAGTCTTCAGGGAACATTGGTTCCTTAATGAATTCAATATCACCAGGTGCTTTACGGAAAGCATCACCAATAGTAGAACCGTTATTGAAGTCACCGTTAGCTAACTTTCTCTGCCACTGCTGAATTGTAAGTGGATTACAAATCCATCTTAGATTACCAGTATTATATTTAGTTGGCATAGCTGCTAACATATCAAACCACATATCAACTGATACATTTTTCTTTGCGTTATCTACAACATGACCTAGTGTAGATGCCTGCTTAATCCAACCAGTATCAATCTTTAGGAAGTCAGCATCTTGTGTTTCAACACTACTATCGATACTTTCATCACCGTTAAGGCAAAGGTCGATTGAATCTAAGCCTACCTGCTTTGTCATCATACCAGCAACGATATTTTCGTAATTTTCACCTTCAATATTTTCTCTGAAGGTTTCTTCTGTGATTTCCCAAGCTACTCTTAATGCTTTACAAGCATATTCTAGCTTACTGAAGTTCATACCCTGACGCTTACCATCATCTGTGTTTTCGATTTTCTTTCTTAGAATTCTTCTATCAATACCGATTTTATCGATTTCACCAGCTCTTTCTGTTCTAGTGTCTTTAGAAACTAGTGAACCAAGTACAGTTGAATCAAAAGTCTGCTGTAGAAACTTCTTAGCCTGATACGGCTTTAAAAGGCCACTAGTAACTGTTGATGTTGTCTGTGTATCTTTTACAATTTGTCTTGTACTATATGGCATAGTTTATTACCCCCTTAAATTATAGATAACCATGAAGATAACATTCGTCATCAGACTTGTGGATATCGTCATCGTCATCTTCTTCATTAATGTTTTTTGCAAAACCTCTCTTAGACTGATAAGACTTAAGTTCTTCCTTAACAGTCTTTGAAATCTGCTTTCTCTGTTCCTTGAACATTTCCTGAAGTTCTTCCTTGCTTACTGACTTATCATCATCAGCATCGTTTTCGCTCTTGTTGATTTCACCATCTTCAAAAGCCTTCTTAATTTCTTCCTTTGTTGATTTGATGATTGCCTGCTTGTTCTCTTCAAACATTGCTTTTAGTTCTGACTTTGTCACTTCTTCTTCCTCCTTTTTTTTCGGTTCGGACTTCTTTTTCTTTTTGTCCTCTTCCTCTTGAATTTCTGTGTTGTCTGTTGTCTGTGCCTTTGTTTCATCTTGTGTCTGTTGAGCAGTAGATACCTTACGAACATCATAACCTAGAGCCTTTGCAAACTTAACAAATAAACTCTCTTTTTCAGGTTCTTCTTCCTCGCTTTTTTCAAGTGGAACATCGACACTAGAGAAAATACCTTTGCCACCCATTGAAAAGCCTGTATATTCGCCTTTCTGTACCTTGTCCCATACTTTGTCATTATCACATTTGACAGTCATAAGCCAAGTACCGGCTTTGATTGCATTGCCTTCAATAGTACAATCACACTTCTGAATCCAACTATCTACAACAGATAAACCCTCAGTCGGTCTAAATGAGTGCTTTTCGTCAATCTTGCCTTGATTTTCTGTAAAGTATTTTTCAGCCTTTGCGATTTCTTCTGCTGACATAAATTCATCATCAGTATCTGCAGTCATTGGTTCATACACAATCCCAGTGATGTAATGAGTATCATTATCAGCTTTAAGAATAGAGCCGTAGCTCTGTACCTCTGCTGTACCGTCATCACCTTTAGTAATAAGAAATTTTCTCTTATTTGCTGCTTTATTAACCAATGATACGAATGAGATTTTGGCATCAGTAATTTCGTAAGATTTTTTGATTGTTGGCAACAAAAACACCACCTTTCTTTGATTTTTATATAAAAAAAGAACTTAGATTTATAATCTAGGTTCTTAATTTATCTTGTATTAATAATTTTAAAGATTAATATCTTCAATCTTTGCCCTGGCTTCAAGTACGGCTAAATACTTTGTCATTGCTTCAACTTGTAAATCATATGTACTTCGAGGACATGATGGAATGAATGATAGTTGTTCATTATCCCAGTTATGTAACATTGTTTTAAGACCTTCTAGTCTTGTTTTCAACTGGATATACTCAGCTAAAAATCTTTCTTTGTAATTTGTGCTAACCATTAGCAAGGCTGAATCGTTAAGAGGTCTTACACCTACAATGTGATATGATTTCTCGAATGTTTCTTTAGGACTCCAAGATACATAATCATCCGCATACTTAACCATATAACCTTCATCATTTGGGTTTTCGTTAGCTGGAATAGTCCACCCACGATAATCATTGTAGAAACCTCTTGTCATAGGTGTTGCTTCTACTTGTTTTACACCGATGTACTTTTTCATATTTATTACCTTCTTTCATAAAAATGGGTATAAAAAAAGCACCAACATTTCTGTTAGTGCTTAGTTTAGTTATTTCAGCAAGTTACCGACAAATTAAAAATGCCAGTAAACAAGCCAATATTCAGTTGTTTTTGTAGGAACTGTGATGTACCTAGCAAGTTAGATAAGATTAGAATTAGATTAACGAACAATATTAATCCTCATCCTTTTCATAATTTAATTTTTCCTTTAATTTTGCAATATGCTCTTCAAATTCTTCATCAGTCATATTTTTTATCATCTGAACTTCCTCAAGCATATTTCTATCATCACAAATATAATCATCCATGAGCTTACTCCTATAATTTTTTTATAATAAAGCCAAATTTTTCTTGCAAACTAAAAAGGGAATACTCAATACAGTCAGCTTCCTCTAGATTACTATATTGGTCCATATAATGTCGTATCATTGTTTGATAATCTATAGGATTTATCTTCATTTTAGGTTTTGTATAATAATAAATACTACCATTATGTCCTACTGTTATACCACTTACATTATTGCTTTCAAATAACAAATTTATGTCACTAATACTTGGAGGAAAACCATTTGGGTGGTTATGCAATAATAGGATATTCTGTCCTTTATTATCTATTTCATTAATTTTACTAATAAATTGTGGTGTACGCTTTACACCTAATTTATTATGCTGATTAGTTACTCTAGCAATTTCAGAACCATCTGTCAAATTAACAGCATAAATTTCTTCTGTATTGAAACCGTCTCTATTGTTTAGTGCCCACTTAGCACGAGTTTCAATAGATGAACATACTTTTTTATCATTTGATAATTTTGCAAATTTTCTAGAATATTCATCGCTTTGAATAACAGACCAGTCAACTGCATCACTACTAGTTTTATTTTTTCGTGGAGAGTCCTCTCTTTCTGAATTCATTATACCACTTTCTTGTGAATTATCAAGTGAATTTCCAGTATTTAAGCCATTAAATTCATCATATTCTTGAATACATTTCTGTTGCAAAGCTTGTCTTTCTTCAAGAGGCATATTGAACACAGAATCATCAAGAACTGGAGAAACAATGCAATGGCAATTAATTCTTTCAGCCGGTGGTAAAGAGGTATCACCCGGAATCATTGGGTAGTATGTTTTACCGTCTGCACCTATCATCTTGAAAGGCTGTGTTTTCAACACAACTTGACCATTCATTTTGATGTGATTTTCTCTAGGTGCTATTCTGTAACTACCAGAGTGTTTCCATTGCTTTCTGTCTGTTTCAGGAGATTGGATAATAGCCTCGTTTGAGGCTACTCTATTAGCCGTTAACACTTCCGTTACTGCCGTAGTTCTCGCTCTTATTCGAGTTTTTAAAGCACCGTTATCAACCATATTTCTTGATATTTCATCAATTCCAATGCCACCATTGATGCCATCTATCAATGTATTTCTCAAAATATCTTCTGTATTGATACGCATTATATCAGCAAGTTCACTACTCCATAATTTAATCCAATTCGTTGTTGTTTGTGTCATTTGCTTAATTTCTAATTCGCCATCAATATTTTTTAAATATTTGTTAGCAACTTTAGGTATCATTTCAGTCAAATTATTATATACTGCTGTATTTATTGCAGACTTTACAGCAGTAGCTCTACTCTGATTAAAATTAGGTAAAGCATTGAGTACATCTTCAAGTGTCTTTCCTTGCTTCTGATATTTCTTCAGGAGGGAAATAAACTCTTCATTATGAGATTGGAGTATGTTTGTCAGTTCTTCTTCTAATTTATCAGCTTGTCTAACAGTTAGCTTGGTAGAAAGAAAACCAGCTTGTTGAAGTTTATCAACGAGCTGGTTCTCCTTCTTCTGTATGTACTTTTCAATTTCTTTTGAAATTAACAAAGATGCAGTACATAGCATTTTTTTGCTAGGTAATATTCCTTTAGAACTCTTGTAATTATTATTCTTCATCACTATCATATTCCTTTGCAAAATGTTCAAATTGTGCTTTTAGTGATTTCAGGATTGGAATAATATCATCATCACCATTTTTGTTAGCTTTTTCGATACTCTTATCAAAGTCATCAACAATGTTATTAGCATTGTTCAACTGTGCAGCAATAGATAGAGGATAATCAGCACCTTCAAAGTCATAATCGTTACAATCTCTGTTGAGTTGTTCACAAGCGATTTCTTTGGCCATATTAGCAGAAATACCACCAAGACTACCTGTGGCATCAAGAATTGTCTTAACATCATCAGGGTTTTTGAAGTCAGGTGACTTGAAGTACACTTCACAATACTGTAAGTTGTATTCGTTTAATAGCTTGTGGTTAATCATCCAGCTTAATCGGTTTCTATAAGGTTGGAACACTTGTTGCTCTGTTACTGTCATAGCAGCATAAGCAGTAGCACGATTGAAGTCTGTTGTATATCCAACATAAATATCTGGCAGAGTAAAAGCACTCTGCACTTTCTTTCTATTGCTTTCGTTGTATTCTCCGAAGAGTTCATCTTTCTGCAGAATAGATGCCATATCTTTGAGTGTTACTTTTGGAGGGTTCTCCTTGTTCCAAGCAACTTCACTTGCTATTGGTTCAGTCTGTATAATCAAGAATGCGTGTTGTGAGTTTTCTCCTCTGATACTTGATGTGTACTCCCGTAACTTCTCCATTGACTCCTGTGACAGTCTGCCGTTCTCCACACAGATTGCTAAAGGTGTGTGCCTACCGTTTTTGAAGTAATTAAGATTAAGGCTTTCAGCGTGCCAAGAGCCTATGATTGGCAACATACAACCAATCCAACGAACATCACCATAAGGCTTTTTACTGTTTTTGAATTCAAGTATTTCATTTGCCACATACTTTAATTCTAGAGTTTCATTCTCGTTGATATATCTACCGGTACGACAATCCATAACACGAGGGTCATTCATCTCTTTGAAGTACACACATCTATCACCGATTTGTTGTCTGTACTTTCTGAACCTCTTGTTCTTTGTAATTACTGAACCGTCACTTGCAATGTACTCATACTCTGTATAATCTGTATCCTTCTTTGATTTTGTAATACTATCAACAGGGAAAATATTGACTAACTCAACAACCTTGCCTTCGTTATCTCTAATGACTTCTAAATAACCAATACCAACGCTTTCGACATCATCAACTAGTTGTTCAAATAAGTTCTTGCTATCAAAGTCATCCGTTAGCTTATCAAGAACACCCTCAAGGAACTTGAATTCCTTAACCATTCTTGTTTTTTCTTTACCTTTGTAATCTTCCTTGTATCTAACTGCAAGACCGAACCCAGCAATATTTGACTTGTAGGCATTTATGCACTGAGGAAGGATTGTAGAATTGTCAATAAATGAATTATATTTCAATTCAAAATTGATATGTTCAATCCACTCACTTGCCGTTGTGATGTAATCTGGGTCAATTAGTGTGGATTTATCACTCTTACTTATTTTTTTCTTTCTGCCTGTGGCAAAAGGACTTCTTTGTACAGTAGAGTCAGGAAAATCAAGAACTGACACACCGTAGTTTAGTCCATTGGCTTTGTTGCCGTTGTTGTTTTCGTTATTACTACTCACTAAATAAACTCCTCTCTTCTGCCGACAGGTAGAACAGAAAGAAGAACAGAGTCAGCCTCATTGGGAGACTGTAAACCTCTGTTCTTCATAACTTTTTTACTTTCGACTTTGATTTTTGCTTGGTCTGTGAATTCATATTTTCTACTTGACAACTGACCTACAAGGTCGGCATCATTAGGTAATTGCAATTCACATTTACCATCTTCATTTTTTAAAAGTGCTTTTAGTACACTCATCATATATGTTGTGCTGTCTGCATAGAAATTGTGTGCTATTTTAACACCAAAATTAACAGGTACTACTCTCATATTTCTATACATTGAAGGGTTTTGCTTTTTTAATTGGCGTAATCTATCTGTTACACCACCACCAATACCACTATCGTCAATCTTAATAACAACCTGCTTTTTGAATTCTTTATATTGCATTCTTAACAGATTATACAGCAGTATAACCTTATTAGCCGTGCTCATTGTATCTTGACCGTGGAATTTATTGTATATCTTTACTTGTCCGTCAACTCTGTATGAAATGATTGTCTTATCATCACCAAATCGAGCTACATCGACACCAATATCAATAATATCAGGTGTACTCTTTATCTTTATATCTGTATTGATAGACTGTTCAATTAAGGATATTGGGATAAACACATCATCTTCAGCCAAAGGAAATAGTCCATGCACACGAACCCTAACTACATTACTATCTTCGCCATATTTATCTTTAAGGTTCTGTATGCTTTCCTTGTTGGTTCGTGGTGACTTCTCACTATCAACCGTCATTGTGACCCATTTGGTTCGCTCAGAGGTGTGACTATCGTAAAACATCCCACTTGTTTTAGTTGGGTTGCCTACAAATAGTAGCTTGTTATTGACACCTGAAAGAGTACCACGAATAGCCTCAAGTACACTTTCATCAACACCGGATGCCTCATCAACGATAAATAACATATTATCTTCGTGAAAGCCTTGCATATTTTCAGGTTTTGATGCTGCTCTAGCTACACCAAACCATCTCTTTTCGCAACCATTGACATAAACATAAGTTTTAGTCCACCTTATAATTCTTTTCAGGAATTGGGATTTCTGTCTCCACTTTTCTAATTCAGACCATAACACATCATTTAACTGTTGCTTTGTCGGTGCAGTAGCTACAACCCTTGAATATGGATAGCAAGTTAAAAACCAAAGGAAGGTTATCGCACTAAAACCAGTCTTGCCAACACCTTGGCCACTCTTAATTGACATTAGCTTTGTGTCTTTATTTTGAATTAATGTAAAAGCCTCTTTCTGCCATTCATCAGGTATAAATTTAAAATTGTCATAAGCAAATGAAGATATATCATATTTCCACTTGTTTATCAGCTTTGATATTTTATTTTTATACTTCATAATCTTCTTTGCAATTCATAGCCTTTCATTCCTCCTCATCATCACCGATTACTGCTGTAAGGAAATCGTCAAGAAGCTCATCTTTATTTTCACCACTAATGGTTCTAAGATTGATTAGAGCATTAATTGCTCCTGTTTTGTTTCTCTGTACACTAGACAATTCTCTTTCAAGTCTTAGAACTGCAATTTCTATCTTCTCATAATTCTTACTTGCCATTGTTGGTGTTAATTTATTGTTTTCTTTGCTTAAACTAACACTAGAATAAACCTCCACATCATCAGATGCAGAGGCTCTTTCTTTCATATTTCTAATAGCTTGTAGCAATCGCCGTTCTCTCACAGTATATAAAGCTATTTGATTTTTGAGTTGTGTTTCCTCATCATCTTCTGCCTGTTCTTCTAACATTGCTTTCTCAGTTTCGTCTAGTGTGTCCCAATAGATAGAAGAATAACCACCGTGCTTTAATGCGTTGTGGTTACCTTTCGGAGCACCACTCCCTAGGGCGTTTATATTGCCTTTAGGTGCTCCTTTCTTTTTCTTCTTGCGACTTTTTGCAACCTTTTTATTTTCTTTTTCGGTCGCAACTTTCTTTTCGTTACGGTTGCGATATTTTGATTTCTTTCGTTCAGCTTTGATTTTATTATCTTTGTTCCAATATCTTGATGCCCACGACTTAACGGCTGACTCGGATATGTTATATTTATCGGCAATATCTTTATAAGACATTCCAGCTATATAATCCTTAACTGCTACATCTTTATCAGCCATTTAACCACCTCTTTTTATTTTTTCATTTGTTTATTTTGTTATTTTTATATTGTGAGGGGCTAAAGGAAAGAGCGTGAAAACTACTTATCATCATATTTCATTGCTCTATCTTCTAAGAATTTAATTGTCAACTTATGTTCTCTAATCAACGATTTAACACAACATATTCTTCCGTTGATTAAATGCAACGCATAAGCCTCACTTGTCTTTTTCTTTTCTTCTTCAAGTCTGCAAAGTAAGGTTTCAAGATTTTTCAGCTGAGATTTATATTCTTTTGCCCACTCACCATAATTCATTTTTATTCAGACCTTTTACTATTTTATTATTCTATTACACCCTCTGTGTTCTTTAATAGAACAGCAGTCTTGCCGGTAAGTTTTTCCCAACGGTCAATGATTACATCAACATACCGTGGGTCAAACTCCATCATTCTGCAAGAACGGTTATTTTGTTCACACGCAATCAAGATTGTTCCAGAACCACCAAACAAATCAAGAACCACATCATTTTCGTGTGTATTATTGCGAATTTGGTAATCAAATAACGCAATAGGTTTCATTGTTGGGTGCTCTGAATTCCTTGTTGGCTTGTCATAATTAAGAATAGTGGTTTGCTTTCTGTCACTAGTCCATAAATGAGCTGCACCGTCTTTCCAACCATACAAGCAAGGTTCATGTTGCCATTGATAGTCTTGTCTGCCTAACACGAATGTGTTTTTGCACCATATTAAACATTGACGGATTTGCCAACCTACATCTTTGCAAGATGCACGGAAGTTAAAGCCTTCTGAATCAGCGTGCCAAATATAAAAAATAGCACCCGGTTCCATTACTTGATTTGCATTACTAAATGCAGATACAAGAAATGCCCTAAAGGTGCTATCCTCCATACTATCATTTTCAATTGTGAGTCTTTCTGCTGTACCACCGTGATAATTGACATTATAAGGTGGATCAGTTATAAGCATTTTTGCCATTTTGCCGTTCATAAGAGCCTTTACATCATCTTCTTTTGTGCTATCGCCACACATAAGAATATGATTACCAAGTTGGTATATATCTCCTAGCTTAGCTTTTGGTTCTTCTGGCACAGGCTCGTTGTAATCATCCTCTTGTACATCAGAGCCACCCAATTCAGTAGCACTATTGCTATCGTCAATATAATCGTTAATATCAAAACCTGTTAAATCTACATTAAAATCTAAATCGCTCAGGTCTTGAATTTCAATTTTGAGTAGTTCTTCGTCCCATTCGGACATTTCAGCCAATCTGTTATCAGCTAATATATATGCTTTCTTCTGTGAGTCAGAGAGGTTTTCAACTCTAACACAAGGAATTTCAGTTATTCCTTCTTGCTCTGCTGCTAACACTCTCCCATGACCAGCAATGATTGTATTATCTTTATCGATAATAACAGGATTGATAAAGCCAAATTCTCGCAAACTTGCCCTTATCAGTTTGATTTGCTCTTTCGTATGCTTTCTTGCGTTATTAGCATATGGAACAAGCTCATCAACATTTACATAAATTAGTTTATTTTTTTGCACTCTGCTAACACTGTAATTATGAGGAGCAGTGCAAAATTACAGTCATTCACTCCCTTTTTCATTTTCTCTGAAAAGGAAACGGACCCAGTCGCTTATCTACACAAATAAACAACTGAGTCCTAATGACATTTTTAGAATTATACTACTCTATCATTATACATTGTCTATAATGAAAAGTCAACGAAGAAAAAACGAAGTAAAAAATTCTCAAAAATCGCATAAATACTGCATTTTCACAAACAAAAACGAAATTAATGTGTGCAAAAATGAAATATTATAACAAATTCAACTCTCTTTTTAAAGCATTAGTCAACAATGCTGAAACATTAATTTTTTCTTTTTTTGCATAAAAATCTAAATATGCAGGAATTGAAACATTTTTACGGATTGTTCTTAAATCATTTTTCTTTTTATAATCAGCAATATCAACATCAACAAGTGTTACAATTTCTGTTGATGAATGTTTAATTTTTTCAATATTGTTTGTTGGTTCAGGTGTTGGTTGTTTCAAATCCTCATTACTAATACATTTTAATGCTATTGCTTCCCTAGCCATTTCAATAGCGTCTGAAATCGACTCACCTTCTGTGTTTATTTCCAAATCAGGAACATAAACATCATAATAGTTATCTGTTAGATTTGTGTCGATAACAACAGGATAAACAATAATTTGCTTTACCATAGTCGGTTCTCCTTTCTCAAATTATCATTTATAAATTATGCCAGGTTGAAGAGGACTATTTAAGTCCCCTTCTTTTTATAATACCCTGGGCAGTTCTTTCATTAATTTCTCTGTGCCTTGGCACAGGTTCAGTATTAATTCCATCTGTCCAAATTTCGTGGTTAGCACCCTCTCTTAAAAAATACCAATTATTTTTCTTAAGAAGATTAACCAAATCTTTTTTCTTCATTATCAACCACCTTATTTAAGATACTTATATTATACACACTTTTTGTGTATAAGTCAATACTTTTTTCAAAAAAATCACATATTCTTTAACGCATCAAAGCCAAATAGCAAAGAAGAAAATTCCTTGATAGCCTCATTAATATCTGATTGTATAGTTCGAATATCAACATAATATTTCTCTGCTATTTCATCATACTTTATTTCTTTTGTGGAAATATATTTACCGTACAAAGCATCATATCTACGCATATACTTATCTGTTCCGTCTTGATAACAGTATATCTCATATATTTTAAGCATTTTCAAAATATGAGATACTATAACTTCAGTTTTGGCAACTGACTGTCTAATACTCTCTACAATAGCATCTCTTTGATTTCTTGGGTCATACATCATCAGTTCAAAAAGGTACTCATCTGCATCTGTTTTGTCAATCTGACTTTTTTTGAATTTAGCATTGTTGATATGTAAATTCAACTTCCTAAAATTCTTCAATAGTAATTTGGTGTTTCTTAATTTCTTGTCTTGCCATTCTTCTAAATCAAGTTTTCTTTTCTCTTCTTGAGCCATAAGTGCTGCTTTAGCTCCTGCAGATGCAGCCAATTCAATAATTTTTGATATTTCCATATCAGACATTGTTATCTTCCTCTCTCTTAAATGTAATTGGTATGCTGTATCTTCCATTTTTATAAATCCAAGCATTAGACATATATGTACATAGTTTATAACCTAAATATCGTACGGTTTTATTCGTTTCTTTGATTATATCCGGATAAGACATATTCTTTTTAGCTTTTATTTCCATTGCACCAATTAAGGTTGTTGTTTTTGTATGTTCATCAAATTCCATTATCATAAAAACAAAGTTAGTGTTTTTGTTTATTTTTATAATCATTCAAATTAATTCCTTCCATAGTAAAAAAGCTTAGTCGCAACAGTAAATGTTAGGTGTCCATTTACTGTTGCTATGAATGAAGACTAATCAGCCAGTATGGGAGTCGAACCCATATTTATTTTCCATTCTGGCCATATACCCGAAGGCAATACATAGTTGCAAACCATATTACCTTCGGTTCAATGCGTGTTGGAAGTTGCTGGGCATGATCCAGCTCTCTCCAGTTCGAGACACCGAAAACTTCTGCGGAGTGTTTTCCCTAAACTAAACTTCCGAATGTTTATTTACGATTTTTGCACCACAGTTTTTACAAAATAGACTAGCTACTGAAGTGCTATAACCACATCTTGAACATTCCATTAGACCATTTTTTGTTTTTTTCCAAATTGATAATCTTCCTTTCTTTCCTTGTGTTGAAGATATTTCTTTAGATATCCATATATCAAATTTTTCTTTACAACTTTCGCATAATTTATAATGTTTGTATTTGCAATTTTCTAAAACTGCAATTTTTATACATCTTTCATCATCAACAAACTTTTTGCATTTATTACATTCAGCTAAATTCATAATTTACCTCTCATTCGAAGATATTTTTTGTATCCTTGTTTCTTTCTTGCTATTCTACAATCTTTGCAAAAATTGTTTTCAATTCGTTCATAGAAACTGCAACCACAACGCTTACAATACTGAACTTTAATTCTTTTGAATGATGTACATTCATCACAATTAGACTCTCCCATTATGCAACCTTTAAGGTCAGACCAGTAATAGCACATATCTTTTTGAAAAAACTGTTCAAATTCTTCATAATATGGTTTATTTTCTTCTATGTAAGAATTTAAAGTCGTAAGCATACTTGATAATAAATTTCTAACTTCGCATTTTTCTTCAATACTAAAGTAGTTCTTATGTCTTAATTGTTTTACTGGCATATTATCAAAGAATTCACCCTCACCAATCATTCCCCTCACTTTATCTAAGTTTTCAGTTAGATAATTTCGATATACTTTTCCTCTAATAGCTTTAACCGACTTATCACTAAGCTGTTCCTGCATTTCTTCATAACTTTTACAGTCTTTAATCATATGACCTAAAAGCATATATTCTTCATCTGTCCATTGTATATGTTTATTTAAAGATATCGGTCTATCGCTTATCTTCAAATCTTGAATTCTTCTTCTAATTGCTCCTTCTGTTCTGTGCAAAGCTTTTGATAATTCTACAATAGTGTACTTTTTTCTTCTTAATAATATTCTAAGTTCATCATCATCTTTAGTAGTCCAAGGCTCCGTTGTAATTTTTTGATTTCTTCTGATGTCTTGTCTTCTTTTAATATCCACCCATTCCGGTTCTGGACCTAGACCATATTTTTCAAAATTCGAAAAATCTAAATAATATCTATTTTCGTAAGCCCAATTAAAAAATTCATTCACATCTATTCCTTCATAAGTGAATTTCTTGCTTCGCTTTACTTTGTGAATTTTTAGACCTCTATTTTTAATTGCACTAGTAGCCATATAGGAAGCACCTTTTCTAAACACTATTTCAAAAAGAGTGTTTTTAGGGATATAACAATCATTAGAATCAGTATATCTAGATAATCCTAGCTTGTTTTTCTTGATAAATACAGCAGTAACACTTCTATTAAGATTTTTTGCAATTTTCTCAATGGGCATATTTCCCCATTTTGAAGAAAGATACTCAATTTCTTTTTCAATCCATCTGCGATTACCCATAATTATAATCCTGACAAAGTTCTCATAACCAAATCTACATCCTTATTTTCAAGTTCTTGAATAATATGTAAATATGTTTTTTGGGTAGTAGTCATACTTGCATGGCCTAAGCGTCTTGCCACACTTGCTATCGATACACCAGCAAAAAGCAACAAAGAAGCATGTGTATGGCGAAGGCCATGTATAGAGATTACTGAAATTCCACAAGCCTTACAATGTCTTGTAAGTACATCATTAACTGTAGAATTGTAAATTTTATCCGGACCAACAAAAATAGGCTTGTCCTCTGGTAGCCCTTTTACTAATTCAGAAAATTTAACAATAATCTGCCAGTCAATTTGAATTTTTCTTACAGATGATTTGTTCTTGGTTGGCAAGAAACCACCATCACCTTTATAATCCCAAGTCTTGCTGATTGAAAGGGTTTGTCTGGAAAAGTCAAAATCAGCCGGTGTTATTGCAAGAGCTTCAGAAAATCTCATACCTGTCTTTGCTACCAACAAAATAAACCAATCCCAATTAGGCTGTTCTCCAAGGTCTAAATCATCAAGCAATGAATGAAGTTCAAACTGGCTTAAGTATTTAATCTTCTTAGGTCTTGGTGCTTTACCTTTTATAACTGCTTTTCGTGTTGGGTCACGCTCGATAAATCCGTCATCAACTGCATCAAGAATGGCACCTTTAACCTGATGATGAAAGTCAATAGTAGTTTGTCTTTCGTGTTCTTTCGCATAATCGTTTAACAACTTTTGATAAACTGGTCTTGTTAGTTGCTTAATGGTTACATCAGGTATAAGTTTTTCAATCCATTTCAATGTCATACGATATTTTGACATTGTAGCTTCTCTGATTGCACCTTCTTTATATACCTCTATCCAAACTCTAAAGTAATCACAAAATTTGGAGTCCGCTGTTATGTCTTTTATATCCATTTTAATTTCCTCTCAATGCCTTATCAAATTTTCTATAATTAATAACATATGCAGGAGTTTCCCACCTGCTATAAGTTTCCTTAGTCAATGCGTTCTGATGATAGATTATTGCCGGAATACCAGCTAAACCAAATTGAACAAATGCCATATGTACGCACCTGCAGTCAATATCAGAACATTCGACCATCATATGTTCTGTATAATTGACTTTGTACTTATTCCATAATAAATCTGCTGTGGCTATAATCATTCCACCGGAACCACACGAAGGTTCACATACTGTTATGATGTCGTTATTCTCAACAATTTCTTTTGACAAATCCGTGTCTGCTACCATTCGTGAAATATGATAAGGTGTGAAGAATTGACCAGCTTTCTTGCTTGAAGTGTTAGACTTCATATATAGTTCTCCAAGATGGTCATTAAACCCTATAGCTGGGTCTATTTGATTTGAAAGAATGAGAAATAGCATTGAAAATATCTCAGCAATAACTTTTCTTGAACCTTCATCATACTTTTTGATGATGTTCATATATTCTTTTTCTCTTTCTGCACTATAATTAATTTTATTACTTATACTTATTGCAGAAATATGAAAAACATCGGAAAGTAAGGTCAGATTATCACAAGGAAATTGGTGAGAGTCTATTAATTTAACAATGTCATCTATTGTAGTAATCATTTATTTAATCCTTTCGTCCATAGTGTGCAATCAATTCCGGAACCTTCTCTTTTTGAATATTTGCACTTAATACAGCAGTAATAACAAATTCGTTTAATACCTTTTTCTTTCGCATTTGGATGAGGGCAATGGCTACGCATTCCACCACTCCAATTCTTCTTGCAACAATCACAAATCATTTTTAAATTCCCCTAATTTGAGATACTTTTCTATTAGTCGCTTTGCCTCAAAGCCACCATAACATACTGCAACACCGTAACCGTTATTCTGCATTAACTGTAACCAATGCAACTGAGCTTCAGAAGGTTTATTTTTTCCAACTTTTAGTTCTATGTATAATCCATGATACTTACCTCTTGCAAGAGGTAAACATATATCAGATACACCAGCTTTAACACCTTGTCTTTTGAGTGCAGTAGCTTCCCTTGTGTGACGATAACCACCATTTGGGATTGCATATAACACTTCCAGTTCCGGGTGAACATTGGTTCTCACACAATCTTTGGCCCAGTTGAATAACAATTCCTGTTCCTTGCTTTCTAAGTTATGAGTCGGTAAACTGCTTTGTAAATTCATTGAAACAATCCTCACATATATATCCCATTCTTTTAGTGCTTTCCCCTCTCCTTCGCCTATAAAATATGGTGTACATATCTCCTTTTCTTTTCTCTGTGTGGCACATAGCACACTTGCCAATTAATTTTTTTGATTGCATTTTAGTTAATGTTACAGGTCTTTCGAATTCGGGTATAACTCCTTCTTTTTTATCTTCAAAGAAGTAAAAAAGAATATTCATATTTTTTAACACTTTTAAAAAATATTTTTTCTTTTCATCATTGGGAATTCTGCTAACTGTTGCAAACTTATACCCATAACTGAAATCATAAAACTTAGATTTCAGCAGTCCTACATTATCATTCGTAATTCGATTGAAATGACATATCAGATTTACATTGTCTAATATCTCTTTAGGGTCACAGTTATTGGCAATTATATAACTTTGTAAGCCCTGTAAAGAATTATGACTAACCCGATATTCCTTGTAGTCTGATTCATCATCAGGAAACACATTTCTAAACCACCAATTTTTTGGGAAGTTGTATTCTTTGGCTTTGATTAGAGCCGGACCTAGATACCTGGTTGTAAAAATGTAAATATGTCGGGGATTATCGTAACATATATCAAGAACCGTTTTTAACCATTCGCTAGATACTTGATAATCAAATATGTCTGACATTGGGCAAACTAGTATAATATGACTAACTTTATACTTTTCATACATTGTTTTTAATCTGTACTTGTGAAAAGTAAGATTTGTTCCACAAGGTGATAACAAATAATGACCTTTTCTTTTTGATTCAAAAGGTTCTTCAAGCACTACACCTTCTTCAGTAATTTTGCAAAGTGGTGATGACATATTAAATCTAACATCACCAGATGAATTTCTGCAGAAACTATCTAGTGTAGTAATTGGGATGTTACCACAAGGGACACCTGTGATAGGGTTCCACATTTGGTCATACCATTTATTGTCACTAATCATAATTGTTCACCTTGTTTCCTAAATCGATAATTTTTGGAGGTGTCTCTGCTTATGAAATATGCTCTATTACCACACATTTCAGCTATTCTGCTACCTAAAGCCTCATCAATATTGATTATGTCTGATATTGATAATTCAGAAGATATGATTGTACATAGATTTTCGTTGTATCTGTGATTGATAATTCTGAAAGTCATATTAACTGAAGCAGTTGTTACACTTTCACCCTGTCTAGCCTTAAAGAAGTCATCAATATACAAGAAATCAGCTCTCTTGAATTGATTTAACATTTTATCAAGGTTATCTATATCATTTGCAAAACCTTTCAAGGTTGCAATATCGTCTTGCCAAAGCATATATTTTGCTGACCTGCCGTTTTTAATTAATTCATTGACAATAGCAGTGCATATATGCGTTTTGCCACAACCGGGTTGGCCACCGATATAAAACCAGCCTGTTGGATTATTTGCATATTGCTTTGCTGATTGCTTAATAACTTTCTGCCACTTGTCATCAGCTCTGAAATTACTGAATTTATATTTATCTACTAATCGAGATAAACCACTTGATTTTAACCTTGCTATTTCACTTCTTATTTTTTGACAATCACAAGGTGTTGCAGTAATCTCAGCTTTGCTAAAGCCGTCATTGGTTTCTTTCAGCTTGTAAATAAACCCTTTATTCAAACATTTAGGACAATCATAGTCAGTCAAACTGCCAGCTTGTCTATTCATTACTTCTACTTCCTGTTTCATTTTTTCCACAGGGTCAGAAGACCTGTTCAATGTTCCTTGGTGGTACTGTTCCCTGATTCTCTGAGGAACGAACCGTAGTATTCCTTGAGGTGTTTGTATTTTGTCCATATCTGCTGTAACCTCCTCTATCTTGCTCTTTAGAGAGCCAACTATTTATGAACCTTTTTATTCCTCGTTTTGTTTTTCGTTTGCGTTGGTTTGCATTCAACCAACCTGCCATATTCCTTAGTTGTTGTTCTACATTCACATTTGGATATAGCGATTTGTATTCTTTCACTTCCTCATCAATGACATAGTAGTAACTATTATCATTCAGAATAAGTTTAATAAAGTAGCTTTCAGGCTCTTTCGGTGTTGCTTTAGCAACAGGCGAAGAGCTACTACATTCTTTATTTTTATTTACTTTAATTTGATTTACTTTACTTTGTGTATTGTTGCTAACTATTTTTGAATTAATGTTGTCATTAACTGAATTAATGCTATCACTTTCATTTTTTTGGGTAACACTAATAAGGAGGTAATCAGAATTTAAAAAAATATTCTTTCTTCTTTGACAAGCATCATAATAAGTTTGTTGAATTCTTCTTGAAGTTAAAATTCCATATTTCTCAAACTTATCCTTGTCAAAAATACCTCGCCTAACAGTTGCATTAACTATTTCGGACACAACAGAGTAACCCAGTCCATTTTCTTGACTGAACAACAAAGCCACGTCCCTTGTCCATTCACAGTAGTAACCTCGCTCCCCATATATCTTTTGGAAGAGCTTAACGACTAAAGCAAACCCGGTCAAGCCAAATTCAGCTTGAATTAACTTAATTTTGTCATCAACATTACACACCAAAGGAAAGTAATCCATACCTGTTTTGGTTGGTCTAGCCATACTATTTTCTTTCCTTAGTATTCAAATTCAGTTTGTAACATAAAAACTTGTCTAATTTAATGCCGTATATGTGATTGTTATCTAAAAATGTTTTCTCATCATTATGACATTGAGTATGATGTTCTCTACATAAACAGACTGCTGACAAGCCTATATGAACAATCTGTTCTCTATCTCTGCCCATTCCTATTCTATCTACATGATGTATTTCGCCTGGTTTATTACAGACTGCACACCTTTTATGTTCAAGGCACGAGTATAAATATCTGCCTATATCATCAGTCATTATAGATAGTGACTCCCTTGTCGGGATGTTGTGATACAGGCAGAAATCAACTAAATAAGTGATAAATGAAGTGGCTATTGATTTTTCACAATTAGCTAATGAAAAGTATTCCTGGTCGCACTCGCCACAGAATATAAACTTGAAATATTCCTTTAGCCACTCCGGGTCATCACCATTCCACATTGCTATATCTCTTATAAGAGCATAGACTTTTCTTCTTTGTAGTGAGGATATAGTTCTGCCATCAACTATGCGTATTTCAACATATTTTGACTGCTTTTGCTGCAGTTCTCTACCTATGTAGTCCTGAGGTCTAACGATTAAGTTACAACCGTCATAGTTGACTATATTTGCAGATGTTATCACTATTCCTCACTCTCCTCAATTTCTTCTGCGTGTTCGTGCAGATAAATGAAATATGAGTGTTCCCCCATATTATCAGCTAAAAAACTATCGCACTGTTCTTTTGACAAGTGCGTTTTTAGAACACGGTCCTCATAGCAAAACTGCCCATTTGCCCGTTTCTCTTTAATTCTTCTGACTATATCTGATTTAGTGTAGTTGCTCTCAATCAAATACAAGTCATAATTCATAGCCTTTACACCGTCCATATTGGCTGTGTCGGTGGCATATAAGACCTTATAATATATACTGTATGGAAGCTGAAAAAATAGTTTCCAAGCTACATTTGGAACATCATGATGTAGCCTTACTGCTGTATATTGAATATCACCTATCTTGTACCATTGCCCGATTTCAGCGAAAAAGAAATTATTTATATTAAGAAAGGAAATCCAACTACAATGAACAAAAATTGATTTTAAATAATCAGGTGCAATGATACGGATAGTAGGTTTATATTCAAACAGCCTCTTAATGGTTGTAAGGTTCACATGGTCTTTGTGCTGATGAGTTAAGAACACATACTTAATCTTATCAACAATTCCAGCTTCCAACAGTTGCTTGAAAGGAACACCACAGTCAACTAGAACTTCATCATTCAAGAAGACTGCATTTCCTTTACTGCCAGTTGATATTACTTGAACATTGATTTTCATATTATTATTAGAAGTCATCAAGGCTCATCTGACTAGGAGCTTGTGGCTCTCTTTGATTATTATTACCTATGGTTTGAACCGGTGGTCTTGCAGGTGCTTGTGGTTCGGATTGTGCAACCTGCTGAGGTGTTTCTTCTGTTGTTGGTTTTTCAATATCATTCTGATTATCCACTTCAACAAAATCACCTTCATTGTATGAGGTTGGATTGCCGTCATTATCTACAACAGCACCGTCTGCAACATAAGCTCTTTGCATTTCGACACTCATAATGCCCCACTTGCCTATCAGTTGTCTAAGCATTGTCTTTTTAGCCATTGAGTCAAAGTCTTTGCTCCAGAATGTATAATTATTACCTTTTCTGATGTCTGAAGCATAGCCTGGGCTATACTTCATGGCGTGAGCTTTCATTTTTTCTTTAGTCCAGTAGATAGCTTTTTCATATCCGGATACGTACTTGAAATATGCAAGATAACCAACTGTTTCGGTTGCTTCTCTTTCTGTATCGTCCTCAATAAATTTCAATTCGAATTCTTCGGTAAGTCTGTCCCACTTAATAAGTTCGCCTTCCTTGATTTCAATTACATTCAGACGCTTATACTGTCCTGAGCGAATTGCCAGCTGTACATAACCTTTATAACCTAATACAAAAGTTGCTGTTGTTCTGTGATTTTTCTTATCCTCAAAAGGCACCATATAATACTGACCAAGCTGAGGACTTGGTACTAGTCCAAGCGAATGGCCCAATAGTGCAGAAGAAAGAATTGTTGAACTATCACAGTTCGCAATATTAGGATTTGTTGCTACCACTGATGTAATAGCAGAAGTGAACTTCTGAATTTCTTTTGGATCAGATAGAGCATTGTGCAATGCTTTCTGATATGATTCAGTTTTTAGCATTGCAGAAAAACTTAGTTTCTTTGGTTTCTTTTGAATAGCGTTATTATTCATAACTTTCCAGGTCTCCTTTGCTTAGTAGTTCGTTTAGCAATGTCTTAATTTTTGGAATTGCTACTTGTAGTTGTTCTCTAGTGCCGTATACTGCGAATGGTACTTTGATTAGACTAGGTACAGCTGTTGGTGCAGGTTCTTCTACCACGTTGTTCTGCTGAATAGGTGGTTGTTCCATTTCTTCTGGTGGTGTTTCTACTGCACAAGATACATTAGCATGAAATCTAATATCTTCATTTCTTTTTGCATTTTCTCTAGCCTTTTCTCTTTCAGCTTTTTCGGCTTCAATTCTAGCTTGTTCTTCTGCAATGGCCTTATATCTTTCACTTACCTTAGTGATTGATTGTGCTACATTAAGTGTTTTCTTGTATTCAACAAGAATTTCAGCTTTATGCTCTCCTTGCGTATCAATAAGTTTAAGTTCTTCAGTAACCTTTTCAAAGAATGCTGAGATTTGCTCACATAATTTCTTATGTGAAACACTCAGAGTGATATTAAGACCAATTTGTTCAAACTTGACAAAGTTAATGCCAAGGTTCTCACAAACACCCTTGTAGTATTCCCTTGCCTTGTCTGCTTTTTCATCAATCAGCACTTTTGTTTGAGTCTTTACCTGCTCATCAAGATAACTGATTGCATCTTGCAATGGAGTTTTGGCTAACTCATTATAAAGAGGTTCAAATTCCTCATATGGCTGAAGAATTTGTTTCTTCACTGACTTTCTTTTGCTTTCAAGTGCATTGAATAACTTTCTAATATCAGCAAGCTCCGATTTCACGAACTTAAAGTTCTTATCATTGACTTTTAGGGTCTTAACATATTCAACTCTAGCATCAATTTCACCCTTTACTGTTGCTAGTTCCTGTGCAATAACCGGTAATTGTTTAACCTTTACAAGCTGGTCAATTTTCTTTGACATTTCGTCAACCGATTCTTCATTTACAGTTGTTGCAGTTGTTTCAACATACTGTTCTTTTTTTTCTGTCATTATGTTTCCTCCTTGACATTTTAGTTTTCTATGCTTATAATAAAAGCACAGATTTCTTTGTTTTATTACTTAACAGCTTATGCATTCATTTGCATGGGCTGTTTTTCCTTTTGTAAGAAGTTCAGCTGTAGCTTCATTATCAAGACCATATCTTTCACAAAAATACTTAAGTGGTATTTTCGCATTCGGATTAACAAAGTACCCTTGTACCTTCATCTCCTCCTTAAGTTGACGGATAATCTCGTAAGCTGTTGCCTTACAACACCCTAAAATAAGGGCTACTTCACTACTACTTAACCAGAGCATTTATATCTCACCACCTTTTGCATTGATTAAGGTATTCATTGAATTCATCAATCGCATACCCTTATTGATAATCTCTTTCCAATCACCTACTTCATCAACGGTTATTTGACCGTCACGAGTAATGGATACTAATTTATCCATTACCTCATTGAAATTATTAATATCATCTACAACACCAAGTGTTGCAACCGGCAAGGTCTGTTGACTTAGTTCCGGCATAAACTCCCCGATTGGGGACTTTTTTATATGCTTATAAGCTAATGACCTATCCTTATAAAGAATGACCATATTTCTTACTACATCAAGCTGAGGAATTGAAGGGCTTAGGTCACTTTCGTAGTTCTGTAAACTTCGAATTGAAACCCCTAGTGCATCAGCTGCATCGCCCTGTTCAATACCTGCATTTTTTCTACTCTGTTTGTAGATATTTGCACAGATTTCTTCCATTTTATCTCTCCTTTAAAAGTGCTACTATATAAGTAGCAAAGTTGATAATGTGTTAATTACCATTCACAAGCTCATCAAGGCTCACATTAAGTTCCTTTGCAATCAAATTACAAAGAGGAACTGTTGGCATTTTAACACTATTTTCAATCTGATTAATCATTGGTCCAGATACACCAACTAGTTCAGCAAGTTCAACTTGTGTTAAGCCCTGCCTTTTTCTGTTTTTTTTAATATTTTCACCTAAATTCATACTTTCACCACCTTGTATTTAGGTCATTTTTGTGATATTATATAAAATATAACTACGGTTATATTTTACTTATTAAATATAAGGTGGGAGTTACGAGCAAAACTTTTTTATTTTAAGGATTTTCAAGAATTTCAACTAAAGTCACATATAATATCTGGAGGTGTAACTCCCACCTTTGTAGACAAGTTAAGAAATATGGGTTTTTCTTAACTGTGGTTATATTATAGTACAAATTTCTTGTACCGTCAATACAAAAGTACAATTTATCTGTATTTTGTGATAGTTGTTATAATTTTAGAGGTTATTTATGGATACATTGTACATAATTTCTGTACTTTTAAAAAAACAGAATAAAACACAAAAAGAATTATGCGAATATTTAGGTTTAAGCAAACAAACATTCACAGAATGGAAAGCTGGTAGAACAAACTCATATATGAAATATCTTCCTGAAATAGGAGATTACTTTAATGTATCAACAGATTATCTTTTAGGAAAAACCGACATAAAAAAAGAACAGACTGCAGAAATGCAGTCTGATAATGAGGATATAAATAAATTGATTGAAATTGGAACTAAACTTTCTCCTGAACATTTGCAGGCTCTTCTTGTTCTTGCTGAGCAATTAGAGAAAGGGCAGTCTGAAGAATAATATGTAGATTTTCTTCATTAAGTTTTTTACATTTTTCAATTAATTGTTCTAATTCTTTCATTTTCATTTTTCCTCTCTTCTTAACAAGATAATAAATTATTATACTATTATCTATCAATCTTGTAAGCAAATTGTTATATTATAACGAAATTTGTGAAATTATATCAAAATGAGGTATTATTATGGGTAAAAATAACACTAAGCATAGAAATCATATATTAACTATTGCTATTAGCTGTATCGCTATTATTGGATTATTAACCGGTTGTTCTACTAATAATTCTGAATCCAAAAGTAGTACAACTTCTTCAAGTACATCTACTGTTGAGTCGACACCGGCAACAACAACTTCAACAACTGTTGCAGTTATAAGTGAAGACAAATATTATGAACTAGCCAAAGATTTTAGTGCAAAAATTGATGATGCCTCTATTTATCTTTCTAATATGGGTCAGTATGAATATAACTACATGGATCATTATACTAATATTAGTGGTAATGATATTGATTCTGATACTGCAAAAGAGGTCGTTGATGAAGCTAGACAATGGTTAGTTAAGAAAGGAAAAGTTAAATCTAATAAAATTGATAATGATTATAAAACATTAACTAAAGAATACAATAAACTTGCAACATTGAATATTTCTAACTCAGCAAAAGTAGTTGCTGAAAAAGTTAATGATATTTATGATAACTATTCAAAACTATATTCATTAGTAACCAACATTGGTGACTTCTACTCTTTTGCTGATGATTATAATGATTATATAGATAATATTGATAGTGATGTTAGTTATATAAAAACTATTGCTGAATAAAAATATTAGTCAAAGTGAAGAAGTGATATTATGATTAGTGAACACGATAAGTTACTCAATGAGTGCAGAGAGAAAATAAAAAAAGAAGTAAAAGAAAAGAATAAAATTTATGACCCTGCATTTGAAGCAAAAATAAAAGAGAGATTAGAAAGATTAGGACAACCTTACATTGATTCTTTTTATTCTGCTAAAGAAAATAGAGAAGATGATGAATTAATATCAAATATGGATAGAGATTTATTGTTGATTGAGCAATTAGAAAATAGTTATGCTTTTGATATAAAACATAACAATAATATTAATTCATTTTCTTTATCAGATGTGAAAAATGTAAAAAAACGAACAATTAAATTAAATGACAAAGAAATACATTTACTCAAATATGTATTAAAGAAAAGTACTGACCTTAAATATCTTCCTAAATACTTTACATTTGACTATAAACTCAAAATTGGAAAGAGTATGCTAAAACTATTTGCAAATGATTATTTGTATATATCATTTGCTGATTCCTTTGCATTAGGCAAATATAAAGTTAATTATTTAAAAGGAGTGCTTGATAAATACAATCTTTCAAACAAAGGAAAAAAGGATGTTTTAGTAGACAGATTACTTTCAAATTTATCTACTGAGCAATTAGAAAAGAATTTCCCTGATAAGTATTTTTTACCAACTAGCAAGGGTATTGACTTTCTAAATTCTTTGGATGAGCAAAGCAATCAAGAAGCAGAACAAGAAATAGAAGTCGATATGACTAATCTTCCTGAAAAATTTTATAACGCATTAAAAAACAAAGTTTTTCAAAATACTATATTCAATTTTGTTTTATCAGCAGCTGATACCACAGTCGCATTCATAAATTCAAATAAACCATATCATAGTATTATCGCCGTAATGGACTCAAAGTTTAATATACTTTTCAATATGGTTACCGATGCTTATATTGGTGGATGCAATATATCAAAAGATGGAACACTAATTACTTTTTATACTTATAATAGCAAAGGTAATTGTAGTAATTCTATCTTTTTAGTAAATGTTATTACTGGAGAAATATTGTTTAAAATCGAGAAACCACCTATTAAAGCAACAGAAGTTTGTTGTTATGTATTTGATGATTTTATTGAGTACATCTTTGAAGATGTAAAAATTAAATATGATTTCACCGGAAAAGATTTGCGTCCTGAAAATACTAAGAGAAGTATAAAAAAGTCTAAATATGTTGACCCATACTATTTCAATAATATGGCTATGAATCTGATAGATAAGTTAAACAACAATTTTGATGATACTATCGAACAGGAAATAATGCAATGTTTGAATATTTCTCAATCTAATAGTAATATGTCAAAATATCAGTTGGCATTGACATATAAAAAACTTGGAGAATGTTATATTAAATATAACTATAAAAATAAAGCTCTTAGTTTCTTTGAAAAAGGTGTCGAATTATATCCAAAGTTAGGTGTTAATAAAATTATAAATCAAATAAAAAGTGAATTATCATAAAAAATCCCCTCTATTTGAGGGGTAAATTTATGGGTAAAATAAATGGTAAGGACATTTATGTCCTTTGCAGATTTCGAGGTGAACAATATGCCAGTGTATAAAGATAAAGAAAGAGGAACATGGTATTGTTCTTTTTATTATGTTGATTGGACAGGAAAACGCAAAAGAAAGTGCAAGAGAGGGTTCAAGACAAAGAAATTGGCACAACAATATGAAAGAGATTTCTTGTATGTACCAACGCAGAATCAAGAAATGACACTTATGCAGTTATATAATAAGTATATAGAAGATATAACAGGCAAATACAAGGAAAGTACCCTTGATACAAAACTTAATATTTTTGAAAATCATATATTACCCTATCTTGCAGACAAGAAAATTGCAGATATAACTCCATCAGATATTAGAATGTGGCAAAACGAGATTATTAAGAAGAATTTATCAAAGACATATCAAAAGACAATCAATAATCAAATGTCAGCTATACTTAATTATGCAGTAAAGTATCACGGACTTGCCAGCAATCCTTGTTCTATTGCCGGTTCAATGGGTAAGAAAAAAGCTGATGAAATGAAATACTGGACACAAGATGAGTTTAATATCTTCATTGACCATGTACCGGAACCAAATTATCACATTGCTTTTATGCTTCTTTATTATGGTGGTTTTCGTAAAGGAGAACTGTATGCCCTTACTCCTTCAGACCTTGACGATAAAAATATTGCTATCAATGTAAGACGAAACGCACATTGGAAGAACAAAAAACTTATTGTAACAGAACCTAAGACTGATGAAGGTAGAAGAACTGTAACTTTACCTAAAACGGTTTATATGGAACTTGTAAAGTATATTAACTCATTATATAAGATAGAAGAAGATGAGAGAATATTTGATTTTGGATCTAATGGCACACTTAATAAATATCTTGACAGTAAAGTTGAAGAACTTGGTGACAAAATTGAAAAAATCAGAATACACGATTTAAGACACTCACATGCAGCGTTGTGTATTGATATGGATATAAACATATATTTGCTCTCAAAGCGAATGGGTCACAAAGATATTGAAACAACAATTAATACCTATGGTCATTTATATCCTAACAAACAGGTTGCTTTTGCTGAAAAACTTGACCAAAAAATTGATATTGATGATAAAATAGTATCACGGTAGTATCAAGATAAAGAAATAAACCTTTAGAAATGGCTTACCTATCGCATTTCTAAAGGTTTTTATTATTTAAGGTATTATTCCCACTCGATCGTACCAGGGGGTTTTGATGTAATATCATAAACTACACGATTGATATGTTCGCACTCGTTAACGATACGATTAGAGACTCTTGCAAGGACATCATAAGGGATTCTTGCAAAGTCGGCAGTCATAAAGTCATCGGTAGTAACTGCACGAATTGCTACAAGGTGGTCATATGTTCTATGGTCACCCATAACACCAACTGTTCTAACATCCGGTAGTACGCAGAAGAACTGGCTTAAATCCTGTGCGATACCACTCTTTGCAATTTCATCTCTGAAAACTGCATCGGCATCTTGAAGAATTTTAATCTTTTCTTCTGTGATTTCGCCAATAATTCTAACACCTAAACCGGGACCCGGGAATGGTTGTCTCCAAACTAATTCCTTAGGGATACCCAGCTTTTCGCCAACAACTCTAACTTCATCCTTAAACAGGTCACAAAGTGGTTCAACAACATCATCAAACTTAATGTCTTCAGGCATTGCAACCTTATTGTGATGAGTTTTGATTTTGTCTGCGTTACCCTTACCACTTTCGATACAGTCAGGATAAATTGTACCTTGAGCAAAGAAACCACCATCAGCTTCTTCTCTGATTTTATCCCAGAATACCTTATAAAATTCTGTACCGATAATCTTTCTCTTGTCTTCAGGGTCTGTTGCACCCTTTAACTTAGAGATAAATTCGTGGCCACAATTTACACGAACAAAGTTCATATCAAATAACTTTGTGAAAGTTTCTTCTACAAAGTCACCTTCGTTTTTACGCATTAAACCTTGGTCAACAAATACACAAGTTAATTGCTTACCTACTGCCTTACTTAGAAGTGCAGCTGCAACAGAACTGTCAACACCACCGGAAAGACCTAGGACAACCTTTTTATCACCAATCTTTTCTCTTAGTGCATTAACTGTATTGTCGATAAAGCTATCCATCTGCCAGTCACCTGAACAATGGCAAACATCATAAAGAAAGTTCTTTAGAATTACATTACCATATTCTGAGTGAGTAACTTCCGGATGGAACTGTACTGCGTATAGGTTCTTATCTACATTTTCAAAAGCTGCACAAGGGCAATCCTTTGATGATGCAGTTACTTCAAAACCTTTTGGAATTTCACTAACATAGTCAGTGTGGCTCATCCAAACAATATTTTCCTTAGGAACATCCTTAAATAGTTTGCTATCAGACTTTGAAATATCAATTTGAATTTTACCATATTCGCTATTAATAGCTGATTCAACCTTACCGTCACACATCCATGTGATTAGCTGACAGCCATAACAAATGCCAAGAACCGGAATACCCAGTTCAAGAATTTCTTTTGAATAATGTGGTGAACTCATATCATAAACTGAGTTTGGTCCACCTGTAAAAATAATGCCCTTATAATTTTCGGCCTTAATTTCTTCTATATCTGTAGTGTACTGCTTAATTTCAGCATATACATGGTGATCACGAACTCGTCTTGCAATAAGCTGGTTGTACTGACCACCAAAGTCAAGAACAAGAACTTTTTCTTTTGCTTTCGCCATTACACACCTCAAAATTATCTGTAAATAATATCTTCTCTTGCAGGACCGTTAGAAACCATAGTAATTGGCACACCGATTTCTTTTTCTGCAAATTCAATATAGTTACGGCAGTTCTCAGGTAGGTCTTCGTAATTCTTAATACCACTAATGTCGCACTTCCAACCAGGAAGTTTCTTAAGAATTGGCTTACATCTCTTTAGCTTTGTTGTTGATGGGAAGTAGTCGATTTCTTCACCGTCTAGTTCGTAACCAACACAAACAGGGATTTCATCAAGATAACCAAGAACATCAAGAACAGTAAATGCAACCTGAGTAGCACCCTGTACACGACAACCGTATCTTGTAGCAACTAAATCTAACCAACCCATTCTACGAGGACGACCTGTTGTAGCACCAAATTCGCCACCGTCGCCACCTCTTCTACGAAGTTCGTCAGCTTCTTCACCGAAGATTTCAGAAACAAATTCACCTGCACCTACTGCACTTGAATAAGCTTTAACAACTGTAACAATATCCTTGATTTCGTAAGGAGGAATACCACCTGCACCAACTGCACCATAACCGGCAATTGTGTTACTGGAAGTAACCATTGGATAGATACCAAAGTCAGTATCTTTTAGTGAGCCTAGCTGACCCTCTAATAGAATATTCTTGCCATCTTTACAAGCATCATGCAAGAAAGTAAATGTATCTGCAACATATGGAGCAAGAGCATCTCTGTATTCCATTAGCTTGTTGAAGATTTCGTCAACTGAAATTGGAGGTTTGTTGTATAGATTCTTAAGTGTTGCATTCTTAACTTCAAGAGTTCTTGCAATCTTTTCCTTTAGATAATCAATATCATCATAAAGTTCATTAATCTGGAAACCGATTTTGCTATACTTATCTGAATAGAAAGGAGCAATACCACTCTTTGTTGAACCAAAAGAGTTCTTGCCTAGTCTTTCTTCTTCATAGCAGTCAAATGCAACATGATAAGGCATTACGATTTGAGCTCTGTCAGAAATTAAAATCTTTGGTTCAGGAACACCTCTGTCCTTTAATTCCTTCATTTCTTTTACAAAATTCTCTACTGAGAATGCAACGCCATTACCGATAATATTTGTAACATTGCCATTAAATACACCTGATGGTAACTGGTGAAGTGCAAACTTACCGTATTCATTTACGATAGTATGTCCTGCATTAGCACCACCCTGAAAACGAATTACTACATCAGAGTTCTGAGCTAATACATCAGTAATTTTGCCCTTACCTTCATCGCCCCAGTTAGCACCAACTATAGCTTTAACCATTTGTTTGACATCCTTTCAAAATGCAAATAATTTGCATCATTTGTTTATACTGTGATTTCTGCCTTTTCGTCCTCAATATTTTCGTAAGGAGCAATAGCAGGATATACAACTTCGTTTAAGAAGTCTGTTGTCTGCTGTGGAGCACGACCAACATATTTTGAAGGCTGAAGAATAGCCTCTAGTTCTTCAAGAGTAACACCAAATGACTTATCATTTGCAATTCTTTCAAGAAGATCATTTTCACCACCCTCTTCTTTGACTACTCTGGAAGCAGCCATAGAGTGTTGTCTGATTTTTTCGTGAAGTTCCTGTCTGTCACCACCACGCTTTACGGCATCCATCATAATATTTTCTGTAGCCATAAATGGTAGTTCTTTTCTTAGACGCTGTTCAATAACCTTTGGATAAACAACAAGACCATCTGTAACATTAGCATATAGGTTAAGGATTCCGTCAATAGCTAGGAATGCTTCAGGAATACTTAATCTCTTGTTTGCAGAGTCATCAAGTGTTCTTTCAAACCACTGTGTAGCAGTTGTAAATGCACCGTTAAGTACATCAACCATAACATATCTTGATAGAGAACCGATTCTTTCTGAACGCATAGGGTTTCTCTTGTATGCCATAGCAGAAGAACCGATTTGGTTCTTTTCAAATGGTTCTTCAACTTCCTTTAGGTGTTGAAGTAGTCTAATATCGTTAGAGAACTTAGCAGCACTCTGAGCAATACCGGAAAGAACATTTAGAACCTGTGTATCAAGTTTTCTTGAATAAGTCTGACCTGACACTGCAAAACAAGCACTATAGCCCATTTTCTTTGCAATTCTTCTGTCAAGTTCCTTACACTTTTCGTGGTCACCTTCAAATAATTCAAGGAAACTAGCCTGAGTACCTGTTGTACCCTTACAACCTAGTAACTTTGCCTTACTTAGCTGATATTCAACATCTTCAAGGTCCATTAATAATTCCTGTAACCATAGAGATGCTCTCTTACCTACTGTTGTAGGCTGTGCAGGTTGGAAATGTGTAAAAGCAAGTGTAGGTAAATCCTTGTACTTATCGGCGAACTTAGCAAGTTCACGAATAACAGTAACAAGCTTATTTCTAACTAACTTTAGACCTTCTGTCATAATGATAACATCTGTGTTATCACCAACATAACAAGAAGTAGCACCTAGGTGAATGATACCTTTAGCCTTTGGGCACTGCTGACCATAAGCATAAACATGACTCATTACATCGTGACGAACAAGCTTTTCTCTAGCTTCTGCAACTTCATAATTAATATTATCAGCATTAGCCTTTAGTTCATCAATCTGTTCCTGTGTAATAGGAAGTCCTAGTTCCATTTCACTTTCTGCAAGAGCAATCCAAAGTTTTCTCCATGTACGGAACTTCATATCCGGACTGAAGATATACTTCATTTCTTTACTTGCATATCTTGAAGACAATGGGGATTCGTAACAATCTTTACTCATTATACTTTCTCCTTGATTTTTGTATTTTTAAAATTCATACCACCACGCTTTTTACCCTCAAGCTGGTTGTGGGTAATGTCTGCTGGGTACTGTCCTGTGAAACAACCGTCACAGTAACATACATCATCAGAGAAAGTAAGTTCTCTAAGATGTTCAACCGGCAAATATCCAAAGGAATCTGCACCACTAATTTGTCTGATTTCTTCTATAGTATGGTTACAAGCAATAAGCTCACCTTTTGAAGGAATATCTGTACCATAATAACAAGGCCACATAAAAGGTGGAGAAGAAATTCTCATATGTACTTCGCTTGCACCTGCTTCTCTAAGCATGGTAACAATTCTATCAACAGTAGTACCTCTAACAACTGAGTCATCAATTACAACAACTCTCTTACCCTTAATAGAACTTAGTGGGTTAAGTTTAATCTTAACACTCTTCATTCTTTCACCCTGGGTTGGTTTAATAAAGGTTCTACCAATATAGTTATTCTTAACGATACCCTTTTCATAAGGAATACCTGATTCTTCACTATAACCAATTGCTGCGTCAATACCGGACTCAGGGACACCAATAACAAGGTCAGCCTCTACAGGATGACATCTTGCAAGGATTCTACCGGCTTCTTTTCTTGATTCGTAAACAGAAATACCGTCAATATTACTATCACTGCGAGCAAAATAAATATACTCAAAAATACAAATTGACTTTTTCTTGCCACAATGGGTTTTATCACTTCTGATACCGTCTTCATCAACAATAACGATTTCACCCGGTTCTACATCTCTGACAAAATCAGCACCTACTGCGTCAAGGGCACAAGACTCACTGGCAAAACAATATGAATTGTTGATTTTACCAATACAAAGTGGTCTAAATCCGTTAGGGTCTCTGGCAGCAATAAGCTTTCTAGGACTCATAACAAGTAAGCAATAAGCACCTTTGATTGTATTCATAGTGTTTCTTACTGCTTCTTCAACGGAATGAACCTTTTGTCTTTCACGAGCAATAACATAAGCAATAGCCTCAGAGTCAATAGTTGTTTGGAAAATAGCACCTCTGTGTTCAAGAGTATGCTTAATTTCGGCAGCATTGGTAAGGTTACCATTATGTGCAATTGCAAGTGTGCCTTTTTTATAACGCATAACAAGCGGCTGTGAGTTTTCACGCACAGAGCCGCCTGCAGTTGAATAACGGACATGACTAAGTGCAATCTGTCCGTCAAGTTTGTCTAATATTTTATTGTTGAATACTTCGGTAACAAGTCCCATATCTTTGTGGTAATCAATAACACCACAATCACTTACAGCAATACCACAACTTTCCTGTCCACGGTGTTGAAGTGCAAGAAGTCCGTTATAACAAGCATACGATGGCTTTATTGCATCGTTGCCATAAATACCAAATACACCACATTCTTCGTGAAGACCTTCACTGTGATAATTGTTAAAATTTATGCTCAAGGGAGTCACCATCCATTAATAAATTAAAAATTAAGCAAGACCAATTCTCTTCATCATTTCAGCGTAAGCTTCTTCAACGCCACCCATATCACGACGGAAACGGTCTTTGTCTAGTTTTTCATGAGTATCTAGATCCCAGAAACGGCATGTATCAGGAGATATTTCGTCAGCAAGAACGATTTCACCATGGAAACGACCGAATTCCAGCTTAAAGTCAACTAGTTCAACATTACACTTCTTGAAGAAGTCAATCATTAGCTGGTCAATCTTTAGAGCCATTGAAGCAATAGTATCAATTTCTTCCTGAGTAGCTAGGCCAAGAGCAAGAATATGATAGTTATTAACCAGTGGGTCATCCAGAGGGTCACTCTTATAGTCAAATTCAAGAATAGGAGAAGCAAGGTCAGAACCTTCAGGAACGCCATACTTCTTTGAGAAAGAACCAGCTGCTCTATTTCTTACGATAACTTCTAGTGGAACAATTTCAACCTTTTTAACAACAGTATCTCTGTCATTTAGTTCTTCAACATAGTGAGTATGAATACCGTTCTCTTCTAGCATTTTGAACATAAAGTTACTCATTCTGTTGTTTACTACACCTTTACCAACGATAGTACCCTTTTTCTTACCGTTAAAAGCAGTAGCATCATCCTTATAAGATACTACACATAGATCAGGGTCATCTGTAGCAAAAACTTTCTTTGCCTTACCTTCGTAAAGTTGTTCTTTAATTTCCATCCTTTATTCCTCCTATATGTTTTTAAACATAGATTAACAAATTAAGTGTTTCATAAAAACACAGATACATTATATAATAAAAATGCTCCATAATCAACAAAAAATATCATAAAACTTAAAATTTCTGAAAAAAACAGTATTTCACCGGTATAAAAATATAGTTTTGTCCTTAAATAATAAAAAAATTAAAAAAATTCTTGCTTTTTAGCCATACTTATTATATAATAACATACGGTTGATTTGCCGGTGTGACGGAATTGGCAGACGTAGTGGACTCAAAATCCACCGATAGCGATATCGTACCGGTTCGAGTCCGGTCACCGGCACCAAATTTAATAATATTGGGGGAAGTTGTCATGAAACATAGACATGTCATTGATCTTGAGGATTTAACTTTTACACAGCTTCAGCAAACTATTGAGTTGGCTGGAAAGATAAAGGCAGATCCGGTAAAGTATAGCCATGTTTGTGATGGTAAAATCATGGCAACTCTTTTTTATGAGCCATCAACTCGTACACAGATGTCTTTCCAAACTGCTATGATGAGATTAGGTGGTAAAATTATCGGTTTTGATAATCCACAGAACTCTTCAGTTTCTAAAGGTGAAAACCTAAAAGATACTATTACTATTGTTAGTGGTTATGCTGATATTATTGCAATGAGAAATCCTGTTGAGGGTTCTGCAAAGGCAGCTTCACTTTACAGTCGCGTACCTGTTATTAATGCAGGTGATGGTGGTCACCTACATCCTACTCAGACACTTACAGACTTAGTTACCCTTTCTAATGAAAAGGGCAGATTAAACCACCTAAAGATTGGTCTTTGTGGTGACTTAAAGAATGGCAGAACTGTTCATTCACTTATTAAGACAATGAGCCACTTTGAGGGTAATTCCTTTGTACTTATCTCAACTAAGGAACTAAGTATTCCTGACTATATTAAGGATATTATGGATAATGCCGGTTGTCCTTATGAAGAAGTTGATGACTTACAAAGCAATATTGCAGACCTTGATGTTCTTTATATGACAAGAATTCAAAGGGAAAGATTTGCCAGTGAAGAAGATTATCAATCACAAAAAGGTCAATACATTCTTGATACAGAAAAAATGTCATATGCTAAAAAGGATATGATTGTACTTCACCCACTACCTAGAGTTGATGAAATTACTGTTGAAGTTGATGATGACCCAAGAGCTTGTTATTTCAAACAAGCTGTTTATGGTATGTACGGCAGAATGGCACTGATTATGCTACTACTTGAAGACAAAGACTACTTCTTCCATAGCAATGACAAAAAGTTTATTTCTGATGTTAAGTGTAAAAACCCTAGATGTATTGTTAATCAAGAGGCTTACCTACCTAAGAAATATTACTTAAAAGATAATCATAAAATTTGTGATTACTGTGATAATGAAATTGAATAATTCTTTTACAGAGTAAAGCTACGCCCACACTTAATTGTGTGGGTGTTTTTGTATATATGATTATATTAAAAGAAAAGTCGGTACATTTATGGTGTACCGACTGATTTTTATTAAGTTTAAAATTTACAATACAGATTACTTTGTACCGAAAATTCTGTCACCTGCATCCCCTAGACCAGGCATAATGTAGCAGTTTTCATTTAGGCCTTCATCCTTAGCTGCACAAAATACCTGAACATCAGGATGAGCCTCAGTTAGTGCCTTAATACCTTCAGGAGCTGCAATAATGCAAAGGAACTTAATTGAATGAGGATGGCTCTTCTTAATAATGTTGATAGCATCAACTGCACTACCACCTGTAGCTAGCATTGGGTCAAGAACAAATACATCTCTTTCTTCAATGTCTGATGGTAACTTGTTGTAATATTCAACAGGTTCATGAGTTTCTTCATCTCTATAAAGACCGATATGACCAACCTTTGCAGCCGGTACCATCTCTAGCATTGCTTCCAGCATACCAAGACCTGCTCTAAGAATAGGAACAAATGCTAGTTTACGACCTGCAATAACCTTTGACTTTGTCTTTACAAGAGGAGTTTGTACTTCAACTTCCTTTAGTGGTAAATCTCTTGTAGCTTCATAGCACATTAGCATTGAAACTTCTGATACAAGTTCTCTAAATAGTTTACTACCTGTTTTTTCATCTCTCATATGAGTCAACTTATGTTGAATTAGAGGATGGTCAAAAACTGTAACTTGATTTTCCATATTAATCCTGCTTTCTAATAATTATTTATCTTCATAAGTACCGTTTTCGATAGCACTTACCATATCCAATCTTCTGTTGTGTCTGTCACCTTCAAATGGTGTGTTTAGGAAAATGTCAGCAAATTTAACTGCCTGTTCTTCGTTAATAACTCTGCCACCCATACATAGGATATTTGCATCATTATGACGGCGAGTCATTTCTGCACAGAATTCATTACTAACAACTGCTGCTCTGATACCCTTAACCTTGTTTGCTGCAATAGAGATACCGATACCTGTACCACAACATAGGATACCCAGTTCAGCTTCTTTATTTGCTACTGCTGTAGCTACTTTATAAGCATACTTAGGGTAATCAACACTTTCTGATGTATAACAACCGTAATCCTTGTATTCAATACCATTCTTCTTTAGGTATTCGATTACTGCATTTTTAATATCTAGTCCACCGTGATCGCAACCAATAGCTATCATTACTTTTCCCTCTTCTTTCTTAATTCTTGTTCAGCTTGAGTTAGCTTTAGGTACTGAGGCAAAATATCCTTACCTTTCTTCTTACCAGACTGATTATTATAAGCAATCATAGCAGTATTAGTACCTCTCTGAACATTTTCTAAATATTCCGGAAACTTAAAGTTCTCTTTAAGCATATCATTTTCTGAGAAATAATCAAGTACTTTATCTTGACCATCACCGACAAAATAAATGTTTTCTTCTACATCTTTAAGTTCTTCGTACAAATCCTTAATAAGTATTGAACGGTCATTAACTTCTTTTGTAAGTTTGCCATTTGATACAGAATAAACTGCATTAAAAACTTGGTTTCTTCTTGCATCAATACAAGATACAACTTTACCATCTTTATAAATACAGTTATAAGCAATAGAGTCTAGTGTAGAAACTTCATAACAATCTTTGTTATCCTTAAAAGCCATACCCTTAACTACTGCAACACCTATTCTAACACCGGTAAAAGAACCGGGACCGTTATTAACTGCATAGGCATCTATATCATCAACACTTATGTTATTTTGTTTTAGTAATTTGTCAATCATAGGCATTATTGTTTCACTATGAGTTAAACCCTCATTGACAAAAACTTCATCTACTACCTTACCATCCTCAACAATACCTACTGAAGATGTTTTGGCTGAAGTATCAATACCTAAAATTTTCATTAAAGTTCAATTCCTTCAATTTTAATAATTCTGTCGTCATCATTTTCGCCTTTTTTGATTTCAACACTGATATAGTCATCAGGTAAAGCATTTTCTATATTTTCGCTCCACTCAATAACAAGAATACCTGTGTCTAGATAATCAAAAAATCCTGTACTGTACAAATCGTCATAAGTGTTTATACGGTACATATCAAAGTGGTAAACAGTATAATCTGCATTATACTGATTTACCAATGAAAATGTTGGACTTTGTACACCGTCAAAGTAATTTAGACCTTTACAAAGACCTCTGGTAAAGGCAGTTTTGCCCATACCTAAGCCACCAAAGAATGCAATTACTTCTGTACCCTTTAGTTTCTTGGCTAATTTACTTGCTAGGTTCTCTGTTTCTTCAACAGAATGAGTTATATATTCCATATTAGAACAATCCACTAATTACATTATTTTTGTCAACATCAATGTTGTTTGCTGCAGGTACTTTTGGTAGTCCCGGCATTGTCATAATGTTGCCTGTATAAACAACTACAAAACCTGCACCGTTAGAAATTCTAACATCTCTAACTGTAATATCAAAGCCCTTTGGTGCTCCTAGAAGTGCCGGATTATCAGATAGAGAATACTGAGTCTTAGCTACACAAACAGGAAGTTTGTCACCACCTAAAGCAACAACATCCTTTAGAGCTTTTTCAGCCTGTGGTGTGTAGTTAACTTTATCTGCACCGTAAATTTCTGTTGCAATACGGTTCATCTTTTCTTTAATTGTTAAGTCGTTATCGTATAGTAACTTAAAGTCAGATGGCTTTTCACAAGCTTCAACAACCTTTTTAGCTAGGTCAACACCACCGTTACCACCTTCACAGAATACATCAGAAAGTGCAAACTCTGCACCTCTTTGGTGGCAATAGTCTTCAATATACTTTAATTCTTCATCTGAGTCAGTATAGAAACGGTTAATAGCAACTACTACAGGTACACCGTACTTGTTCATATTATCAATATGAACACCTAGGTTTACAATACCATCCTTTAGTGCATCTAGGTTAGGTTCAGAAACTTCTGTCTTTGGCACACCACCGTTATACTTTAATGCTCTACAAGTAGCAACAATAACAATACATGATGGAGCAATACCGGCATATCTACACTTAATGTCTAGGAACTTTTCAGCACCAAGGTCAGAACCGAAACCTGCTTCTGTGATACAATAGTCACCTAGCTTTAGTGCAAGTTTTGTTGCTCTTACTGAGTTACAACCATGAGCAATATTTGCAAAAGGACCACCATGCATAATAGCAGGTGTACCCTCTAGTGTCTGTACTAGGTTAGGCTTTAGAGCATCCTTTAATAGTGCAGTCATAGCACCGTCAGCCTTAATATCCTTACAGAACACAGGATTGCCGTCATATGTATAAGCAACAAGAATGTTGCCCAATCTTTTCTTTAAATCAGAAATATCATTTGCTAAACATAGGATAGCCATAACTTCTGATGCAACAGTAATGATGAAACCGTCTTCTCTTGGTACACCGTTAACCTTGCCACCTAAACCGATAACAACATTTCTAAGTGCTCTATCGTTCATATCAAGACATCTCTTAAATAGAATTCTTCTTGGGTCAATACCAAGAACATTGCCTTGTTGCATATGGTTATCAAGCATAGCACATAGTAGGTTGTTAGCTGAAGTGATAGCGTGCATATCACCTGTAAAGTGTAGGTTAATTTCTTCCATAGGTAGAACCTGTGAATAACCACCACCTGCTGCACCACCCTTGATACCAAATACAGGACCTAGGGAAGGTTCTCTTAATGCAATAATTGCCTTCTTGCCGATTTTAGCCATAGCCTGACCTAAACCTGCTGAAGTAGTTGTTTTACCTTCACCGGCAGGTGTTGGGTTAATAGCAGTTACGAGAACAAGTTTACCGTCTTTATTCTTGCTAACTCTTTCTGAAAGTTCATCAGAAAGTTTAGCTTTATATTTACCGTAAAATTCCAGTTCATCTTCATTAATATCAATGTCAGATGCAACATCTTTAATAAGTCTTAGTTTAGCCTGTTGTGCAATTTCAATATCTGTTAGCATAACAACTCTCCTTATATCAAATTTGAATACTAAATTAACATTTTGATTATATCATAGAAGTAGTAATAATAAATTGTCTTAAAAGAAATATAAATCAGTTATTTCAATAATTTCTTGATTATGACATATTTTTTTATTATAATATTTTAGAAAGGTGGTGGCACAGATAAAAAACTTAATACACTCTATTAAAGATTACATAGCAAATACAGACAAGTTGTTATGGCTTTTAACACTAAGTGCTACCGTATATAGCTTTATTTTGATTTATAGTTTGCAGAGGGCTACTGACTCAAACTACTTACAATCTCAGATTATTGCAGTAGGTATTGGTATTTTAGGAGCAATAATTTTTTCTGTTATTGATTACATTAATCTTTTGAAATACTGGTACATTTGGACTATTGTTGGGATACTACTTGCAGTATCTGTATTTTTATTCGGTATTACAGTTACCGGTACTGATGATACTGCTTGGATCAGGCTACCGGGTGGTATGACATTTCAGCCATCTGAATTAATGAAAATTTGCTTTATTATCACTTTTTCTAAGCACCTTGCTTATACTGTGGAAAATGGTCTTATTAAGAATATAAAAGGTGTGTTACTTTTATTTATTCATGCTATGATACCTATTGTTATTATTCACTTTCAAGGTGATGACGGTTCAGCATTAATTTTCTTAATGATGTTTGCTATTATGGCATTTACTGCCGGTGTACAGTTAAGATACTTTGCTATTGCTTTAGGTGCAGTGGTCATCTGTATTCCGTTTATTTGGAGCTTTGTAATGAATGATGAACACAGAAACAGAATACTTGCACTGTTTGACCTTGACGGTAATGCACTAACTGACTATGGTTGGCAACAATATCAAGGTAAGGTTTCTATTGCATCAGGTGGAATATTCGGTTCAGGAATAGGTAAGGGTACTAGAGTACAGAACAACATTGTGCCTGAACAACAGAACGACTTTATCTTTACTGTAGCAGGTGAAGAATTGGGATTTGTTGGGTGCATTGTGCTTATACTAATTCTAATTTTGCTGATGGTTAAGATTATTGTAATTGCCATAAAATCAAAGGATATTGCTGGTAGGTGCATTTGTTATGGTCTTTTCGGTATGCTGACAACTCAAACAATCATTAACCTTGGAATGGTACTTGGATTCTTGCCTGTTGTAGGTATTACACTTCCATTCTTCTCACAAGGTGGTACATCTGTAATGTCAATGTTCTTTGGTGTTGGACTTGTACAAAGTGTTTATCTTCATAACAAAATGGAAATTGACGATAAACTTTCAGGCAAATATAAATTGCTACTAAAAAATGAATTTTTTGATTAAGAAAACCTCCCTATCGTTAAAACATTAGGGAGGTTTTCTTATGAATACTGCTCAATTAGTTTAATTGCATTATCTGTTGACATAGTCTTGGCAAAGTTCATTTCCATATCAAACAAATTCCAATACACTGCACCGGGATTCTATCGGCTATTGCATCTTTTACTACAATAACATTATAACCTCTACAGTGGGCATCCATTACAGTATATCTAATTGCACCTGAGGCAGTTACACCTGCAATCATTATAGTATCTATATCCATAATTTGAAGATACTTTTCAAATTCAGGTTTGCCAAAACAACTCATACAATACTTTGTCATTACCATTTCACAATCTTGAACATCAAGTGTATCATCAATTTCTGTCCAATAATTTTCCACTTCAAGATTTTCTGCCGGAATTTTTCTGCCATTAAGTTTTAATTTTTCTTTGCCTTTTTTATGGAAATAGGTATTGATTGTAACCCTTATTAACCGATTTTTAATATGGTCATCACTATCAAACTTTTTGTCTGACTGAAGATATTTTAAAAATACTTCTTGTGTTAAATCGTCAGCATCATTAACACTTTGAGTTTTGCTATAAGCAATTTTATGAACCATATCATAATACTGATTGATAACATTTTTTATATCCATACAAATACCTCCATTACATTATTACTTTGCTTTTCTTATATTTAAAAGTATGATTGCGAATAAAATTAAAACCATACCTATAATTTTTTCTACTGTTATACTTTCGCTAAATACTGTTACACCAATTATTGCAGCTACAAATGGTTCTACTGTTGCAACGATTGACGCCTTGCCTGCCTCAATCTTCAGTAGACCTTTTGTATATAAAATAAAAGGTAAAATTGTACATACTAAAGCTAGACCCAGTGACCACAAAAGGCTTTCTGTATTTAGCATTAAATTATAGTCTTTGATTATCCCTGAAAACGGAATTACTGCTACAGATGCCACTACAAATGTATATGTTGTAATAGTCATAGAGTCATATTTTTTCAATAAGAACTTTCCCAAAATACTGTAAAGTGCATAACCAAAACCTGCTCCTAAACCATATAAAAAACCTTCTAGTGTAATGGTTTCTTTACCGGAAAACACACCTGTCAAAAAACACATTCCAAGAATAGTTACTAAAAGTGAAATAACTTTCTTTACTGTTATATTTTCTTTAAATAAAAACAGTGACATAAACATAACAAATATAGGAGCAGTATAAAGCAACAATGCCGGAATTGCTGCACCACCAATAATTTCTATTGACTGAAAATAACAAAAATTAAAGAACACTATACTGCAAATACCTGTACCACAAAATAGAGGTATATCCTTTAGCTTTATTTTCAATTTACTTCTATCAGTAACTAGTAGGTATATTAATAAAATAATTGCTGAAAAGATAACTCTTAGGGCTACTACTTCCATTGAAGAAAAACCTATTGACTTTAGAGATGTGACAAATACTGAGATTATCCCCCACAATATACCTGCAATAATTATAAAAATTGAACTCATAACAATTCCTCTATTTTCATTTTATTTATGATATGGCTATAAGGAGAACCTTCTCATAGAAAATTCTCCTTAGCCTTTATATCTATTACTTTTTTCCAATATGATTACTTATATTCGTATTAATATAAGATTCTACATGATGAACCAAATCATCTAAATCCATACTGCTTGTATTTACACACAAGTCATAATACTGAGGTTTACCCCATTCATAGGAAGTATAGTAATTGAAATATGATTCTCTGCACTTTTCCTTTTTGATTAAGTGGTTCTTTGCTATTTCATTGCTTTCAATGTTATTTATTGTTATGCCTTGCAATCCTGTTAGCTTTTCGATAAAATGAATGTAGAGCATAATTTTGACCTCCGTTCTGGTTTTTTGTCAATTCCATTTTAACGGATTTTTCAAATTTATGCTCTACTTTTTTATATTTTTTCGTAGGCTCTATTTTTCTTACCCCAACATTTATTATAGAGCCAATTTTTCTTTCAAGTTATTTACCTCCAACAAATTGTTATCATTATTTTAATTATTGAAATTATTAGAGTCAAATAAAATCAGGCATAAAAAATTGCTGATGCAAAATACATCAGCAATTTAGAGAAACAATTATTCTATTTAATTGAAAATAATTTTAATTATTAGATAATCATTTTCAGATAATCCATTTTAGATAATCTTAATTTCTTGTTACAGAAAAACTTACTTTACGCTGAAAACAACCTTACGGTATGTATCAAAGTCTAGCCACTTAGTAAAGAAGTCATTATTATTATCTTCTTCGTAAGCCTTATATTCTGCTAAGAATGACTTAATATCTTCATCAGAAGATGCATTTACTTCAAAGCCTCTGCCGTTAACTACAGGTACATTACCATACTGATATTCAGAAGTTGGGATAATCTCTGTAATCTTCTTATCTCTAACCTTAACAGCAACACTATCTCTTAGTACGATAATGTCAAAGCTATCAGGGTAATTATAAGAGTCACCAACAGTAGGAATAGTATCACCAACAGAATAAGTGTTGTTAACAGGCTGATACTTTAGAACATTCTGACTAGCTGAGTCATAATAGAATTCTTCAAAAATATCGCCTCTGGCTTCAACTTCACCTTTCTTAAATGATGCTTTATGTGTGCCGTAATCAGCCTTTTCAAGAGTTTCTTCTACAACACCGCAAGCTGATGTCATATTTGTAACTCTGTCAATAAGGATAAGTTCACCTAGAGTTTTGTGGTTATCAAACTTATCTACAACGATTGGTTCTGTTAGAAGAATGTCACATAGAGCAATTTCGTTCTTGTTTAGTTCATCCTTCTGAATATGTTCACCTGTGTTTACATCAACTGCATATTCAATCTTTGTAACAATAGCAGGAATAGTCTTTGTACCTAGCTTTACAAGGTAGTCAGTACCCTCTGTTAGTGTATTGTCATCCATCCATAGAAGTGAAGCTCTTAACTTCTTATAAACACCGATTTCTGAGTCTTTAGTTAGTACGCAACCTCTTGATACATCCACTTCTTTATCAAGTGTAATTGTGGCAGGTTGACCAACCTTTGCAGTTTTGCTATCTTTATCAACAACAAGAATCTGCTTAACCTTTGCTTTTTCATTACTTGGAAGTGTTGTGATTTCATCACCGACAGAAATTTCACCTGACTCAATTTGTCCCTGAAAACCTCTGAATGTATGGTCAGGACGGCATACTCTCTGTACAGGCATATAGAAACCTTTTTCGTTATCTGATGACTTAATATCAACAGTTTCAAGATAATCAAGAAGTGTCTTGCCATCATACCAAGGAATGTTCTCTGACTTAACAGTAATATTGTCACCCTCAGTAGCTGATAGTGGGATAATAACAACATTTTCAAGGTCTAGTTCAGCCTTTAGTTCGTTAATTTGGTCTGTGATTTTATCAAAAGTAGCTTTGTCATACTTTACAAGGTCCATCTTGTTTACTGCAAAAACAAAGTACTTAATACCCATTAGTGAGCAAATTCTTGCATGTCTTCTTGTCTGTACAAGAACACCTTGTGAAGCGTCAATTAGAATAACTGCAAGATCGGCAAATGATGCACCAACTGCCATATTACGAGTATATTCTTCGTGACCGGGAGTATCGGCAACAATGAAAGAACGGTTATCTGTTGTAAAGTAACGGTATGCTACATCAATTGTGATCCCCTGTTCTCTCTCTGCCATTAGACCGTCAAGAAGAAGTGAATAGTCAATTTTACCGTTTCTTGAACCGACCTTACTGTCTAGTTCAAGGGCTTTTTCTTGGTCTGCATATAGTAGCTTTGAGTCATAAAGAATATGACCGATTAGAGTGGACTTACCGTCATCAACACTACCACAAGTAATAAATTTTAGTAAACCTTTCATTAGAAATATCCCTCTCTCTTTCTTCTTTCCATACTACCGGCAGCCTCATTGTCAATAACTCTGGAAGTTCTTTCTGATGATACTGCACTTAATGTTTCGTCAATAATTTCGTCAAGAGTATGAGCAGTAGATTCTACACCACCTGTTAGTGGATAACAGCCAAGTGTTCTGAATCTAACTGACTTCATCATTGGCTTTTCGCCTTCTTTTAGACGCATACGGTCATCATCAACCATAATTAGGTTGCCATCTCTCTCAACAACAGGACGAACATCAGCAAAGTAAAGAGGAACAATCTCAATATTTTCTCTCTTAATATACTGCCAAATATCTTTTTCTGTCCAGTTTGAAATTGGGAATACACGGATTGATTCGCCTTTTTCAATCTTAGTGTTGTAAAGTTTCCACATTTCAGGACGCTGATTCTTAGGGTCCCAAGCCTGTGCCTTGTTACGGAATGAGAAAATTCTTTCCTTAGCACGAGATTTTTCTTCATCTCTACGGCCACCACCAAAAGCAGCAGTAAAGCCGTATTTATTTAGGGCTTGTTTTAGAGCCTGAGTTTTCATAATATCTGTATAAGATGAACCATGGTCAAATGGGTTAATACCCTGTTTTACACCATCTTGGTTAGTATAAACCAGCATATCAATGCCATACTTCTTAGCAATTCTATCACGGAACTCAATCATTTCCTTAAACTTCCATGTTGTATCAACATGTAGGAATGGGAATGGTGGTTTCTCAGGATAGAAAGCTTTCATAGCAAGGTGTAGCATAACTGAGCTATCCTTACCGATTGAGTAAAGCATTACCGGTTTTTCACACTCTGCTGCAACCTCTCTCATTATGTAAATTGCTTCTGCTTCAAGAGCATCAAGATGTGAATCATAACTCATAATCTTTCCTTCTTTCCTCTTTAATACTTATTTGACTCTTTCTGATTAATGTCTATGTTTATTGTTTTGCCATCAGGTTTATTGATTATCCAATGGAGAATATCTCCTTCTTTTTCTGTATGGACATTACTACCCATACCACCAATATCGGCACCTAAGAAAAAGTTAATTGCATAGACAGGACACTCCTTAATACAGGAAGTACATCCCCAACAATCTTTTGGATACTTTATATATGCTTTTTTGTTTTCATCCATTTTGATTAGTGTACCGGGACAAACATTTCTACACTTACCACAACCGATACATTTATCCTTATCAATTGAAATGCTCATAGTTTGTACCCTCCTCCACTAATTCTCTTGTAATAATCTTAATTTCACCATCTTCAAGAATAGAGTTAACATACTTGTTCCAATGTTCATTATCCTTCTCAGGGTAATCAAGATTTTCTGCAAAGCTATGCCAACGAGTTTCTTTTCTTGCTTTTAGGTGAGCGATTACACTTCTGCAAACAGTAAGTCTTTCTCTCAGTTCGTAAATATACATTAGTTCTTGGAAATCTTCTGCATACAAATCCTTTGAAAGTTCCATTAACTGCTTGATTTTGTAATCTGCTATTTCAAGTTGCTTTTCATTGAAACGATAATTTGTTTTGATACCACCGGCATAAGAGTCCATTACTGTCTGCATAGCCTCTTCCAGTTGTTCGGTAGTAAACTTACAATGTTTATCTTTTAGGAAGTTTTCCACCTCATCAATGTGGTTGTTAACTACCTTATCATCAATAGTAGCAACATTTTTATCTTTGATATATTCAACTACAGAAAGTGCTGCAATTTCGCCTTCGGCTAATGCACCTGTAACATACTTTTGAGGACAACCACCTGCAACATCACCTGCTGCATATAGTCCGTCAATAGTAGTCTTTCTGTTAGTATCTACCCAATATCCACTTCCTGTATGACCACCAACTATGTAAGGTTCTGTACCCTCAATTTCAACATTCTGCTGACTAGGGTTCTTGCCACTTTCAATCCACTTAATGGTTTGAGATGGTGCCATATTTAAGTAAGCCTTTAGCAAAGATTCGTCTTGTTCTTCTGTTATGCCCTCTGTCTGTAAATAACAAGGACCTCTACCGTTTAGGTTTTCGTTTACTGTACCGTAAACTCTTTGAGATGTTGTAATACCGTACTTAGTTTCATACACTTCACCAAGTGAATTAATCTGTTTAGCACCAACACCCTGAGCTAATGTACCTGTAGGAGCAATTGTATCTTTACATCTTAGTGCAATGAAACGCATTTCAAATGTTGTCATTTCAGCACCGGCATTGATACCCATTGCAAAACCTGCACCGGTATTAAATGGTGGATACCACATTTTGTGTCGTGAGAAACCCGGGTTGTTAGGCTTGTAAAGACCTGCTGCACCACCGGTTGCTATAATAACTGCTTTTGCTTTGATAACATAGAATGTATCATTCTCGATACCAATACCAAAAGCACCGTTAATGTGGTTATTTTCTACTGCATAATCAGTAATGTTAACTCTGTTAAGAGCAGTAACATTATCCAATTCATTTACTGCATCAGCCAAAATAGGCTTAATGTTTTCACCATTGATTTTTAGGTTTCTGTTACCTCTTGTAACATACTTACCCTCTTTATCTTTTAGAATAACAAGACCAAGCTTTTCCAGTCTTTCTGTTACACTATTTAGTCTTTCGGACATTGTAAGCAACAAGTCACCTCTTACAATACCGTCAGCATCTTTTCTGGCATAATCAACATAGTCTTGAGGAGTTCTGCCCTCTACAATATAAGCGTTAAGTGCATTAACACCTGCTGCAAGGCAACCACTTCTCTTGATATGTGCTTTTTCACAAATAAGCACTTTTGCATCACTATGTTCTGAGATAGTCAGTGCTGCATAACATCCGGCAGTGCCACCACCAATTATCAGAACATCAGTTTGTAAATTTTCTATTCTCATAGTTAACTCTCTTCTCCCGATATTTACAAGTTACTTTTTAGCAAATAGTCTTCAGCAGACATTACTGCATTTGCACCGTCTGATACTGCTGTAACTACCTGTCGCAACTTCTTGGTACGAACATCACCTGCAACAAAAATACCATCTGCTGAGGTAACACCGTCTTCTGATGCTACAACATAGCCATTATCTAACTTTACCAGTTCTTTTAATAAATCTGAATTTGGAACACTGCCAACTGCAACAAATACACCTGACACAATGATTTCTCTATCACTGTTATCTTTAGTAACAATGATTTTCTCCACTTGCTTTTCCCCTACAATTTCTTTTGGTGTAGAAGAAAGTACAAGTTCAATATTTTCTGTATTGCTAACCTTTTCAGAGAGAATTTTGTTTCCACGAAATTCATCTCGTCTATGGATTAAATATACCTTAGAGGCAATTTTTGAAAGTAAAAGTGCATCCTGTAAAGCAGTATCTCCTCCACCTACTACTGCAACCGGCAAGTCCTTATAAAAAGCACCGTCACATATTGCACAGTAAGTAACACCTTTACCGGTAAGTTCCTTTTCACCTTTAATTCCCAACTTTCTACGGCTTGTACCGGTAGCTAAAATAATAGTTTTTGTTTCTATATTTTCGCCATTTGAAAGTTTTAGTTTATAATGATTGTCTTGTTTAAGGATACTTTCCACTTTACCTTCAACAAACTCTGTACCCAGCTTTATGGCATGGTCACGAAACTTTTCTCCAAGGTCATAACCACTTTCGCCATAAAGACCTATATAGTTATCAACTCGGTCACTTTCTGCAATTTGACCTGTGCCCATAAATTCCTTTTCTATTACTATTGAATTGAGCATTTCTCTTTTTGCATATACAGAAGCAGATAATCCTGCCGGTCCACTACCTATAATAACTATATCGTACATAAGTCCTCCAATTATTCTATCACAAGTTCTTCCTTTTGTGAAGTGTTATTTTCAATATGGAATGAGTTTAAAACAGGGTTTTCTCTATCAATTAATGAAAGAATCATATAACTTGCCTTGCTGTCATAAGCAAGACGCTTGTCCTCTTCAGAAGGTCTTGAAGGCGACTCAGGATGACTGTGCCAATTGCCAAGTGGCACAAATCCGTTCTGACGCATATCCTTAACTGCCATTAACTGTTCCTTTGGGTCTAGAGAAAAGTGTTCGTTGGAATGGTCAATATTTGTTAGAAGATAAACCTTCTTGATGATTTTGTCTTCACCTTCAACTGTACCGGCTATTAAGCCACAAGCCTCATCAGGCAAGTCCTTAATAGCATGGTCTAGTATTTTATTATAATCTGATTTTGATAGTTTAATCATAACAACCTCAATTTTTATAAATTATAATACACCATCACATTCAGCTTGTTCGTAGTCGATTAATTCTGTGATAGTTGGGTGGTCACCACATACTGCACAAGAATGAGTATCCTGTGGTAGCTTAACCTTTCTAAATTCCATCTTTAGTGCATCGTAAGTTAGTAGGTAACCTGTTAACAAATCACCAACACCTAATAGATACTTAACTGCTTCCATAGCCTGTAGGCTACCGATAACACCACCCATTGCACCGATAACACCGGCTTGTTTACAAGTTGGAACTGCATCCTTTGGTGGTGGATTCTTGAATACACATCTGTAACATGGACCTTCACCGGGTACATAAGTCATTAGCTGACCTTTGAAACGAATGATACCGGCATGAGAGAAAGGCTTCTTAGCCATTACACAAGCATCATTGATTAAGAATTTTGCCGGGAAGTTATCTGTACCGTCAATGATAAAGTCATAGTCCTTAATAAGGTCCATAATGTTTTCACTTGTAACAAATGTATGGTAAGTGATAACCTTTACATCAGGGTTCATTTCTTCCATTGTTTCTTTAGCTGACTGAACCTTTGGTTTGCCAACATCCTTAGTTGCGTGGATAATCTGTCTTTGTAGGTTAGATAGGTCAACTTCATCAGCATCTGCAATACCGATTGTACCTACACCGGCTGCTGCTAGGTACATTGCTACAGGAGCACCTAAGCCACCTGCACCGATAATCAACACCTTACCATTAAGAAGTTTCTTCTGGCCTTTTGCACCAACTTCTTTTAGGATGATATGGCGTGAATAACGTTCAATCTGTTCGTTAGTAAACGCCATTACTGTCCACCTCCCATGAAGTATAGGAATTCAACTGTATCTCCGTCTTTTAGAACAGTTGTATCAAATGTGCCACTTTCAACAAATTCATCATTGATTGTTACAGTTACATATTCAGGTGTTTCTACCTTTTCATCAACTACTAGTTGTGCAACTGTTAGGTCGTCTTTTACTTCTTTCTTGTTTCCTGCTACTGTAATAACCATTATATTGTTCCCCTTTATACTAATGTATCAATAATTTCTGTTAATGAGTCTTTAGGTTGTAGACCGTTTAGTCTTTCAACTTCTTCACCCTTATCAAAGAATACTACTGTTGGTACTGAAAGCACACCGTATTCTTTTGCTAACTCGGCATCAAAGTTAATGTTAACCTTTACTACCTTTAGGCTATCACCATACTGACTTTCAATCTGTGAAAGTAATGGTGACATTCGCTTACAAGGAATACAACTGTCAGAATAAAATTCTGTCAATACCGGTGTTTCTGATAAAAGCACCTGTGTTTCAAAATCGTCACTGCTAATTCTTGTTGCCAAGTTAATCACCAACCTTTTTAACAATTAAGTTATAAGTACCATCCTCGTTATCAATTAGCTTTAGAATCTGATGACCTTCTTCTTTGATACTTCTTGGTACATTCTGTACAGGTTCACCGTCGTTCATCTTAACTGAAAGGATTTCTCCTTCTTCCAGTTCTTCAAGGGCAATCTTTACCTTTACAAATGTTGTTGGGCAAACAACATCAGTAATATCTACTGTATCATCAATCTTAAAATCAGCCATTATAAACCTCCAAAATCTTATCTACAAATTTTTCTCTGCCTACTCTGTCAAGTGTAAACTTAAATCTTTCTCCAGGGTTTGCATTTTCGTTAAAGAAATTAATTGTTGTGTCACAAATTTCAAGTAACTTTTCTTTGTTGTCAATGAAAGGAATGATTGTTTCACCCTTATTGATTGAGTTACCGAAAAGACCACCAAATGAAACAATGTAACCTTCCACTGTATCGTAAGCATCTGTTGGACAAGACTTAACACATCTGCCACAGAAGTTACACTTTGACTTATCAATCTTGATTTCATCATTTTCAATTGTGATAGCTTTACTTCTACAAACCTTTTCACAAAGTCCACAATGAATACAGTCGCTTTCTCTCCAGCTTACATTCATACCACCCTTGATACCAAGGTCGTTTTCTTCTGTCTTTAGACAGTTGTTCTGGCAACCTGTAATACCAAACTTAAACTTATGAGGTAGTTCCTTTGCGAAATATCTTTCATCAAGTTCTTTAGCTAAAGCGTATGTATCAATACAACCACTAGGACAAATCTCTTTACCCTGACAAGCTGTGATTGTTCTGACTCTCGGTCCACAAGCACCGGGTTCAACATTGCCTTCTGCTAAAGCATTCTTTACATCTTCAATATCATCAAGCTTTATGAAAGGAATTTCAACACTTTGACGAGAAGTTAGGTGAACATAACCGTCACCGTACTTTTCTGCAACTTCTGCAACCTTTGCAAGTTGGGTTGCAGTTAAGTTACCACCAACTACTCTTAGTCTAAGTGAAAAATTGTTCTTCTGCTTCTGTCTCATAAAGCCACCCTTTTTTAGGGTTTTGTAATCTACTGCCATACCTTTTCTCCTAATTAATACCTTAAATATTTTTTATAGCCTGACTAAAGTCATCTATAAGATCCTCAATATCTTCAATGCCAACACTAATTCTGATTGTATCATCATACACACCGGCATTTTCCATTTGTTCCGGTGTATTGTGTATATAAATTGTACTGGCCGGATGAATTACCAAGGTTCTCGTATCTCCTATATTAGTCGCTATTGAAGGAATTTGCAAGTTATTCATTAATTTAAATGCTTTTTCCTTGCCTCCAGTACGGATTGTTACAATAGCACCACCCTTGCCGTTAAAGTACTTCTTGGCTAAAGAGTAATAAGGACTACTCTCTAGACCGGGATAGTTAACTTCAAGAGGAGTTTCGTCTTCAAAAAACTTTGCAAGTTTATAGGAGTTACTACAAAGTCTTTCCATTCTTAAACCTAAAGTTTCAAGGCCTACACTATTCATAAAGGCATTCATTGGTGAAAGACAACAACCTGTGTTTCTCCAAATGCCATTTCTTAATTTTGCTAAATAAGCAAACTTGCCATACTTTGAATATTCCTTTAAGTTAGGATACTTTTCATAATCCCATTTAAAATTACCACTGTCAACAATTACACCACTGATTGAGTTACCACCACCGTTAATGTACTTTGATGATGAATGAATAACTATATCAGCACCATACTTAAATGGATTGATAAGATAAGGTGTTGCTGTTGTACTGTCTAAAATAAGAGGAATACCCTTACTGTGTGCTAAAGAAGCCACACTTTTAATATCTACAATATCAAGTGCAGGATTACCGATTAGCTCAGCAAAAATTGCTTTTGTCTTATCAGTTATTAAAGGTTCTACATCTTCAACTGTAATATGCTTTGCAAATTTAGTATTGATTCCAAAACTACTTAAGTCACCGAACAAATCAATTGTTCCACCAAAAAGTCCTGAACCTGCAATAACTTCATCCCCTGACTGCAAAATGTTTAGTAGTGACATTGTAACTGCTGCCATACCTGAGGCACAAGCAACTGTACCTATACCATTTTCTATTGCAGTTATTCGATTTTCAAAAGAAGAAACTGTAGGGTTACTAATTCTTGTATAAGCAAAACCCGGAGCAGTGTTGTTAAAAACCTTTTCCAGTTTTTCAGGTGACTCATGCTTAAAAGCACTTACCTGATAAATTGGGGTTACTGTTGCTCCGGTTTCTTTGTCGCCATTAAAACCCTTATGAAGTAACTTAGTATTGAACTTCATTATATCACCCACTAATTTTTATTTCCTACGTTTTCAGTAGATTTTGTAGTTATTATAATATAGTAATCCTATTATTTCAATAGGTTTAGTGTATTTTCAGTAATTTATACATAATTTTCTTTATTTCTACAAAATTCTTCGTGATTAATACTGAAAACTACCATATTGAATATAAAAATAAGGTGTGTTATAATACTAGTAAGTTGATATGTATTGTATGTATTGTAAGAAGGGAGGATTTGTATGAAAATCTCTACTAAAGTTGAATTTGGAATTATTGCTCTTGTAGATATTGCTCTTAACTCCGGCAAGAATGAGGCAGTTACAATGTATAGCATTTCTCAAAGACACAACATATCAAGCAAATACCTTGAACAGATAATGACAATTCTCAGACAAGGTAATTTGATTAGAGGTATCAAAGGTTCTCGTGGTGGATATAACATTGCAAGACCAAGTGATGAAATCACATTAAAGGAAATTATTGATACACTTGATATTTCTGTACTTGAAAATGTAAACTTCTATAATGTTAATGAAGACTCTGTCATTGTAAAAACCTTAAAGTCAGAAGTTTGGGATAACATTACTGCTTTTCTTCAGAATTTTACAGAAAAAATTACTCTTTCTGATATTACAGAAATGTGTAAACAGAAGAGTGGTAAAAAAGAATCTGAGTTTATGTATTATATTTAATCTACTATTATACTCCTAAAAATGGGGACTGCTTAAATTAATAAGTAGTCCCCACTTTTTTGTTATATAAAATTCATTATAGCTTAAATGATTTAATTACATCACAAGTGTAATCAATATCTTCATCGGAATGAGCCATTGAAACAAACATTGCTTCAAACTGTGATGGTGCTGAATAGATACCGTTACTTTGCATATGGTTAAAAAACTTTGCAAAATTTTCTGTATTTGAAGTTACTGCTGTATCGTAGTCAATAACCATTTTGTCAGTAAAGAATGGTGTCATAATTGAACCTACTCTGTTAACATTAAGACCTATTTCTTTCATAGTTTTTTCAATCTTTGCTGACTTTTCATTTAGTACATCATACTCAGATACACTATTTTCAAGAATCTTGATAGTTTCTATACCGGAAGTAACTGCTACCGGATTACCTGAAAGTGTACCTGCTTGATATACTGAGCCTAGTGGTGCAACACACTCCATTACTTCCCTTTTACCACCATAAACTGCAAGTGGCATACCACCACCAACAATTTTACCAAGTGTAGTAAGGTCAGGTGTTATATTGTAATACTTTTGAGCACCACCTATTGAAAGTCTAAAACCTGTAATAACTTCATCAAAAATCAGAAGTGCATTATTTTTCTTTGTAATATCTCTTAGGAACTGTAAAAAGCCTTCCTTTGGTGGTACAACACCCATATTAGCTGCACAAGGCTCTACAATAACACAAGCAATTTCACCTTTGTTAGCATTGAATAATTCTTCTACAGAATTTTCATCATTGTACTTTGCAAGTAAGGTTGTATCTGTGTAACCCTTTGGTACACCGGCACTATTAGGGATTGAGTTTGTTAAAAGTCCTGAACCACCCTTTACTAGTAATCCATCGGAATGGCCGTGGTAGCAACCCTCAAACTTAATAATCTTGTCCTTGCCTGTATAGCCTCTTGCTGCTCTGATGGCACTCATAACTGCTTCTGTACCGGAATTAACAAGTCGCAACATTTCCATTGATGGGAAGTGCTTTTGAATTAACTTTGCTAAAGTAATTTCTCCCTTATGACAAGCACCGAATGTTAGTCCTTTGTCACAAGTTGCTTTAACTGCATTAATAACTTCTTCCCTACAATGACCTAAAATATTAGGACCCCAAGAACAAATGTAGTCAATATATTTATTTCCGTCAACATCATAGATATAACTGCCCTTTGCTTTATCAATAAATAGTGGTGTTCTGCCTACTGAACGACAAGCTCTTACAGGACTGTTTACACCACCGGGCATAAACTTTTGTGCTTCATTATATAAATTTTCTGAATTTGTAGTAATCATATTATTCCTCTTCATCAAGCCATTTTGCTACATCTAATGCGTGATATGTAATAATAATATCAGCACCGGCTCTTTTCATTCCAATCATATTTTCCATTACAATTTTCTTTTCATCAATCCAACCGTTTTGTGCTGCTGCTTTTACCATTGAATACTCACCACTAACATTGTAAGTAACAATAGGCTTGTTGGTATATTCCTTAGCTTTAGCAATAATATCTAGGAAAGCTAAAGCAGGTTTTACCATTAACATATCAGCACCCTCATAGTCATCAGCTAAAATTTCTCTTAAAGCCTCTCTACCGTTTGCTACATTCATTTGATATGACTTTCTGTCACCGAAATGTGGACAAGAATCTGCTGCATCTCTAAACGGTGAATAATAGGCTGATGCAAACTTTGCACTATAAGCCATAATAGGTGTGTTAATAAAACCGTTATGGTCAAGGCTGTCTCTGATAGCCTCTACTCTACCATCCATCATATCTGACGGTGCAATAATATCTGCACCTGCTTTTGCTAGGCTAACAGACATTTTACAAAGTAGTGGTAAGGTTGCATCATTTAGAATTTCATCACCGTCTACTACACCACAATGACCATGAGAAGTGTATTCACATAAGCATACATCTGCAACAACAATCATATTAGGATACTTTGACTTAATATATCTAATGGCATTTTGGGTAATACCGTTGTCGTCATAAGCTGATGAACCTACTTCATCCTTATGTTTAGGTACACCGAAAATTAAAAGTCCTGAAATTTTACTATCATTTATTTCCTTTAAAATTGGGTCAAGGTTATCTATTGAATACTGATAAACACCGGGCATTGAGTCAACAGGTGTTTTGATATTTTCACCTTCAGCAACAAAGATAGGATAGATTAAATCCTTTTTGTTAACTCTTGTTTCCTCCACCATATCACGAATTGCTTTTGACTGACGAAGTCTTCTCATTCTTTCCATTATCTATTCCCCTATTTTCTAAATTTCACATCATTAATTATAGCACTTAAAAGACCATTTGTATCGGCAACTTGTGAAGTTATAAAGTCCTTTACATTATGCTTTAGCAGTGACTTTGAAGTTATGTTACCGATTGAAACAATCTTTGTTCTATCTGATATTGTAAAATTGTTTTTGAAAAATTCTTCTACACCGGAAGAACTTGCAAAAGTAATGTAGTCGGTTGTTACTTCCTTTTCCATACTTTTGCTACTGTTAATTACATCATAAGTCTTTATATCATCATAGTCAATATTATTTTTTGACAAAACTTCTGTTAAGTCCTTTGAGCCTTTCTCTGCTCTTAGGATTAGTACTTTTCCGTTTTCATAGGTTTTTGCAATTAAGTTACCCAGTGCCAATGAAGTAAATTCTGCCGGTACCATGTCAGGAATAATACCATGGTTCTCCATAGTTTTGGCAGTTCCTGAGCCTATTACTGCAAACTTAATGTTGGATAATTTTCGTACATCAATCTTATATTCAATTAACTTTTCAAAGAAAATTTCTGCACCGTTAATACTTGTCAGCACTATTAAAGAATAGTCAGATAAATTCTTTAGTGCATTTTCTAAATTTCTATTTTGATTATACTTTTCTACCTTTAGATAATTTAGGTGAGTTACAGACGCACCTTTTTCATAAAGTTTCTGTTGTAATTTTTCTGAAAATCTCTTAGTACCTGTTACTGTAACTGAGGTGTTGTCAAGTGGAAGTTTAATTGTTCTTGAAAAGTCATAGGAAGAAGTTTCTCCCACAGTTATAATTGCCGGTGACTTTACATTATTTTCTTTAACTTTTTCTGCGATATTTTCCAAAGTACCTTTTACTACAACTTGATTTTTAGTTGCACCATTTGAAATTACTGCAGACGGTGTAGATTTATCTTTGCCATTTGCAATTAAACTTTGGGTAATTTTCTCAATATTATTTAGTCCCATTAGAAATACTAATGTACCCTTTAACTTTGCAAAATGCTCCATATTCTCAGGTAACAAATCATCCTTTGTATGACCTGTAATTACGGTGAAACTTCTTGCAGTTTTTCTATGAGTTACAGGAATTCCTGAAAGCTCCGGTACTGCTACTGAGGAAGTAATTCCCGGTACTACTTCATATGGAATATTATTTTCTTTTAAAGAAAAAATTTCTTCTCCACCTCTGCCAAAGACAAATGGGTCACCACCCTTTAGTCTTACAACAATATTGTTTTCTTTTCCTTTTGTAACTAGGATATTGTTTATATCTTCTTGTTTTGCACTTTTTTGACCGGCTCTTTTGCCTACAGGAATTTTTTCACAATTATCCTTTACAAAGTCAAGGAATTTACTGTCTATTAGACTATCATAAACCAATACATCGCACTTCTTGATTAGTTCATAGCCTCTCATAGTGATTAAGTCATAATCACCACAACCGGCACCTACTAAATATACTACCCCCACTATCTCACCACACTTTCTGCAAGGTTAAATCTATTTTCTATTAAATCACTTTTTGTGATTATCTCTTTACTGTCACTTGTATATACTACATTGATTTTATTATTTTCTACAAAGCTATGTGCACCCAGTGGCATTCCACAATCTGCATTAAGAATGTTTAAAATATGTCTTTCGGTTTGGAACGAATAAAAGGTATCTTTATGATTTATTTTAGATAAAATTTCCGTTAAATCATTGTTTCTTGACTCAATAGCAATTATACCTTGGCATGGTGCCGGTACAAAATCTTTATAGTCAAACGGTGTGAAAGTAAACCTACTGTCACTTAATAAATCTAACCTTTCAAGACCTGCCATTGCAAGGATAATACCGTCATATTCACCATTATAAAGTTTATTTAAACGAGTATCTACATTACCTCTAATATCCTTAAAAGTAGCATTTGGATATAAATTTTTAAAAGCTAACTTTCTACGGTTACTGCCTGTACCGATTACAGTTTCCTTAGAAAAATCTATTTCTTTACCCTTAACAGTTACTAAAGTATCTCGATAATTTCCTCTCTTTAAAACTGAAGAAATAGTTAAATTATCTTGCAACTTTAGTGGTAAATCCTTAGCACTATGAACTGCTAAATCAATTTCTTTATTTAATAAAGCATCTTCAATTTCTGTTACAAAGACACCTTTGCCACCTATATTTATAAGTGGTTTATTAAGGACTTTATCACCTTTAGTTGTAAAATGTACTACCTCAATATTAATTGAGGGAAAGTGCTTTTTGATTTCATTTACAACCATATTTGTTTGTGCAAGTGCTAATTTACTTTTTCTTGTACCTATCTTTATATTCATACTGACAAATCCTTAATTATTTTATCTACTAAATCATCTGTAATACTTTCATTACTTAGAGAATATTCAAGTAGCTTTTCAAATGCTACCTTTCTATTTTCTTCTAAAGAAATTTCATTCTTAATTTTCTCTCTGTATTTGCTTAGGTTATCAACTATACTTTCGCTATCTTGGATTAAGCTTTCTATCTTTTTACGAAGATACTTTGCGTATATAGGGCTTTTTCCTGATGTTGAGATTGCAACAGTTACACCATTATTCCTAGCTAGTGCAGGGAAAATAAAGGAACAATTGTCCTTGTCATCAACAGTATTTACAGGAATATTATTTTCTTTACAAGAATTATAAATCTCTTTATTGAGGACTTTATCATCAGTTGCAGTAATTACAAATGATTTTTCTTTTAAATCATTAAAATCAAATTTTCTCTTAATTATATTTATATTTTTTATTGATAAAATTTCTTTATGTACTTTAGGAGAAACAACAGTAATGTTTGGGTTAAAAGGCAGTAACTTTTCAATCTTTCTCAAAGCTACCACACCACCACCTACAACAAGGCAATTTTGATTTTCTACATCTACAAAAAATGGAAAATACCCCATACTAACTCTCTTTCTCATATACTGAAATAAATTCTTCAAATGACTTTGAAGATAAATTTGACTTCATCTTATAAATAATTTTCTTCTCTTTATCATCCATATTCTTCATCTTAGGTAAAAATGAATGAAAGATAATATCTTTCTTTAGTTCATCAATTTCACTGCAGATAATTTTCAACGCTGACTCAACACTTGACTCTTTGATTTTATTATTGTAATTTGCTATTTCTTCAAAGTGGTCAATGTTTAAAATTGAAAAACCATTGTAACCGTCAAGTTCACTGTCAATATCAGGTGGTACTGCAAGGTCAATAAGTAATCTTGACTTTGTATTAATATCACTATTATCAACATCATACTTAGTAATAGTATAATGAGGACTTTTTGTTGCACTTACTATACAATCAGAATTGTTAATATAATTATATCTATCATTATAAGGTACAACCTCAATATTATCATCAACAGTTGACAGTTGCTTATTGTGTTCTCTTATAGTAATTTTTACATTTATATTTTTATGTGAAAGAAGATTTTTTACAACTGTTGTACCGATTTTACCACTTGCACCGATTACAAGTACATTTGTGTTGTCCCCTAATTTTGACACAACATTACCTACTAATGTAGCTACTGAAATTGATGTTGTGGATAAAGGTGTTTCATTCTTAATAATCTTTGCACATTCAAATGACTTTTGGAAAATCATATTGAATTCATAACTTGTAAAGTTATTATTTTTAGAGAACATATATGCACTTCTTGTTTGGCTAAGGATTTCATCCTCACCCATAACCATTGAGTCAATTCCACTTGTTACTTTAAAAAGATGGAAAGTAGCTTTTTCATTTTCAAAGAACATAGCGTACTTTTTGATTGCATCTTTTGACACATTAGAATACTGTGACAATACATTTATTACATAATCAAAGTACATTTTACTACCGTCAAAATAAACTTCTGTACGGTTACAAGTACATAGTAAAATGCACTGGGTGATTTTGTCACCCAGTGTAAGTTGTTTCATAATATTTAGTTTTACATTATCATCAAAAGCAAATGACTTTCTAATATCAAGCTTTATTTGCTTATAGTTAAGACTAATACAATTCAATATTTTCACCCATTTAAAATTCTAATGTAAATTTTAATACTTGAAATGAATATTGTCAATATTAGATAACCATTGAAACCTCTGTTAGTGCTAGGTTATCTAGGATATGGGCTTTGTTGCCAACTGTTACAATAGTTTTGTATAGGAACACTCTTACTTCCTCACCTACTGAAACTGAAGGTTCATCAAGTCCTCTTGTGGCAACTAGTGTGCTACCGTTACATTCAACAGTAATTTCTATTCTATCGCCCATAAAGGCAGTTTTCACAACTTTACCGATAGAAGCAGAAGTCTTGTACTTTAGCTTTTCACCATATTTATAAATTTTTACAAATTCAGGTCTTACAATTGCTTTTTCTGCACCTTCAATTCTTTCAAAAGTATTGAACTTTGTGTAATCTTCTAGGGAAGAAGTTTTACCAAAGAATGTTGCTGAAAAAGCAGTTTCCGGCTTTTGGTAAATTTCAAAAGGTGTTCCCTTTTGTTCAATTCTGCCTTTGTTGGTGATGATGATTTCATCAGCTACTTCAATTGCCTCATCTTGGTCATGTGTTACGAAAATACTTGTAACACCAAGCTTTTGAATCATCTCTTTTAGCCATGAACGAAGTTCCTGTCTAACCTTTGCATCAATAGCTGCAAAAGGTTCATCAAGTAAAAGTAAATGTGGGTTTGGTGCTAATGCTCTTGCAAAAGCTACTCTCTGTCTTTGACCTCCTGAAAGCTGACTTGGATAACGGTTATCAAGACCTTCAAGACCGATTAACTTAATAAGTTCTTTTACTCTTTCTCTAATATACTTCTTACTTTTTTTCTGAATTTTCAGACCGAAAGCAATATTATCAAAAACGGTCATATATCTAAACAGTGCATAGTTTTGGAATACAAAGCCTATACCTCTTTTACTTGCAGGAATATTGTTAACAACTTCACCGTCAATAATAATTTCACCACTGTCGGGATTTTCAAGTCCTGCAATCATACGAAGGATTGTAGTTTTGCCACTACCGGAAGGACCTAGTAAGCCGATAAGTTTGCCTTTTTCTATGCCGAAGTTTACATCACTTGATGCTTTGTAATCTCCATATGTTTTGTTAATATTCTTTAATTCAACATACATCTTATAGTTCCTTCTTTCCTCTATATTCTACAACACTTCTTATTACAAGTATTGCCACAGCCATTAGTACAAGTATTGCTGAAACTGCAAATGCCGGTACATACTTAAATTCGTTAAACAAAATTTCTACATGTAATGGTAGGGTGTTTGTTCTTCCTCGTAAGTGACCTGAAAGAACTGATACTGCACCAAATTCACCCATTGCTCTTGCTGCACAAAGTACAACACCATATAGGAATGCCCACTTAATATGAGGGAAAGTAATCTTTCTAAAGATTGTAAAGCCATTAGCACCCATCAAAGCTGCTGCCTCTTCTTCATCACTGCCTTGTGACTCAAGAACAGGAATAAGCTCTCTTGAAATAAATGGGAATGTAACAAATACTGTTGCTAAAATAATACCCGGTACTGCAAAGATAACCTTAATATGCAGTGCATCAAGTATTGGATAAATAGGACTTTGTCTACCGTATGTTAATACAAAAATCAAACCTGCAATAACAGGAGAAACTGTTACCGGTAAGTCGATTAATGTAGTTAAAATTTTCTTACCTTTAAACTGAAACTTAGTAATTGACCATGATGCAAAGATACCGAAAAGAGTATTTACAATTACTGCAATACCTGTTGCTTCAAGTGTTAAGACAATTGCATCTACTGTATATTTATCTGTTACTGCTTGGTAAAAGACTTTTATGCCATCTTTAAATGCCTCTGTCAGTACAGTAATCAAAGGTAGAATAAGCATAATTGCTATGAAAAGAAAGCTAACTCCAATTAGTACCCACTTAACTACTTTTGAGCCTTTTGAACTGTTTTCCATTTTATCTACCTCCCTTTAGAATTTTTGTGTTATGAATTTGAACTAGGTTAACTAAGAATAGTACTAAGAATGAAACTATCAGCATTACAAGTGCAATTGCAGTTGCTGACGAATAATCAAATTCTTGTAACTTTGACATAATAATAAGTGGTGTGATTTCTGTTTCAAATGGTTTATTACCGGCTATGAAAACTATGCTACCATATTCACCAAGGCATCTGCCAAATGCTAAACCAAAACCTGTTAGCACTGATGGGAAAATTTCCGGAAAAATAATTTTCCAAAATATTTTTACTCTACTAGCACCAAGTACACCGGCTGCTTCTTCATAAGTTGAGTCCAGTTTTTCGAGAATAGGCTGAACTGCTCTTACTACAAATGGAATACCTATAAAAACTAAAGCTACTGTAATACCTACCTTTGTATAGGCAATACTGATACCGAACTTAGCAAAGAACTTACCTACCAAACCGTTATCGGCAGTTAAACTTGTTAATGCTATACCTGCTACTGCTGTAGGCAAAGCAAAAGGCAATTCGATAATACCATCTAAAATTCTTTTACAAGGAAATTTATATCTTACTAAAACCCATGCTAAGATAACACCCATTACTGCATTAATAAGTGAAGCTATGAAAGCAGTTATGAAACTGACTTTATAACTTGCTACAACTCTTGGAGCAGTAATTGTTGCAATAATTTCGCTAAAACTTAATTTTGAAGTATAAATTATTAGGGATGCAAGAGGTATCAAAACAACTAAACTCAGCATTGTTACTGTGACACCCATTGACAATCCAAAAAAAGGAATAACCCTTTTATTTACCTTTTTCTTCATTTTGTTACACCCAATTCTCCGTTATTTCTTCTATACATTACTTTGCATAAATTTCATCAAAAATTCCACCATCTGCAAAGTGCTTTTTCTGAACCTTTTCCCAACCACCAAAATCTTTGATAGTTACAAGTTTCATTGATAAATCGAACTTATCGCTAAATTCTTTTAGAATTTTCTTATTAGTAGGTCGGTAATAATTTTTACCGGCTATACGCTGAGCGTCATCACTGTAAAGGTACTTTAAATATTCTGTAGCAACATTTCTTGTACCTCTGTCATCAACTACATCATCAACAACTGCTACTGATGGTTGAGCTAAAATACTAATACTTGGTGAAATAATTTCGTATTCATCCTTATAATCCTGTAATGAAAGGTAAGCCTCATTCTCCCAAGCTATAAGCACATCGCCTTGACCGTTTTCTATAAATGAAGTTGTTGCACCTCTTGCACCTGAATCTAGAACTAAAACATTCTGATATAACTTTTTGATAAATTCTTTAACTTTGGTTTCATCACCGTTATACTTTTCATTTGCATAAGCCCATGCACCTAGGTAATTCCACCTTGCTCCACCTGATGTTTTAGGGTTAGGAGTAATCACTCCTACACCATTCTTTACTAAGTCATCCCAATCGTGAATGTTCTTAGGATTACCCTTACGAACTAAGAAAACTATTGTTGATGTATATGGTGCTGAGTCGTTCTTGAAGTTATTTACCCAACCTTTTTTAATTAAACCGGCATCCTGTATTGAATTTATATCATATTCAAGTGCTAAAGTTACCACATCAGCCTCTAGGCCGTTTGCAACTTCAAGGGCTTGTTTGCCTGAACCACCATGTGACTGAATAACCTCAACATCTTGCTGATGGGTTTTGTACCAATGTTTTGCAAAGATTTTGTTATATTCTTCATAAAATTCTCTTGTAGGGTCATAAGACACATTTACAATAGACACTTCACCGTTCTTTGCTTTTGATGAACTACAACCTGAAAAAACTACTGCTGAAGTGCATAGTAAAGTAATTACTAGAAGCAATGATATTAAGTTTTTTGATAATAATTTTTTCATTTTGTTCACCTCAATAATAATTTAATACATTACCTATCTGTTTAGTATGCTATGTTGTATATTATATTATCACATCTCATAAATGTCAAGAAGTATTCCTATTATTTCGATATGTTTTGTGTATATTCGTAATATTGTATAATATGTGAAAATATTAATACAATAATTTGTAGTTATTGCTAATATTATTAACAAAAGAAAAAAGAACAGTAGGTTTTCTACTGTTCTTACGAGTTAAATATAATCTTGCAAAGTTTTTGAACCTTGAATAATATTTCTTTCTTCAAAGGTTTTGTTAATTGTGTTTAGCACTACCTTTTTGTTGCCACTCCATAAAGGTGCAACTAAAATCTTTTTGTCACCGTCACCGGTAAGTCTATGGATTATAACATTCTTAGGAATGATAGAAACTGCATCACATAGAATGTCAATATACTGTTCCATAGTTAGGGCATTGAATTTACTGTCTTCATAATCTTTCAGTAAGTCTGTACCTTTTAGAATATGAAGTAATTGAAGTTTAATACCGTCAGAATATTTACAGGCAAAATCAACTGACCTTAACATATCAAGTTTACTTTCATTAGGTAAACCTAAAATAATATGGGTTATAACTTCTATACCTATATTTCTAAGTTTTGTTGCTGTATCAACATATACGGAATTTTCATATCCTCTACGGATATAATCAACTGAACTTTCTTTGATAGTTTGAAGTCCAAGCTCCACCCATACAGGCTTGATTTTATTTAGCTTTTCAAGTAACTTAAGTACATTATCATCTACACAATCAGGTCTTGTGGCTACTGACAAGGCTACAATATCCTTATGATTTATAGCCTCAGTAAATTTACTTTCCAACACATCTATTGGTGCATAGGTATTTGTAAAGGCTTGAAAGTAAGCAATAAAGCTATTGTCTTTAGTTTTACTTCTTACTCTCTCTTTGCCTTGTTCTATTTGCTGGGTTATGGAAAGGCTTTTACTTGTTGCAAAGTCACCTGAACCCTTTGCAGAACAAAATATACAACCACCTGTAGAAATTTTACCGTCACGATTAGGACAAGTAAAACCACCGTCAATGGAAATCTTGTAAACTTTTTTGCCGAATTTATTACGCAAATAGTTGTTTAAAGAATTGTACCTCATCACTTGAAACTTTCACCTTTATCGTTAAATACATCAAGTCTTGTAATACGATAAATTACATCATCACTATACTTTTCGTTATAAGCATTAATAAATAATGTAGGATTAATGTTGGTTGTACTACCGGCAGGTAGTAGCATATTACACTTAACACAATCAGCTTCTTTAGTTACATTGACCTTTAAGATATGAGGTTTAATGTCAATTTCTTTCAAACCTTTTTTCTTAGTTTTCTTCATAACTAAAATTTCAGGTTGATTTAGAAGTTCCGTAAAATTACTGTATAGAGTGTCTAGGTCAACTGTTTCAGGATATAAAGTGATTTCAAAAAGTGCCTGAGCAATTTTACCGGCTTTCATAACAGGTTCAGTAACATCATAAACCTTGATGCCGGAAGGTAGGCAATTATTAAGGGCAGAAATAATTTCTTCCTTATTATAATCATCATCAAGTAGCTTAATATCCATTGTTTCCTTTACACCTTTAAAGCCAAGAGAAAGTGGCAAAGCAAAGGTTACAAATGGGTGTGGGTTAAAGCCCTCAGTATGCCAAATGTTAAGTTTGCTTTTGTGTAATGCACGCATTACAACTCGGTTAAGGTCAAGGTGACTTATATACTTACATTCATTATCTTTAGTAAACCAAATTCTAACGGGCTTCAAAACAAACACCTCCACCGTAACGATTTGCACCACATTTGCTACATTCTTGTCTACAGTTTGGTGTAGTTGTAGAACAATAAGCCTTGTGACATTCGTCAATTAAAAATTGCTTTTTGATACCATAATCAATATGGTCCCAAGGTAAAACTTCATCAAAACTTCTTCTACGGTTAGCGTAGAATGATGGGTCAATTCCACATTCTTCAAATAAATCTAACCATTTCTGTAAGTCAAAACATTCGTTCCAACCATCAAAATGGAAACCTCTTTCACAAGCTAGTTTCATAGCTTTACAAAGTTTTCTGTCACCTCTGGCAAATACACCTTCTAGGAAGCTAGTATCAGCATCGTGGTAGTTAAAATTAATTTTCTTACTTTCAATATGGTCAAGAATACTTTTCTGCTTTTCGTGAATTGTTGGAATAGTATCCTGTGGTTCCCATTGGAATGGAGTAAATGGCTTTGGTACAAAGCTGGATGCTGAAACTGTAACACTAACTGACTTACCCTTTGGTCTATCCTCAGTTTTGTAATATTCATCAACAACCGTTTTGCCCAGTGCCGGAATAGCATTTACATCGTCCATTGTTTCTGTTGGTAAACCAATCATAAAGTACAGTTTTACTCTTGTCCATCCACCTGAGAAAGCAGTTCTGCAAGTATTTAACAGTTCATCTTCTTTTACATTTTTGTTGATTGCATCTCTTAATCTTTGTGAACCGGCTTCCGGTGCAAAGGTTAAACCACTTTTACGAACTGTCTTAATTTTTGACATAATATCATCGGTAAAGCCATCAACTCTTAATGACGGTAAAGAGATACTGACTTGTTCATCAACTGACCATTTATTTAATTCGGTTAGTAGTGGAACAATCTGTGTATAGTCACTTGAACTAAGGGATGAAAGTGAAACTTCATCATAACCTGTATTGTTACATAGGTCATGGCACTGCTTGTTGATAGTTTCAGGTGACTTTTCTCTAACAGGTCTATAAAGGAAACCGGCTTGACAAAATCTACATCCACGAATACAACCTCTGAAAATTTCTTGCATTGCTCTATCGTGGACAATCTCAGTATTTGGCACAACAAAGTTATCAGGATAATAACATTCATCCATATTCATCATTAATCTTTTTTCAATTTTCTTTGGTGCACCATGGTTTGGTGTTACTGCTTTTACTGTACCGTCTTCGTTATAAGTTACATCATAAAGGGATGGCACATAACAACCCTTAATCTTAGATACTCTGATCAAGAATTCTTCTCTTGAAACATTTTCATCTCTACATTGACGGTAAAGCTCCATAACCTCCATATCAACCTCTTCACCTTCACCGATAAAGAAAATATCTATAAAATCTGCTATTGGTTCCGGATTACAAGCACATGGGCCACCTGCTACTACAATATTCTTTAGACCTAAGTTCATTCTGTCCTTTGAACAAATCGGAATATTACCTAGCTTTAGCATATTAAGAACATTTGTAAATGATAGTTCGTACTGCAAAGTAAAACCGATAAAGTCAAAGTCAGATAGTGGGTCACCACTTTCAAGTGCATACAGTGGAATGTTATGTTCTTTCATAACATCTTCCATATCAATCCAAGGTGCAAAAACTCTTTCACACCAAATATATGGCACACTGTTAAACTGACTGTAAAGAATTTTCATTCCTAAATGGGACATACCTACTTCGTAAGTATCGGGAAAACAAAATGCAAATCGTACATCTACATCTTCCTTATTTTTTACAACTGCATTAAGTTCACCACCAACATATTTTGCCGGTTTCTGAACTTTTAATAAATATTTTTCTACTTCCTTATTAATCATAGTTACCTCTTGAAATAGCCTTTCTGTTGTAGATAGGTGTTAGGAATAAATACACACCTAAAAGTAAGAAAGAAAAATTATATCCTGTATTAAATAAAACTATTATACCTAAAGTGAAAACAGGTATTGCAAAAACCACTGTAAGTATATTTAAGATTATAACAGATTTTTCTTCAGAAATAAACTTATTTAATATAATATTTATTGCCTGTCCCCCATCTAATGTGGAAACAGGCAATAAGTTGAAAATTCCTATAAATAAATTTGCTAAGGCAAAAATCCTTATTGTTCTTATAAAGAATAAAAATAATATAAAGTTAAAAGCCACACCACTAAGGGTGATGATAAGTTCTTTACTAAAACTAACATAATAGTTAGACTTTATCTTTATATCAAATAATGAAAATTCTATTCTATCCACCTTTTGCTTTAAAACTAAAATGGCAAGAAGATGTCCTATCTCATGAAAGAATGAAGACAAAAAGCAACAGAAAATTCCACCACTTTTATCAAATATAAGGACTATAGTAAGTAAAGCAAAATAGTAAAATTGAAAAGAGATTTCTACACCTAAAAACCTTTTAACCATTATTTACAAAATAATCATTAAGGTTATTACCGTCAACAACCAATGAATCGTTAATCATATCATTGACACTACTCATAATATTGCTGAAAAGGTCAGGTGCATAAGTTCTGGAACAATAAAGGAAAATGCCAAGAAGAATACATATAATCAGCTGACACAAAATAACAGTTGGCAGTGGTTTTTTCTTTTTTTCGGAAAAAACTTTTTCTTCACTACAAAATTCGTCATTATTCTTGTAGTCCTCGGGATTATAATATTCTCTGTTAGTGGTTTCTAAGAATTCTTTGTCATAAACAATTTCATCATTTCTATCATACTGCATATTATCACCACTAAAATATATGCTGTAAAAGGTTAATTATTCCTTGTGGTCAAGTCTCTTGAAGTCACCCTTTACAAGAGTGATAAAGAAGATAATACCAACAATAAGTGAACCGATTTCAGCTAGAGGAAAAGCATACCACATATCCTTTAGGCTGATACTTGATAGGAAGTAAGCAATAGGAACAATTAAGCATAGTTGACGAAGTAGTGACATAATAAGACTTCTGACACCCTTACCTACTGCCTGGAATACACCTGAGAATACAATACCAAGTGCTGCCGGAATAAAGCATAGAGAGATAATTCTCAAAGCTACTGTACCAATATCAAGCATTTCTTCTGTTGGGTTAAATAAACCAAGTAGTACATCCGGAACAATTTGGAATACAATAAAACCGGCAGTCATAATAATTACTGCAAAGAGAATAGCCCACTTAATAGCACTGTACATTCTCTTTTTATCTCTAGCACCGTAGTTAAAACCGATAATAGGTGTTGAACCTTGGTTTAGACCGAATACAGGCATAAATACAAATGACTGAAGTTTGAAGTAAACACCAAATACATTTGTTGCTGCATTCTTAGCTGCTACTGTATCATGAGCCAATGAGATAATAAAGTTAATACCCATAACCATAAATGAACCGATAGCTTGCATAACCATTGCAGGTAAAGCAACTACATAAATGTTCTTTACTGTTTCTGCCCTAAATCTAAATCCTTTAACATGGATTTTTACAAGTTGTTTCTTTCCAAATAAGAAGAACAAGCAAAGAACAGCACTAATATGCTGAGCAATAATTGTTGCAATAGCAGCACCGGCTACACCTAAGTCAAATGTGTAAATAAAGATTGGGTCAAGGATAATATTAATAACTGCACCTGTTAACTGACTAAGCATTGGCATTATCATATTACCTGTTGACTGCAATACCTTTTCAAGCATACAAGTGATATTTGAACCTAATGAACCGATAAGTACAATTCTGATATAGGCTACACTGGCATCCATAATAGCTTGGTCATTTGTATATAGTGAGATAAATGGTTTTGCAAGAAATATACCAATAAGAACAAATATAAACCAGTCAATAAATGTTAAGAAAAATCCATGAGTTGCTGCTGAGTCAGCTTGTTCTTGATGTCTTGCACCAAGTCTTCTGGCTATTAGTGAGTTAACACCAACACCTGAACCAACTGCTACAGAAATAAGAATCATCTGTAACGGATAAGCAATATTAACAGAAAGTAGTGAGTCATTACCGGTTAAAATACTATTGCTATAGTTACTAACAAACATACTATCAACAATGTTGTATAGTGCCTGAATAAGCATACTAAACATAGCAGGTAAACTCATACCTAAAATAAGTCTGAACATTGGGGCAGTACCCATTTTGTTTTGTTTAGTTCCTTCCATTTTTCATTTCCTTTCTTTTTTTATATAGTAAGTAAATCAAAATCAACAAGGTGGATACTATTATACCCGTAACTGCACCTGAAAAATCAAGTAGCACATCTGTTACTTGTCCACTTCTACCGGGTACATTAAGTTGTATTGTTTCGTCAATTACTGCTGTAAAAAGAGTAACAAACAATTTTATGAAAATTCCACCGGTTGGTTTCTTGAAGAAAGAATAAACAGTAAAAGAGGTTACAAACCCAAGAACTGAATATTCCGTAAAGTGTGCCATTTTTCTGACAATATGGTCTGTTAACTGAAAGGGTATTAAATTAGTTAGCCAGTCAGTAACTGCACCTGACTCCTCAGCACTGAGAGTTGCCGGGGTTAATGAATGCATAAAAATAAAAGCAACAACACATAAAGTCATAATTATGAGTATAATTGCTTTTAATTTATCTTTTTTGCTCATATGTAAAGATATCATAGCACACTCCTTCACAATACACTATTATTTTACAAAGATTTAACAAGAAAGTCAATGAAATCTATTGATAAATTGAATAAATTAATATATAATATTTTAGTAATAATGACCGATAGGAGAATGTTATGGAATCATTTATTAATATGTTAAACGATACGCTACATATGAACGGACAGTTGTTCTGTTTCTTAGTATCATTGTTCCCTATTTTGGAACTTCGTGGTGGACTGATTGCTGCTGCTCTATGTAAAGTACCACTATGGCAAGCATTGCCAATTTGTATTGTTGGTAACTTCTTACCAATCCCATTCGTAGTACTGTTTATTGAAAAGCTACTAAAGTTCTTGAGAAAAACTAAGTTAAGTCCTGTTGTTAAGTTTGTTGACTTCTTAGAGAATAAAGCAAACACAAGTGCTCCAAAAATTATGAAGTACAAAACCTTCGGTCTTACAGTATTTATCGGTATTCCACTTCCTGTAACAGGTGCTTGGACAGGTGGTCTTGTAGCCGGTTTATTTAACTTTAGTTTAAAGCAAACATTTATTGCTACTATTTTGGGACTATGTATGTCAGCAACTATTATGACAATTATCACTTACGGTATTCCTTACATTGTAACAACATTTAACATTCCAACAAGTGTTGTTGTAGCTGCTCTTTGTGGTATTGTTGCAGTAGTAATTGGTATCTTTGTTGTAAGACATATTCTAAAGAAGAAAAAGGCAAAATAAAATTATATTAAAATATTAAAATTTTAGATAGTGGGAGCAATCCCACTATTGTTTTTTATGAGGAAATATATGAAGTATGATGTTGTAATAATCGGTGGTGGTGCATCAGGTATTGTAGCAGCTATTGAAGCTAAAAAGCAATACGAAAATGTTGCCATTATTGAAAAGGAAAGTAGAATCGGCAAGAAAATTTTAGCTACAGGTAACGGTAAATGCAATATGACAAATATAGGTGCTAAAATTAAAGATTATCATGGTAGCTTTAGCTATGGAATTAAAAATTTATTTTCCGAATATTCTCCAAAATATATAGTAAATTATTTTAACAGTATGGGTTTATATACCTTTGCAGATAATTGTGGCAGAGTTTATCCTAAATGTAAACAAGCCTCAGCAGTTCTGGATATTCTTAGAAACAGACTTTATCAAGAGGATATTGAAATATATACAGACTGTAGGGTAACTGATATTTCAGTTGGTGAGACTTTTGAAATTAAGACTAATTTATATAAATTCAGTTGTGACAAATTAATTATTGCTACAGGTGGCAAAAGCAGTCCTAACCTTGGTAGTGACGGTAGTATGTATTCACTTGTAGAAAACTTAGGCCACACTATTACCAAGCTAAAACCTGCACTTTGCCCTATTAATGTTAAGTCTGATATTCTAAAAACTATCAAAGGTGTCAGAGCTGACGGTAAAGTATCTGTTATGAAAAAAGGTAAAGTAGTTAAAAGTGATAGTGGTGAAATTCAGTTTACAGGTGAAAGTATTTCAGGTATCTGTGCATTTAATCTTAGTTATCTTGACTATGATACAGTAAGAGTTTCCTTAATGCCTGACTACAGTAAAAATGAAATTATTGATATATTAAAAGAAAGAAGAACTTTGTTTAAAGACAACAGTATTGAGGACTTTTTCCTTGGTATGTTTAACAATAAACTTTCTGTCGCATTATTAAAGGTTGGAAAAATGGGTTCTTTCAACAGAAAGTGCAATGATATATCTAACAAAGAAATTGAAAATCTTGCCGGAATAATAAATGAATTTGACTTTGTTACTACCGGTAAAAATGATTATTCAAAAAGTCAGGTTACCTGTGGTGGTGTATCAGGTAAAGAAATTAACACTAATACTCTGGAAAGTCTATATATTCCTAACCTATATTTTTGTGGTGAGATTATTGACATTGACGGCATTTGTGGTGGATACAATTTACAATTTGCTTTTGCCTCAGGAATGAAAGCCGGTGCTTTAGAATGATAAGAATAAATAATTTACGATTATCTCCTAATTACAAGGAAGATGAGTTGATTAAAAAAATAGTTAAGGAACTTAACTGTAAGAAAGATGAAATAGTTAGCTATGAACTTTTCAAGTTATCTATTGATGCCAGAAAGAAAAGTGATGTTCACTTCTTGGCTACTGTTGATGTTAAGGTTAAGAATGAAAATTCTACACTAAAAAGAACCAAAAGTAAAAAGGTTTCTGAAAGTAAAATCTACAAATATGAACAACCTATTTGCAAAAATAACAGTAGCAACACAGTTGTTGTTGGTGCAGGTCCTGCCGGATTATTTGCAAGTTTAATACTTGCAAGGTCAGGTGCTAAGGTAACTTTGATTGAAAGAGGTATGGACATTGACACTAGGACAAGTGATGTTGATACATTTTGGAATGGTGGCCAATTAAACACTAATTCTAATGTACAATTTGGTGAAGGTGGTGCAGGTGCTTTTTCTGACGGTAAGTTAACTACCGGTACTAAGGACAAGAGAGTTAGAAAGTTATTTGAAGAATTTGTCAGTCATGGTGCACCTAAAGACATTATGTACAATGCAAAACCTCACATTGGTACTGACAAATTAAAACCTACTATTAAAAACATTAGAGAAGAAATTAAGTCACTTGGTGGCAAAGTATTATTTGGAACTTGTTTAAGTAAAATTAATCTTAAAGACAACAAGGTTAAGTCAATTATTGCTACAAGTAATGGTCAAGAAAAAGAAATTTTCTGCGACAATATTATTCTTGCAATCGGTCATTCAGCTAGAGATACCTTTAGAATGATTAAGGATATGAACCTTTCTATTGAGGCAAAGCCTTTTGCAGTAGGTGCAAGAATTGAGCATTTACAAGAAAAAATTGACATTGCACAATACGGTGAATTTGCAAAATGCAAAAAGCTAACACCATCAGTATATAAGCTAAACAGTCACCTTGAAAACGGTAGAGGTGTTTATACATTTTGTATGTGTCCCGGTGGTTTGGTTGTACCGGCACAAAGTACAGAAGAAACTGTTGTTACCAACGGTATGAGTTATTATGCCAGAGATGAAGTAAATTCAAACTCTGCTCTACTTGTTGGTGTTAATCCAAATGACTTTGGTGATGATGTACTTTCCGGAATGTACTTTCAAGAAGAAATTGAGAGAAAGGCATTTTTAGTTGGTGGCAGTGACTACAAAGCACCTGTACAAAAGGTTGGGGATTTCCTTAACAATAAGGTTAGTGATAGCTTTGGTGAAGTATTGCCATCATATAAAATCGGTACAAAGTTCTGTAAAATGGATGATGTGCTACCGGAATTTATCACTAATTCAATGAGAAGTGGCATTATACAGATGGATAAAAGGCTCAAAGGTTTTGCTGATAATGATGCATTACTAACCGGTGTTGAGTCAAGAAGTTCATCACCTATCAGAATTCTTCGTGACAGAGAAAGCCTTGAAAGTGTTAGTGTTGAGGGACTTTATCCTTGTGGCGAAGGTGCAGGTTATGCCGGTGGTATTGTTTCTGCCGGTGTTGATGGCATCAAATGTGCTGAAAAGATTATTGAAAAGTTGAATAGGTGATTTTGATTTTGTTGTGGTGAGTTGTAATTAGCACTATAAATTTGGGTTTGTCTTTTTAATTTTGATTGTAGTTAAAGGAAAATTTGTAGTGAGAATATATACCCTAAATTTATATAAAACTATGACTCACAGGTGTAGGGGACATCATTGATGTCCCGTTTGAAAATTAACCTTTCTATTTGTATTTTGTCCTTTGTAGATATTATAAATTTATAGTCTGTAAACAGGACAAAAATCCCATAGGTATCACACTTTTTAACGGGCGAACAATTAAGTGAACATCAAAGAAAACGAGCCATAGGCGAAGTTTGATTTGCTAATGTGAACTTATGCAAAAGTTTTTTGTAAAAAACTTTTGTAGTGAAGCCCCTACAACTGTAAGCCAAAAGTTTGTTGTAATTTTGTCCTATGTAGTTACCCTAAATTTGTACATATTCGCTAGTCACCCTTGTGTAAAGGGAGATGTCAGCGATAGCTGACAGAGGGATTGTTTAGTAGATAGTGTTCTCTAGATAAAATGTGTACGATTAGATAAAAGTTATCTATAAATATAGGAACGAACAGTGTTCGTTCCCTACATCATATATCGAATAAATCTTATATAATCTAAAGTGCCTACCAAAACAATCCTTCCACCACTTCGTGGTTCCCCTCCCTTTACACAAGGGAGGCTGGTTAGTCTCTGCTAATTCTAAATATCTACCACATAACAAGGCAAGTTCTAGCACCACAAACCCTAATTTATCTAACTAAACTTGACACAAAATTTAATAAAAAACTGATTTATAACAGAATGAAAAAAGCTCCCGATTGGGAGCTTTTTGTTTACAAACTATTGTAATTTATGATTAATTATTGAGATTTATGATTCACTATTGTGGTTTGGAATTAATTATTATTGCGTTTTGTGATTGATATTAATTAATCACTACAAATTTAATTTATTGACATACCTAAATTATATGCATCAAGTAGGGCTTTGTTATCTTTGATAGCACCTTTCTGTCTAACATCTGTTACTAGAACCTTGCCTAAGTCATTAAGCTTAAAGTAACTAAGCACAAGGTTATATTGAACTAATATTGAGTCAAAAACTTGTGGAAGTGATGCACCGGCTACTAATAGCAAAGCCATATTCTTAACAGAAAAAGTATTTCTCATTGGTGTGTGTAGTCTGTCGATTAGTGCTTTTAGTTGGGCAGAAATTCCGTAAAAATACACCGGTGATGCAATAACCAATGTGTCACATTCTTTCAGCTTTTCATAGATAATTTTCATATCATCATTTTGTACACAAACATTACCGTCACTATTTTGGCAATATTCGCAACCTACACAAGGATTAATTTTGTAGTCTGCTACTGAAATAATTTCCACAGAATTGTGCTTTTCTGCACCTTGTTTAAAGGCATTTGCTAAAAGTTCTGTATTGCCATTTTTCCTAACGCTACCCACTAAAATAAGAATTTTACTCATAAAATCACCTACACCTCTACAAATTCACCTAAGGTGATTGAATAGATTATGCATTTAGAAACTTTGTATGGAGTACACTGTTCCATAGCGTTTTTGTAAAGTAAAAGTTGCTGAGAATACAGTTCCTTTAGTTCTGAAACATCTTTAATTCTATCGGTTTTGTAGTCAACAATTACAAGTGAATCATCTTCTACAAGTGCTAAGTCAACTGCACCTTGTAGGATAATTTTTTGTTCTGAGAAATTCTCAGGTACATTTTCTAATGCATCTTTTGCTAAGATTTTTGTATAGAACTTAAACTCACGATATACTTTTTCAGAATTTACAATTCTATCTGTTAAAGGTGAATTTACAAGGTTTAGTAGTTTATTACGGTCAAGCACTTCACCTTGTCTTTTAGTGATAAAACCTTTAGAGACTAATCTTTCTATTTCACCGTCAAAGTCATTTCTTGCATTTTTAAAGTCAATATACTGTAAAGCTGAATGTACTGCTGTACCTCTTTCAGTTGGTGTCATTGACTTTTCGGACATAAAGTCAGGTCGTGCAAGGACTTTCTTAAATCTTTCCTTAGAAATATTGTGACTAATATCGGATACTGCAACTTTTGTTGGGATAGCATTGATACCTTCATTCTTGTACTTATACTCAAGTCTGTCTTTGATAATTGTATCAATATAATCATCGGTTACTTCTGTATCTTGGGTAGTAGTAGTGTCACATTCTTCCTGAACTTTTTCCTCACTATTCACACCTTTAATATACTTAATATCCCACTTAGGACAAGGTTTGAATTTAGAGAAATGGTTAACATCTGCAATTTTTCTAAGTTCACTGCCATCTGTTTGGATAAGTCCACACATAATTAACCAATCAGAAATTTTGTTAGCTGAGGACACTGCATAAGGTGAAATCTTCTCAGTATCTGAGATATATGCACCCATCTTATTAATATAATTTGCCATATTCTTTTCTGTGCAAATCATATGAAGTTCTTCCCTTGCTCTTGTTAAGGCAACATAAAGTACTCTTAATTCCTCAGACTTTTCACTGTTTTTAATTTCAATAGAAGTTGCAACCTTTGGCAAGGTGTTGTATCGGATTGAATTTTCATAATCTTTAGCTTTTAGCGAGAAACCTAAGTCCTTATGAATAAGTACATTGTCGTTAGAGTCGCTGACAAACTTTCTTGTAGTATTTGCTAAGAATACAAATGGAAATTCAAGACCTTTACTACCATGGATACTCATAATCTTTACTGCGTTTAGGTCACTGTCTTCACCTGTTTTACTGGCATTTAGGTCACTTTCTTGCTTAACAAGGTTATCAATATAAGTTACAAATGCTGATAGTCCCTTGTAGCCACTTGACTCATAATTTGTTGCATATTCTTTAAATAGAAGAATATTGTTGTATGGCACATCTGTTTCAGATACACCATCAAAAATTGAAGTATAGAAAGTTTCTTCAAAAATTCTGTCAAGTAAAGTATGTACAGGCATTGTTACTGCATATGTACGAAATCTGTCTAAATCTTCAAGCAATCTCTTTGCCTTTTCACTGCCATTTTCTGCAAAGGTTACAAGTGAATTATAAATTCTTTTCTTCCTGTCTTCTGTTCGCATTAAGGCTAGTTCATCACCTGTAAATCCATATAAAGGACTTGCCATTACAGAAAGCAAAGGAATATCTTGTAATGGGTTATCAATAATTCTAAGTAGATTTGTTATAATAACAATTTCACGATTTTGTAGGAAGCTTTCGCTAACTGTTGAAGTGGCTTGAATACCCCACATTTTCAATCTGTTAACATAAATATGGGCATATTTATTTGCACTTCTAAGAAGAATTGCAAAGTCACCGTCATTAGCAGGTCTTAAATCTCCTTTATCATAAACACTTCTCCGGGATTTGATACGGAAAATTTCTTTTGCTATAAAGTCAGCCTCTACAATACACTTATCGGTTTCTTCTTCATAATCCATATCAATAAGGTTAAGAGAAACTTTGGTTTCATCAGTATCATTATAAGTTGCACCACAAACTAAAGTTTCTTCCTCATTATATTCAATGTCACCACAATTCTTAGACATTATTGAGTCAAAAACAAAGTTAACTGAATCTGTGATTTCTTTTCTGGATCTAAAATTCTTTTCAAGAACTATTCTGCCCGGGTAGTTGTCCTTTTCTGCTACATAAAGAGGATATTTCTCTTTTCTGTCAATAAAGATTTTAGGCATAGCTTGTCTAAAGGAATAGATACTTTGCTTTACATCACCTACAACAAACAAGTCCTCTTCCTCATTTGATACTGCTTTAAAGATAATATCCTGAACTTCATTAGCATCTTGGTATTCATCAACCATTACTTCGTCAAACTGAGAAGCAATTTTATGTGCCATTTCTGTTAGCACTACCTTACCGTCTTTCTCTTTTACAAGTAATTTAAGAGTATAATGTTCAAGGTCACTATAATCAAGAATGTTCTTTAGTTTCTTAAGCTCTTGGAATTTATGGTCAAACAAAAGAACTGTATTGAACATTTCTTCTACTACAGGTTTCAGTAAATCTAAATCGGCCTTACAACTTTCTTCATCGTAGATAAAATACTTTGATAAATCAGAAACTATTTTTTTGTATTTATCACGATTTTCACTGATTTTTATTTTTGTTGGGTTATCCTTATAACCTCTGACACTTGGGAATCTGCCAAAGGAACATTCAGAAACTAATTTATAAGCATCATCCCATTTTCTGTCCTCAATAGCTGACATAATACCGGTTATAGTCATTTTATCTTCTGTAAGTGCAGTTGTTAAAGCTGACTGTAACTTTTCATCAGTTGCAGAAAGTTCAAGGTTACTTTCAACTAAAGAAATTCCATAAGCAAGTGCTTGATAAGAATACTTAAAAATAATTTCTGCCCATATTGAAGTGGAAATATCAATATTGCTATTGTAATAAGAAAGTTTTTCTTCAAGCCATGTATGTGGAAAAGGATGTGAACGCAAAAATTCATATAGTTTAAACACAACTTGCTTTAGTGCTTTATCGTCCTTATTGTCGGAAAAAGCCTCTACAATATTTAGGAATGATAAATTATTTTCTTTAGAATAAAGAGTATCAAAAACATCATCAATAGCGTCATTCTTTAGTACAGAAAGTTCCCCATCATCGGCAATTCTAAAGTCTTTGCTAACACCTAGACTATAGAAATTTTCCCTAACTAATTGGCTACAAAATGAATGAATTGTTGAGATATGGGCATTCTGTAGCTTTAGTTGCTGATAACGCAAATGGGAGTCATATGGATTTGCTTTGATTAAATCATAAAGTCTTGCAATGATTCTTTCTTTCATTTCGGCAGCTGCTGCTTTTGTGTAGGTAACAACTAACATTCTGTCTGCCGGTGTTGGATTCTTTTTGTCGGTAATTCTGCTGATTACTCTTTCAACAAGTACTGCTGTTTTACCTGAACCTGCTGAGGCAGAAACAAGAATAGAACCGTTAGTTGAATGTATGGCATTTTGCTGATTTTGTGTCCAATTAGGCATTTTCTTCTTCCTCCTCTTGTAGCATTTTCATTACTTCTTTTCTGGATAACTTTGCAATATTTCTGCAATTTTTACCGTCCTCATATCCACAAATTGAAAGGTAAGGACAGTATTTACAAGCATCATAATTATCACTTGCAGAAGTAAAATCTTTGGTTGGGTTGTATTCAATATTGCCCTTATGAAGTGTCTTTGCCATTTCTGTTAAGGTGTCATCAATGTTCTTGAAAATCTTGCCAAGTTCTGATAAGTCATAAAGATAATCAGCACCTGTATATCCACCTCTTGAGGACTTTTTCACCGGTATATACTTGGCTTTCTCTGTGCTGTCCATACCGATAATTACAGAATCATTATTTAAGATAATACCGTTCATACGCAAGTTTTTGTCAAATTCATTAAGATTTTTTTCTGAATTATTTTTGTCATCAGAAGAAACAAACTTAGCCTTTGCCGGTTGATAAAGTACACCACAAGGTACTATATTATCACCAAAATAATCCTTACCGTTTGCCTTAATTGCAGAAAGGTAAATAAGCATTTGCAAGTTAAGGCCATACATAATATCACCGATTTTAAAGGTTTTTGAACCGGTTTTGTAGTCAATTACCCTTACAAACTTTTCACCGTTTTTATCCATTACATCTACTCTGTCTACTGAACCTCTGACAGAAAGTGATGAATCATCATCAAGGGTCAGCTTATAGGCCGGTATATCCTTACCTACATTTAATTCAAATGCAGTTGGTACAAATTCACTTTGAGAAAGTTCCTTTATAATATGAATCAGTAGCTTAATTGCATTATCCTTAATTCTATAAAACAGATACTTAAACCTTGCCGGTTTGTTGTCTATTCCACCTAATTCTTCCACTGCATAGTCGTTTAGATACTGAGAAATTATCTTTGCTATATCCTCATTGCTTAGAGATGCAAAGTTGGTTTTCTTATATTCTCTTAAAAATCTTTCCAATAAATAGTGGGTTAAAGTACCATACTGTAAAGAATCTATTTCTGCTTTTTTTCTTTCCTCAGCCTTTAGACCATATTGACAGAAATATTTAAACTTACACAAATGATAAGTTTCTACTTGAGAGGCTGAAAGAAATAAATCTTTGCCGAATAATTTTTCTGCAATATTTTCATCTTTAATTTGGATAGGATTATCCTGTAAAGTGTCTTTAATTGTAGCAATTTTTTCTTTGTAATTTTCTTCTTGGGAAAAATAATTTTCCAAGGTTTTTTCTGTAATACTGTTGGACTTAATGTTATTTGCTACAAACTGAAAGGCTGAGTTCTTGCTCCACAACATATCATCAGCTGTTAAAGAATAATCATCAAGGATAGTTACCTTTGGATAAATCTCCATTAATTCTCTTACTAATGATGATGGTGTTAGAAGTTCACCTTGCAAGTTGCTTGTTGAGTAGCTTACAAATAATTTATGTGATGGTAAAGTTAATGCATAGTAAGCAAGGTACATTTCCTTATAATTAAGTTCATCTACCGAGTCGTTAACCTCCATACCCTTTTCAAGCAAAATCTTTCTTTCACTATCTGTAAATACACCATTAGCTGATGGTACTTGTGGGAAAATACCTTCGTTACAACCTATTACGAAAACTGCCTTTTTCTGTGGCATACGAACTCTCTCAACACCTGAAACAACAACTTCATCCATTGCTTTTGGGATAAATGCAATTGTACTGTTGTTGAATTGTAGCATCAGCAGTTCTGTATATTCTTTTAAAGAAAGTTTTTTATCAGAAAGTAGATTTATCATTTTATCAAGGATATTCATTAGAATTTCCCATAATCTTCTTTGTTCTTCTGACAAAGGTAGGTTTCCACTTTCCTCTAAAGTTTCACACATTGAAACTATACTTTCCGGAATGTTGTAATTTAGAAGTAGGTTATACAAATTCTTAGTTATAGTTGTGGCAGTAGTATCCTTTGATTTTAACTGAAAATCTACTAAAGGGTTAATAACACCTTGTCTTACTTTATTGATAATTTCAAGTGTCTTTCTGTCATCATCACTAAAGTCAGACACTAAACCTTGTGGATTATCTACAAAGTCATTTTTAAAGTTACTACCCTTAATATCCCACATTAGTATATAATTTTCGAATAAAGAAATTTCTTCTGAAGTAAATGGCATTAATCCTGACTTTAGGATATTTAGTACATTTTCCCTCTGATAAGAATTATTAATTGTTTCTAGTATTGAGGAGACTAATTTTATTAGTGGTTTTGTGAAAATATCTTCCTCCTTATCCATAAAATAAGGAATGTTATACTTATCAAAAACACTGTCAATAATGCCATCATAGGAATTATCTTGTCTGTAAATAACTGCAATATCCTGATATGTATAGTCATTGTCAATAATCAATTCTCTGATATTTCTGGCTACAAAATCACATTCTGTATATTTATTTTTGCTTTCATACAGAATAATATTATTAGTTCCTTGGTCAAGGGAAGTCTTTTCAATTCGATAAACATTCTTTAGAATTGGTATAAGTTCACTTGTTTCAAACCTATGATTTTCCGCTAAAACTATTGGGGAGGCAATTTTCATATCATTATCTCTTGCAATCTTTTTTAGCTGATTTAAAGTTCTTTCAGTTGTAAAGAACAGTTCATTGTTGTTGGTTGAATCGGTATTTACGGTTATGTAAAAGTCCTTAGCATCTACCATTAATTTTGATAGAAATTCAAGTTCCACATTTGTAAAACCACTAAAAGAGTCAAGTGCTATAATGTAATCTTTAAAAATATTATTTTCTAATAAAGAATTATAGCCTTGGGTAATATAGTCATCAGGATCAACATAACTTTCGCTAACCAATGCATCAAAAGTATCACGAATTAGGCAAGTTTCTTTTAGCTTTGTTCTAAGGTTTTCATCCTCAATTTCGCTTGCAGTTTCAAGGATTTTTTCACTTGTAATATTGCAAGTTTTGTATTCACTGACTGCTGAAAGCATTAAATTTATAAGTTCATTTTTATTTTTTGTATGGGAAAATAGAGGCAAATTGTCTTGACATTCATCAATTGCCAATGACATAATAATTGCCTTACCACCATCATCAAGTGGGATTTTGCCACTTGAACCGTTTACTGAAAATATATAATCACACAGACCTGTAAAGCCTTGTACATTTATATTCAGAGAGTCCTTTGGACCTAATAAATCCAGGAAAGTTCTCTGGGTATCAAAGGAACTTTGGTCAGGTACAATATATAAAATATTTTTCTCGCCGTTTTTTACCATATTGGCAAGAAGATTTGTTATGTAAGTGGTTTTGCCTGAACCACTTTCGCCTTTAATTATATTTAGCATTTACATCACCATAAATATTATAACACACCTACTGTCCCAAAAATGGGACTTATATCTTAATTTAAAAAAACTTCAAATTATTTAAAAAATGATTTTACTTTTTCAAACCACTCTACTACTTGAAACTTGATTTTATAATTATCATTATCAGAAATCAAAGTCTTTTCATCATCAGTTAAGTTGGAATTTTCCAAGTCACTGCTTTCACCTAAACAGAATGATGGGTACATTACACACCACCAATTGTGACCTTTCCCCTTACCTATAGTTATACGCAATGCATCATAAAAACCTGATGGTACAGTAAATTTTCCATACTGTCTTGTATTGAAATACATATTTGTAATTTCACCTTTTACCTTGTAGTTGTAACCTAAGTTATACACTTCTTTCTGTGCAACATTTAGGATGTTGACAAGGTTATTTTCTGTTACCTTTATAGTATCTTCCTTAGTTTCACAATCTTTGTACAAATCTTCTGTATAGGAAAGAACCTTATCTCTAACTTTTAATTTTAATTCTTGGTCACTTTCTAAGTCGGAATTTGCTAGGATATGTAACCTAAAAATATCTTTCTCAAGTGACTTACATTGTGCAGTAAAAGGAATTAAAGAAAAAATTACTGTTAAGATTAAACCTAATGATAATGATTTTAATAATATTTTCATAATACAAAACCTGCCCTTCAATAAGAATATGGACAGGTTTATAAATTTTATTCAGTTATAATTGAACAACCACTCTTGATTGGTTTGCATAAGAATGTCTGTGGGTAGGTTTCTTTTAACTTTTCTACACACTTAATAGCATTCTTTTCTTTTTTAAACACACCAAAAACTGCTGAGCCTGAACCACTCATACAAGCACCGTTAGCCTTTAGTTTGTACATTAATTTCTTAATATCGTTAACTTCCTTAATATCAAGAAAAACATCAAAGTCATTGTACATTGAAGTACAAACAGAATTTAGGCTACGCATATAAATACCCTTAATAAGTTCATCGGAATATTTAAACTGTTTAGGTGGTTGTGCATCTATAGCGTCATAGGCCTCTTTGGTAGATACATTTACATCAGGTTTACAAATAACTATTGTACATTCAGGCATAGAATGAAGTTTCTCCATATCTGTACCGATACCTGTTGCAAGTTGAGTACCACCATTAATAAAGAATGGCACATCTGCTCCAATATAAGAACAAATTTCTTCCATATCTTTATTCTTAAGTCTGGTGTTATATAGCTTATTAAGTCCCATTACGGTGGCAGCACCATCTGAGCTACCACCACCAAGACCTGCTTGTGAAGGTACAACCTTGTGAATATCAATATTGATACCTTCATTCTCAACCTTAGTATATCTAAAAAATCTTTCTGCTGATTTATACACAATATTTGTCTTATCAGTCGGAACATTACTGTCGTTACAAGTAACTGTAATTTCTTTAGTATCTGTTGTAGTAATAGTTATTGTATCACTTAAAGAAATTGCTTGTAACACCAAACTGACAGAATGATAGCCGTCAGGTCTTCTGCCAAGTACATCAACTGCAAGATTTACTTTTGCCGGTGCATTAACCTTTATTTCCATCTTTTAACTCCACTAGGAATTCTTCAATTCTTCTCATAGCTTCAGCAATATTCTTTAGGCTATTACAGTAAGAAACTCTGATAAAGCCCTCACCACATTCACCGAAAGCATTGCCCGGAACAACTGCAACGTGCTTTTCTTTAATAAGTCTGGTGCAGAATTCTTCTGATGAAAGGCCTGTACTCTTGATACAAGGGAAACAGTAGAAAGCACCCTTTGGTTCAAAGCAGTCAAGTCCCAGTTTATCAAATGAACCTACAATAAAATGCTTACGCATTTCATATTCATCTTTCATACTTTCAATATCATCATCACCATGACGAAGAGCCTCAATAGCAGCATACTGTGCAGTTGTTGGAGCACTCATAATACAGAACTGATGTAGCTTAGTCATTTGGGAAATAATTTCCTTAGGACCAAGGGCATAACCAAGTCTCCAGCCTGTCATTGCATATGTTTTACTGAAACCATTAACAACAATAGTTCTTTCATACATACCGTCAATACTTGCAATTGAAGTATGTTTTTCCTTTGTATATGTAAGTTCTGCATAGATTTCATCAGAAAGAACCATTAAGTCATGTTTCTTGATAACTTCAGCAATTGCTTCTAGGTCTTTCTTTTCCATAATACCACCGGTTGGGTTATTAGGATAAGGAAGAATAAGTAGTTTTGTCTTGTCTGTAATAGCTTTTTCTAGGTCTTCAGGAACAATTCTAAATTCATTCTCAACCTTAGTATCCATTAGTACAGGAGTAGCACCTGCCATTTCTGTTAGTGGTTCATAACATACAAATGATGGTTGAGGAATGATAACTTCATCTCCCGGACCTGCTAAACAACGAATTGCTACATCAATAGCTTCACTACCACCAACAGTAACAAGTACCTGTGAAAGTGGTTCATATTTAATACCGAATCTACGGTCAATATACTTAGTAATTTCATCTCTTAAAATAGACAAACCTCTGTTTGGTGTATACCAAGTTTTGCCCAGTTGTAGTGAAGAGATACCTTCTTCTCTAACATGCCAAGGTGTCTTAAAATCAGGTTCACCTACTGAAAGAGAAATAACATTGTCCATCTCAGCAGCAATATCAAAGAACTTTCTGATACCTGATGGCTTAACAGAAACGATTTTACTGTTGAGTACCTTTGAATAATCCATTATAATACAAGGCTCCTTTTATCTTCTTCTTCAATAGTTTCTGCCATAATAACGCCACCCTCTTTGTAATTCTTTAGGATAAAGTTAGTTTGGCATGATAGAACATTTGCTAAAGGTGATAGTCTTCTGCTAACAAATGATGCAACATCATTCATAGTCTTACCTGTAACAACTAGAGAAAGGTCATAAGAACCTGCAATTAGGTTTACTGTTTCAACTTCATCAAAAGCCATAATCTTCTCTGCAATCTTGTCAAAGCCTGTTTCTGGTTCAGGAGCAACCTTAACTTCAATAATAGCAGAAACATCTTTGTCTTCTAGCTTTTCCCAGTTTACAACTGCCTTGTAACCTTTGATGATACCTTTTTCTTCATATTCCTTAATTTGAGCCTTAATATAGTCTTCAGGCTCACTTAGAATTAACGCAAGTTCTGATGTTGTATATTTTGAATTTTCGGATAATAATTTAAGTAACTTATTCATAATAATACCTCACACTTTTACTAATTGTTTCTTTTCGTTTGTTTCTATTAAATGAACACATACAACTGATGCAAGGAGAAAAACTTCTCTTCCATTATCGGTTATATTGACTTCATAGCCTTTTGATAAATCTGCCCATTTCTTGTAATGAGTTAAGAGAACTGAGTTATCTGTATCTCTAATTTCAAAATTTTTACCAAGAATATCGCCACAAATTCTCCAACTAATACCGTAATAATAGCACATTGGTCTAAACTTATTTTTGTTAAAAACAAGTCTTATGGTACTATTATTATTCTTAATTGTAAAAGCCTTCATAAATGGCAATGGTACAGAATAAATTGTACACAGCTTATTAAAGCTAATGTCTGTAATAACAAGATTCCAATATGAATGGCTATAGTCCCTTAGCACATAGCACTTTACATGACCAAGTTCATCATAAATTACAAATCTTGAATTTACTGTTGAAGTATCTTTGCTAAAATAGAACTTCATAAAAATCACCTTTTGCTAAATTTTACAATAGGTTTTTTCTAACGCTTTCTTTAAAGGAAAATTCCTTAAGTGGTTCTTCCTTTTCTCTTACATTATAGCACATAATCTGACCTAAAATAAACCAGAAAATTATTACCATAAATGATATATCAAAAACCAGTGCTTTCTCAAAACAAGCAAACACCAGATATGACACAATAAAACTAAATAGACATGGAAAAATGCCATGTTCAAGTTCTTTACCTTTTCTAAACAAATACTTTGTAATTGATACACCGTTTCTAAAGGCAAAAATCATAAACAACAAAAATCCAATTACACCTGAACATACAAGGATAGTTATGTATGCATTGTGAATATCTGTTGTAAAAGTGGCAAACATACTTGCAAAGTCACCACTATATAGGTTAGCAAAATGCATACCACCATCAATATACTTGTAGCTATAGCTTAGGATATTACCCTTACCGATACCCATTACAGGATGATGGGAGAAAATAGTCATTGCTTGATTCCACAAAGTAAATCTACCGGAATCAACATTAGAATTTTCATGTTCAAAAGTAACATCAGAATTTTCAGGCAATACTGTTGTTATATTTGAAGCTACATCACTGTCTGAAATAATAATATTGCTATTGGAATTAATAAGTGTTGATACACCGATTTGGCAAATACTTCTTAGGAAATATGTGCAACAAATAATAACAACACCGGCAACTAATGTGGAAAGAAATCTCAGTATCAGTTGTTTCTTCTTATAGTCACCTCTTGAAGTGATAAACTTTGTAACAACAAAGACAATAACATAGCCAAGGAACAAAACCATACTTGCATTACTGTCACACAAGAATAAAGTCAGAATATTAATAAACAGACCTGATGCAAGCCAAATTCTTGATGTAGCAGGTAAAGCAGAATACTTACTGTCAAACTTATGTATTGTTAGTATATGCACACAAAATACAACAAATACAGATGCAAAGCCACAAAGGTTAGGATTAATAAAAAGACCTGTAAATCTGTTTTCATATACAATCAAGTCTATCCATTCATTGTGGTAAGAAACATTAAACACAAGACAAGCAATGCCTACTACTTGCATTAATGTTACCATATAAAGAAAAATTCTTGCAACCGTATACAGTTCATGCTTTATGCCGGTACTTTTCTCAATATATGCTCCATAAAAAACAAAGAAACATACCATTACAAAAATAAAGAACAACATATTTGTCAGGAAATTGTCTGTAATATGGATAAGGGCTGTAATAAGGTTAACGCCCAAAAAAGCCATTGCCCACAAACCAAATTCCATTTTTTTGTATGCTTTATACTTCACTATATTCCTAATAGTAAGATAAATTCCCCAAAAAGCAAGGATAATTAAAAAACAATAAGCCGGTATTTGAAGAAAGGCTACATTAGTAAAAAACAAACATAAAATAAAACTTACTCTAAAATAGCTTGAGTTATTCAGTAGGCTAATTTTGCCCACCTCCCTATCAATTAAATACTTCTTTAACAGTCTTTAGCATTAAACTAAAATCTCTTCTTAATCTAAATCTTTGAAGATACTTTAAATTATATCGCATTTTGTCCGGGAGAATTTTGTTGATATAAGTTGCATCAACATCATCACCCTCTTTAAGGAGTTTGTTCTCATCCTTATACTTAATTGAAGCAAAGCTTGTAATACCGGCAGGTAAAAGAAGTGTTGCGTAATACACCGGCTTATACTGCTCAACATACTTTACAACTTCAGGTCTTGTACCTACAATAGTCATTTTACCGGTAAGTACATGGAAAATCTGTGGTAATTCGTCAAGTCTATATTTTCTTAAGGCTCTACCGATTAGGGTAACTCTTTCGTCACCTTCTTTAGTAAGAAGTTCACCACACTGGTCAGAACCAACAATCATTGTTCTAAATTTCAAAATCATAAAGCGCTTACCGTACTTAGTAACACGCTCTTGCTTATAAAACACAGGGCCTTTGGTGGCACTAATCTTAATAATAAAAGCAATTACAAGCATTGGTATTGCAAGTAATATAATCAAAATAATTGACAAGATAATATCGGATATTCTCTTGAGAATAATACTTGTTTTTTTCTTTTCTAATATATCGTAATATTTCTTAACTTCCGGACACTGAAACTCCTTAGGGAGTTTATCAAAATCTTTTAACAAAATACATTCTCCGTTCTAGAATAAAATGCACATACATAAGTTATATTATATATCAAGAAACCTATTAAATCAATAAAAAAAAATTAATTCGTAAATTTAATTATTTTTTGAAATTTTACACATATTTTCCCTTGACTTATGGTACTTAGTTGGGTAAAATATATGTATAGAAATTGAGGTGAAGCTAAATGAACAATGAATTTGCACCTGATCTTATCACACTTATTGATGATGAAGGTAACGAACACAGCTTTGAAATTCTGGACACTATTGAACATGAAGATAGTGAATACTATGCACTTTATCCATTTTATGAGAATCCGGAGGATAGTGTAAACGATGCCGGAGAATACTATATTATGGAAGCTATCATCAACGATAATGGTGAAGAAGAATTTGCTGAAATTGACGATGAAGATTTACTAGATTATTTAGCAGAAAAGTTTGAAGCTAACTTTGAAAAACTTTTCGATGACGAGGATGAAATCTAAAGTTTAGTTTATCCCCCTACCTGATTTGCGAATATGCGAAAATAACCCTACAACTTTTTAAAAGGGAGCACGGACTCCATATGCGGTGTTGAAGACCTTATGATTCATCAGGGATCCTAAAGCTGTTGGGAGTGCACCCACCTGTCATTTTGTAGGCAGGTTATATTTAAGCATTTACGGTCAGGTGGGGTTTTTCTATAATTTTTTAAATTTGCGAGGACTTTATATATGAAAATATCTGTACTTGGATGTGGACGCTGGGGCAGTTGTATTGCCTGGTATCTTGACAAAATCGGTCATGATGTACTTTCCGGAGGACTGGAAAATGCACCTGAATTTATTGCTCTAAAGAACAACAAAAAGAACGACTACCTTTCCTACCCTGACTCTATTGAGGTTTCTTCTGACCTTAAGTATTCAGTTGAAAGGGCTGAGGTTATTGTTATTTCTATCAGTTGTCAGCACCTTAGAGAATATATGACTGATATTGCTAAGTACGACCTTACCGGAAAAACTATTGTACTATGTATGAAAGGTATTGAAGAAACTACCGGAGAAAGACTTAGTGAAGTTGTAAGTGAGTTTATTGACAAAGACAAAACTAAGGTTGCAGTTTGGGTTGGTCCGGGACATCCACAAGACTATGTAAGAGGTATTCCTAACTGTATGGTTATTGACAGCGAGGATGAAGGAGTTAAGAGAAAGCTGGTTAAAGAATTTAACAGTGAGCTTATTCGTTTTTACATAGGTACAGATTTAATTGGTACAGAAATCGGTGCTGCTGCAAAGAATGTTATTGGCATTTGTGCCGGTATGCTTGATGGACTTGGATATACAAGCCTAAAAGGTGGTTTAATGGCTAGAGCACCTAGAGAGGTTGCTGCCCTTATTAAGGTTATGGGTGGTAATGAAATGAGTGCATATGGACTTTGTCATCTTGGTGACTATGAGGCTACTTTGTTCTCTAAATGGAGTCACAACAGAATGTACGGTGAACAACTGATTAAAGGTGAAAAGTTTGAAAAACTTGCTGAGGGTGTTATGACAACTAAGGCAATTTACAAATTAGCTAAGAAGATGGGTGTGGAAATGCCTATTGTTAATCAGCTATATGAAGTTCTATTTGAAAATAAAGAAATCACTCCTGCACTTGACGCTCTATTTAAGAGAGATGTTAGAAGTGAATTTTAATTAAAATTTTATATGTACATAAAAAAGACCTGAATAATCAGGTCTTTTCTTTATGCTTATTTTCTTTTTACTATATCAACTTTAGTTAATCTAAAGAATAGATATGCTAAATTCATACCAACCATATAACACAAAATATCCAGAGTATCAAAGAAACCTCTTGCAGTTATATACTGCATAATTTCTATACCAAATGAAATTGCTAGAAAAATAAGTTCAGTAAAAATTACACCCTTATTCTTAAAGAAATACGCAATCGGCATTAACACAATTATATTTAAGATAAACTGTAATAATGACTCTGAGTCGGTAGTTAGTTCTTGTAAAGATGCAATTAAGTTGAATTTCATTTCTCTTATGGAAGAATTACGACCATATAGCACAAATAATAGGAACAAAAAGTATAAGGCTACTACAACCTTAAATACAATTGGGTGAACCTTTAGTCCTGTAATTAAATACACAATAAAAGTACAAGCTACCATTGACAATATCATTGTCAATATACTACTTAGCACATATATTGTATCACATAAAATAGTTGGAACCATATCCATTAGTACTAAGTTATATAATAAATATCCACCTACTACACCAATAACAATTGAAATTATTAGTTTAATAACATAAACTGTCTTATTCATAACCTTCTCCTTTCAGTAAGCGTATATGATTATACCATATATTTTAAGAAATATGTCATATTATAATGTTTTGTTATTATTTTGGGTAGTAATTTAGAATAATTTATAACATTGGGTATAAAAATAGTGAATTAACACAAAGAAAAAGTCCACCCAAAAGGATGGACTTTAAGTTTATAATTTTAAGTTTGGTATTAGTACATACCACCCATATCAGGCATTTGTGGCTGAGCAGGAGCAGCAGGTTCTTTAATATCACTTACAAGTGATTCTGTTGTTAGAACCATTGATGCAACTGATGATGCATTCTGTAGAGCTGAACGAGTAACCTTAGTTGGGTCAACAATACCGTTCTTCATCATATCCATATATTCACCTGTTAGAGCGTTGTAACCATAGTTTACTTCGTTCTTTTCTAGGATATTATTTAGGATAACTGAGCCTTCAACACCGGCATTAGCAGCAATCTGACGAACAGGTTCTTCAAGAGCCTTAAGAACAATCTTAACACCTGTTAGTTCGTCACCTTCTGTTTCGTTAACCAGTTCAGAAACTGCACTGATTGTATTTACAAGAGCAGTACCACCACCGGCTACGATACCTTCTTCAACAGCAGCCTTTGTAGCAGCCAGAGCATCTTCAATACGAAGTTTCTGTTCCTTCATTTCGATTTCTGTAGCAGCACCTACTTTGATAACTGCAACACCACCGGCTAGTTTAGCTAGTCTTTCCTGTAGCTTTTCTTTATCAAATTCAGATGTTGTTGTTTCAATCTGTGAACGGATGTTGTTTACTCTATCCTTGATAGCCTGAGAGTCACCAGCACCATCAACAATGATTGTATTTTCTTTGTCAACCTTAACCTGACGAGCAGTACCTAGCTGATCAATTGTGCAATCCTTTAGTTCAAGACCTAGATCTGATGTGATAACCTGACCACCTGTTAGGATAGCAATATCCTGTAGCATTTCTTTTCTTCTATCGCCAAAGCCCGGTGCTTTAACTGCAACACAAGTAAATGTACCACGAAGTTTGTTAAGAACTAGAGTTGTTAGTGCTTCACCTTCAACATCTTCAGCAATAATAAGAAGTTTCTTACCTGCCTGAACAATCTGTTCCAGTAGAGGTAGAATTTCCTGAGTTGTTGAAATCTTCTTATCAGTAATAAGAATTAGACAATCATCAAGTTCAGCAACCATCTTGTCTGTATCTGTTACCATATAAGGTGCAATGTAACCTCTGTCAAACATCATACCTTCTACAACTTCTGAATATGTTTCAGCAGTCTTTGATTCTTCTACTGTGATAACACCGTCAGTAGAAACCTTTTCCATTGCTTCAGCAATTAGCTTACCGATTAGTGGGTCAGCTGATGAGATTGTTGCAACTCTTGCAATATCCTCTGTGCCTGAAACAACCTTAGAATTCTTCTTTAGAGTTTCAACTGCCTTGTTAACTGCCTTTTTGATACCGTTCTTTAGTACCATTGGGTTTGCACCGGCAGTAACATTCTTCATACCTTCACGAATAAGAGCCTGTGCAAGTAGAGTAGCTGTTGTTGTACCGTCACCGGCAACATCGTTAGTCTTTGTTGAAACTTCCTTAACTAGCTGAGCACCCATATTTTCAAATGGATCATCAAGTTCAATTTCTTTAGCAATAGTAACACCATCGTTAGTGATTAGTGGTGCACCGAATTTCTTATCTAGAACAACATTTCTGCCCTTAGGACCTAGTGTAATTTTAACTGTATCAGCAAGTTGGTCAATACCGGACATTAGAGCCTTTCTTGCCTCTTCACCATAAAGCATTTGTTTAGCCATAATTTATTAACCTCTCTTCTTATTCAACAATAGCAAGAATATCTGACTGTGAAACGATAGTGTATTCTTCACCGTCAAGTTTGATTTCAGTACCACTATACTTAGAAGTAACTACCTTATCGCCTACTTTAACTGTCATTTCTACCTTTTCACCGTCTACTACACCACCCGGACCTACGGCTACTACTGTAGCGAAAGCAGGTTTCTCCTGTGCAGATGTAGAAAGAACAATACCGGAGGCTGTTGTCTGTTCAGCCTCTTCTACCTTAACAACTACTTTGTCTGCTAATGGTTTGATTGTCATAATATTTATCCTCCTTAAAGTTGTTTATCTACTTAGTTTAGCACTCTCTATCTTTGAGTGCTAAATATATTGTAGCACCAGTTTTTCATACAGTCAAGACCTTTATAGGGATTTTTTTCAAAAACTTATATACATTTTTCTATTTACTGTACATATTATCACATAAGTTTCACTTAACGCTTAAAATACATATATGCTTGGCACTTTAGCATACCATTGTATAGCTTTCTTCTCTTGTCAGCCTTGCGACCAAAGATTTTTTCAAATTCATCATCCGGTGATATTATAGTATAACTCCAACCGTCTTTTTTGACGAATTTTTTACCCATAATTTTATAAAGTTCTCTTGCCCTATCAATATCAAGAAGTCTTTCACCGTAAGGAGGGTTGGTAATAACTGTACCTCTCTCAGTATCATGAACAAAGTCCCTTATATCTCTATGTTCAAAAGTTATTCTATCTGCTACACCGGCTTTTTCTGCATTTTCTCTGGCAATATTTAGGCTTTCTTCATCAATATCATAACCTATGCCCCTAAATGCACAATCGGTATTGATTTCTGATTTTGCCTTTTCTCTTTCCTGCTCCCACACTTCACTAGGAATTTGTTTCCAATTTTCTGCTGAAAATTCTCTGTTTAGACCCGGGGCAATTTTCATAGCTTTTAATGCACTTTCAATTAGAATTGTACCACTACCACACATAGGGTCAATTACAGTATGGTTAGCCCTAACCATAGAAAGTTCAGCCAAAACTGCTGCTAAAGTTTCTTTGATAGGTGCATCATTTGAATTTTCTCTATAGCCTCTTTTATAAAGGCCTTTGCCTGTTGTATCCAGCATAATAGAAACTTTATCTTTGAAAATCAGAAACTGAATTTGGTGCAAATCACCGTCATCATTTAACCATTCAACACCATAAGCCTTAGAAAGTGACTTTGCTGAGGCTTTCTTAATAATCTTTTGACAGTCAGGTACAGACATTAGCTGACTTGAAAGGCAGGTGCCTTTTACAGGGAAATTGTCATCCTTATCAATATATTCAGACCATTTGATTTTGCTTACACCGTTAAAAAGTTCTTCAAATGTTCTAGCATAAAAAGTACCTAAAAGAATCATAATTCTCTCGGCATATCGGCTACAAATATTGGCTCTTGCAAGAATGTTGTAATCACCCTTAAAAATTACTCTGCCGTTCTCAGGTGTTACTTCTTTAGCACCCATAAATTTTAGTTCGTTAGCTACAAGGCCCTCTACACCTAAAAGGCAAGTAGCAACATATGTTAGTTCTTTCTTCATAAAAATCTCCAAAAAATATAGAGGCTCAAATGGGCCTCTATATTCATTCACTTAATTGTTATTAATATTCTTCAGGTTCTAGTAAACCGTAAGTGTTGTTCTTACGCTTATAAACAACATTTGTTTCATCAGTTTCAGCATTGATGAAAACAAAGAAGTCATGGTCAAGCATATTCATCTGTAGGATAGCTTCTTCAACAGAAACAGGCTTAATAGGAATTGTCTTTGTTCTAATGTCAAATTCCTGTTCGTCCTCAATATCCTCTTCAGGAAGAAGAACAGCAAAATCAGCTGTGTTATCTCTAAGTCTTCTTGCTAGACGAGTTTTGTTCTTTCTCATCTGACGACCTAGAATGTCAACAACCTTATCTAAAGCATCGTTCATTTCGTCCTGAGTATCCTCAGCACGGAACACCATACCATTATCTTTTACTGTAACTTCAACAGTCTGACGGTTCTTATATAGTGTTACAACAACAGAAGCCTCTGCATCTTCAGAGAAAATCTTCTGAAACTTTGCTAATTTCTTTTCGCATAGTTCTTTAAAGTTGTCCTTTAAATTTACTTTTCTTGCAGTATAGGTGATTTTCATTAAAATTCCCCCAGTATTTATTTATTACGATTACCTCTGCGTGAGTAACCGCGACTTTCATTTCCACGCTTTAAGTCGGAAATTTTATCCTCGGAGGTTCTCTTGAATTTATTCATCATATCTTCAAAGGAACTACTGTCGTCCTTGGACTTTTCCCACTGAAAGTTTCCAGGTGAAGTAACCTTTGGAGCAGGCACATATGGTTTTCTAGGCCTACGCTGTCTAGGCTTTGGTGCCGGTTTCTCAATATTTGCTTTAATTGATAGTGAAATCTTGCCATTATCAATGGAAACAACCTTTACGGTAACTTCGTCACCAACCTTGATTACATCATTAATATCATTTACGAATTCATGAGAAATTTCAGAAATATGAACCATTCCTGACTTATCCTCCGGCAAAGCAACAAATGCACCAAACTTCATTACGCCTGTTACTTTACCTTTTACTACACTACCTACTTCCAGAGACATACTCTACCCCTTGCTCCATTCATCAGTCACCTGATATATTTACGAATACTCTTTCTCCGGCATGAAGATAACCATCTTCCTTTGCCTTCTGTTCTATATAATCCTCATTATCCTTATCGGACAGGTTATATATATTTGTTATTTCGTCATTCTTGATTTCCTGAACAGAAATTTTCTTATTCAATTCAGCAAGTTGACTTTTTTTCTTGTCAATCTGACTATACTGTGTTATCAAAGCATACACTGCATAAACTGCAAAAACAAAAACAGCAACATAAAGCAAAATAAACTTTCTTTTGCGTTTCTTCTTAGGTGTAACTTCTTTTACAACACTATCAGAACCAGTAACAATTTCTTCGGAATTGTTTTTAGTTTTATTTTCTTCTGTCATTTTTACTACCTTTGTTAATAAAAAATAATACTCTTTTTTCTTTACATAAATTATACACTAAAGGGGTAAAGAATTTCAATAGTTTTGCTAAAACTTTTTTGAAAAATTTAATAATTTTTCGGGAAAAAGTACAAAATATTGAATAAAACTTAGTAAAAAGTACAATAGATAGTCTTCCTAAGGTCAATCTTAGCACTATAAATGAAAGGAAAAATCCCACAATCATATATATTCTCAGCTGACCAAAATTATAGGCTAAAGAAAACATAAAAGCAACTATAGCAGAAAAAATCATAAACAGTAAGTCTGTTACAAAGACTACGATTTTATTATTTCTTGTAATTACTCTAATAAACCTTAGGACTTCATATACTATGTAAATAAATATACCCCACAAAAGTGAAAACAAAAAGACAATCGGATGAAAAGTTTGGTATAGTGCCATTATCTCAACAACCTTTTTAGGAAGCTTTTATCCTGATTTTCCTTAATATATTGGAGAGAATTTACTTTACCGTCAACATCAACCTCTCCACTTTCTAAATCAAGTTTGCTGATATGGAGAGTTTCTCCCCTAACTACCAAAGATGAAGTTTCCAGTGTTAAAATTACACTTTCTTCTGTAAAAGCATTTACATCTTTCACACCGGTTACTGACAAAAACTTTCTGTCTTTTAAAATTATTTCATTTGCAGACATAATAATCCCCCATATATTCACTTAAATAATAAATTATATGGGGGAAAAATTAATTTATGATATTGGCTTATAAAGTGTAACAGCATCTTCTTTTCTCACTGTTTCTTTAACAGAAACAACTTCTACCGATACTGTTCTTTCACCTAAAGTAAGGTCAATTCTGTCACCTTCGTTAATCTTTGTTGAGGCTCTTGCTACCTTACCGTTTACCAGAACTTTACCTGCATCACAAGCTTCATTTGCTACTGTTCTACGCTTAATAATACGGCTAACCTTTAAATATTTATCAAGTCTCATAATAATCACCTATATATAAAAATAAAAGGCTGACATAGAGTCAGCCAAAATAAAAGCAAAATTACTTGTTTACAGTATTCTTGAATTCCTTACCGGCCTTGAAAGCAGGAACTTTAGAAGCAGGAATTTCAATCTTGTTACCTGTTCTTGGGTCACAACCCATTCTTGCATTTCTCTGACGCTGTTCAAATGTACCGAAACCTGTAATCTGAATCTTATCACCGGCTGCTACTGTTTCAACGATTGTATCAAGTGTAGCTGTAAGTGCAGCTTCAGCATCCTTCTTAGTTAGTCCACTCTTTTCTGCAATTGCAGTAATTAGTTCTGTCTTTTTCATTTTGTTTTCCTCCGATAAAATTATTTAACTTCATTCCATAGCGAATCAAGTTGGGATAAAGTAGTAGAGTCCATATCTATATTACGCTGTTTTGCAAGTTCTTCCATCTTACGAAAACGATGAGTAAACTTATCACAAGCAAAGTAAAGTGCCTGTTCGGAATCTACTTTTAAAAATCTTGAAACATTTACAACAGAAAATAGTAAATCTCCAAGTTCTTCTGCCATATTTTCTTTGTCACCATTTGAGATGGCTTGTTCTAATTCATCAGTTTCTTCCTTAACCTTTTTGAATGCTTCTTGAGCATTTGGAAAATCAAAACCAACTTTAGCAGCCTTTTTCTGAAGTTTCTCACTTCTCATAAGTGAAGGAAGTGACTTAGAAACACTGTCCATTGCTTCTGACTGAGTTTTCTGGGATTTTGTCTGCATTTTGATTTTGTCCCAGTTATTCAAAACTTCTTCTGTAGTATCTGCTGTGACATCAGCAAAAATATGGGGATGACGGATGATAAGCTTTTTGCAAATACCATCACAAACATCATCTATATTAAAGCTACCGATTTCACTTTCCATTTCTGAATGGAAAACAACCTGTAAAAGAACATCACCAAGTTCTTCCTTAAGAAGTTCTTTATCTTTGGTATCAATAGCTTCAATTACTTCATAAGTTTCTTCAATGAAATTTTGCCTAATTGATTCATGAGTTTGTTCCTTGTCCCAAGGGCAACCGTTTGGTGCTCTAAGGAGTTTCATAATCTTGATTAAATCTTCAAATGTATAATTTGGCTTTTTCTCAAATGACAAAACAATTCCTCCCTTTAGCTTTTTGCTAAAAGATACTAGACTATTTTACTTCAAAAACCTGAGTTTTGCAAGTATTTTAGCCAATTTTTCATTATTTTTTATCATTCCAAGGTCATTTTCATCAAAAGTTCTTAGAATTATGATAGCTAATACATAAATTATTGCTGCAACAACAATAGAAATAAGTGTTGCCATATAAATATTCATTATACTACCCAGTAGGTAATATGTTAAAAATGCACCTCCACCACAAAGAATTGCACTTACAAGTGGCTTAATAATTGCATTTGAGAAGTTAGGTCTAATGCCTGTTGCCTTTACAAGTACATACATAGCAATTACACAAGCTACTAAGAAACCTACAAGTGTACCTGTAGCAGCACCACGAATATTTACATTTACATTGCTAACTAAAGCAAAGTTCATTACAACCTTAATAATAACTGCAAGTGAATATAGCTTAACCGGTGTACTAACCTTACCTACACCTTGTAGCATTGAGCAAATTGGAGTAATACCAGCCATAAACAGTACTGCAATACCCATAATCTTTAGGCATTCACCACCAACAATAGCAACATTACCACCATAGACAATTTCCATAATTGGGTCAGCTAAAACTGCAAGTCCTATACCACAAGGGAAAGTCACAAGACAAGTTAGCTTAAGCACTCTGTTAATAGCTACCTTTAGTTGCTTTCTGTCACCCTTTGCATATGCACTGGTTACCATAGGCATGGCAGTTGTACCAAATGCCTGAGTGATAACAGTTACTAACTGCATTAGTGTTAGGGCAGTACCGTAACAACCCCAAAGTTTTGTATGGATTGTGCCATCAGTTACTGCATCAGCATACATAGGATATTGTGCTGCCAGTTCTGAACCATGTGTTGTTGATAGGTCAGAAATAAGGTTCTGAATAATAAGTCCGTCAATAGTACCGGAAATATTCATTACTAAAGCACCTAAACCGATTGGAATAGCAGTTTTGATAAGTATCTTAAATGTTTCATTCTTACTACGAGCATCAATAGATGAGTCTAGTTCTGCCTGAGTGATACCACCACCAACTCTCTTATACTTAATAAGTAAGTATAAGAAACTAAGTACAGAACCGATTGTGATACCCATTACTGCACCGGATACTGAGAAACCTACTAAAGTATAAATAGCAGACTTTTTATCGGCAAAAGTAATACCAAATACTGTACCTGTCGACTCATAGCTATCTAAACCAAACTTCATAATCAAATAAGCAAAGGTTAAACCAAAAATAAGCTTTGATGCACCTTCAATAATTTCTGAGACAGAAGTTGGTGTCATATTTCGCATACCTTCAAAATATCCACGATAGATTGAAACTAAGCAACCAAAGAAGATAGTTGGAGATAAGCAAATCATTGATGGCAATGCATATGGAGAATGAATAATTCTAATATAGAAAAAACTACCACCAAACATTAGTAATGAGAAAATAACACCCATTATGATAAAGAAAGGAATTGACACCTTATGTATCTGTCTAATATCCTTATATCTTTTATTTGCATTACTCTCTGAAATTAATCTTGAAACAGCAATAGGAAAACCTGCTGTAGCAAGTGTAAACAATGGTACATAAATTTCATAAGCGTTGTTAAACAGACCTGTACCAAATGAAGCTAATTCATCACCAAAAATACCATACACTCTTGTTAGTGCAACTTTGTAAATCATACCACAAAGTTTTACTATAATAAGTGCAAGTGACATTATCATTGCACCTTTGACAAATGTTTGGGACTTTATACTTTTATCTTTTACTTTTTTTCTGCTCAAATTAAATCACCTTTTACAGATAAAAAAGGCGGATTTGGACCGCCTTTTTCATATTATTACTTGTTAATTAATAATTTAAGTTAAAAATTATTCCTCAGACTGAGGTGTCTTTAGTGTTACAGAAGCATCTTCTAAATCAGCATCTTCATCAGAGTCGCTCTTAACAACTACTTCCTTAAATGGGTCTTCTACAACAACCTCTTCTTCTGTTGGGTCTTCATCAGGAACAAATGGTTCAGACTCAATCTTTGCGCCACATTTGTTACAGAATAGACTATCTTTGTTAAGTTCAGCCTTACATACAGGACAGATAATCTTATTCTTAGCATAAGTAATCTGTTCCTTAGTTGACTGAAGCTGAGCCTTTAGTTCATCAATTTCTCTAATAAGAAGTTCGATAGACTTGGTGTCTTCTGAACCAATCTTTGTGCTGGTATAAACTTCTTCACCAAGAGTCTGGTACTTCTTGCGAATTTCGTTATTTAGACCGGAAGCAGTGAAACGAAGTTTTGAATAATCAACAATTTCATTAGTCTTTTTGCCAACTGAATTAGCAGCAGACTTAACATTAACCATAACATCATCTAATAATCCCATAACCGGATACTCCTTTCATATAGTAAACCGAAAATTTGACAAAATTGTGCATTAAAATAAAAATGCACTTGTCATATATTGCCTAAATTATATCATCATTAGGTAAAATATTCAACCTTTATTTCAATTCTTTGAAAAATTTATTTACTTTATCCTTACGATTAAGTATTTCATCAAAGTGGTCAATATACTCATATGGGAATTTGTAGTTAAAAATTCTTGTTAAGCAGTTTGTTTGATGATTTTTTAGTTTTGTTGCACCACCTGCACCACAAGCTAAAATTGAATGGGTTTCATCCATAATGAAAACATTGTAAAGTCCTTCTTTACCGACCTTTGACCAACCTACATTTTCAAAATTACCTACCATTCTGCTTTGACGATACAGATAATAAGGGACATAACCCTTGTTAAACAAGGTTTCTTCTGCATATTGTAGCATTTTGCCTGTTCTTTCAGCATCTTCCTTGTTGGTGGTTAGACCTTGTTCTGTATAATCGGCTGAACGCTTAATTGACAAGGTATGGACTGTAATATTTTCTAGATTTTTTTCCACCAGCATATCAAGGGAATGTGCAAAACTTTCCACTGTATCAGTAGGAAGTCCTGCTATTAAGTCAGCATTTGTGCAGTTAAAATCATAAGTTCTTGCCAAATCAAACATTTCAAGTGCATTTTGAGCAGTATGCTTTCTGCCTATCTTTTCAAGTACACTATCGTTTAATGTTTGAGGATTAATGCTGATTCTTGTAACACCATTATCTTTTAGAACCTTTAGTTTATCTGTTGTAATGGTGTCAGGTCTACCGGCTTCAACAGTAAACTCTCTACAGGTTTCCATATTAAAGGAACTGTTAATTGCCTTTATCATTTTTTCCAACTGATTAGGGTTAAGTGTTGTTGGTGTACCACCACCGATATACACAGTTTCCAGGTGCAAATTATTTTCCTTTGCTATATTACCGGTATATTCAATTTCTTTACAAAGTAAATCAACATAAGGTTCTATTAAATGTTTTGTTCTTGCAACTGATTGAGAAACAAAGCTACAGTAACTGCATCTTGAAGGACAAAAAGGAATTGAAACATAAAGGGAAAATGAATTTTCTTTAGAAGAATTAATAATATCTTTTTCATACTTTTCGGTAATTTTTGCAAGGTTAATCTTTTCATCACTTACAAAGTAAGAATTTTTGAAATATTCCTTTGCATATTCTTCTGAATAATCTTCCTTTAAATTTCTAAAATACTTTACCGGTCTAATACCTGTAATCATACCCCAAGGCATTTTGATACCTGTATATTCTGTGAGAAGATTATAAAGAACACTAGAAATTAATCTTTCATTCTCTTTTTCATCTTCTGTTTTTGTAGTTGTTTCACTTTTCTGAAAGTTCTTAAAATTTACTGTAACAGAAATTTCATCATTAATTTCTGTTAAAATATATGGACTTTCATATTCAGTTATTTCATTACCATCAAATTTTACTACCTGTAACTTTTCATATGGAAAGAATAATCTTGTGATATTCTCAATTTCATAATGAAAAGGATGGTTCTTAATATATATCTTCATAGTTACTCATCATATAAGGGTTGTATTTCTTCTCATGAGAAAGTGATGTATTCATTTCGTGACCCGGATAAATTGTGTATTCACCCTCTATTTCTGCAATCTTTCTAAGGCTTTTAATCATTTTTGCTGATGAACCGTTTGGAAAATCAGTTCTGCCACATGATTCACAAAATACTGTATCACCTGAAAGAATTTTGTCATCAAAGATGTAACAACCACTACCCTCTGTATGACCTGGAGTTTCAATAAACTTAATTTTAGTATTGCCTAAAGAAATTTCCTCATTATCCTTTAGTGGGATTGTAGGGAATTTTTCCACTACGGTTCTTCCCATTTTTGCACTAAGGTTCAGTTTATCATCATTGATACATTCAACATCTTTTTCACCAACATACACCTTGGCATTTGGAAACAATCTTAGGAAACTTGCTACACCACCAATATGGTCAAAATGACCGTGAGTAAGCAAAATCATCTGCAAATCATCACCTAAAGAATGTATATCATTTAAAATTTCTTCAGAAAATTCTCCCGGGTCAACTAAGGCAAGTTCCTTTGTATCTTTATCCATAAGAAGAAAAGAATTTGTACCCATTATACTAACTACATACTGCTTTAATTCTATCATTTCATTATTTCCTCTGTATCTAAAATTATTGTAACAGGTCCGTCATTTAAAAGACTAACTTTCATATCAGCACCAAATTCACCTTTTTCTACAACAGAGATACCCTCTGTATGCAGCTTATCACAAAAATACTCATAAAGTGCATTTGCTTTATCAGGCTTTTCTGCATTAAGGAAGTTCGGTCTGCGGCCATGGGAGCAATCTGCATATAAAGTAAAGTTTGAGATTACCAATGTTTCACCATTAATATCAAGTAAAGAAAGATTCATCTTGTCATTTTCATCTGTAAAAACTCTAAGGTTAGCGATTTTCTTTGCCAGAAAATCAGCCTCTTTCTCACTGTCACCTGCTTTAACACCAAGTAAAATTAGGAAACCGTTACTGCACTTTCCTTTTACTTCACCGTCTATTGTAACACTTGCATCCTTTACTCTCTGTAATACTGCTCTCATAAAAATCCTATTCTCCTATATTCTTGTTACGGAAATTATACCGTTAATACTACCTAAATGGGTCATAACACCCTTTAGGTGGTCAATACCGTTTGTATCTATTGTGGCAATTACAACTGCATTGCCGTTTTTGGCTTCTCTTGAAGTTAAGTTACGAATGAAAATGTGCATTTGTGATAGCTTAATAGTAACATCAGCAAGTAGGCCTGTACGGTCAGTAGCAACAATTTCAAGTGTACTACGGTAGCTATCTTCCACATTATCAATCCAAGTTGCTTTTACCCATCTTTCCGGTTCAGCACAGTGTTCTATATCTTTAGGAACATTTGTACATTCCTTTTTGTGGATAGAAACACCGTAACCTCTGGTTATGAAACCGATAATATCGTCCCCCGGTAGTGGGTTACAACACTTAGAAAACTTAATCAAACAATCGTCCATACCCTGAATTATAACACCTGAAGATGCTTTTCTTGGTTTTGGAATTTCTTTAGGTGGGACAAATTCTTCAACTTTCTTTTCGTACTTCTTCTGATATTCTTCCTTAATTCTAGGCATAATCTTCCAGATTTGAATACCACCATAACCAATGGCAGCATAGAAATCTTCTAGGTTATTACAATGTTGCTTAGAATAAATTTTAGGAAAAATATCTTCCACATCACTATCGTTAAAGTAAAGTCCGGACTTCTTAAGTTCTGATTCAAGCATAGACTTACCCTCAACAATATTTTCATCACGCTTTTCACGCTTAAACCACTGTCTAATCTTAGTTCTGGCTTCAGAAGTTTTGACAATATTCAGCCAATCTCTCTTAGGTCCTGAACCTTCCTTTTGGGTGATAATCTCAACAATTTCGCCATTCTTTAACTTATAGTCAATAGGTACAATCCTTCTGTCAACCTTAGCACCAATCATTCTGTTACCAACTTCTGTATGAATTGCATATGCTAAGTCAATAACAGTAGAGCCGTTAGGTAAGTTCATTAAGTCACCCTTTGGAGTAAATACAAATACTTCATCTTGGCTAAGGTCATTCTTGATATTCTTAATAATATCTGTTGCATCTTCTGACTGAATTTGATTTTCGATAGTTCTACGCAAAGACTCAATCTGTTCCTGCATAGCCTTTTTGTCACTTTTACCGGGACCTAAGCCCAGCTTATACTTCCAGTGGGCAGCAATACCATATTCAGCAGCATAGTGCATTTCCCAAGTACGGATTTGTACTTCAAAAGGCACACCGTCTTTACCGATAACAGTAGTGTGAAGTGACTGATACATATTCTTCTTAGGTGTACTGATATAGTCCTTAAATCTATTAGGCAAAGGCTGATAAATATCGTGTACAACACCAAGAACATTGTAACAATCAAGGACAGAATCTACAATAACTCTAACTGCAAATACATCATAGATTTCGTCCATTGTTTTACCTTTCATAAAGGTTTTACGGTAGATTGAGTTAATAGACTTTACTCTACCTGTAACATAAATATGCTTAACAGTATCACCTATTCTTTCGGTGATTTCATGTTTAATTTTTTCTATGAATTTATCTCTTTCTTCTTTCTTTAGTTGTAGGTCATTTTCAATTTCTTCATAACCTACAGGATCAAGAATTCTGATAGAAATATCTTCCAGTTGTTCTTTCATTGCTTTCATACCTAAACGGTGAGCAATCGGAGCAAAAACCTCCATAACTTCTAGGGCTTTATCCCTTTGTTTCTGAGGTCTCATAACATCAATAGTACGCAAGTTATGAAGTCTATCGGCTAATTTTACAATGATAACTCTAATATCGTTACTCATAGCTATTAGCATTTTACGCAAGTTCTCAGCCTGTCGTTCCTCACGATTAGAATATGTAATCTTGGAAAGTTTAGTTACACCGTCAACAATTTCTGCTACTGTTTCACCAAACTTCTTCTTTATTTCGTCAAGTTCAACATCGGTATCTTCTACAACATCATGTAGCAAAGCAGCTACAACAGACTCTGTATCCATACCCATCTGAACCAAAATACAAGCAACTGATGTTGGATGAAGAATATATGGTATACCGGAAACTCTCCTTTGGTCTTTATGAGCTGAACGAGCCAATAAGTATGCCTTTTGAACTAACTGTAAATCAAAATCATTTTCACTATTATTGATAAGTTCAACTAAGTCATTAAAGTCCTGATAATTTGGATAATGTTCAACCATTTATATTCCCTCCTTAAGTTTTTTGATAAAAACAGAATCTTCTAGGTTTACCTTGCCGCTTTCTTTCATTTCAACGATACTTTGGTAAAGTCCTTGTTGCCAATTTATTAAGCCAAGTTCCTTCATTGAATAAAGAATAACAATAAGTTTACCCATAGAAATCTTGTAATTTAGGGCATTAACTAGAGCATATTCACCATAGATAAAGCCTTTATTCTGTTTTAAAAATCTATATACATAGGCAAAGTCATTTCTTGTTGGAAGAATTGACATTACTTCATTTTTAGTAAGTTTATACCTTTTAGCGAATTTATCAAAAATTCTTTCGCTATCAATAAGTTCTTCATTGTTGCTTTGGCTATACTTAATATCCTTAATAATAACACTTAAATTTTCTTGACCGTTATATATGTTTCTGTCAAGGCTTACTGCCACATCAACTATATCACCGTTTCTATATGAACAAGATTGAAAATTGTGATTAAAATACACTGCATATACAGGTACTTGTCCTTGTCCCCTGGAAAGAGTAATACGCATATGCTTGCCGTTACCAATTTCTTTGGTTGCAATAATGGTCATATTATATAAACCGAAAATCGGTGAAGGGTTACTTGCACCACAAGGCTCAATATAGCTTAAACAATCAAGTATTGACAAATCAAGCTGATTAGGATTTAGCTTACAATCTATATGTAATATATTATAAGGCATTTTTATATCTTTGCAATAGGCATTAATAGCTTTTCTAAAATCATTGATTTTTTCTTTTTCTAAGCTGATACCTACTGCCATAGGGTGGCCACCATAATGAGTAAGGTGTTCACTACAGGCAAAAACTGCATCACATAGGGAAAAGCCCTCTACACTTCTGCCACTGCCTCTTGCTACACCATCATCATCAATACCGATAATAATTGTTGGTTTGTCGTAAATATCTTTTATTCTAGAGGCTGCTATACCAACAACACCTTGGTGCCAACCTCTTCCGGCAAAAACTAAAATTTTGTCATTTACAATGTTGGGAGTTCTCCTAACTTCTTCATCAATTGAAGCAAGAATTTCTTTCTCTATACTTTGTCTTTCTCTGTTATCCATTCCCAATTTATCGGCAATGGTAACTGCCTCATCTTCATCTTCTGTTAGAAGTAGGTTTACACTTTTTTCTGATGAGCCAAGCCTACCACCTGCATTTATCCTAGGAACTAAAGTAAATGCAACATTGCTTGAATTTATTTCTTTCTCTGCAATACCTGACTCTTGTTTCATAGCATTAATGCCTATTCTGTCGCTATTTTGAATATGTCTTAAACCGTTCTTAACTAAAGTACGATTTTCACCAACTAAAGGAACAATATCACCTATTGTACCTAAGGTTGCTATGTCGCTAAAATTTTCAAGTAGACTGTCAACATCGGCATATTCACCCTCAATAGCCATTACAAGTTTAAAGGCTACACCAACACCTGAAAAGTCCTTAAATGGACTTTTGTCATCCTGTTGGTGGGCATTAACCACTGCTACTGCCTTTGGAATTGCACCTGAAGGCATATGGTGGTCGGTTATTACTGTATCTATGCCTAAAGAATTTGCATAGTCAATTTCTTCTCTTGCTGAGATACCGTTATCAACTGTAATAATAAGGGTAACACCTAAAGAATGAATCTTATCAACTGCACCCTTATTCATTCCGTATCCCTCTCCTGTACGAGTAGGAATATAGAACATTACATCAGCACCTAAGCTATCCCTAAGGTAACTGTAAAGTAGTGAAGTACTTGTTACACCATCGGCATCATAGTCACCATAGACACAGATTTTCTCACCATTTTCTACTGCTGTAGTTATTCTTTCAACAGCTTTGTCCATATCTTTCATAAGGAATGGGTCAGAAAAATCTTTATTCTCCTGAAGAAAATTAATAACATCTTCTTCCTTGGTAATTCCACGAATATCCAGCATCATTGCAAGAAGTGGTGGGATTTCTAGCTTATTAGCCATAGCTATTGCCCTTTCTTTATTCACTTTTGCAACTGACCAAACTTTCATAATTACCTCAATTATTATTTAGCATTTCTTCTGCTAATTTCTTTGTATTTTCTGTTATTTCTATACCACCCATAATTCTGGCAAGTTCTTCGATTCTGCCGTTGTAATCTAGGGTAATAACGTCTGTAAAGGTTCTGTCACCCTTAACATTCTTTCTAATTAAATTATGGTTATCTGCTAAGGAAGCAATCTGCACCTGATGAGTTACACAGATAACCTGTCTATTTTTGGAAACTTCCTTTAGCTTTAGTCCTACTTTTCGTGATGCTTTACCTGAGATACCTGTATCTACTTCATCAAAAATTAAAGTATCTATTGTATCACTTTCAGATAAAACAGTTTTAATAGCCAACATCATTCTGGAAAGTTCACCACCGGATGCAATCTTAGAAACCGGTTTTGGTGTTTCTCCGGGATTTGCCGAAATTAATATTTCTACTTTATCCTTACCCTTAGAGTAAAGTGGACTTTGCTCTATGCTAACTGTAATTCTTACATTTGGCATATCAAGAAATTTCATTTCTTCTTCAACTCTATGAGAAAATTCCTTACCTGCTTTTTTACGCAAAGAAGTTAAATTCTCAGCTTTTTCTAAAGTAATATCATATAGCTTTTCATACTGTTCTTTAGCCTCAGCCATATCCTTATCATAGTTTAGAAGTTTTGTAAGTTTTTTCTGAGCATTTTCTCCATACTCTAAAATTTCTTCAATAGAGTTGCCGTATTTACGCTTTAGTTTATATATTTCATCAAGTCTTATTTCAATTTCTTCAAGTCTTGATGGATTAAATTCAAGTTCATCTATTAAGTCGGAAATTTCTGCTGAAATATCTTGTAGTGCATATGAAAGGTCACTTAGTCGATTGCTGACATCCTCAGCCTCTTCAAGAAAGTTTGATGCTTTAATAAGGTTTGTACTTGCCTCATCAACCATTTCACAAGCATTTCCACCATTATATCCTGATAAAATTGACTTTGACTTATCCAGATATTGGCGAATTTTCTCGCTATTTTGGAGTAACTTCTTTTCGTTTTGGAGTTCTTCCTCCTCACCTACAGTTAAAGATGCATTGGTGATTTCATCAACTTGGAAGGTCAATAAATCTATTTCATAAAGTCGCTGACTTTCATCTCCACCATTTTCTTTAAGGAGTTTATTTAGTTTTTTTAATTCTTTAAAAGAAACATTATAGTCATCAATTACAGAAGAAAGTTCTGCAAAATTGTCAATATAATTTATATGTGACTCAGGTGACATTAATTCTAAACTTTCATGCTGACCATGAATATTGATAAGCTCAATACCGATTTCTTTTAATGTAGAAACAGTAGTAGGTCTATCGTTGATTCTACAAGTATTTCTGCCGTTTAGAGAAAGTTCTCTGCTAAGAATTAAGGTATCATCATCTACTTGAAAACCAAGGTCAATTACTTTTTCCTTAATTTCCTTAGAAATATTTGTAAAAGTAGCAGAAACAAATGCACTGTCACTGCCTGTTCGGATAATATCCTTACTTGTTCTGTGACCTGTTACTGCATTGATAGAATCAATAATGATACTTTTACCTGCACCGGTTTCACCGGTTAGTACATTTAGTCCTTTTGTAAAATCTATATTTGTTTTTTCTATAACTGCTATGTTTTCTATATAAAGGGTGCTGAGCATAGAAAAAGTTTCTCCTTAAATTAATTTTCTGAATTTATTAAGCATTTCTTCCGTTGCTTTTAAGTTTCTACACAAAACAAAAATTGTATCGTCACCTGCAATAGTACCCACAATATTTTCAAAATCAATATTGTCAAGTGACATACAAACAGCTTGTGCCATACCTGTCATAGTTTTTATAACTACAATATTCTCTGCACTATCCACTTCTTCAACAGAAGAAGCAAATAGGCTTTCAAAACCACTTGTTTTGTCAAGGGCATTTCTGCCACCTGTTGAGTAACGATACTTACCGTCTTTGCCAAGTGCTTTGAAAATTCTCAATTCTTTAATATCCCTGGAAACTGTAGCTTGAGTAACCTTGAAACCTTGTTTCTGCAAGTTCTCCATAAGTTCCTCTTGGGTATTAATATCTTGGTTATTTACAAGGTCAATAATAGCCTCATGTCTGCGTAATTTCACTAGTCATCACGCTCCTTTAGCTTTTCGCTAACTCTACGGTAAAAATTCTTATTCTTAAATGAAATCATCTTTAATATGTAAGGTGACTTCTTGATAATTACTTTATCTCTACTTGAAAGTGGTATTACAATTTGTCCGTCAATAGTAAGGTAACTTTCGCTGGTACCGTAACTTTCGGAATAAACAGAAAGTACAGAATTACCGTTAAAAATAACTGTTCTGTCAACTAATGAATGTGGGCAAATCGGAGTAAGCACAACACAACTCATTGTTGGTTCAACAACAGGACCACCGGCTGAAAGTGAATAGGCTGTACTGCCTGTTGGTGTTGCAAAGATTAGACCATCAGCACTATAATGCGTTGCCTTTTCACCATCAACATATAGGTTTAAATCAATAATTCTTGAAAGCTGACCTCTTGAAATAACTGCATCATTAATGCAAGAGAAAGTCTTTGTACTGGTTTCTTTTACAACAGAAACTTCAATAACCATTCTTTCATCTGTTGTGTAATCATCAGTTAAAAGTCTTTTTAGTTCGCTGACTTCTTCCGGTTCAATTTCTGCTGCAAAACCTAAATGACCACAATTTACACCGATTAACGGAATATTATTTTCTGCTGCATGACGGGCATTGTGGATAATTGTACCGTCACCACCTACTGTTACTGCCTTATCGGCATTAGCGAACAATTCATTATCACTTTTGTAGTATATAATATCCTTAAAAGACTCAAAATGTTCTTTTGCATCTCTTTTCATAAGAATTGTTGCACCATATTCAGTAAGCAAAGTTATAATTTCTTTTGCACATTTTACTGCATGACCTTTGTCGGTATTTACCTTTAAACAAATGTTCATATTACCACCTATTTTCTTTTACTTGGAAAGTATAGAGTGTGATTTTTCTACTAATTCTTTTGGATTTACATCAGTTAAAAGTTCCGGTTTATCGGATTTTCTTAGGTGTATCAGATATTCAATATTTCCCTCAGGTCCTTTTACCGGTGAAAAATCCAGGTTAAGTACTGAGTAACCGTTATTAAGGCAAAAATCCATAATATCCGTTACAACATTTTCGTGAACCTTTGGGTCACGAACAACACCTTTCTTGCCTACATTTTCTCTACCTGCTTCAAACTGTGGTTTGATTAAGCATACTGCTTCACCGTTATCTGTTAGCAAGTTTCTTGCTACAGGTAAAAGTAGTTTTAGTGAAATAAATGAAACATCTATCGAGAAAAAGTCAATGTCATCCGGTACTTGTTCATGGGTAACATTTCTAAAGTTAGTTCTCTCTAGGTTTACTACTCGTTCATCGGAACGGAGTTTCCATGCAAGTTGACCGTAACCGACATCAATGGAATACACCTTTTTTGCACCATTCTGTAGCATACAATCAGTAAATCCACCTGTTGATGCACCAATATCCATAGTGATTTTGTCCTTTAAAGTTAGGTCGAAGTTTTCCATAGCTTTCTCTAGCTTTAGACCACCTCTTGACACATACTTTAAAGTGTTTCCTCTAACTTCAATATTACATTTTTCATCATACTGTGTGCCACATTTATCTGCTTTCTGATTATCCACATAGACAATGCCGGACATTATAATTGCCTTTGCTTTTTCTCGTGACTCACAAAAACCTTTTTCATATACTAAAACATCTAATCGCTTTTTCATTTATCCTCTAATATTTCCTTTGCTATACTTTCGCTGTCAAAATGAAGTTCCTTTAGTGCTTCATTTACTGTTTGATGGGTTACAAATTTATCGTCAATGGCTATAATCTTTAGGTTACCTTTGTAGTCAAGTTCAGAAAGCTCCGAGTTAAAGCTACAGGCAATACTGCCATTGTACATACCTTCTTCATAAAAATATATTTTCTTAAACTTCATTGATGCCTTTACTGCATCAAGAGGTAAAGGTTTGATTCTGTTAAGTTTAAGGATACAGATTTTCTTGCCCTTTTCTTTTAGGATTTCAAGTGCTTTGCAACAATTTGAGAAAAGTCTACCGTAAGTTACAATTAAAGTATCACTTGATAAATCGCCGTAAAAGTCAAAGTCAACCGAAACCTCTGTGTAATCCTTTGGTCTATAAAGTTCTCCACCTCTAGGGTATCTGACTGCTACCAAACTATCTGTGTGATAAACTGCTTGGTTAAGTGCTTTCTTCAGTCCTTCAAAGTAACAAGGTGAATAAATAGTAGTATTTGGAAATGAATTTAGCATTGAAACATCAAACACACCTTGGTGAGTTTCACCATCATCACCAACAATACCGGCTCTGTCTATACCGATAACTACATGAAGTTTTTGCATTGCTACATCGTGAAGTAGCTGGTCATATGCTCTCTGCAAAAATGTACTGTACACTGCAAAAACAGGTACCATACCTTTTGCTGAAAGTCCACCGGCAAAGGTTACTGCGTGTTGCTCTGCAATACCAACATCAAAAAATCTTTCCTTATATAGTTCTGCAAATTTATCTAAACCAACACCGGGACCCATTGCTGCTGTAATGCCACAAATTCTCCTATCATTTTGGGCAATATCACACATATACTCGCCAAATACAGAAGAAAAACTTTCTTTGCTTTGTGGTGACTCACCTGTTTCAATATTAAACTTATTGATACCATGGAAAGTCTTAGGGTCTTTCTCGGCATATTCATAACCTTTACCCTTTTTAGTTACTACATGAACAAGTACAGGACCATTTACCTTTTTTGCTGCCTCAAAAGCATTTGACATATCTTCAATATTGTGACCGTCAATCGGTCCAAAATAGGTAAAACCAAAGTTCTCAAACATAGTATTCTTATAAGCCATACGCTTAACATTTCTCGTTGACCTTTGAATAACCTTTAGTGCTAAACTGCCCAATAGTGGTATCTTTAGGAAAATTCTTTCAAGTTTATTCTTCACTCTAAGATACCAAGGGTTCACCCTAACTTTAGTAAGATATTTTGCAAAAGCACCTACATTTTTACTGATAGACATTTTGTTGTCATTAAGCACAACAATAAATCTCTTTGCGTATCTACCGGCATTGTTGAAGCCTTCAAGGGACATACCACCTGTAAAAGAAGCATCCCCTATTACTGCAACAGTATAGGACTTATCACCTTTGATTTTCTTAGCCTCACTTATACCTAAAGCGGCAGAAATTGAGGTGCTACTGTGACCTGCATTAAATTCATCATATTTACTTTCGCTACGCTTAGGGAAACCTGAAAGTCCTCCCTTTTTGCGTATTGTGTCAATTTTGTCAAATCTACCGGTTAGCATTTTGTGGGTATAGGACTGATGACCTACATCCCAAACTATGCTATCGTGTGGAGTTTTGAAAGTCTTGTGCAATGCTACTGTTAGCTCAACTACACCTAAATTAGAGGCAAGGTGACCTCCATTTACAGACACTACTTCTATTAACTTTTCTCTTATCTCACTACAAAGTTCCGGTAACTCCTCTTCCGGTAGTTTCCGTAAATCTTCCGGAGAATTAAGTTGAGATAGAATCTTAAAATCTGACATTTCCTTACTCTGAACTAAGTCTAATGATTAGTTCTTTCTTTCTGACATTTTTACTGCAAGAGCCTTTAACTGAGTGGTATCTCCGTTGATACCATCAAGGGATTTGATGGCTTTTTCAGTATATTCATTTACAAGTTCATAACACTTATCAAGTCCAAGAAGTGTTACAAAAGTTGATTTTTCATTTTCTGCATCACTGCCGATTGGCTTACCAAGGGACTTTTCATCACTGACGACATCAAGAATATCATCCATAATCTGAAAAGCCAAGCCTAGGTTCTCACCATATGTTTCGGCAATTTTGATATGTTCTTCATTGTTACTGCCAACTACTGCACCCATCATACAAGCACATTTAATCAGTGCTGAAGTTTTCTTTAGGTGCATTTGTCTGATAGTATCAATAGGTACTTTCTTACCCTCAGACTGTAGGTCAATAACTTGACCACCAACCATACCTGTCATACCTGAAAGTATAGCTAAAATTCTACCACACTTTGCTGCCTTTTCTCCACCTACCAGGGAAACTGCCTCTTCTGAAAGTACAGTTGCAAATGCATTTGTAAGTAATGCATCCCCTGCAAGTAATGCTATATCTTCACCATAAACCTTATGATTTGACGGTTTTCCTCTTCTTAAATCATCATCATCCATACAAGGTAAATCATCATGTATCAGTGAATATGTATGTATCATTTCAATTCCACAAGCAAAAGGCAAAGCCTGTTCTATAGTACCACCACAAACTTCACTAAAAATTAAAGTTAATGTTGGTCTGATACGCTTACCACCGGCTTCTAATGAATATTCCATTGAGTCAATAAGGACTTTTTCGATTAGAGAGTCTTTTTCTTTACCTTGTGGAAAATATGTTTTCAGTTTATTTTCTATTAATTCTAAATAGTTCATTACAGTTCATCTCGTTTCATACGCAATTTGTCAATTTCTTCATTAATATCTGAAAGGTGACCTTTTGCTTTATCAAGAGAATCATAACACTGTTCAAGTGTAATTGCTGCCTCTCTATATACTTCCATTGCTTCATTTAGTGGAATAGAATTATCCTCCAGTTTAGCAAGTTGGGATTTTAATTTAGCAGTTAATTCTTCTATTGTTAGTTCACTACTCATACTATACCTCATCTATATATGACATAAGTTTCTTTAATCTATGGTTTACACCACTACGACTAACCTTGTCACTTGTTAATTCTCCTAATGCTCGTAAAGAAAGTTCCGGATTATCAAGCCTTAACTGTGCAATTTCCTTTAATTCCGGTGAAAGAGAATTATATATATTATCGCATTTCATTATCTTTTTAATTGCATTAATCTGCTTAGCAGATGCCTCTGCTGTTTTATTAATATTATGTATTTCGGAATTTACCTTTCGGACTGCATTGTTCTTCACTTGCTTAGTGATTTTTGTGTTAATTATATTCATGGAGCTGGAATATGCTCCGATATAAGCAAGAAAATCTGCTATTTGCTCAGAGTCCTTAAAATACACAATAAAGTAACCTTGCCTTGTAACAGACTTTGGGGTTAAGTTGCACTCCTCAATTTCACAAAGCAAAGTAAGTAAATCATTTGCAAGATTTCTAAAAGGTACTTTAAACTCTAGGTGGTAACCCTTTTCAGGGTTTGTTACACTACCACAAGAAAGAAATGCACCTCTTAAAAATGCTGGAATCTGTCCTTCTTCTGATATATTTGCTCTGTTAAGTCTTAGTGAAACATCTTTTTTAGAATAACCAAAGCTCTCAAAAATCCTATTACAATCATCCTCATTAGGCAACTTTACTGTAATTAAAGGATTCTTAGAATTACGAACCCTAAGGCCTGAAGTCTTTTCAATCATAGGTGTATAAAGGATAGTCAATAGGTTTGATAAATTGTCACAAACATATTTATTTTCTGTTGTAAACACAAGTTCATTGTAGGTAAACCTCTTAGCAAAAAGCAACATACCGTAGCATTGTGCTAAAGAAAGACTATTTATTTCCGGTACAATTTCAGTCAATTCTTTTTTTGTATCATAAGAAAATGACATTTTGTATCATCCTTACTGTTTAGTAATATCTCTATGGGCTATTGTTACTGAATAGCCTTTTTCGTGAAGGTGGTGGTGAATCTTTCTTGCTAAAGTAACAGAACGGTGCTTACCTCCTGTACAACCTACTGCAATTACAAGTTCACTTTTACCTTCCTTTTTGTAAAGTGGCAAAGAAAAATCCAGCATATTAAGTATCTTTTCAAGGAAGGTTACACTATCCTCAGATGCCATTACATAGTCCCTAACCTCCTTATCAAGACCTGTAAGTTGCTTTAGTTCAGGTACATAATAAGGGTTGATAAGACATCTTGCGTCGAACACAATATCAGCCTCTAGAGGAATACCGTACTTAAAGCCAAATGACATTACAGTAACCTTCATTGAGTCTGTAATACTTGTTGAGAATAGTCCTGTTACTCTCTCTCTAAGTTGCTTTAGTGACATATATGTTGTGTCAATAACATAGTCGGAATGAGCCTTTAGGATACCCATAAGTTCCTTTTCTTTCTTAACTGCCTTTTCAACAGAACGGTCAGGAACAAAGTCAGCTAATGGGTGACTTCTTCTTGTTTCTTTATATCTGGTGATTAATGTTTCTGTCTTTGCATCAAGAAAAAGCACCTTAAACTTTCTGCCGTGATGGGAGTTAGCCTTGATTTCATCATAAAGATTTGTCATAGCTGATACACTACGAACATCAATAACAACTGCACATTTCTTCATTCGGGCATCAGTTGACTGTTCGCATAAATCATAGAAAGTTCCAAGTAACATTGGTGGCATATTATCTACACAGAAATATCCAATATCTTCAACTGCTCTAAGTGCAGTTGATTTACCTGCACCTGACATACCTGAAATTATTAAAAGTTCCATTATAGTCTGATCACCTCTGTTTCAAGGAAGTAACCGGTTTTTTCTTTTACTATTTTTTGTACATCTTCAATTAATGTATTAATATCCTTAGAAGTAGCATTGCCAATATTGATTACAAAACCGGCATGTTTCTCTGAAACCTGAGCACCACCTACTGTATAGCCTTTTAGACCACAAGACTCAATAAGTGTACCGGCAAAGTTACCTACAGGTCTTTTAAATGTACTGCCTGCTGATGGATATTCAATAGGTTGCTTTGACTTTCTTCTGCCTAGTAGGTCAGTCATTTTTTCTTTAATTTCTTCTTTATCGGCTTTATTAAGAGAAACTGTACAACCTACCACAATATTTTTGTTAGATTTAAAGATTGAAGTTCTATAACCTAGCTTTAGGTCATCAAGGCTATATGTGCCAATTTCACCCTTAGGAGTTATGTAATCAACTGACACAATACAGTCCTTCATTTCTCCACCATAAGCACCGGCATTCATAAACACTGCACCACCAACTGAACCGGGAATTCCATAGGCAAATTCAAGTCCTGAAAGGCTATTATCTAGGGCAGTTCTGCACATTTTTGTTAGTGAAGCACCTGCTCCGGCAGTGATAGTTTCATCATTTACTTCAACCTTTTCAAAGTCACCATCAAGGATAATTACAACACCCTTAATACCCTCATCAGAAACAAGCAAGTTGCTACCTTTACCAAGGATAAAATAGGGAATGTTGTTCTGGGTAATAAACTTAATTAAAGCAGAAAGTTCATCAACACTTTTTACTTTAACGAAAAATTCAGCATTGCCACCTACTTTAAAGGTAGTGTGATTTTTCATAGGTTCATTACAAATATATTCAATGTTTTTTTCTTTTAGAAAAGAAAGTAAGTTCTCCATATAAATCTCCATAAGTTAAATAAAAATAATTATTTATTCTCCCAAACCTGCATCTACCTTGATATTCTGTACATGCTCTTCCTCAACACTCATACCAAGGTTCTCCAGTAGTTCCATAGCAGCATTATAACCCATCTTCTTCTGTCTGTTGTTCATAGCAGCTACTTCAATAATCATAGATAGGTTTCTACCGGGACGAACAGGAATTGTAGTTACAGGAACATCAACACCTAAAATTTCGGTGTACTCACTGTCAAGACCCATTCTGTCATAAGCTCTGTTAGGGTCCCATAGTTCCATATTAATTACCATATCAATCTTTTCACTTTGTTTGATAGCACCCATACCAAAGATTCTTCTTGCGTTAATAATACCGATACCACGAAGCTCAATAAAGTGACGAATGTTCTCAGGGGAAGTACCAACTAAAGTATTCTTCGAGGTACGGCGAATTTCAACTGCATCATCAGCAACAAGTCTGTGACCACGCTTAATAAGTTCAATGGCAGTTTCACTTTTACCAACACCACTGTCACCGGTAATTAAGCAACCTTCACCATATACTTCCACAAGAACACCATGGCGAGTAATTCTTGGAGCAAGAACATTGTTAAGATATGAAATAAGGTTTACAGAAAGTTCACTTGTTGTTTCTGATGTAACCAAAATAGGCACACCACATTCTTCGGCAGCAATCAGCAGTGGGTTTGATGGTCGCATATCACGAGTAATAATAACTGCAGGTGGACCAAGTGAAAAAATGGCATTAAGTACATGGTGCTGTTGTTCTGCACCAAAACGGTTAAGGTAACTGTATTCAGTATAACCTAAAATCATTATTCTTGTTGAGTCAAAGAAATCAAGGTAGCCGGTAAGTTCTAGTCCGGGACGATCAATATCGGCAGAAACAATGTCGATTGTACTAGCATCAACAGGCATATAAACTGTTTTTAGTGATAGTTCCTTGATAACTTTATCAAGGGAAACTTTATATTCAGTTGCCATAATAAAAATCCTTTCGATAAAATTCTATACTTATAATTATACATCATTATTATACTATATGTTTCGGCATTTTTAAATGCTGATTAAGAATTATAAACACATTAGTATTAAAAATTTATCAATAGAATTTGGGCATATTCACTAAATTGTTATTCTTTTTATGTTAACATTACCGTCACTTTCGTATAGTAAAGGAAATTTTTGCCCTAATAGATTATTCTCATAGGTGCAGATTCTGCTATCATCTTTAAATGAATTTTTTATATAAATATTCACTTCTTTAATTCTCAGTTTCCCCTGTTCTATCTTTTCAATAGTATCATTCTCAGCTAAAGCTACCTTTATATCAGGTGGCACTTGATAATACTTTTTCAGTTCTTCAATATAATGAGCAAGTTCATTTACTGTGATTTCTGCTGATATTACCACTACCTTTGAATGGGATAGAAATGGTGTTAAGTCATATTTTTTCTTAATTTCTTTTACTGCACCGTTAAAATTTCTATACGGACTTTTGTATATTGTGGGCTTTTTACCGGTATCGGTTATTAGCATTAAACTGTCATCCTTGATTACAATACCATCTGTAATAATCTTTAAATTAATTTCGTTACTTTCACACCCTGTAAATGAAAATAGAAAAACCAATAAAAATACAATTGACAATAATTTCTTATACATTTTTCTTCCCCTTTATTGTTGCAAAAATCGGTGTTAGCAAAGTAATAGTTAGATAAAGAATAAGCAAAAAATAATTATTTAAAATTATTTTTCCCACATTAGGCATAGCAATTGTTAATACCGAAACTATCATTACTGCAAAAATAAATATTAATGACATTACTTTACTGTGGTTATCCATTATATTCTTAACTGCTAAATTAAAATACAGAATTCCAAAGAAAATACAAGTTAAGGATAATACAAGGAAAAGTCCCGACAGCCCCATAGGTATCATTTTGAAAGAAATTTTCGATAGAGTATATAAAGGATAGCTATATTCAGAAATATTAAGTAGCTTTACAAAACACATTAATAGTGCTATCACCAAAGAAACTATTGCAAAAGGAAGTAAATTTGCCCTAAGTTTCTTACCTTTATAATTTTTATTAAATGTAAAAGAAACTACAAGTGGTGCAAATACAAATAATAAATTTAAACCATCAATAATTTTTAGAGTTGACTCTCTGTCACTAAAAGTTGACATATCGGTATATGGCACACAAAACATTATGAGAATCAGTGAAATTAATGAGAAAAATCCACCGATTATACTACCTCTTGAGATTGACTCTATTCCCTTTAGTGCCGGATAAATTAATGCTAGTGTAATTAAAATTGAAATATAAATTCTTGATTGGGTAGGATTGATTGAAGTTACAAAAAAGCCTGAAAAAGTATTTATCAGTCTTACTGAAATTAAAATTGAAAATACTGCTGTAACAACCTTGAAAAATGTTGGGATAGGTAAATCACTGTTTCTAAAGGCTACTAATGAGGGTATTTGCAACAAGAATGATATAATAACAGAAATTATCATAGAAAAGCAAGAAAAAGAATTTGGCAAAAGTGAAACGCCACATAAAAGTGAAAGAGAAAGTAATACAGAAAACTGCAATGCATTTATTTTACTTTTCAAACTCATCATCAACTCCTACCATATTTTGTAACTTAACTTTGTGTTTAGTAAGTCTGTGCCAATCTGATCTTATGAAATTATCGGAAATAATGCCTTTAGAAATCGGCACTATGGGTGCTAAATATGGCACACCAAAACTTTTAAGTGAACAAACAGAAATTGTCGCAATTAGTGATGCAAGGATAATTCCTATTACACCGAAAATTCCTGAAATAACAATATAAATAAATTTTACTACTGTAATTGTTCCGTAAAGTTCCGGAATTACATATGAACATATTGCTGAAAAAGCAACTATTATCAATGTTGTAGGACAAATTAAACCGGCTGACACACCGGTTTCACCGATTACCAAAGCACCTACAATACCTACTGCATGACCTAATGGTTTAGGCAGTCTTAGCCCTGCCTCTCTCATAACTTCATACATAAAAGCAACAAACATTACCTCTAGCATTAAAGGAAAAGGTGTGGTTTCTAACGAGTTAGATATATGCGTTAATAATCCTACCGGTATATACTCAGGGTGAAAGTCTGTTATAGCTATAAAAAGGCTAGGTAAATATATTGCAAATAGAAATGACAGATACTTTAAGATTCTAATAAATGATGCAAAGTAAGGTCTGTTGGAATAGTCATCAAAACTTTGGAAATTCTCAATAAACAAGTGTGGAACAAGTATTGCAGATGGTGTACCATCTACTAAAATACCGATTCTACCCTCAGTTATTTTGCCACACAATGTATCAGGTCTTTCGGTAACTCCTACTGTGGAAAGCAAAGTATTTTTATCTTCATCACCTAAGTAAGAAACTAAATATCCTGATGCTAAAACTGTATCTAGGTTAATATTATTTAGCCTTCTCTTTAGCTCTTTAAGTATTGATTTTGAAACTGCTGACTTTAGGTAGCACAAACATATTTGAGTTTTAGAAAGGTTGCCTATTGTCATTGTTTGAAACACTAAGTCAGGGTTTTTCATTCTTCTGCGAATTAGTGACATATTGATTCTTAGTGGTTCTGTAAAACCCTCTCTGCTACCTCTAAATACCATTTCCGAAGATGGTTCTGATACACTTCTAAATGAAAAGCCTTGTAAACCGATTACAAGCATCTTTTCATAACCCTCTATACCAAGTACTGCAAAGCCTGACATTGAAAAGTCTAATAGTTCATCAAAGGTATTTATCTCTATAATCTCAGGAGTTGATAACACTCTATCCCTGATAAATTCATATTTATTTACACCGGTCGGAATAGTTGCAGAAAGTAATGGGTCTGATACTGCTAAAGTTAAACCGTCTTTATTTACCATTCCCTCAATAGTGAAAATTGCTACAAATGTACCGTCATTGAGCTCCATTTTTCTAACCGTAAAATCTGCCGAGGAAGAAGTTATATCTTGCAGATAATTTATATTTTCTTTCAAACTTTTAAACATAAAATCACCATTATTATAGTTGAACAAAATTCTTAAATTATACATTTATGTATTATTTTACCCATTTGAGAAAAACTATTAATGGTGATGATATGTTAATTTCAATTATTAGAACAGTGATACTTTATATTTTTATTATGTTTTCATTGCGTGTAATGGGCAAAAGGCAACTTTCGGAAATGCAGACAAGTGAACTTGTAATTACTCTGCTAATTTCAGACATTGCAGTAATGCCTATGCAAAACACAAGCACTCCTCTAGTTTCAGGAATTGTACCTATACTTATACTTATTTCCCTTGAAATTGTATTTTCCGTTATTATGCTGAAAAGTGGGAAGTTCAGAAAAATTGTATGTGGTTCACCTGAAATGGTAATAAAGGATGGCAGAATACTGCAAAATCAACTTAGAAGGCTAAGGATGACTACTGAGGACTTATGTGTACAGTTAAGGCAACAAGGTATATTTTCTCTTGAAGATGTACAGTACTGCATTGTAGAAACTAACGGTGATGTCAGTGTACTCGAAAAGCCTGAGAAAAGAACACCATCCGCTGAGGACTTAGGTATTGAAATTCCAGATACCGGTATTGAGGCAGTTGTTATTAATGATTCTAGGTATCTTTCCAATTCACTTGAGCTTTGCAACCTTGACACTAAATGGGTGGATAAAATTCTAAAACAAAATCATATTAAACTTGAAGATGTTTTTATTATGACAGCCAACAGAAAGAAAGAATACAACATTATTAGGAGAGATTAAATGAAACGGTTATGGTGGGTTGCTGTCCTTGTTACAATAGCTTTTGCCATTTGTTTTACTGAAATTTATGCAATAAAAAATAGCAGAGATACTTTCACAAAAACTATTGAAGAAAGCAGAATTGCTATGGAAAACAAGGATTATGAAAAGGCAAAAGAACTTAGTAAAGAACTGATTAAAAAATGGGACAAGCAAGAAAAGAAACTGAACTACCTAATGGAACATTCTTTGCTTGATGAAATCAGTATGGACATTCAGCAGTTACCTGAATACACAAATGAGGATGGTAAGGAAGATTATTTATCTGCAAATGACAGAATAAAAAAGCAGTTCAATGTGCTATATACAAATGAACTGCCTTATGGTGATAATATTTTTTAACAAAAATGCCCCTAAAAACTAGGGGCAATAATTTTATCTTTTTAGAATTTTTGAAATTATCCAGAAAATAATGAACATTGCTAAGTTCACTAAAACAACCGTTGCACCGGTAGGTGTATCAAAATTAAAGGAAACAATCATACCGGTAAAGAAACAGAACAGTGAAATTACAACTGAACTGATAATTACACCCTTAAAGTTTCTAAACAATCTCATTGATGTTAATGATGGGAAAATAATAAGTGCTGAAATCAGTAGTGTACCCATTACTCTCATACCGATTACAATTGTTAAAGCAGTAAGGACTGCAATAACCATATTATAAACATTTGTAGGAGTACCTGTTGCCTTTGCAAAGTCATCATCAAATGTTACTGCAAAAATCTTGTTGTAGAAAATAAAGAAACTAACAATAATAATTACTGCTAAGATAACTGCAAGAATTGCATCTTCTTTGCTTGTTGCAAGGATTGAACCAAACAAATAACTGTTTAGGTCACTATTCATTCCTGTTACTGAACAAACTGTGATGCCTATTGCCAAAGCCGATGAACTAATAATAGCAATAGCAGAGTCGCCACTCATTTTGCTATTTGATGATGAAGAAAGTTTTAGCAATACAAATGCTGAAATAATCATCATTGGCAAAGCAAAATACATTGGTGTTAAGTTTGCAGCAGCACCGATTGCTATTGCACCAAAACCAACATGACTAAGACCGTCACCAATCATAGAGTAACGCTTTAGCACAAGAATTGCACCTAAAAGCGCAGCACAAAGAGAAACTAAAGCACCTACAATCATTGCTCTTTCAATAAAACCATAGGAGAAAAATTCAATCATTACTTTACCTCCTTATTGTGACTGTGAGTACAAACATCACAAGGACATTCAGTAAGCAAGAATTTGCTTCCAACACTGCTGTGTACATACTGATGAGCAGTACCAAAAAAGTTTGTACCCTCTGTACCGGCAGAAATATGGAGAATATGACTTGCTTGTCTAACTGCCATATTAATATCATGAGTAACCATAATTACAGTAATGCCTTTATGGTTAATATCCTTAATAAGTGAATACATATCGGCAGTAGCTATTGGGTCAAGACCTGTTACCGGTTCATCAAGTACAATAACCTTTTCTGTGGCACATAATGCTCTGGCAAGTAAAATTCTCTGTTGCTGACCACCTGAAAGCTGACTGAATGAATGTTTCTTATAGTCAAGCATATTCACCATTTGTAAATGCCTAATAGCATTTTCTTTATCCTTTTTGTTATGAAAAATATGGTACTTTCGATTTATACAACCTGAAAGCACAACCTCCATAACTGATGCCGGGAAATCCTTTTGGATATTTTTCTTTTGAGGAAGATATCCTATTTCATTTTTATCAAGACCGTTATAAGTGATTGAACCCTTTAGTGGTGGGTTTAGTCCTAATATACCTTTCATCAAGGTTGTTTTACCACTACCGTTTTCACCAACTATACAAACATAGTCACCCTCATTTATCTGAAATGACAGGTCTTTGATTACAGGTACACCCTCGTAACCCATAGTAGCATTTTCAACTTTAATTTGTGTCATTTGAGAGTGCCTCCTTTAAAGCATTGTTGTTTCTTTCCATTAAGTCAACATAGGTAACATTATTTGCAAAGTCCTCTTTTGAAACAGATTCTGCACTGTAAAATGTTCTTACCTTTGTATTTGTTTCATCAGCTAAAGTGTCTGCAACTTTATTCTCAGACATTTCTAACTTTAGGATAGTTTTGATTTTATCTTTTTCAATAGTATCAGTTAATTTTGAAAGTCTATCCAAACTAGGTTCGGTCTCAGTACTACATCCGGGGAAAGCACATTCCCAATCTAAAGAAAATTCTGTTGCAAAATATAGAAGTGGAAATCTATCCCCCACTACTATTTTTTTACTTTCTGAAGAATTTACAGTATTTTCAATTTCACTTTGTACTTTACTGATTTTCTCAATGTAATCTAAACTATTTTTATTATAAACCGTTTTATGCTTTTGGTCTAGTTTAGAAACCTCATCACTGATTTTTGAAACTAAAGTTTTTGCATTATCAAGACTTGTCCAGATATGTTCATCCTCTTCATCTTCAGCATGATGATCAGCATCCATTTCTGTAAGTGGCTTAACATAATCGGTCATTTTCATAACAACCGGTTTGTCAGTATCTCCAAGTGACTCAAGAATAGAGTCTACCCATTCATCACTTTCACCACCATTATAAATGAACAAATCTGCATTTCTGATTTTTAGAATATCAGATGGTGTTGGTTCAAAAGAATGTACATCACTTCCCGGTTTAAGTAACATATCAACATCACAAGTGCCATTTGATACACTTCTTGCAAAGTCATAATAAGGGAAGATTGTTGTTACTACAGAAATTTTACCTGTTGATCTTTCCACCTCACCACAAGAGCAAAAAGCAAAAGTCACAACGAACAGAAGAAATATTGAAATAATCTTTTTCAAAAGCAACCCACCTTTAAAATCATATAATTATAAAATAAGGGTGGCAAAAACCACCCTTATATGTAAAGCATTAATAATTATTTACTAGCCTTAGCTTTCTTCTTGTGTCTCTGCCACATAACCCATAGAGGACCTGCGATACATACAGAACTGTAACAACCTGAGATAACACCAATCATCATTGGAAGTGCGAAGCTTGTAACTGATGAGATGTTGAAAATCATTGAAACAACAAGAACTGTACCGATAGCCATAAGTGTTGTTAGCGAAGTAAAGATTGTTCTTCTAAGAACCTTAGTTGCACTGTAATCGAATACATAGCCAATGTCTTCCTTAGCACCAAAGTTACGGCGTTCTTCACGAACACGGTCATAGATAACGATTGTATCGTTAAGTGAGTAACCCAAAATCATAAGAACAACGGCAATGAAGTTTGAGTCGATAGGCATCTGGAAAATTATATACATAAAGTAAATCATAGCCACATCATGGAACAAAGCTACAAGAGCCATAACACCGGCTGACAGACCACCAATCTTACGGAATCTGATTGTAACATATAGAACCATAAGAATACTTGCGATAGCAACAGCTGTTAAACATTTTAGCAAGAACTTAGAACCCATTGAGCTTTCGATAGCTGATGCTTCAAGAACCTTAAAGTTGTTATCAGGGAAAGCCTTCTGAACTGTCTGTGTCAACTTCTTTTGTTCATTTGTTGAAATAGCCTTAGTACCGGCAAATTCAACACGGATTGTATAAGCGTCACCCTTCTTAGAGTTAGAAAGGATATCTGAGCTAATTGACATTGTAACTTCTTGCTTAGTATTTGTCTGGATAACATCCTTTAGCTTATCTGTATCAACATTGCCTACATAAGAGTACTTAATGTAAGAACCACCACGGAACTGAATATCAAGCTGAGTGCCAAATACAAAGTTACAGATGATACCAATAAGTATGATACCCAAAGAGATGCCAAAAAATACTTTACTGAATTTAGTAAAACGAACTAACTTATTCTTCATTATTTTTTGCACCTCCAAATAGCCATTTCTTTCTTACACACTTAAAGCCTACAACACTCTTTAGCATTACTCTTGAAAGTAGAACACCCATAATAAAGTTAGAGATAACACCCATTAGTAGTGTGTAACCAAATGCGTAAATTGTACCTGTTGTGGAAGCACCAAACATAAATGATAGAATGTTTGCAGTACCAAATACAAGTAGTAGGATAATAGAAACGATAACAACTGTCATATTACCATCGACGATAGCTGACAGTGAACTCTTAGTTCCCCTGTCAATTGCACCGTCAAGTGTCTTACCATTTCTAAATTCTTCCTTAATTCTTTCAGCAGTGATAATGTTAGCATCAACACCCATACCAATTGACAAGATAATACCGGCAATACCAGGTAAAGTCATTGTAAAGGAATTAAATACTGTAAAGTATCTTGAGATTGCTGCTACTGATAGACCCATCTGACCGATTAGAGCAATAACTGTAATAACACCAGGAAGTCTATATACTAGAATTACAAAGATTGCAATAATTGCAAAAGCAATAACTGCTGCAATTGCCATAGCTGTTAGAGAGTTATCACCAAGTGTTGGTGAGATACTACCATTTGACTTTGTTTCAAGAGCAAATGGAAGAGCACCGGCCTTAATCTGGTTAGCAAGTTTAGTTGCTGATTCAACAGTAAAATTACCGGAAATCTGAGCCTTACCACCTGTAATTGTTTCATTAATTGTTGGAGCTGAAAGCATTTCATCATCCATCCAAATTGAAACAACTTGGTTTACATACTTCTGTGTAACATCGGCAAACTGCTTTGCGCCTTCACTGTCAAATTCAAGGTTAACAACATAGTTACCTGAACCGTCAGTATTCTGAGCAACAGAAGTGTCCTTAACATGAGAACCGTCCATTAGGACTGTTTCAGTGTCACCTGTTGGTGTTTTGTAAACCGGCTCACCGTCTGCTCCCAAAGAAGAATCTTTGTGAGAGTTACCCGGACGGAAAGTTAGTTTTGCAGTAGAACCAATTTCTTGAATTGATTTTTCTGCATCAAAATCTTTTTCGTCTTCTTTCCATGGAAAACGAACAATAATACTGCTTGTACCACTATCAGTATATAGTTCGTAATCTGTGATACCGTTTGAAACCATACGAGTTTCAATAATTGCCTTAGCTGAATCAAGTTGTGAGTCAGTGGCCTTTTTACCGTTGGCTGGAACAAATGTTGCTTCCACGCCACCCTGAATGTCAATTCCCCATCTAATGTCGTTAACACCTTTTATAACTGTGTGCTTTACGTCACCGGTGTAATAAGATACACCAAAGATTGCTGTATAGCTAAACAGTAAAATTAGAATTGCGACAATGAAGAATGCAGGCTTTGGAATTCTTTTCATGCCTTTTCCTCCAATATTTTTTTATTCTATTCTGTTGGCAAATAAAATACTCTGCCACATTCTGATAGAACACAACAGAGTAATTATACTTTTCTTTAGTGAAAAAGTCAATGATTCATCAAATATTTAATATTTATAAAAGATAATTTTGTCATATAACACAAATATTTAAGTAATTATTGTGCAAAGAGATAAATATAATTTAAAATACTGTAACATTTGATTAATATCTTATTTACATATTTTCAAGAATTTTATTAACTGCTGCAAGTTTTGTTGCTACACAAAAAATCTCCATTGCTTTTTCCAGTTCATCAAGTGTTGGATATGATGGAGCAATTCTAATGTTGCTATCCTTAGGGTCGTTGCCATATGGATATGTTGCACCGGCACCTGTTAGAACAACTCCGGCTTCTTTACAAAGCTGTACAACCTTCTTTGCAGTACCTTCCATAACATCAACTGCTACAAAGTAACCACCGTTTGGTTCAAACCAAGTTGCAACACCTGTTGGTCCTACACTTTCCTTTAAATGCTTTAGGACAATATCAAACTTAGGCTTTAGGATACTCTTATGCTTATCCATATGAGCCTTAACACCATCAATATCCTTAAAGAATCGGATGTGTCTTAGCATATTAACCTTATCAAAGCTGATTGTCTGATATTTATATTTTTCTTTAATTACTTTCATATTGTTTTCATCAGCAGCCATAGCAGCAACACCACTACCTGGGAAAGTAATCTTAGAAGTTGAACAGAAGATAATTGGTAAATCTGTTTTACCTGTCTTCTTACATTCATCCATTAGGGAAATAAGCTTATCCGGAGTTTCTGTAACATCATGAACACAGTAAGCATCATCCCAGAAAATTCTGAAATCTTTTGCCTTTGGATTTAAATTAGCAAATCTCTTTACTGTTTCATCACTATATGTGATACCCTGAGGGTTACTGTACTTAGGAACACACCAAATACCCTTGATTGAGTCATCCTCAGCAACAAGCTTTTCAACCATATCCATATCAGGACCTTCACTAGTCATTGGAATTGTAATCATTTCAAAACCAAAGTATTCTGTGATACCAAAGTGTCTGTCATAACCCGGAGCAGGACATAAGAACTTTCTGTTCTTAACTTCTAGCCAAGGCTTTTCACCTTCTACAGGTGACTTAGTCATAAATAGAGAAATTGTATCAAACATCATATTAAGTGATGAGTTACCACCAACCATAATCATATCAGGGTCAACCTGCATCATCTTTGCAAAGATTGGCTTGATTTCTGTGATACCGTCCATCAAACCGTAGTTACGGCAGTCAAAACCTTTTTCTGTTGAACAATCACTATCTGATGTTAGAATATCAAGGATACGAGAAGAGATGTTAAGCTGTTCTGTGCTTGGTTTACCTCTTGACATATCTAGTTTTAAGTTCATTGCTTTGTAATCTTCATACTGTTTTTCCAGAGCAGACTTTTCGTTAAGAAGTTGTTCTTTTGTCATTTCTGAATAATTCATACCTATTCCCCTTCAAATATATTATATTTTACTTTATTATTCTAATACTATTTTATCAATAATGCAAGTATTATTTTTAATCTTGCAAAATCTTGCTAATAATCTACAAAAAAACACCCTACAACAATGTGCAGGGTATATATTATTAATAATATCTATAATATTCATAAGAGTTATATTTGTTGTATCTATTGTACTTTTTGTACTTATACTTGCCACTTTTGCCTTCACTAGGGTCACAACCAACCTTTAGGAAGCCCATAGGTTTTGCACCTGAGGTTTCCATAGCTTTCAAAAAGTTCTGAATATCACCATGGGTTGTTACACCTTCACGAACAACAATTAAGTAACCTGCCACTAAATCCTTTACAAGCAAAGCATCTGTAACAATACCGATAGGAGCAGTATCCATAATTACATAATCATACTTTTTCTTTAGTTCTTTGATTAATTTTGCAAAATTATCTGAACCGATAAGTTCTGATGGGTTTGGTGGTATTGTACCAACTGTAAGTACATCAAGATTAGGCAAAACCTCTCTCTGTACTACCTGGTCAAATGTTTTATCATTACACAAAACAGATGTCATACCGGCAGTATTCTCAATCTTTAGAAGATTGTGAATGTTAGGTCTTCTAAGGTCACAATCAAGTAAAACAACCTTTTTGTCCATTTTAGCAAATGAAATAGCTATATTAGATGTTGAGGTACTTTTACCCTCTCCTTTACTCCAAGAAGTTACTGCAAAACAGTTATCGTTACTTGCTGAAAGTGAAAACTGAATATTAGTTCTTGCAATCTTATAGCCTTCAATAATAGCGAATTTACCTGCGTCACCTGATTGAGCAGAATTTGCCATATAGCTTTGGCTATGACCAACAGAATAACCACTATCAGATTTTCTTCTGTTTCTACTTCTTAGTTTCATCTGTGTCATCTCCATTCTGTTCAAAGTCCATTATTTCACCAAATACAGGTATCTTGTACATTTTGTTTAGGTCATCATCATGCTTAACTGTTGTGTCAACAAGTTCAAGGATAAATGAAATAACCAGTGATAATGCAAGTCCACCAATTAGACCATAAAGAGCATAGTTCTTTACATTTGGATATGTACTGGCTGAAGGTACTGATGCATACTTAACTGCAGTTACACCACCGGCTGAGAAAATTTCATCAAATAGACCTTGTTCATTCTTAGTACCTGTGATTTTATTTACAACTGCATTACAAGTATCGGCAGCAATCTTAGGGTTTGATGAAGTCATTGTAATCCATAGGAAGTTACTTTCTTGTTCCTGAGTAATTTCCATACCACAACCGTTAAGCATATTCTGAATTTCAACATTATTCTTAAAAAGAATTGTACAATACTGAGCAAGTGTTGATGAGGCAGTAAGGTCACTGGCATAAATTTTAACATTGCCATCATCGAAGCTCTTTGCATTTGTTGTATCCTGAATATCTTCTTGCTGACTTTTGTCAGTAACACCGTTTTGGGCAGCCTCTTCGGCTGCATCTGCTGCTGCATCTGCTGCAGTATAGTTCTGAACAATTACCATTGCTTGAGCAGAATATGATGGTGTAATAAAGGAATTGGCATATAGTAAAGTAAGTATGCCACCTACCAAAGATAGCAAAACAATAAATTTAATTCGTTTGCGTATCATTTTCAAGAAAAATGATACTGTAAAATCCTTATAGAACAAGAGAAGTCCTCCCCTAAATAATTTAATAAATGTTGCACAAAAATATTTTGTTATAAATTATTTATTTTGTATCTATACCATTCTAACAAATATAACTATAAATATTATTCTTAATAGGAATAATAATATAATTTGACAAAGAAAAATGCCTCAACATAGTTGAGGCATTAATTAGGTTACATTTATTAATTAGTGAGGGATAACACTTAGCAGAACACCGGCTGCAACAGCAGAACCGATAACACCTGCTACATTTGGTCCCATAGCGTGCATTAATAGATAGTTTGTTGGGTTTTCTTGCTGACCAACCTTCTGTGATACACGAGCAGCCATTGGAACGGCAGAAACACCGGCAGAACCGATTAGTGGGTTAACCTTACCCTTTGTAGCTACGCACATTAACTTACCAAATAGAACACCACCTGCTGTACCTAGACAGAATGCGATTAGACCTAGAAGAATAATCTTTAGTGTGTTTAACTGTAAGAAAACTGTACCTGTTGCAGTAGCACCAACTGTTACACCTAGGAAGATAGTAACAATATTCATTAGCTCGTTCTGAGCTGTCTTTGCAATTCTGTCAACAACACCGGATTCTTTCATTAAGTTACCAAGCATTAGCATACCAACTAGTGGAGCAGCATCAGGTAGTAGAAGTGCTACTAGAACAATAACAACGATTGGGAAGATAATCTTCTCTAGCTTTGAAACAGGTCTTAACTGAGACATCTTGATTGCTCTTTCCTTCTTTGTTGTTAGAGCCTTCATAATAGGTGGCTGAATAATAGGAACCAGTGCCATATAAGAGTAAGCAGCAACTGCGATAGGACCTAATAGATCTGGAGCAAGTTTACTTGTTACGAAAATAGCAGTAGGACCGTCGGCACCACCGATAATACCGATTGAACCTGCCTGAGCCTGTGTAAAGCCTAGGAAGATAGCACCGAAGAATGTGAAGAAGATACCTAGCTGAGCAGCAGCGCCAAGGATGAATGACTTAGGGTTAGCAATTAGAGGACCAAAGTCAGTCATAGCACCGATACCTAGGAAGATTAGTGGTGGGTAAATACCCATCTTAACACCCTGATATAGGTAATAAAGTAGACCACCGTAAGTAGGCACATTATAATAAACTTCACCATTCATTACAGTAGTTGCATACTGTACCGATTGAGATGCCACATCATGGGTTTTTATATACTCCGATTGAAGCACAAACTCTGTTGAAGGAGCACCCATAATTGATGGATATAAGTTTACAAGTAGCATACCAAATGCTAAAGGTAAAAGGATTAGTGGTTCGTATTCTTTTGCGATAGCCAGATAAAGAAGTACGAAAGAAACTGCGACCATAACGTAGTTCTGCCAACCTAGTGATACAAAGCCGGAAGACTCAACAAGGCCAACGATACCTTCTAGAAAACCGTGAATAATTCCCATAGTTTAAACTTCCTTTCCGACTAAAATGGTCTAGTGTTATCAATAACACCAACCTGACCCCAAGCAGGTCTGCCACTTGATGGTGACTTCTTGATGCTCTTAATCTTTGCGTTACCAACGCCGTATGTACTATCTACGGCTGCTGCAATAACTGCAACGATTTCATCGGTTAGGCCGTTGCTAGGAGCAACTTTCTGAACCGGAGCAGATGCTGGAGCTGATTTTTCTGTTGCCTTAGCAGCTTTTTCGGCTTCTGCTTTGGCTTTCTTTTCTTTTGATTTGTTTTGAGCAGATGAAACAATCTTACCATAGATAGCAATGATAAAGATTAGAAGAATCAATACTGCGAAAACAACTACGAAACCAGTAAGAATAACTGTGAAAGAAATATTGAATTTCTCACTGACACTCATACCGGCTGCCATGATAGTTTTCAAATCCATGAAAATCCCCCATATTTACATTTTTATACACTAGTTATTATACAATGTGTTAATGATTTTATCAATAAAATATAGGGGATTTTATTTTTTTGTGATATTTTTCACAAATATGTTTTGTGGTTTGAATAAAATTTGTACTTTTTATTAGAGTATAATACAAATCAATCCGTTACAACCGTCATTAATAATTCTTTGTATTGTTTCCCCTATTTTTTTGCGGGCATCTTCCGGCATTCTATACAGTTTATTGTGCAAACCTTCGTTTACAAGTTCATGAACTGACTTTCCGAAAATGTTACTTTCCCATATTTTTGCAGGGTTTTCTTCAAACTCTTTTAACAGATAAGAAACAAGCTCTTGGCTTTGTTGTTCACTGCCGACAATTGGTGTAACCTCTGCCTCTGTATGTATTTTCATCATATGAATTGATGGTGCTGAGGCTTTAAGTCTTATTCCATACTTACCGCTTTGTTTGATAATCTGAGGTTCATCAAGGGAAAGTTCTTCTAAAGTCGGCATTACTATACCATAACCCTTTTCTTCCACATCTTTATAAGCTGCTGCAATTTTATCAAATTCCTTTTGTTTAGCAGAAAGCATACTGATACTTTCCATTAATGCTTCTTCATCAACAATCTCTGTTCCTGTTTTCTCTGACATTACTTTATAGAAACAGTTGTTATTAACTACAATCTTAATATCGGCAATGCCTTTACCTAAGTCAAGTTCTTTGATTTCACTTGAATCTACAAATTCATCTTTGCCAATACCCTGACAAGTTTCTTGAACTTGACGAAGTTTCTCCATTGACATTGCATTTTCTTTTATAGTTGTGAAAATCTGTTTTTTTAGCCAATGTTCTTTATCTAGGTTTACAACCCACTTTGGCATATCAATATTAATTTCCTTAATAGGAAATTCAAATAGCACTTGTGCTAACACTCTCTTAATTTCATTTTCTTCCATTGTAAGGCAATTCACCGGAATAACAGGCACTTGGTACTTTCCGGAAAGTTGTTCTGAAAGTGAAATAACTGCCGGAGAAGATGGTTCAATTGAATTAAGTAGCACAACAAATGGCTTGTTGATAGCCTTTAATTCTTTTACTACTCTCTCCTCTGCCTCTTGGTAAGACTCTCTTGTAATATCACTGATTGAACCGTCGGTTGTTATTACAAGACCGATTGTACTATGGTCATTGATAACCTTTTTTGTGCCGATTTCTGCTGCTTTATCAAAGGGCATTTCTTCCTTTGACCATGGAGTTTTTACCATTCTAGGCATATCATCCTCCATATAGCCCATTGAGTCCTTTACAACATAACCAACACAATCAATCATTCTCACCTTTAAATGGGCCTTATCCGGTAAAGAAATTTCCATTGCTTCCTCAGGAATAAACTTAGGTTCAGTAGTCATTATTGTACGACCACCGGATGACTGAGGTAATTCATCATTTGTGCGAATCTTTAGGGAGTCATCCTTTATATTAGGAATAACAATAGTATCCATAAACTTTTTGATAAATGTACTTTTTCCTGTTCGCACAGGTCCAACTACTCCAATATAAATATCTCCATTTGTTCTTTGTGAAATGTCACGATATATGCTTCTCTCTGTCATTTTCATTCCTCCATATGTTTTTAATAAAATATATGATGGACTTGCACAAATTATAACCGTTGACTTAAAACTTACTTTAACAAGTGAAAAATCTAACATATATATTGACAAATGCATTATAATAGTTTAATAATAAAATATAAAAGTTGATTAGGAGAATGTTATGAGTTATTACAATATAGGGATTATTGATAATTTTGATAAGGAATTTGATGATTCATATTCTGACTTAGATTTAGAATATGAGGACATAATCAAATAACACAATTGTATTTCAATTAATGAAGTTTTTTGATAAAGTAATAAATAAAGTAGAAAACATTGATACTTATTTTCAAAGTTACGGAAATAGAGGCAATTACATTGACCCTTGTGGTGTAACATTAATTCCACCTGAGTCTTTATTACAATTGATTGATGTTATTAACTCTTTAGGAAACAACAGTGATACAAAATCACTAATATAATTAATTAACAAGGCACATAAAGAAAACAAATTTATCACTTGTTTTGGCATATAAAATTAACCCTATTTCTTAATTGAAATAGGGTTTTGCTTTTGTTATCTTCTAATTATAAGCATTTCTTTTTCCGGTAAAGTTTCTTCTTCAAGTTCGTTGTCCTCTTTAATAAATGCACAGTCTGTTGAATATCTCTTGCCTATATCCCACACAGTTTCACCTTTTTCGGCAAAATAGAGAGTTAATGCTGAGGAATTTTTCTCAATTTTCTTATCCTCATAAACAATAACATCTTCTACAAAGTTATTATTCTCAACTGTTGTAACAAATGCCGATACTGAAAATTCCACACGAATTTCTAAAGTTCTGTCATCCTTAATTCTATAACTAACCGATGCAACAGAAACACTGCAACTTTTTACCGGTGAAAACTGTTCATCTGTTGTTTCGGAAAAATCCATTGTACGCTCTATGTAGAATGGTGTTCCCTCTTTATCACAAGCAACAATACAGATTGAGCCTTTACCCACAAATGTAATAAAGCCTTTTTCATCAGATACATTTACTGAGGCAGTTTCGTTATACACATCAATAACCTTGGTAAAGTCTTGGTCATTGGAAGAAATATCCATTTTTTTAATGAAGTTTCTTTTTATTTCTCTGACAGAATTAACAAGTGTAACAGGCTTATTCTTCAAATCGCAAAAGTAATCACGAGAATATGCATCAACTAAAAATGACTGTTCTCTCTCTTTATAACAAACAGCAGTCATATTTACCCTTGCATCAAGGAGAATTGTCTTTTCTTCATTTTCCTTTGTAATCTTTACATCATATGAAAGCAGTTTACAATTCACATTATTTACTGTATCTTCCCCTGCACCGACACAAGAAACAATCTGATTGAAGGGAATCATATAATCAATACATTCGGTTTTGCCACTGTCTAAATCAGACAAATAAAGAAGTCTTAAGTTGACTTCACCTTTAAGCACAATCTTATCATCCATAGACTTATGGTCGGTAACATTGATTTTCACAATTGACTTTATCACTTGTTCAATTGGTGGCTTATTGTCAACACTGATTGTTTCGTTAATATTGAAAGTTTCTTCTGTTACGGAAGTTACATCCATATACTTCTTAGTACAACATTTCTTTTGGAAATTTGAAAAGCTTTCGGAAGAAGGAATCATTGTAGTTGTTTTGCCTACAATATCCACCTTAATGCTCAATGCACCTTTGATAACCAATCTGCGTGGTGACAATGCTCTGCAATTCACATATTCAGTTGTGGCAACTGTATCCAGAAAATGATTTTCCGGATAATCCTTGATATTAATTGCACGATTGAAAGGAACTGTCTGTTGGCTTGTACGCAAAGTTTTTCGTACACTGTCAACATACATAACCTTGATAACAGATGCACCCTCTATCTCCAGTACACCACCTGAAATATTACGAGAAAAAATTTGTGGTGTTAAAGTGCATTTAAGTATTTTCTCTATATCAGGACAATAATCAGGTAAAGTAAGATCCACATCAACCGGTTCTTCTATTGCCTGAGTTACCATAGTATCTCTACCACATAATTTTATATTATTTTCAAGTTCCATAGTTTTCTCTCCTTTTTGCTTATATATTAATTGTATTAAGGTGAGAATTATTTTAGAACTTTTTTACTTTATTTTGTGGTGTAAATAAATTTGATTAAAGTAAATTATAAATTTGCAATACAAATTAGGGGTTGTCTTTTTAATTTTGATTGTGGTTAAAGGCAAATTTGTAGTGAGAATATATAC
>OGDF01000043.1_pt1 | contig 168244 bp, 151 predicted proteins | sample 1570141 | NCBI WGS metagenome assembly OGDF01 (sample SAMEA4370581, study PRJEB24528) | human gut metagenome | reverse complement strand
CAATGAACTGGCACAGGCAGAGCCAGAAGAAATTGAAGAAATCGTCCGTCCCTGTGGACTTGGTAAAAGTAAAGCCAGAGATATCAGCAAATGTATGCGGATGCTCAGAGATGAATTTGATTCTAAAGTACCAGATAACTTTGATGATCTGATGAAGCTTCCGGGAGTAGGAAGAAAGATGAATGTACCACATATTCAAATCTGTAGTACTAAGTATAATAGTATGATTCTCGAATCTCCTATTAAATCAATCGAAAGTAAATATTATTTCGATGTCAATCCCATGTATCTGGTAAATGCATTTAATATGACAGGAGTTATGCTGGAAAGCTATTATGGTCCAAAAGATGAAAGTCCTTCATCTTTTATTTTATCTCCTGAAGATGCTATTAGATTAGGAAACTCTATTATAGATACAGCTAATAAATGTGCAGAATATAATAAGATTCTTTATAATAGAGATAAGATGGTTAATATACTTAAATCTAATATAGAGAAAGGCTACGTAGATACACTGATTATTAAATATCATAAAAAATGCAGTATGGAGATCAATAATCCTTATACACATATTTACAATGTATGCCCCATTTATAAAGAGAAAATTAAAAATAATCATTTTAACTTTAATATTCCATTGACTATTACAGATTTTACTACTATAGATGGAACAGATATCAATCCAAGCGACTTAATTCGTGGCATGAAGGATAGTATATATGCTATGTTTTGTAATCGCACATATTATTCTTGTTTATCAGAAGAGGAGAATAAAAAGCTTGATGAAATGAGAAAGTTCAAAATCAAATTTGCAAATATGAGAAAGGTAATCGAAAGAGATTATAATACATCAGTAACTGATAATAAACGAAATAAAGAAAAATATAAAGAGAATCAAAAATTATTTTTAAACAACGCTCAGTATGCAGCTGAAAGGGATGCTAGATTAGCCGAATCCCTTAAAGATGTACCTAGAGATAAAAACGGTAGAATTAATTTTACTGAAGCTGTAAAGGCTATGGGTATTAAATTAGACTTTAATGGGAAGAAATAATAATGACAATATTATATATAGATTCTAAAGCAAATAAAGCGGAAGTGATGGATAATATAACGTCTCAAACTATTGTATCATTCTATATATCAGAAGGAAGTTTAAAATCAATAAAATCCTCACAAGACGCTGAAGGTATATCATTTTGCAATATACCTATTGGTATAAGTTATAATAATCAACACATAGTAATTTCTGTTAATAATATGGATAGAATAATAACTATTATTCTGAACGATATATTAACTAGAGAGATTACAAATAGAATAGATATCACTTTTGAAAATATCTATGTAAATTAATCAAAAATTTAGGGTGAATCTTATAAGATTCACCCTATTTTTATTTTTCTAAAAACTTTTTTCGTTCGCAGCTATCCAAATTTGGTACAATAAAGCATTTTTGAAAATAGTTAGACAGAGTAAACTTTTTTTCAATTACAGATTATATTTGTAATATAATTCATATTACCATTAAAAAAAGTAAAATAAAGATTTAATAGAAATCCTAAAAGTTTAAGTTAAATACTAAGATAGATAAATGAAAAATACTAATGGTTTATGTAATCTACATAGATAAATACTATATTGAAGTAAGTTCTTGTAGAATTACTGCCTCAGGCAGATAAAAACTTGTAGAATCTTATAACCAGTTAAATAAGAATCGCTATTAACTTGCTTAGTAGAGAATGGTTTAAAGTGAAATAGAAGTGAAATTATATTACAAATATAATCTCTACCATCACTTTTTATACTTAAAAACCTAGATATAGTAATAATTTTAGAATATATCTATTACAAGAAAATAATTATACTATTATATTTTTATAGAGGAGGTCTAGTTTCTAATGTTCAATTTAGTCAAAAAAATAAAAGAATTATACAGAAAAACAGAAGTAAGAAATAGAAAAAAGGATACAGATGAAGAAGTAGCTAAAGTTATTAAAATAGAAGATTATGGAGATTATAATATTCAAATTGTATATGTAAATGATTATATCAATAAATCTTTTTCAGAAGAAGATCTAAATAAAATAGAACCTTATATAGTATTTTCTATTATTTTTGATATAGATAAAGAAGATATTACCAAGGACTTCTACAACAACTTACTGCCATTTTTAGATACAATTCCATCGGCAAAATATACTAGTTCATATGATAGTGAGAATAGAAAATTATATTCTTATATAGGTCTATATGGATTTAGTTTAGATTTTATATTCGATATGTATTATTCTAAAGGAAAGAATATATCATTTATATTATCTAATATGATTCAATTGATATACGAAGAATTAAACAATACTAGGTTTAGTCAATTTATTCCTATGAAATTTATAAATCAATCAGATGAATTACCAGATTATAAAGGTACTTTTAGAACTACTTCTACAAGTACTTACAATATACTTGGTATTGATAAAATTCCAAACGTAAATAATATATTTAGTACTAATCAATTAGTATATATGGCTAATATTTATATATGTATGGATTATATAAAAAATCAAGATATTGGATACCCGGAAGGGTTCGGCTATACATACAGTTTATTTAAATTCTTACGATCTATATATAAATCTGCAGATGTATATACTAGAAATAAAGATATTATATTTCAGATTGAAAATGATGCATATTTTACCATAAATGGTATAAATTTACGCAAGTATGCACAACAATGTAAATTTATAAAATATAACATCTATAGTGATGAGTCAGAATTATACGATGACGTAGATGAAGTACTAGAAGAAAATGAAACTATGGGTAAAGATTCAAATTCTACACTTCAACCTATCGATTTTGATAATGATGACTTTGACGATATAGATGAATATTAAATAAAAATTATATTAAAGAAGAGGAGATTATATCCATGGCTAAGAATTTTCAGAAAAAAGAAACTACTAGAAGAAAACCAGATCCTAAGATCTTCAGAAAGCATTTCGCTAAATTTGAAGAAGCTATCGAGGGATTAAGAGAAGCAGATGCAGCTATTGCTGACATCTTTGCTAAAGATGTAGATGGTAAAGCTGTATCAGAACCAATTGATTCTCCAAAAAATGCAATTCAGTACGTTTTAAATGATTTCGCCAATTATGCACCAGATCTTCTTGGTAATGAGAATATCTATTGCTCATTAAATGCATCATCCAATAAGCTTACATACAGAATTAATAAAGAAGTTGGATTTGGTTGGGTTATTTCATACTCTATCGAAAACAAACATGCTGTTATTAATGACGTATCTGTACAGATTATTGTATATGATGAATCTGAGCAGGGAACAAAGAATCTCATGCTTGATCTTACCGCAGCAGGATGGGATCAGATTAAAATTAAAACTAAATAATACTTTATACCCCTATAACCAATACGGTTATAGGGGTATTTATTTTTTATTCTATTTTATAGGTATATCTAATATATCTTTACAAGATCTAGTAAGTTCTACTAATAACTTATTAAGACTACCTACTTTGATTACTGATGTAACCATACGTGCATTGATACCTCCTAATGATACTAATGAATCCATCTTTTCATTTTTTCTGAAATCTGAATATGGTTCATCTCCTTTAGGGAAGATATCTTTTACTACACCTTTTACAGCAGAATAGTATATAAGCTTATCACCTACAGACATCTTATCGTTGTATTTAATATTTATTTCTATATATAATCCATCTACTTTCTTTAATTTACCTTGATTATCAAGTTTATCTGTAGATTCTACATCGGAAGTATCAATACCATATTTCTTCATGATGGATTTCTGTTTATTGATATTTCCTTCGTATTTATTCCATAATTTTAATAATGTATCAGACAATTCAGATTTTTCACAAGTACGTTTTATTATAATAGATTGTATTGTACCAGTTACTTCTGCTTTGATATTAGTTCTACCTAATTCACTTATCATATCACTTTCATCATCAGATAAGTTTCTTAATATCTGATCTACATATTCATCATCAGAAGCCATCTGTAAAGTAAATAAAGTATCGCCTTCTTTTACGGCTTGTCCTTCTTTTACCATATTATATATATTAGCATCTTTAGGAACTGATTTAGTTACCTGTAATATTACTTCTGATGCCATATCTTCTGATAACTTTTGAGATATAATAGCACTATCTTCATATCCTTCATCTGTATTTAATAAAGCTACTTTGCAGAAAGTACCTATATTATATTCTATATTATCAGTAGTACCGGTTTTATTAGAATAAGCTAAAGGATCATATGCTAAGATGTCATTTTTACCAAACTTATCCCCAACTTTTAACTTACTATCCAATTGAATACCAATATAGAAACCATTGCTGGAGTTCTTTTCTGCTTTATCTTTAAAGGATATAAAATCATGAGTACCGTTATCGTATTCTACGACCATATAATCATTAGTTTTTTCTATTACTTTGCCTTTATCTTTAGATTTAAAAGAGAAAGTATTAGAAGTCAAATATGGCAAAGCTTCATCTGCTCCTGTTGTTACTAATAATGGATCGCTCTTAGCGCATCTCATACCATGCTTAGATGTCTGAATAAAGTTCATAGCACTACGCATAGGGTCATCACCAGTAGTACCAAAAGGAGTCAAAGCTTCTGTCATACATAAAGTTTTAATAGGATTTAATTCTTTTTCTTTGCCATCATCATTCGAAAGTATTCTACCGTATGCATCTACATTAGCATCTATAGTAGCCTGACGTACAATACCTACATTACCAGCAAAACCTGTTGATAAAGATAAAGTACCAAACATTGAATCATCAAATGAACGTTTATCAAGACCGTAAGATCTATCACTGTTCATACCAGAATGACCTTTAGGAGTTACAGCAGAATATGATTCATATTCCTGGAGAGGATTAATTACAGATAAATCGCTAGAAGTGTTTAATTTCATAAATTCGTCTATAACTGCTGATTGTTTTAAACTAAATCCTTTATTTCTTCCATGTTTAATAGAAGTATTATATCCTGCATATTCTCTTGCTAATACAGAGTATAATAAGTCTACTATCTGCTGTTTACGTTTTAATTGTCTTGTATTAGCAATATTAGTATGCTTTACATATTTATTATCAGCTAATAATTGATTAGCGTATAATAATACTGATACATAGTCTGTTGGTAACTTATAAGATACTAATTGTTGATAAGTATTATTATCGATCATTAAATCATAAAAGTTATCAAGACCATCGGCTATAATTCTACCGCCAAATAGATCTAAGAAAGCTAAATAGGTAGTACGTTTATTCATATCAGAAATAGATACTTCTGATATAGGACAATCCCTCAATCCATTTAATAATAATGAAGAATCATATGTAACTTCGAAAGATAAATATCCATCTTTAAATCTAATGCTATCCCAGTTATATGGTAAATCTTTTGGTTTTTCTTCACTGAGATCATATTTAATATTTGCTTTCTTTAATACTACGTCTAATCCCTCATGATAAGCACATAAAACTATTAAAGGTATCTTTTGTGACATTATACTAGCTCTAGAGTACGTATATTTGGTAGCTTTAGAAGCTTTAACAAAGTCAGAATAAAAAGTTGTACCTTCCATTTGGGTTGATATTAATAAAGCTAAATAATCGCTGAAAATACCATTTTTAGAAGTATAGTATTCTACTTTTTTATTTTTTGTATCATAAGCAAAAGGTACTCCTTTTGAATCATCTACATTATATTTCTTTCTAATTTCATCTTGGTTAAAATAGAAAGTATAATTCTTAGTAACTATTTTACTATATACACTAGATAAATCTATATAGTCTACAGGCAATTCATATTTACTACAAACTCTAGCATTCATACCTGTATGTACTTTTAAATTAGGATACTCTTTTTTATTTAAAACTTTCATAAGTTTACCAGCTGCAACTATACTCTTACCAGCAGCGGATCCAAATCGTCTTATGAAAATCTTGTTATAATTAGATACAATCTGTACTGTATCTTCATCAGTTTTGATAATAGGCATCAAGAATAACTGGTTAGGTAATTCTTTTCTATTACCTCTTAATTTAATATATTTACCATCTATAAATTTAGGTATATCAAGTTTAACAGTAAATCTTTCTCCTCTACCAGATTCGTATTTAACCTCATAAGTTTCTACAGCATCTTCAGAAGTAGAAGTATCTGTAACTGATATATCTCTGATATATAATGGATTAGATAATTTAGACAATGATTCAAATGTACGTACAATATCATCGTCCATATTATATGAATTATCTATATTAGGAAAAGTTAAATTCTCCCATTCAGGATTAACACTATCTATTTTAAGATCAATAGGTTCTATTTTCTTATTCTGTTGCTCTATAGGTAAAGGTTTTCCTTCATCTAAGATATCTTTAATTGATTTACCTTTAATCTCTTTAGATAATAAATCATTTTGTAATTTAAGATTTCTATTAGCTCTAGCAGCTGTAACTACAGGTTGTCCTTCATCTGGATTATCGTTTAAGAAATCCAAAATATCTTTAACCTCGTCATCGTCTAACTTATCTAAAGCTATATCTGTATCGCTACTATTTTTAGCAGCTTTATCTATTTTATCTACTAATTCTTTTTTCTTTTCTGCTTTCTGTACAGCAGCTTTACTTGTGGAAGCTGGTTTAATTTCTTCTTTATCTAAAGAATCAATTTTAACACCCTGAGTTATTTCTACTTTATTTATAATATTATCCTTAATAACCTTCGGAGAATCTTGCACATCTTCAGGTTCTTCTGGTATAATAGTATTTTCATCTATAAGCATTTTGATTAATCTGATAAAAGAAGATTTTAATTTTTTATAGTCTACTTTAGCAAAATTAATTGTAAAATATCCTTTATTAGATAAAAATACAAAGGTATTGTCACCATATTTCTTCAAAGAATCTATATCAGACATTAATCTTCTATAGATTACAGATATAGGATTTATCGTATCTTGAATCATCCATAATCTTCCGCTACCAATAGCATTCCAATCGTCTAATGGTATAATTATAGTTTTATTAGCATATCCTGTATCGTTTATTTCTTTATCCATAATTAATCTATCCATTAATCTGGAATAAATATTATAACCTCTAAGATTTTTAAATGTACTATTTTTAAGATAAGTTTCATTATACCAATAAGTATCAAAAAACAGATTCAAATTTCTATATTTAGAAATATCATGATAAGTATATTTGATAGTAGGATTATCGTTTTTTACTTTATCATATATAGCTTGCATATCTTTTCTTGTTTTAATACGATCTTTATAAAGCATTTTCTTTAGTATTGAATCTTGAGCATCTTCTAAAAGAACGTAATCATTTTCAGTTAAAGGCAAAAGATCATATAATTTAGAATAATAATTTTCTTCGATCGGTTTATCAAATACTGAATAATTAGTAACGTTTTCGTATAAACGATCTATATTAAAATAATCCAATACGTTATTTATAGTATCATTTATTGGCAAATATAAAGAAAATAATTTTACTAATTCTTTGGTATTATTATTATTCTTTAATATTACGTCTTTATAAAATACCCTTCTATTACGTCCCATGTACGATACTATACATGGACATAACGTTTTTAAATTTTTAGCAAAAGGCCAAACACCCTTCTTAGAATAATAATCATATAAACCACTTTCTACTAAAGCAGTTCCGTATAGCAAAGATTTATTTATTGATAAATTAGCTCTATTGATCAAATAAACCATAAGAGTAAATTTGACATAAGTTTCATAGTCTACAAATAAATCTCTATTAAAAGTATACCTAGATTCTAAATACAGTACCGTTGTAGTTGGTTCCCTTAAATATCCTCTTCTGTATACTTCTACGTTTATAGTTTCAGGGAATTCTATGCCGTTAGGTAGTCCTTTTTGGATACTTGATAAATAATCTCCTGTTATTACACTTTCTACTTCTTTTATATCTGATTCTAATCCGTTAAATACAAAATTAGTTTTTGGACTATCGAATAATTTTTCATAATCCTCTAATATAGATACTGATTCCTCTACAGGTTCTTCTTTTGTTCCGTCTATATAATACATCACTGGTCTTCTCATAAAATAAGAATAATAATATCTATATCCAAGAAATTCACTATTCATTATAGATTTAGAAGACTCGTAACTCGGGGTCAATAATATAGCTACAGAACCTTTCTTTCTATCTTTGTCACTGATAGGCATTAAAGCTTTTTTACGTTTGATCATTAAATTAGGAATTTCGTCTATGAAATACATTTTAGAAATCCTCCTTTCAATATTACTATTCTGTTTAAAATATCAAATTTGGCAGAATTAGAGATATAAATTTACATTATCTGCCACATTAATGTAAATTTTAATAGAAAAGAGGAGAAATTATGCAAGTATTAAATAATTACAGAATCAAAATAAACTGCAGAATAGAATATATTGTTCAATATGCAAAAGATTATAGCCCTAACTCTGATTTAAAAGTCGTTAATTCGTCTCTTGATAAAATCAAGACAATATACGATGATGTAAATACTTTTGAAACAAATATAATTCCAGATCTTAAAGATAGAGTAAGGGCTGATCTTTTACCAAAAAGATATAAATCTATGCAGATGTTTTTAGAAAACGGAATCCCAGTATTATTATTTTCAGGAGATAATATGATAATAGATACTACTGGTGCATCTCCTATTTTATATATGAATAAAACAATACGTGTTAATATTTATGAAAAGAGCTTAAAAGAATATGCCAATACTAATATAAATAAACCTGAATGGGAATCTGGCGTACCAGTAAATGAGATAAGAAAGTTATCATTGGATGATATATTCAATTTATATCATCAAACAATGCATACAGGTGTGAAAATAATAATTGATTAAAGAAAGGGTGATATTATGGTTTGTAAAGAAGAATTAAATAGAAAAATTATTATTAGATATAAAGCGTCCACCAATTCTCCAGATGATAAGGACTTTATCATTAATAGTTCGACTTCCTTAATCAAAGTACCAGAAATTGGGCAAAGACTTAATATCGGTAAAATGCAATATACCGTAGAAAGTGTAACTACTAATTTAAATATACCTAATCCTACTACTCATAATAATTATAAAATGGATGAGTTTGATGGTGCAAGTTACTATATAAAAATTACAAGGGAGAACGCTAATGAAACCGAAAACAAGAAAGAAAACTTGGAAAGAGAATCTAATAGACAGGTTGATGAATGTACTGTCAATAATTTATCTGATAGTACAAATAATTCTGATAATCTTAATAATAATACCGTTGAGTTTAATTCAGATGATATGCGAGATATTAAACAAAATCTTGAAAAAATAAAATCCATATTATCTACTACATTAACTGAACTTGATATGAAAGAACTCAAAGATTATATTAAAGATCTTTTTAATAATAAGCAACCAGTAGTATCTCATAACGTTACTGTTAAAGAAGCTACCATAGAAGAAGATCCAGAAGATGATAAAGGATCTAAAATTCTTACTATTAATAAAGCGTATAGATTATTTACTAAAAAAGATAGAAATACATCCGAATATACATTATGGGAATTTGGTTCTGAAGGAGATATTTATTCGGTAATAAGAGGTATTAAAGTAAAGACTAAAGAAGTTAAAGAAGGAAAAATCTATTGTAATAATAGTTATTTATGTGCATTAGATAAAGTAATTAATTATTCATGCAATAAATATATCGGATATGAATACAATGATATTTATATTATATTATCCGAATTAGAGAATCATTTAAAACAGGATGGTACTATAGGATTAAAAGATACGATATTTGAAGACAATATCAATTATTCTGCAGAAGATCTTATCAAATTTTCTATATTATATCCTGAATGTGTACACATCAAGACTACTATTGGTGAAAGCAAACATTCAAATACCTCAATGATAATTAATCAATTTATTCGTAACAAATAGGTAGAATGAAGAAAGGTAACTATAAGTTATGAGTAAGAAACAGCATATAAGTAGAGAAGATTTCTTATATATAATGAAATCTATGGATGCTAAGCAAATGCAAAAGTATATAGAATCAAAAGGAAAAGATCCTAAGTTATTTAATCCAATAATGCATTGTGTTAAATAGCGTAAATATACTAAATTAGGAATAGTAAACTATTACATACCTAACTATTAGGAAATAGAAAAAATATTAGGAGGACTTAATTATGTCTAAAGTTGAAGAGTTAGTAAATGGTATCAAAGAGAATCTTAAACAGACTTCATCATCTCAGAAAGATGAAGTAGCTGTAATGCAGGCTATGCTTAATAGTCCTGATTATGAAGTAGGTGTTTACAGCAAAGATGGTCAGATTGGAACTTATAATCCATGCAAAGACTATAGAGGAATGCTTACAAACGTATTATCAACAGCAGGCGGAATTACTAAAACAGAAGCAACTACTAAAGTAGAATCTTATCAGGCTTCTAAATCTGATGCAGAAACAATGGTAAATATCTCTAAAGAGTATATGAATACCTATCTTGATACTGGAAGAAAGATCAAACTTGGAGGAAGAGAATCTTCTGACTTCGGTATGTCTATCAAGAGAGTAGAAGCATCAACAAGATCTTTCCCAATCAAGAACGATGATGGAACTACATCATTCGGCAAAAAAGAAGTTCCTGCTCACAATAGTATTAGAGTATATGGATCTTGTCCATCTTGGGTTAAATAATAAAACACAATTAAATATGGTTTAAACTTGCTGATAGTGAATCTCACTACTAATATTAGTAGTGAGATTTTTATTTTTAAGGAGAACAATATGATTATTATACCGTTCAAAACTGAAAATCCAGAGAAAACATATAAGCATTATTCATATGCTGAATATTATTCTGTATGTATAAAATCCGAAACTGATGTATTTTCAAAGGATTTTACTTATAATTTTATTAGAGAACATGATACTTTTTATGACAGCCAATTTAATAAAGAAACTGTTCAGAAATATTTTACTGGAGACCCTGATATAGACAAAGTACAATTGGTTTCAGATAATGGGTATACATATACTATTGATTTGAAAAATGATATGTGTATTAATAACGGAAACGCTCTATATTTTATACCTAAAAATAGAATCTTTAAGAAATTTTATTCTATTAATCAAATAAGAAATTTCGTGGACATCATTGTTAAGATTAAAGATTATGATCTATTGAAGAAATATTCTAAATTGATAGATGAAGATTTTGCATCTTTAGATAAAGAAGATATATATAATTTGGTATATATAGAAAAAGAAATAAATAAAACCAAAGAGGAATACAATAAATACGACTATTTATTATTCAGAAACTATTTTGAAGGTGAAAACTTATTAGATACTTATCTAATGGTAGAAATAAAAAGAGATATATGTGCTATGTATAAAATTGATCAAAATTCTAATATTTACCATAGTTCTACTCTTAAGCCAGCATATTGCAAAATATCACAAATTTATGAGAATAGATACGTGTATTTGAATGGATCAACTTTGGAAATACTTCCATATATAAGATCTAATATGATTTCTCTTGGATTTATGAAAAAAGAAGAGCGATTAGATGAGGTTATTCTTAAATTAAAAGAAAATAAATCAGATGAATTTAATGATATAATGGATATGGTTTATTTAAAAGCTAATCATGATATGAATAATAGTTATCAAGGTGGATTTTAAAATTGTACCCGTAATACCTTAATTGGTATTACGGGTATCTTTTGCCTCCTAAAACATTTATGTAAATATTGAATAGGAGGTACTTAATTATGCCTAATCCTGTCAAATGGATAACAAATGTTGGTAAATCTATATCATATTCATTTATAGATGAAATGAAAGAATTAAACCCAGCTTTGAATGCCTTTAAAGAAGATAATGGAGATTTTGTAAAATCTGTAAAAAGCACGATATCTATAAAAAGTATAAAAGATTCTTCAAAGAATCTATCTAGCAATGAATATTTTAGTATAGCGAAAGATACTATAAATAATCTAAAAAGCGATATTAAAACAGGTAATCTGTATAATAGAGAAAGAGAGAAGAAGGCTGAAGATCAATTCGCTTCTAAAATGATGGGGTTTGATGATTCAGATTTCGGATTTGATGATAGCGGAGACATGAATTTTAATTTTGATGAAGATGTAACCGATTCTATAGATCAATCTACTAAATCGACTAATGATATGGTAGATTTAGTAGGTAAGAAAACATCTTTAGCTATATCTAATGCTGTTGTTGGATCTTCCGAATATATGGCTAAAACATCAAGAAAAAATACAAAAATATTGTTCGATCAGAACAATATTTTATTTAGCAAATTACATTCTGATTTAGGCACAGTTAATCAGAATATAGGATCTATATTAGAGTTTAATAAAGAAGCTACTACGACTCATTATAATAACTCTGCTGCATATTATTCGAATATGACTTCTAAAATGGAAGAAACCACTTCCATGTTGAAAGAAATGCTCGAAATGCAGAAAGAGTATTATGGAAAGAAGAACGATTTTAATGGAATTTATGGATCAAATGAAAGAAGTTATTCTGGAATATCGAATAAAGGAGTAATAAATTTAGAAGCATTTTTTAAGAATATAAAAGGTAATGTAAAAGATAAGTTATCTATGCTTGATATGCTTGGAAGTATGGTTACTGATACAGGAATGGGAGGTATGTTATCTGCATCCCCTGGTAAGTATTTAACGCAAGGACTAGTTAAAATGCTTACACCTAAAATGCTCAAAGAATCTATGAAAGATTTTAACGAGACATTATCTGGTGTATTAGCAAATGCTATATTAAAAATAAATGATGAAGCCGGAGATTTTAGCTTTAAACAGATATTGGCTAGTTTGTTTAAAACAAATGAATCTCTTAAAACAGAGATAAATCCATCAGGATATAAGAAAGATGCTATACCTTTCGATGGAGTAACAAAGAAAGCTATTACAGAGGTTATACCTACATATTTGACAAAAATATTATCTGCTGTGTCTAATCAATCAGAAACTAGATACGACTACGAAAAAGGTAGATTTGTATCTATGGATGAAATAAAGAGAGAGTATCAAAATATAGTAAAAAATAATTCTAAAATGGCATCATGGAATATGAGTAATTCTATGATGGATTTAGCCAATAATACTATTAAATTTGATAAAGATGATAAAGGTAATTTTATTTCTAAGAAGCAATTCCAAAAAGATTTGGAAGCTTTCTTTGAATATCAATATAAAAATGCTAAAGTATTTAATGGTAGAAAAGAAAATATAGATCCTGCTACATACGGAATGAAAGGTGGACAGAAATCCGAAATTAGTGCTAAACTAATTAAACAGATGTGGAATGCTCTGCCTAATAAAGAACGTATGAAATTAGCTGGGGAAATATTAGATCAGAGACAAATGCAAAATACTACCATGAGAGACATAGAAAGTAATTCGAATAGTAGTATAATTAATTTGTTTAATGGCTCTGGAGCTACTAAAACTGGTAGTGCTTTTAAATCTAAAAAAGCATTATCTGATAGTCCTTATGCCAACTCTAGCAAATATTCTGGAGCCATCATCGATATACTTGGCGATATACGTAAAGAAGTATCTTATATTAGAGCTTATGGTATTGGCGAAAAGAATGGATTTAGTGGTAAGTCTAAAGGAAAACGTAGTAAGAAGAAATCTAGAACTACGAATAATTATAATAGAACTGTAAGTTTCGAAAATTATAATCCTTATGATGATATTAACATAAATGATTTTGATGAAGATGAAAATTATAGTTCTATAGATTTATCATTCATGAATGAGAATCTTGTAGGACCAGATGGTAAAGTGTTACCTCCTCTTGAAAAGAAAGATAATGAAACACAAGAAGAATTTGATCAAAGAGTCAGAGAACGATTCGAACAGATCAAATCTGGTAAAAAGAAAAACAAAGGTATATTCGGGAAGATAGCAGATGCTACTTCTGGAAATAAACTTGTAAAATCTATTGCCGGTGGTATAGACAAAATATTAGAAAAACCAGCACAATTTCTCACTACAGTAATACGTAAAGCAGATGAAACCGTATTTGATTTAGTATTTGGCAAAGCTGGTGATAAAGAGAACAAAGGTATCCTATATGAAATGAAAGTTGGTATTAGAAAAACTTTCACTAATATGGGAGACTGGTTACAGAAAAATGTATTAGATCCTATAAAAGAAAAATTTACAGCAAAAAATATTAAAGAGATGGGTCGCAAATTTTTTGGTCTCTTTGGTATTGATATAGATAAGACTGTAAAAAGTGTAAGAGAAAAATTATTTGGTGTAAAAGGAGAAGACGGTAAGCGTCAAGACGGGAAAAAGGGTATCTTTGGACAGTTTATAGACGATACTAAAGACTCTTTTAAGAAAGCCTTTGGGTGGGTTAAAGGAACTTTTAAAGAAGCAGCTGAATGGGCAGGATTTAAAGGTACTTTAAACGAAAAAGGTAAAACCAAACAGAAGAAAAAAGATATAGCTCAAGACGTGATGCGTCGAGCTATGAATAACGAAGATAAAAGAGCTGCTCAGAGAGTACATGAAAAAAATAAAGAGAAAAAAGAAGAAGACAAAAGAAGAAGAACTGGAGAAGAAATATTAGGCCAAGCTGCAGCTGGATTAAGGCGAGTACCTAAAACAGGTGTATATGCTTTATCAGAGGGCGAAGCCGTTATTCCTCCAGATCATGATCCTGCTAAAATAAAAAGAAGATATGCTAATGAAGCTAGAGCTATAGATAGATATAAAAAGCATGGTGGAATTAGTATGTTTGCTGAAGGAACAGAAGGACCTTCAGAAGATGATAAGGATACTAATAAAAAAGACAAAAAATCTAACTATGATCGTGCAAAAGAAATATACGATAGTATTAAATTTGAATACGATGACTACGAAGAAGGACAAGCTCCATTAGGAATGGAGATAATGAAACAACTATCCAATCTTCTTAAACTTGGTAAAGCTTTTGCTGGAGATGTATCTGACAAAGTTATGTCTCAAAAAGATGCAGACAATAAAGTCAAAGAAGATGTAAGCAATATATTCGGTAAAGTAATGAACCTTGCTCCAGAAGTAAAGAACGCTTTACCTAATATGACTGTTGGTGCCGTAATAGGTTCTGGTGTATCATTAATTAGTGGTATGATAGGAGGTCCTTTATTAGGGGCTGCTGTTGGTGCTGCTAGTGGATTAGTAATAAAAAGTAAAACTGTACAGGATTTATTGTTCGGAAGTACAGATAAAGATGGAAATTATAAAGCCGGATTGATTCCTAAAAATGTATCTGATACCATAAAGAAATATGTACCGACTATGGCTAAAGGATCTACTTTAGGTATGATCACTTCTCTCATACCATTTGTTCCTGGTGGTCCTATGGCTGGTATCTTATTAGGATCAGCTGCAGGCGTTGTAGCAAAAAATGAGAAAATATATAATGCATTATTTGGTGAAGATTCTATATTACCTGATTTCCCTAATAGGATTAAGAAAGCGTTGCCAAAAATGGGAGCAGGAGCCGCTGTAGGCTTAGTTGCCGGACCATTTGGTGTTGCTACAAATATCTTATTAGGATCAGCGGTAGGATTTGCCGCAGATAGTGATAAATTCAAAAATGTATTCTTTGGTGAAAAAGATAAGTATGGTAAAAGAGTTGGTGGTATTTATAATACAATAGTAGATACTATATCAGCTCCTATAAAAGATATGACTCAGAAATTCGGAGATTGGTTCAATGAAACAATCAAACGAAATCTGAACGATTTCTTTACGCCTTTAAAGAATTCTGCATTACATGCTGTGGATACAATAAAAGATTTCTTTAAAGATAAAATTAATGATAAAATAGTAAGACCTATAGAAGAAAAATTAAAATCATTATTAAAACCATTTGCTAAATTATTTGGATTTGCTTTTAATACTGGGAAAAATATATTAAAAACTGGTATAGGATTACCGTTTAATATGCTTGGCGGTATTGGACGTCGTATGACAAGACATCAAGTCAAAAAGGGTAGAGCCTATGATATGACAGCAGCTGAAAGGAATGAATATAGACGTACTCATAAGCTTGGTATTATAGGAAGAGATAAAGCATCTCGAATGGACCAAACTCTGGAACAGATGGGATCAGAAGACCTTCAATCAGCTAAAGATGCTATAGAGTTCCTTAGAACTGGCGATAGAGATAATAAGAAAGTAATAAATGAAAATACAAAAAAGATACAGAATAGTATTAATGCTAATATAGGTAAATTACCTGCTAAACAGCAGAAAGATATTATTAAGTATCTTAATAAAGGTAAATATAAACAAGCTATAGGATACTTAGATAAAATAAATATATCTGATCCTAGCGCTAAATCTGCTTTGATTAAAGATATAGAAGCCTCTGGTAAAGAAATAGCAAAAGCCAGATATGCTATGAATTATAATAAAAATGGTGAATATAGAACTAAAGCAGAAGATAAATTAAAATCTTTAGGGTTTGATACTAATTCATTAAATCTTAGAGATATGAGTAGATTACTTGACACTGAGTTAGCAGATAGAAATAATTCTGATGCTTATGAAGAATCTAAGAAATCTGAGAATTTTCAGAATGATATATTGAAAGATATTCAAGAGATTATTCTTCAGATGAAGATGCTTAATAAGGGATTACTTGGATCTGATATTGATGTAGAAAGTATCACCACTAAAAATTTAGATAAAAAGATAAAGAAAGCTCAAGATAAAGCTGAAAAGAGAAACGAACAGCAAGAGCATATAGATAGAGGAGAAGCTCGCACTAAATTTGGTAGAGCTAGGCAAAAAATCTTTGGTGGTATAAAAGGAGCTGTTGGCCATACATTTAATAGACTAGGTGGATGGGTATTTGCTGACAATACTACAGAAGATGGAAATGTTGTAGATAGAGCTGCTTATAAAGGAGTAAAAGCTACTGAAACTCTCGGTAGAGGTGTAATTAATTCTCCTAGAAGAGCTAAAAGAGCTGTTGCTAAATGGGCAGGAAGAAAATTAAATAAATTTAAAGGTAGAAATGATCGACTTAGAAGATTTATGGATGAATACTTCGACGATCATAATGTAGATGGACAAGCTGCTGAGGGATTATATGGAGTTCCATATAGCGGATTATATGCTTTATCTGAGGGTGAATATGTAATACCTAGTTTAGCAGAAGGAACCGAACTACCTACCAATAGAAAAAATAATACCATAGTCTTACGAATAATGATGGTTGGTGACAAATTACGAGCATCGTTAGGAATGGGCAAAGGGAAAAAAATTAGAAGAAATAAAAACAAGGACGAAAATAGTTATCAGGGAGACAATAATGAAAAGACCACTACAAGTTTTTATAATGGTCTTCCTATTAAAAATAAAGTAGATGCTAATGGTAATGTAGAACCTGATACATCTGACGCTGAAACAGTAAATACCCTTAGAGAAAGAGATGAAGATAGAGCCAATCAAAAAGGCATATTTGATACCATTAAAGGTATTCCTTCTAAGATTGGTGAAATTTTTGGTATCGGTAAAAAGAAAGATAAAAAGAAAGATAATCTTTTAGGAAAGATATTAAAAGCTGCTGGAATTGCAATGCTTGCAGCATTCTTTGCACCTAAGATTATAAACTTTATTAAGAAAACTGTAGCTCCATTTATAGAAGATACAGTTGTTCCTGTATTTAAAGAAAAGATTCTTCCTGCAATAGAAGAAAAACTTAATGATGTTAAAAATGGATTCATGAAAGGATTCTTAGGAGATAGCTATACTGGAGATGAGCCAGAAGGAGTTGTTGGAGCCTTTGGAGAAAAGATCGGTGAAGGAGTAGCTGCAACTAAGAGTTATATGGAAGAAACAGTATTACCTTGGATTACTAATACAGCTATACCTGCTATTGGTAATATGCTTGGAGAAGTTCTTCCTCAAATATTAGCTAATGCAATTCAGAATTTACCTAAAACATTAGGTTTCTTAGGCAAAACTGGATTAAAAACTATGGATATCTTATTAGGTAATGGTAATAATGCTGGCGGAACTACTACAATAAATCCAAATCAATTACAATCTGGTGAAACTGGAATGTATGATGAGAATGGAAATGTTTTAACAGCAGAAGATATTCAGAATGGTAATTATAAAAAGATATACAATTCTCAAGGTGTAGAAGGAACCGTAGAAGATGGACAGATCAAATTCAAAGATCAATCCATGGTTGGTGGAACTACATTTAAGAGAATCGGAAATGGTATGGGATATGCTTTTGCTCATGGTAGGCAAGGTGTGATGAATAAACTTCTAGGCAAAAGCTCTAATGTTTTAAAACATCTTGGAATAGGTGGTAAAGCTGCGTCTGTTGCAACAAAAGTAATATCAAAACCTATAGAATTAGCTGGTAAAGCTGGAGCTAAAGTATCTAAAGGATTTGATAAATTTATATCTAAGGCTACATCGTCTGCTGCTGGTGAGACTGTAGAACATGTAACTGGAGATGTCATAGAAAATACAACTGGTAAAGTATTAGCTACAGCAGCTGAAACTAGTGGTAAGCAAGGTGGAAAAGTAGCTAAAATATTATCAGGATTAATAACTAAATTAAAAGATGGAGTAGAGAAACTCTTCAGTAATAGTAAAGTTGTTGCTAAACTTTCTAAATTAGCTGAGACTTTAGGAATCAAATCAGTTGCTAATTGGGTCAAAGGATTCAAAGCTAGTGTTACTGAAATATTCGAAAATGCTCTTAAGAAAGGTACAAGTAAAGTAGGAAGCTCTGTATTAAAGAAAGCTGCTGGTAAACTGAATATTATTTTAACAGTAGCAACTTTAGTATTAGACTTTTTAACAGGATGCGATCAAGCTGAATCTATATTAGGAGTTACAGATACTACTATAGTAGAAGAAGTAGTTGCAGGTTTGATAAATGCATTATGTAATCTATTAATTATACCGTCTATAATTCCTGGTGTTAACTGGATAGCTCAAAAGTTATTTGGTGTATTAGGAAAAGATTTATCACAAAGACAAGCAGAAGCTGATAAAGAATATCAAGAATATATCAATCAAACTGGAAGTACTGAAACCAAAGAAGAATATTTAAAGAAAAAATATTCTGTAACTGGTAAGGTAGGCTCGTTTGCAAGTAATATAGGTAAAAACGTAAAAGAGACTGTATCGAAAGCTGGTACAGCAATAAAGAATGTTATAGGAAAAAACCCTATATCTGGAACTGTCGATGTAGTTAAAAATCTTTATGGATTCGTATTTAAAGGTGATGTAAAAGGATTAGTTACATATAAACCTAATGAAGATAATTCTTTACTTGGATTTGTAGGTAACTATCTTACTACAATGGCTAAATCCATGTTTATTGCACCAACTGCAATTTCGTGGGTATTACATAATACTATAGGTAAATTAGGCAATATAACCGGATTTGCTAAAGATACAGCTAGTGCTACATTTGATACATTTAAAACTTATGGATCTAGCGTTATAAACGGAGATCTTAAAGGACTACTCTCCTATCAACCTACTGATGGGGATACTATATTAGGTAAAGCAGGAAATCTTGCTGCTAATGTAGGAAAAATAGGATATATAGTACCTACAGCAATATCTTCTGTTATACATGGTGTAGTTGACCATATAGATGATATAGTAGGATTCGGAAAAGATACTATAATAGCTGGTGGAGAAACAGTTGATACCTATATAGACAGTGTAAAGAGTGGTGATTTGAAAGGATTACTTGCATATCAACCTACTGATGGAGATACTATATTAGGTAAAGTCGGAAACTTCACAGCTAATTTAGGAAAAACAATGTTTATAGTACCTACAGCAATATCTGCTGTTGTACATAAAGCTGTAGATAAAATTGAAGCTGCAATAGATAAGATTAAATCTATTAAGACGGAAGATACAGAGAAAGCTGTAGAACAAGCTAAAGACGGAAAAATATCTGTGTTTTCTGCTCAATACTGGAAAACTGGCGAAACAGATGATGGTATATTTGGCAGATTACAAACAGTATTCGGTACTATGTATAAAGCTATTAATTTACCATTCATATTAATAAAATCTACAATCGGTAAAATAGTAGATAAAATTACTAATATAAAAGATTGGATTACTGGTAAATTTGCTGGAATCAAATCTTTCTTCAAAGATCCTGTTGGATTTATTAAAGATAAAGTGATGGGTGATGAGAAAGAAGCTGAAGGAAGTGAAACCCGTACATCATCTTCTAACGAAGAACATGGTGGTACTGAAGGATCATTTGCTAGAGGTGGAACAGTTTCCCGTTCAGGATTATATGCTTTATCTAAAGGTGAACTCGTAATACCTAGATTAGCAGAAGGCACCACTGATAATTCTTTATCTAGTGATATACAAAATGCTTCTAAATCATATTCTGATAATATAAAAGAAAATGTAATACATAATTCTGTAGGAAAAGCTATGGATTATGTAACGCATACAAACATAAGCGACGTAGCATCTGGTGTACAAAATTATGGAGATGCTATAAGTAGCCAAACATTATCAAAAGTATATAGTAAAATATCTGGGCTTATAACTGGATTATTGCAAGATGATACTGTTGTAGGAACTATATTTAAATTATTTAATATAGCAGGAGATATTCAAGATAAGGTTAAAGCTAAAATTAACGGAGCTGCTACTAGGTTAGTTGCTAAGATTTGCGACAAGCTTACCGAAAAATTAACCGGTGCTGCAGCCACTAGATTTGCTGGATATATAACATCATTCTTATCCGGTGGCGGAGTATTTACTATAGCAAGTTTAGTAAAATATTTTATATCTGGTATGTATAATACTGCTGAGATAGCAAAAATACTTCCAGAAGATGCTAATAATCAAATAACTATAGTTTGCGGTTTATTTAATGCTATTAATAATTTATTACCTACAGGAATTATAGATACTGATATAATATTTGACTTATGTATGGATGCATTAAGTCAAATTGTAGGAAATGATGTATTAAATTTAAATAAATTAAGATCTAAAGCTAATGATAAGATAGCTCAATATGGAGATAATTATACATTAGATCAATATATCTCTAAATATAAATCAGACAATACTGAATATCAAGCAGCTGCATTAAATGCTTCAATTTCGGGTATGTCTGGAGATAAAGCTACTCAATATATAAATAATATTGTATCTGGTGATAATCAATTTAAAACCAATGATACTAATGAACAGACAAAAGACTCTACCATGGATGCTAATATAAAAGCTAATGCTGAAGCCATGGGAATGACTCCTGAGGAATATGTAAAAGCTTATAATATATCTAGCTATGCAGCTGGTGGAGATATACGCAGAGACGGTCTTTATGCATTATCTAAAGGCGAATATGTAGCGTCTAATATTAAAAATAGCGTATTCGATACTGCTAATACAGTAAAGAATAAATTAGTTAGTGGTATTAATAGATTTAATCCTTTCAATATCATACAAGATAAATTAGCTGATATGTTTATCAGCTCTATTACAAATAAACTACAGTCCACTGGAAAAGGTAACTCTAGTTTAATAGAAAATCATCTTCAGGATATATATTCTTATGCTATATCTGGAAATGATAAATTCTTTAAATCTGAAAGTGATAATGACAGTGGAACGTTAAAACTAATAGGAATGATGGGACGAGCTATGTTTAATCCTATATATTCCGTACAAAAAATGCAGAAGTTCTTTATCAGCAAAGTATCCAATCAATTAGGAGATGGGGATAAAGTACTTGAGACATTTAATAATCAGCTCGAAGAAACCAATAACTACTTATCTGGAAAAGGTAGCATGAAAAACTACTGGAATGATAAGTTTGATGATGATAAATCTATGCTTGGTACTATAGGAAAAACTATTACTACTATATATAAAACTTTGCAGTATCCTATGGTATTAGCAAAATCACTTTTCCAGACTACATCTGGTATGAGTTCTAATGATACAGAGAGCGTAGATGCTGTAAGTGGAGATAATACATCAGCTACAACTGATGCTACAAGTACTTCAGACATGAATGCAGCTTCTGATTCTTCTGCGTCTACAACAGTTTCGAGTACAAGTACCGATACTGATAAAGCTCAAAATGCTATAAATAAAGCTACTAAGAAAGTTAAAGATAAATCAAAGAAATTAACTTATAAGAATCCTTTAAATAAATATGCTTTTGTATCAGACGTAAAATCTAAATCTAACAAAAAGAATATGCCGGATAAATACTACAGACTTGTAGGATTATACGGAGAAAATAGAGTTCGTGCACAGAAAAATAATTCTGGCAGGTATGTATATTTAGTAAAATTAACTGACGGAAAATGGTATGATTATGATAAATTAGGAACTAAAAAATCAGGAAGAGGATCTGGACTGTATGTAGGTAGTGGATCATATGATCCCGAGCCTATTTCAGAAAAGTCTATTACTGGTAATAATCATCCTAAGATGCCATTCTATACCTTTAAATCGCCAAAAACCATAGAAGATTTTGATGATAAACCTGTAGTTGCTGATCAATCGAAAATAACTCCAGTATCAAAGAACTTCGTTTCTCAGATAACTGGAAATATATCTACAGAAAGATTCAATGTAAGTGCTGATACTAGTAGACAAACTGTATCCGATTCCGGTTGTGCTCCTGCTGTTGCTACTATGGTAATTAATTCCCTTGCCGGACAATCTACTATAGATATGAATACAGCTGTACAAGACGCTTTAGGATATAAAGTTCCGAATAGTGGCGTTACATCTGAATATTTCGATGACGAATTTAATAAATATGGAATATCTACACAGTATATAGAGAACGACTCTAGTGATCCTAAAGATTCTGCTATAGTAAAAGCTATAAAAGAAAAGAGACCGACTATATTACTCGGTAGAGATCCAAATAATAAATCTAAAAATAATTCTCCGTTTGGTTCAAATCCTCATTATGTAGTAGCTGATTCTATATCTAAAGATAATCAGTATATTTATATTAATGACCCTGAATCAAGGAAACCAAAAACTAAATATAATCTTAAAACTGTATTACCTAGAGTAACTATTGGTATTACTACATCCATAGGTAGAAAAGCCAGAAATGCAGCTTCTAAATTAAATACATATGTAGGTAGAGCTACTAAGCAAATGGTTAAACCTAAGAATGGAGATTATATAAGTAAATATATACACCATTTCGAATCTGGATCTGATGGACCTACAGCTATAGGACATTGTGGAAACGATGGTGGATTATCATTCGGATCATATCAGATGATATGGGATGGACCTGCACCTGAATTCTGGAGTAAATACTTTGCTTCTAAATATGGTTCACCTACATCTTGTGATGACCTGAAAACTAAATGGTTAAAAGCTGTTAATGATATAGGAAAAGATGCATTCTTTGCTAAAGAGTGGGATTATATCTTAAATAGTGACTATTTGGGATTAGTAAATAATATTAAATCTAAATACGGATTTGATCCTGATCAATATTCTAGAGCAATGCAGGATTGTTGTTGGTCTTGGGCTGTACATAGAGGAGTTGGTGGAGCTACTAAGGAATTCGGAGAAGTTGCTTCTCAATTTAATAATAAACCTATGGATGCAGATGAGACCAAATTACTTAATGCTTGCTATGATGTAAGAGCATCACATATGACCGGACAATGGCATCAAAGCATTGGTATTGGTCGATATGGAACAGGTGCAGATACAGAAAGAACTATATTACTTGGAATAGTAGGACAAGATCCTATAGATCATACCGCTCCTGATGGAACCGCAGGGGCTGTTGTAGGAAGTGACAATACTTCATCCGATTCTGGAAGCAGTAATAATAGTTCAAAGAAATCAATACTTGATGTGTTATTAGCACCGTTTGATTTATTAGCTTCAGATTACGGTTTAACTGGAAGTGATGATTCATCATCATCTGGTGGAACAACTGAATATAATTCTGATGGTATATCAGGTACTGTATCATCAGATAAGAATATTGCTGATAAACAGGTTAAAGTAGTAGCACAGATGAACAGTGTTTACGGAAAATTAAAATACGCTCAGGATAATGCTAAATATCCAGGATCTCGAAATCCTGACGATGGTAGTGGTGACTGTTCTTCTACAGTTGAATGGGCATATAAGAAAGCTTTAGGAGTTGAAGTTGGTGGTTGGTCAGGAGAACAAGCTACATATGATACTACTTATACGGTAGATGGTGGAAGTACTGCTGGAGTAACAACCGATGAATCAAAACTCCAATTAGGCGATATATTACTTTATGGTAGTGAGGCTGGTAGTCATGCCGAAATGTATTTTGGACATGGACAAGTTCTTACTCATGGTAATCCAGATAAATTAGGACCTACAACAGCAGCTATAAATAGACGAGCAGATTACTGGGGTGCAAGACGATTAAAAGATTTCAAGAGTAGTGGAACATCAACTTTTGATGGAAACAACTCTAGTTCTTCTAATTCTTCATCTTCTAGTAGCGGCTCTACAAGTAGTTCAAATGATAATAAATCAAATAAGAAGAAAAATAAAGGATCCGGATCTGGATTATTTGCTGGAAGAGGATCATTTGTTTCTCAGTTAGATCCTAAATATGCTAATAGAGCATTTAATATAAAAGGTGATACTATTAAGCAAACTATCGGTGATTCTGGTTGTGCTCCTGCAGCTGCAACTATGGTATTAAACGATATTGCTGGTAGAGCATCTATGATGGATAGCTCTAAATTAGCATTAAAATATAAAGGAAGTAATGACGGTGTAACAGCCGATTACTTCAGCGATATATATTCTAGAAATGGCTTAGATACTAATTACTATAATAATAGTGATCAGGTTAGAAGCGATTTAAGAAGAGGAAAAGATGTAGTATTACTTGGATCTGATAAGAGTAATACATCTAAATCTAATTCTCCATTTGGGCCTAACTCTCATTACGTTGTAGCGAGTGGTATGTCTAAAGATGGTAGAAATATAACTATAAAAGATCCAGAAGCTAAGAAGCCTAAGAAGTACAATGCAGATAAAATTCTCGGACATACTAAATTAGGTATCGGATATGGTTCTGGATTAGCATCTAAGTTTACAAAGAAATTGAAAAAATATATAGGAAGAGGATTTGGATCTTATAGCGGAATACTTTATGTAGGTGATTCTAGAACCGAAATGATGGCTGATTGCATCCATGAAGATGGAGTATCATTCATCGCAAAAGTTTCTCAAGGATTAGCTTGGTTAAAGTCTACTGCAGGTCCAGAAATGGAAGCTAGGATAAAATCTGATCCTAATTTAGCAGTAGTAATTAATATGGGTGTAAATGATATTTATCAACCAGATAATTATATTGCTTATTATACTGAACTTAAGAAGAGAAATCCTAACGCTCATCTGTTCTATATGTCAGTCAACCCTGTTGATAATGACCCTAACTGTTCAGATGCAGAAGTTCAGAGTTTCAATAGTAAAATGCAATCATTCTGGGGTAGCAATTATCTTGACGTATACAGTTATCTTAAATCTGATGGATATAAGACTACTGATGGTACTCATTATGACGATGCTACATCTAAGAAGATTCATGAAAAAGTAAAATCTATGTTGAGTGGAACATCTTCATCCACTTCTGGTTCAAGTAGTTCATCTTCTGATTCAAGTAATAATTCTGTATTAGACAGATTATTGGGAAGTATGGATAACTTAGCAGAAAAATATGGATTAGTTGTAAATGTAGGTGGTTCTGATTCTAGTTCTTCTGATTCTACAAGTACTTCTGGAAGTACAGCAGGATCAGATTATCCTAAATATAATCTTACTGAAGATCAAGTAACAGAAATAGCTACTGGAGTTACTGGTGAGACTGGTGGAGATAATCTATTCGAGTCTATGCAGGAAGCTTCACAGATGGCTAACCTTAACGAAGTAACTAAAAAGAGACAAGCTACTGGAGCTGATATGCTTAGTACTCTTCATAGTGGATGGTATGCATCTGCGTCATTTACTAGAGGAGTTACAGATACAGCTAAAGATGCGGTTAGAAAAGTATTTAATGAAGGTAAGAGAACCTTACCTAGATATGTAACAGAGCACGATACATTCCCTATGGATATTACAAATGCTAAAGATAGAAGTGCTTATCAAAAAGGAGATCCTGTAAGTAACAGATACGGATCAAATTATAAATTCTACGACTTCTTTGGACAGAATAAAGAAGGCGATATATCCGGATACTTTGATCAAGATTATGCTACATATCAGAATGATGTGCCATGGTCTGGAACAGGATCTGGATTATTAAATAATTATCCTAAATATAAAGGAAGAGGCGGATTTAATGATGTAATGACAGCATTTAGTAATTATACAGATCAGATGGCGTCTAGCATGGGATTAACTGATTCCAGCGATGGTACAGAATCTGTATCTGATTCTACTAAGTCTATTACTAAGAAATCCGATGGAACTTCCGATATGACTAAATTAATGAAATCTGTAATCAAATTACTTGCCAAAGTAGCAGATAATACATCTGATATTTCTGAGATAGTTTCTATATTATCCAAGCTTGTAGATTTACAAAGCACACAAATGAATAATAGTGAAACTAAACAGAAATGGACTTCTTTGAAGACAGATTTAGCAAACAAATTATCTAGTTATAATAAAACATCTACCGGATCAGGAGAGCTGTCTAATCTTATGAATAGTATAGAATCTCTTGCTATGGAATAAAACTATATATTGTTGGATAGGGATAAAATAGCCCTATCCAACAAATTATTAAAATTAATAAACTGAAAAAGGAGGTATTGTAAATGGCTGGGTTAAAAGACGCTTTATTATATGGAGTGGATAATAATCAAGGAACAAATAAACGTATACCCGGAAGAGATTACAGTAAAGAAGGTACCATAATTAACGGTGTAGGTACCGTAACTGTAGGGTTGATAAATAAATATGATGATGGATTAATAGATACAAATGCTACATGCAGAATAAAAGTATCAAAAAATAATGCCGTTGCTTATAGAAAAGAACCATCGATAACATCTCCTATTATAGATTATCTTGATATAGGGAAAACATTTTATTCAAACGGGCAAAAGTACATAAAGAAAGATGATTTATATTGGTATCATATAGGAGATCTAGGATGGGTTTCTGGCGATGATGTATTTGCTACTGTTCAGAAGAAAGAAGTTATATATAAAGTAAATACCAAGAATAAGCATACAATTGTATATTCTGAACCGAGCAAAAATAGTAAATTTGTCAAAACATTAGTAGAGAATCTAGATTTAGTTGCTACGGAAAAGAAAAAAGATAAAAATGGAGTAACATGGTACAAGTTAAAAAAGTACGATGGATGGATAAGTGAAAAAGATTTAGATAGTAAAGTTAAAGAAGATAAATGGTCAAACTATAAAACAGACAAGCAAAAAGATGAAGAGAAAAAAGCAAAAGACGATGCCAAAAAAGCCCTTCAGGATAGATTAAACGCGATAGCCGGTAAAGAAGACAGTGAAATATTAAAAATGAAGGATTTATCTAAATGGTTAAATAGCGGATCAAAAAAAGAACAAGCTGCAAAAAAAGCAAGATTGCAAAAATACTATGATGATCAAGCTGCTATAAAATATTTTAGTAAAAAGAAGTATCAAAGTGATTTATCAAGCGCGGTATCTAAAATGTTTAATAGTAGCTTAATGGGTGTATTTGGCTCACCATATCAGTTTGACGAAAATACTGATGAAAAACTCGAAGGGACAGAATATGGTGTTACATATGCTCAAAAAATTTTAACTAGAACGCCATTATTACTTATAACTCCTGGAAAAGCTTCTTATATGTCCGATTTCAAAAAATCAGATAGATGGTTAGAGCTATCTAAATTATTAGGTATAAATGCTACCGATGAAAATGATGCAAACCAAGTTACAATATCAGATCTTATTGGTGGTGGAACAGAAGGACAGATTACAGATTCTGGTAGATATTTTACATTTGATTTTGCTGCAGAAGAATATTTTAAATATGTAAATCCAATGTGTTGGGCAGGCGCTAAATTCTTGGGAATAGAAAATTCCAAAATAAGTGTTTATAATACCAGTAGTTCTAAACAATATAAATTATCTGAGTTTAACTGGAAGTATGCAGTTAATAGCACCATCAAGAAAAATATACGAGCGCAAGAATCTATATCATTTTATGTAGATTCTTATACATCGTCCGATGAAGATTTTTCTAATACAACGACAGAATCACAGATTGCATCTAAAGTAAACTCATTTGCTGATATTGGTAGAGAGTTGCAATTTTTGATGGGTACATCTACAGGAGAAGTTCCAGACTGGATGCAACCTAATAATCTAGAAAGTACATTAGCAGATATGCAAGAAATGTCTGAAAAGTATTTAGGAGGGCATCAATTGCTAATAGACTTAGCTAAAAACTTTGCTACTGTTGCTACTGGTGGACAATTATTATTCCCTGAGATATGGGCTGATCACGAATATAGTAAAAGTTATTCTGTAACTCTAAAATTAAGAACACCTGATAATGATCTATTAAGTTGGTATTTAAATATCTACGTTCCTTTGTGTCATTTAGTGGCGCTAACCGCTCCTAGACAGGTATCAAGTGATGTCGCAAACGGGTATATGTCTCCATTCCTTATTAGAGCTTATCTTAAAGGAGCATTTAATTGTGATTGTGGAATAGTTACATCATTAAGTATTAGTAGAGGTAAAGAAGGTTCTTGGACTGTAAATGGTTTACCTACAGAAGTAGATGTAAATATGTCATTTAAGGATTTATATTCCATGATTATTCTTACCCAATCGGATAAGACTAGTTGGTTTATGGCTAATACTGCTTTAATGGATTATATTGCATGTAATTGTGGAGTTAATATAAATGAACCAGATATACAAAGACAATTAACTATGTATTTCTCCTTAAAGAAGAACCAATATTTACAATTACCAAATAGAACTTGGGGAATGTTTACTCAAGAGCTATCCAATAAAATATCAAATATGTACAGTAAATTTGGGCTATAGTTTATTTAAAAATAAACGTACTCTTAAACATCCATATATGGGTAATTACCCATATATGGATTTTATATTTAAAAATATATAATAAAGGACGGTAAACTCAATGGCTAAACAAAATAGAAAACAGAAAAGCGAAGAGTATGCCAAGAAGTATAGTGATATACCTATATCTTATGAAGAAAGACTTGCATGGATGGTAGATCATTATAAATTGTCCCCAAATAAAATGGATGAAATAATAGAAGTAAGGTCTAGGGTATTAGATAATTTGTATTATATAGATTATCTAATACAAGTATTATTAGAAGTACCTGAGGGTGCTCAAAGACCTAGATTTAGATTAATAAATAGAAGTAATGCTTCTTCATATGCGAAAAATGATCCATTTGTACATATTTATACACCTAATGCGCAAGAGGATCATAGATATATGAAAAGTATTACAGATGAAGAACTACTACAATATGATGGATTAATAAATACTCCATGTATTATAGAATATAATGCATATTTACCAACTCCATCATATTTTAATACTACTGATATTTTCTTAGCAGAGATAGGTTTAAAAAGACCTAATATAAAGAAACCTGACTGGGACAATATCGGAAAGAAATACTGTGATATGTATAATCACAATGTATGGCTAGATGATTCTATGGTAGTGACTGGAACTGTAAATAAATATTACAGTATATTACCTAGAGTTGAAATATATTTAAAATATTTAAATGTGGTTTATAATAAATCACAATATAATTCCATTATAAGTAGAAAAGATTATGATGGAAGAGAACTACACTATTTAGATAATAAGGGACGTATAATATAATTCTAAAGAAATCTTGTTTATCTTCTCCAAAATAAACGGGGGTATAAATAAAGATGAATAATAATGTAAATGTATATGCGTTAACCAAATTAAGAGTATTATTAAATAATCATATATTTAATGATGCTAATAAATTTAATGAATTATTAGATATTATCAAAAGCAATACTGATACGGAAGTTCAATCTATTGATTATACAAATAATAAAGTATACTTAGTTAAAAACGGAGCAGCTAATATGCTTGTAAGACAGGTATGCTCCTCTTTATGTATATTTTTAAATAATCATAAATTGGATATCCAAATATCTATTGATACATTAGAGAGGGAAGACGACAAGAGAGAAGTATATAAAGTATTGAATGATATATTAATTGGTAACAATGTAATTATGTTATTCGATCTAATGGATCTTAGTAATGAAGGGAAAACTATAATACTATTATCCTTATAAAATATTTATTTATTCCATATACTCTTATATAGAGTATATGGAGTATATTCTTTGATTGTATAATATCATAATGATAATATAAAATTAACTTGAGCCAAACAGAAAGAAGGAAAATTAATTATGAGAAGAATTGATACATTAAGAAAAATTATGAAAAAACAAAAACACATAACTAACATTCGTTATTTAAATGTGGACGAATTAATGCTACCTGGCGATATTTATGTAACAGCAGTTCCCATAATCGATCCGGATTATCCGAGAATAGCTGTAGGAATAGAGATAGAGCACGGAGCTATATATGGGCAAGATCACAGCAAATACGATGAATATGATGATCCAGATTGGACTTACAGTGAAGAATTCATAATAACTCCTCCAGATCGTCTTAAGCGTATATTTTAAAAATGAAAGTCTGCATATCAAACAGATTTTTCTTGTCTTTTGATAAAATATTTATTCATTCTATATACTCTATATAGAGTATCTAAACGATAAGATTTGGGCTGGCCTCCACCAGTCACAGATCGAAGAGATTATTGAATGGAAGGAAGCTATTCGATAATCTAAAAAATGGGAGAAGCTTTAAGCTTCTCCCTAGGCTTTTGCCTGAATTTTATTTTTTGTTTAATGAGGTTAATACTTCATTAAATACTCTTTTGTCCATTACCTGTAATCTTGAAGAGTTCATTGCTTCTAATGTAACGTATACTCCAGTAGCTACATTCATGATCTTATCAAGATTAGTTTTGCCTTCATTAATAAAAGCTTCTTTTAATACTTCATCTCTATGAGCATTTTCGCTTAATGATACTACAACTGTCTCTAATAAGTTTTTAGGTCTTTCTTTTCTGCTTGTTTTAATTCTATTTTCATACGCTCTATAATATGATTCTTTAACTTGCTCATCGTCAGTTTTAAGCTCATCTACTTTAGCTTTTATTTTTTCTGCAGTTTCTTTCATGTTTTCTTTATCTTTAGTAACACCTTCTACAAAATCTTGCGTAGCTTTTAATACGCTATTATGAATGGACTTAGATAATTGATCGTTAGTCATCATATTTAATTTATCGAAGAAATCTGTATTAGTAGAAGTCTTAATATTAAATGTATCAGAATCTGCTTTATTGCATCCTTCTTCTACGGCTTCTACTTCTTCTCTGATTACTTTAGCCATACTAGAAAGATACATAGTTTTCTCTTCCATGGCTTTCAATACAAGTTCTGGATTATGATCGTTTACATAATTTTCTAATATATTTCTACAGATATTTCTATCATAAGAGATATTAGTATCTTCCTTCATAGCTTGATCTATAGTAAACATCATTCCTTCTACGATAAAGTAAGTTTTAACTTTATTCATAAATTTTGGAAATTGTTTCATAGACCTATCAGCACTTTCTCTTAATTGCCTCATTTTATTTAATTCTTCATTTTTCTTATTATTGCTTTCCATATTAGATATACTTTTGGATTCTGTTATAGTATTATTCATACCGTAATAAAACATTGTAAGATCCTCCTTGAAATACATATTATCCATTTGTTTCCGTTTAAGCCAAATATATATTAATATCTGGAGTTAAATCATTATTAGCATGAACAGTTAAGAATTCTGGAACCATAGAAACACTATCATATTCATGCCTATATAAATGCTGTTCGCCTGGTCCTAAACCATTAAATCCCAAGAATTCGAAATATTCAATACTATTTCTATATTTAGTTGTAATAGTAGTAATAAGATTAGGTATATGAAGATCTTCGTCATCATTGAGATCTTCTATAAGATCTTTTACATCTTTTAATATATATTCTCTAGTTTGAACATCTGCATTTTTTAGTAACTTTAATTCGAAATCGAAAGTCATATTTACTCTATCAATTAAATGCTCTCCTGCTTCATCTATAGAATATATCTTAGATGGACCGTAGGTATTATACAATTTAAAATCTATCAAGAAGCAATTCTCTAATATCTCTAAAGCATGATCTATATATGCTTTCTTATAGTTAAATTGCTCTACTATATATTGCATATGGTCTTCATCATAAGCATAACTATACCTTACAACAGGTACACTTCTTAATTTAAATCCCTTATCTTTTTCACCTTCTAGATTTATTATATTATCTTCTGCTGTAACTGTAGAAGTACAGATAGTAGAATAATCTTTATATAAATCTAATCTAGATGGAATTGTATATTCGTTGCATACTGTCCAGCCTTCTAATCCAGGAACTATTGTATCCAAATCGTCTCTTCCTAAATCACCAAATCCGGCAGGTTTAATAACTATATAAATTTTACATCCTATATCTCTATTAAAAAATCCATAAGTTTTATCTACTGTTCCAGGAACCATTACATTTTCTAATCTAATATCTCCTTCATCGGATATAATATCATTAGTCTCTAATTCTAACTTAAAAGATACATCGAATCCAGTATTATAATCACCATCGTATCCTTCTACACTTCCTCCATATTTATTAGATTCCACGATCTCAGCTTCTTTGTATCTATATGGAGTAGTTAAAGTATCATCATTGTAGAATACGCAAAAAACTCTAATATTTTTCTCTATAATATTTCCATCTTCATCGTATTCTATCAATGCATGATCAGTACTTGTATTCTGAGTTAATTGCATAGTAAGTGTATATTTATTTGGATCATTTATTAAATTTCTATTCCAAATTACATTTGGACAAATAAACTGCAATGTATTCTTTGGATTAATCCAAGAGAAATTTAATATTTTAGTTTCATTTACTATATTAAGATAATATGATACATATAATGGATCACCATTTACAACAAGCATAAATGGTAAAGTATATAAGAAATTGGTTTTATCGTTATCTAATAATTTTTGAACTTCCTCTTCTTTCATATTAGGATCCAATAATCTACCAATTCCGTTCTTATTTAATAATATTTTACATCCTTGCTTTAATATATATTTCCTATTAAGATTTTCATTGAACTCACTTCTATTTATCTCAAGATCTATTGTGTTTGTAGGAACTACGTTATTACTATTATCTTTGAATAATAAATAAGCATAATAGGATCTTTCGAACTGATTATCTACTTTTTTAAGTATTCTGGTTCTATTAGTTTCTACATTTATCATATTAAAGAAGTTTGTTACATCTTGAGTATTTATAATAGATCCTCTGGATAATGCTTCTTTAGGAATAATCTTCTTTAATTCATCTATAGTTTTTCTATCTTCACCATGTTCTGATTTAGATTGTGGCCATAAATATATATTAAGATATTTATAATCAAATCTATCAGAGGATATATTTAATATAGGCTTAGCATTATATTCAAAATTACCAGCAGAACCTCTGGTAGTTTTAATATATACAGTAACTTCGGAATTAAGTTTCGGCATATAAGATAATGAGTCAAAAGTTACTCTTATTTTATGAGCATTTATAAAGAAATAATAGCAATAATCAGTTACATTATTCATTATTCCTACGCCTTCGAATAAAGGAGTAAGATAACGTGTTTCTCCATTATCATCTACACATACTACAAAATCAGCTAATTGCTCTTCATTATCTATTTCAAATTCAAAAGATCTATTCTCTATTACACTACTACTAGTTATTCTTTTATATATGGTTTCATGAGTAACTTGCATTAATGTGACACTAAAGAATACATATTTATTAGTATTTTGGTATTGTATAGTAGGTACTGGAATATAAGGGTTTTGAATATCGCTTATATTATTTTTTATACTGATATCATATCTTGCCGTATAAGTATAATCGTTATTAGGTAAAACAAGCTTACTTATAATCAAATCATATGGTAAATGAAACTCATATGAATCACTAGATGCTGTACTAGCATATCTAGAATCGCCTTCACTTAATCTAAATATACTATCTTTATCTAAAGTAATCTGATCTCCGGTCATTTTATCTTTTAAATCAGATTCTTTAATACCTATAAGAACTTGTATCTCTGCAGGAGTAGCATTTATATCTGTAATATTCTGTACTATAGCGTGAGCTATTACGTTATCTTCAAACTTAGCTTTATAAGGAAATAATTCATTTCCTAATTCGCTAGTTACTATAATAGAATTTTGTATATTACGTGACAATATATCTGCTAAATAACCATAAGTACCAAGAGTCAAAGTATCTTCTGACTCTTCCTCCATATAATCTTTTTCAAGATCTACTACTGTTTGAGTTATATCGTAAATGTCTGAACTTACTTTTTTCATAGTATATCTCCTTTATGCTTTTATTAAATCGTACCATTTTAGTTTATATAAGAAATTCATAGCTGATGGAGCAAGCCAATTACTTGATTTTTTCTCTGTCGTTATATAAGGTATTGGGCACCACTCTCCATTCATCATTCCTCCGTATAATCCATTATCATCACTTTTATCTCTATATATAGGTATATTATTATCTACACTTGGTTTACCACCGTACCATCTAGACACTAAAGAATTAAATCCTAATATATCCATTGGATCTCTATCTCTTACAAATGGAGCTTTAATATCTACAGTAAATTTTAATGGTCCACCTTCCCTTAGATCACTAAATGCATCTCTAGGTACACTATTAAAATAGCACCCTATAGCTTTAGCCCAATATAATATGGTTTCCATATCTTCATCTACTATAATTTTAAATATAGAAAATCTATCATGTAATTCTTTATATTTATGAAATCTTGTAAAGTTCTGAAAAGCACTTGTATTTTTATATGACATAGTAAGACCTGTCGCTGATACATCCGGTGGAGCTATAAGCCCATCAGCTTTTAATCTTATATATTCGTCATATGCTTTTACTAAAGTATATACTTCTCCATATTTAGTATCGGTAAATTCCAATGTAAATTCCGCAGCTTCGTCAGATTTATAACTAGAACCTCTATATGGTATAGAAGTTCCATACATATTTGCTGCAGTTTCTATCTCTGCTCCATTTATAGTTGGTAAATCTAAAGTATTAGATACTGTATTAGACAATAAGCACATAAATGGAGTTTTATAATTATCTGGATTATAGCTACTTTGTAATTGAGGAATTAAATTCTTGTGCCTCATTACTAAATCTTGAAAGAATAAATTACTTCCTAATTCAGAATATAAAACTTCTGATGATATTGAAACATTAGCACCTTTATCTTCTGCAGCTTCGTTTACACTAGCCATTATATGAAGATTCGGTCTTGTAAAAAATAAAAATTCTCTAGTTCTATTTAAACCATTGTAAGGATTAATTACTCCAAATCTAGAGAATTTTGTATATATATTAGCATCTATATCAGATCTACTAAAAATACCATTGGATCTTAATAATTGACCTAGGTTCATTTCTGATGACGGTACTCCTTTTTTGTTTACTGTACGATCTTTATGTAGATCTGATTCATCTATTGTAGTATTAGCGTACTTCGTAGTTGATAGATAAGTATTTCCATTTTTATCTTTTAAATCTTGATTTTTAGCAAGCTTAGTAATATCTGAAATACGCCTATCAGATATTAATCCATGTTCTTTGATATCTTCTGCTAAAGCTTTTCTTATTTCTTTTCCGTCTTTTGATTTAGTGATAGATGGAGTATATCCACTTTCCCTACCATACATTTCTTTATCATAGCTCCACTTTCCAGTGTCACTATCATAACTATATCCATCTTTCCACATTTTATTCTTTTTTGATTGCGCAGCTCCTCTTCTTGATATCATCTTTTTCTCATCAGATTCATAAAAAGGAGTTTTAGATTGAGCTGGTGATAATGAATAATGCGATCCGGTAGGATTAGATTTAGACATAGCATTGGATTTATATTCTTTAGTAGGATTAATTTTTGCTTGAGCATTTGATCCATACTCATGAGACGGATTCGGTTTAGATGCAGCATTAGATTTATATTCTTTAGTAGGATTAATTTTTGCTTGAGTATTTGATCCATATTCATGAGATGGATTTGGTTTAGACATAGCATTAGAAAAATATCTTTGAACAGAATCTCTATCAGGAGTTTTATTTGCTCTTTCTGATATTTTAGGTGAATCATAACGAGATGTATCAGGGGATTTTAACGATCTTTCTGATATAACAGGTTTATCATATTTTGTATTATTATCAAATACTGATATACTTCTATTTGTAATATTATCATTATATTCTTTAGCAGGAATTGTAGCGTGTCCTCTTTCTGATATTTTAGGTGAATCGAATACACTAGTTTTAGCAGCATAATTACCTCTATTAGATATTTTCGGATTATCTGTTACTGAGGTTTTAGATTCTGCATTTCCTCGATTTGATATATTTGGAGTATCACTCATTCCTAATACCTCCATTCTTGGTATAATTACTTTATTGTTTCGGGGCTTAATATGTATAATAATTGTATATAATAAATATGAAAATAAGAGAAACTTGTATAGATTCACCATTATAAAATCAAAATGAGTTATATTTAAAGACTCCCTGACCTCACCGTATAGGCACACTTCATATGATTTGTAACATTTCATCTAGGAAAGAGGAGGATAATAATTATGACAACTAATGATTTTATGAAAGCAATTTTACCAGTAGCAGGAGACATCGTAAAGGATGTGGTTATGAATAAAATGGGTAATGGTGAAAATAATAATACAGAAAAAACAAAAGTCGATATAGATAAGAAAAAGTCTGGAATAGATATATTTTCTAAACCTGACAAGATTGTAGTTAATGTAAATATTTATATGAATATTTATAGTGGTTTAGGATCAAATGCTTTGTCTATGACAGGTAAAAATTACATAGAAGAATATTAATTCTTCTATGTAATTTGGCGAATCTATACAAGTCCTTTATTTTTTGCGTTTAGAACAATTGAGTAATTATAATATTAATATGGACAGAAATGGAGGCACGTCTGTATGATGAATCCTAAAGCTATTCATGAATCAATATTGGATACTATCATCGGTGGTATACAAAACTTTCCGAAAAACTTAAAGAAAAGTATTGATAGTGGTGATCAAAAGAAATTAGCTAAAACTAGAGATAATAAAGTAGCCAGCGCTACTTCTATTGCTAGAGCATCTGCTGGATTGATATTTACATATCCAGTATTATGCAGTTCATCTTTGGGAATCAAATCATGTACTATGGTTTCTAAAGCTTTGGAACGTAGAAATGTTACAATGCTGCAGATATTATTAGCAGCAAATCAAAGAACAAATCAAAATATTATGGATTATTTAAAAGATTTCCATACTAATTTAGATTTTGATAAAATGTCTTTAGAAGATTTTGTTGATGTAATTACAGAATCAGGAACTTATGCTAAGATGATTAGCAAACCTGAATATTTATTAGAAATGATGCCATTAAGAGAAAAGAATGTGGCATTAGAAGATTTTAGAGAAAATACTAATTATTTTTTCGAAGAAGATGTAAATGAGAATTATATTGGAAGATTTAAATTATTAAAAAGAAACGGATACGATACTATTATAGAAGCTGACAATAGTAATTCCGATCCGATATGGATTGGTCCAGATTACAAAGATATAGATCCGGATGGCGAAAAATATAAAGAGTATGAAGACAAATATCCGAACGATAAAGCTAAAGCTCAAAGCGAGTATAAAAAGGCTATGAATAAATTAGGTGGAGTTAAGTCTTATAGTTATAATGATAACGTAGATAAAACCAACAAAATAACTGCACCTAATATAGATTCAAACAGATTACTTAGTTCTGAAATTAAAAAAGCGAATGAAATGGTACCAACTTTAATGCTTATTAATACTATCGATCCATCTACAGGTGCTAATATGCAGTCTGTAGTAGGTGTTAAGAGTAGAATGATATCAGTACCATCTGGAGAAGTTGTTGGAAGAATCCTTGCCAATTATCAGGATTCTAATAATCTTCTGAAATTTATAAAACTTACTACAAGAGAAACAAGTTTTATTAAAGATTTCTTACTTGCTGTAGATAATGCTAAATTAGACGCTATTAATAATTCTAAGAAAGGCTCTGCTACAGCATTATTTAATGCTCTTGAAAGAAGATCTCAAAACGGTAAAATCAGAAAAATGGCTAAAACCGAAAAGCAATTCGCCAAAGCTATTGCTACATTAGTTATTTCTCAGGAAGATGTAGAAGATCTTAAGAAAATGAATGGTATAGATGTAGAATCTATCAGAATAATTAAACCTATTATGGAAAAATTAAATTTATTGTATTTTGTAATTATAGACGAATCTTCTGAATCTATAAAGATTCTTATAGATGGATCTGATGATTATGAAGTATATCCATTCAGTGCTCTGGAAAAAGAAAATAAAGATGATACATATAAAAAAGTAATAAATCTTATGGCTAAAATGTAAAATAATTTTCTGGAGGTTTATAAAAATGATTAAAAAATATGCTGATATAGTATATGAATATTTTGATCCATCTAATAGTACGGAATTTCGTGCTTTGATGAATCTTAATGAAGAACAACAAGATCGTGTATTGGCTAACTTAGCCACTAAATTATACGATCATATTGTAAATGAAATTACTGATATTGATTTTGGAGACATTCCGACTTCCAAAGGAGATATCACAAGAATTCCAAATTATTTGGATATGGTAGATTGCATTAATATTATACATGATATATGTGTAAGATTTAAACAGCCTACAACTGCTACTGATACATTATTTAAAGCAATTCAAAACTTAAAAGATACTAAAGAAATATGGAGAAAGTCATTTGATATTAAAGCCGGGTTAGGTATGAATACTTATAATACTTTAGCTTTAGGTATCGTATGTAGTGTTTCTCTATTGATTTCTTCTGCTATCGAATTTATTAAGAATCAAGAAGGAGACTTTGAATTCTTAATAAATAAAGTTGGTATGCAGAAATCTTTAGATTCTGTATTATTTAAATCATTAAAAGAATTTAATGATGGATGTGCTGATGGTACATTCATGAAGGCTATTATTATTGCCAATAATTCTAAAGTAAATATATCTGAAGCTGAAGTTGTATCGTTCGACGAAGCTGCTATGATCGATACTTTAGTAAGATCATCCAAAGAATTCATTAATTCATTTGGAGCAAATTGGATGAAAAATGGATTTAATAAAGCAAAAGAATTTGCAGTCGATGTATCTCAAGGAGCAAATGCAGTTGGAACAGTTAGTGGTATTGTAGCTGGTATTGGCGGACTTGCTGTAATAGTTGCTGTTTTATTACCCGCTATAAGAAATGCAGTTCATTGGTTTTTCTCGTCCAAACAGAAACTTTCAGATTATTTTGCAATTCAAGCTTCATTATTAGAGATCAATGCTAACAATGTAAAATATATGAATTCTAAATCTTCAGCAGAGAAAGAAAAGATTTCTAAGAACCAAATGAAGTGGGTTTCTAGATTTAGAGAAATTTCAAATAAATTATCTGTAAATATGAATAAAGCAGAAAAAACTGCCAAAAATAAATTAGAGGAAGAATCTAATCAAAAATTAACTATGAGTGATGTAGAAAAGCCAAGCAATGTCTCTGCTTTATTTTAAATGCCCAACAAATAAGTAAATAATGAAAATTTTATTTTATTCCATAAGGAGGACTAAAAATGTTTTTTGGAAATATTTTAGAGGAAGTAAATATAGATGAGCCTGTATCTGAAGCTACTATGGAAGAGATCAGACAGCTCAGTATTCCGAATTTTATGGAGTCAGCTTTATCTCCATTTGATCTTGTAGACAAAGGTATTTATGAAAATGCTAAAGCTTACAATGATATGGTTTCAAAAATTGGTAGAATTGAACTTAATTACTTAAGAGAAAATGGTGAGGAGCCAGTATGGGAAGCATCTGATCATCGGTCTATTTTCTCTAGATTTATCGAAGGAGTTAAACATATCATTCAGGTTGTTGCTGGAGCATTCCAGAAACTTATTAAATCTATCGATGATATGATTACAGAAAGATATAAAAAGCTCGGTGCTGAATTTGTAAAGAAAATGCAGAGTGCCGAGATCAAAGGTGCGGACCTTGATAACAAAACATTTACTCTTATAAAATATGAACCTGATGTAGGTATCAGACTTCTTCACAATGCAGAAAATGTTCAGGGTAATATTAATAAAGTAGATGCTTATAAGAAAGCGTACGCCTATGTATTCGACTCAAGAAGAACTTCAGAAGGACTTAAAGAAGTAGAAGGTAATGCAGTAGATTCTTTAAGAAAAGTACTGTATAATCACTCTGCGATTGATTCTTCTAAGTTAGCTAATAATGCTACTGCTAGAGATGCATTAAGAGCAGCTATGTGCCCTGCAAAAGGAAGCGTTTCTTTCAGTGAAGCTATGTATTATGTAAAAACATACAGAACTGATCCTAGAGCAAAGAAACTCAAAGCTGGACTTAAAAAGATGTATCAGCAGATTAATTCTGTTTTAGGAAAACAGATTGACTTTGCTAAATCTTTGCAGAAATCCATTGATACTAAAAAACAGCCTGTACCATCTCAGGTTACAGGAAGTATTATATCTGGTCTTAATGCATATTCTTCAATGGTAACTAGCATCTATAACGAAACTGTTAGATGCGCATCTAAGAGATGGTCTCAGTCTTGTACTCTTACATCTACACTTCTTAAAGCTGCAAAAGGTGATTTAAAGAGTAATACTAAAGAGTACAAATCTGCAACAAAAGCTATAAAGAAATTTGATAAAGAATAGGAAAAGAAAGCAGCCAAAGCTGAAAAAGAAAATAAATAATATACAATTTTAGATATTAAAGAATCCTTTATAAAGGATTCTTTAATATCCTATTAGTAGTTGGAGGTTTAAAGATATGGGTAATATATTTGATATAAATACATTACTTCAAGAGAATACTTTAGCCGGTGAATTATTAGCTAAAACTTTTCCAAAGGAAACGTATATGTATTCTGCTATTAACTCATTAAATTCCTTTAATGAGTCCGTATTAGGATTTAACAAAGATCTTTATAAATCTTTAAACGAAGCAAACTCCAAGTCAGAAGAGAATGCTGTTTTTGGAGATTTCTATAATAAATATGGATATGTATTAGATAAATATATCAACGAAATCAATTCTATGGTTGGTAGATTTTCTATTACTTTGGATAATTTAGTAGATGCTAATACTGCTCTTTTAAAAGACCAGAATATATTAAGTTCTACTACAGAGTTTACTGTATCTGCTAAGAAATATAAAAATCTTACAGGTGGAAAGTATCCTAAATTTAATCCATTAGAATTATATCAAAAAGAATTTGACTATATTGGTCAGATGATGCAAGACTTAGGCCCTGTGGCAACTGACATTGCTAAGATGGAAGTATTAGCAACTGTATCAAATTCATTTTGTAATAAAATGAAAAATAAATGGTTAGAAAAATGCATCGAGATGATCACTGGAGAAGAAGATTGTGAAAATCTTACATGCTATGCAAAAATTCTTCAAGGCATTTTTATTGAAGAAGACACAGCATATATTACCATAAATAGAGGTACTATTTATGCAATGAAATCTGAGATAGATGGATATGAGAAATACAAAGATAGTATTCTTGGTGTTGCAAATAAACTTATATCAGATTTCTCATATATGTCTAAGAATATAGGATCAATGTTCTATAGAAATAAAGACAATGTACTTGCTATAAGAAGCGATTCCAATGATGTAGAAAGTAGAGATTATAAACTTAATACATACGGAATGAATCAGTTAGATATCTTTATGAAATCCAAAGTAAATCAGGTATCTCAGTTATGTAGTTTATATGTAATTGCATTATCTGTAATGATGGATAATATAATTGGATATGTAACTCAGTGTAAAGAAATTCTTGAAAAAGTTCAGGAAGAAGTTAATAAACCTGAGGTTGAAGAAGAACCAGAAGAGTGCGAATCTATGGAAACTGATTCTGATGTCAAAGATGACGACGATACAGAAGAAGAACCAGACGAAGAAACTATTGACATCGATGATGATGAAGAGTTCGAAGGCTCTATATCGGGCGATGATCAAGAACCTGCTTTTGAGGGAGAAGAAATGCCTGAGGAACCAGAGATTGAAGAAGATGGACCTGAAATTCCTGATGATACTCAGACAAATGAACCTGAGGAAGAACCAGTAGAACTTGAAATGGATGAAGATTCTGCTGATTTTGAAAATGAATCTTATTTATTTGAATATATGGATTATGCTGTCCAGAATATGCTTGAACAGAATTATTTGATTGAATATGTACACAAAGAAATTCTTAAAGAAGCAGATCTTCCAAATGGTCCTGGATTAAGTAAAGATAATTCATTTACCGAAAATATACTTATAGCATTCACCAATATTATATCTAAATTCCAACAGTTATTCCAGAAAAAGAGATCAGCTCAGGCAGAGTTTATCAAAAATAGTCAGAATAATATTAAGGCATGTACTGATTTTGGTGGATCTAAGTGTACAAGATATAATCAGATACAGAAACTTTATGGAATTAAACTTTATCAGTTTAATTATGAGCAATTTAAAGATTGCTTAAATTCACAAGAAGATTTTCTTGCTAAGAAATTTACGCCAATCAGTGATGTAATGAAAGCTGCTGGGGAAAATAAAATATCTATCAAAGAAGCTGTAATGAAAATGATTGGTGATGATGGATCTGAAAATCCACCTGCAGTCGATGCTGGAAGTCTTAGCGATATGGTGGCATATTGTATAGAATATGGTAATAGAATTAAAGATGTTATGGAAGATGATAAAGCTATAAATAATTCTAAAAATACCACAAAGACTATTATTAAGCAAGTACAACAACAAGCAAATAACAACAATCCAACCCCACAAAATGCGTCTGCCTATATGACTGCTGACGATTATTTAAATGAGGCTATTGTAAAACCAGATACATCACAAGCTCCTAAGCAAACTGGAAGCACAAATGGTGATATTACTAAACAGGTACAGTTATTCTTTAGCGTATCTACTAAAGTATCAAGTGCGAGAATGACAGCGTATAATAAAGTATTTACTGAATACTTTACAATAATCAATGATATACTTAAATTAAATGGAAAACCTACTTATAGCAGTAAAGCAAATAATCAGCAAACTACGCAGACTACTGCGACTAAGTAGTAGAGGAGGTGTCTCCTATGGATATTTATGAATCTAAATTAATAGACATATTTAACGAAAGTCAATTAATCAATGATTCAAGCATTATTACTGTTAATGAATTATCATTACCAAAAGAAATAAATGCTGCTGATAAAGCAAGATATACTGATATTATTTCAAGAGCTAATAAAGTATTAAATGCTAATGGTGGTTCTAAAGAAACAAGAACAGAAACTACTATTACTAATATTATATTAGATGCACTAAAATTTTTGGTTAGTGTATATGCATCAGGAGTAACTGGTGTTAAAATAAATGCTGCTACTCCTGATGAGCTTAAAATAAGTATGAATGTAAGCACATTTCAAGGACAAAAAACTTTAAGGTTTAATCCTTTAAAGTACATGCTTGGATTTGTGATAGATAGACTAGTTAATAAATTATTCGAAATCATAGTTGCTCCGGCTCGTAGAGCATCTATGATAAATAATTATAGAAAAATGATAGATTCTTTACAAAAAATAAAAAGAACTTGTAAAGATGAATCTGTAGAAAAAAAATGTGATAAATTAATTGAACGTATAAATAAAGAAATAGTAAAAATCTCTAATCAGAAAGGAGACAAAAATATGAATACAATTGGAGAAATGTTACAGGATGAGGAATTTGGTTTAAGTTTTGCTGAATCATCCATTTCAAATGAAGATGACAATACAGATTATTTAGCAGAGGCTGAATCTATTGTAGAAAACACTCTGCAGGAATTAAAAGAAGCTTGTGGTTCTTGCAATAAATCTGTAAAGAAAGAAACTGCAGACGATGATGACGGAGAAGACGATGTTGACGTTGAGAACGAATCATCGATTATTGATATAGAAGATGATTTTGGATTTTAATTAGGAGGCAAATATATAATGATTTACAGTACTAATTTCGATAACGACATGATTGTAAATGAAGTTGTCGAGAATCTAAGAGATATTTCTATCGATTATATTTTAGCAAAAGAAGCTGAAGATGAAAATTTATCAGAACTTGCTGAATTATTAATTGAAGCAGAACAGAAAGTTGAAAATACCAAAAAACTTTCTCTTGTTAAAAGAATACAAGCATATATTGCTCGTATGAAAAAGAATAAAGAAGTAATTGAAAAATATAAAGAAAAAGCATTGAGTGCTGATATTTCCGGATTAACTGTAAAGGTTTATGATACTAGCGACGCAAGTATTAATAAGTATATAAAAGCTTGTAATGCTGCTACAGCTAAGCTTAAGCCTTTATTGAAAAAGACATCTGGAGATGTCGATAAAGAAACAATCAAAGAACTCCAAGCTCAAATTAAAGAAATTTTAGCAGAAAGAAATAAAGTAATAAAAGAAGTAGAAGCTACCACAGAGAAAAAAGGTACAGAAATGACTATTTCTAAAGCTGATGTAAAGAAAGCTATTACTTTTATTGAATCTGGTAAGTCTGAAAAAATGATGAATAAAACTGCTCATGATTTCAACGCAGCCGTAGTTGTTAATAAAGATGAACAGAGAAAAATGAAAAATAGTATTCATTATAACGTAATCAATGCTATTAATAGTAATAGAATCATGATCGCGTCTATTAAGCTTATGTCAGCATACCATGCTCAGGATAATGCTAAAACTATTATTACTTCAGCTGCGTATGCTGCTGGTAAAAAGAAAAACGACGATAATTAAAATATAGGACTAGTAGAATTATTCTACTAGTCCTCTTTTACTGGCTCAACTTTAGTCAAATCAAAACTCATTGCAGATATAAATATACCTTCTTGCTTTAGTAATATTTCTTTCTTAGATACCAATAAGTATCTACCATCATATTTTCTATTTTCAGTTTTATTTTTTACTATATATTCTTTATTAGGAGTAATCATACTACCATCTAACTCAGTTTTAACTATCTTCATCATTACGTTAGTTCTTTCTAATGCATTCTTTTGAGCAGATATACTTCTAGTATTCTCATTATTTACTCTTTGAATCTTTACTTTTTCTGTAGAATATTTGTTTTTCGGAATATTTATATCGTATTGAGACACTTTTCCGTTTGTTGTGACACCAACAATTTTGTTATAGCTTTTTTCTTTAGTAGTATTAGTATCTATAGTGACTCTACTAGAATCTATTGTTATAACGTAAGAATTATCTTCTATATTAATTTGCGTAGAGTTTATATTTCCTTCTGCATCTACATTATCTGCTATTTTAATAATAATAGTATTAATAGAATTAGTTCCATCACTAACAGGATTTCCATCACATGATAATAGATAAGTTTTATCAAAGTCTCTAAAATATCTATATCCAGAATTATATATAGCATAATTAAGATCTAGATATTCTAGAAATTTAGTTATACTATCCATAGGTGGTAAAACTAATTGACTTATATTTACATTATTTGATATAGGTTCTATAACCATATTCATATGCTTTGTATAAGTATATATAAGAGAAGATAAATTAATATTTCGTACTATACCATTGATTATTTGCTTCTTATTGTCATTTAATGACTGTATCTTTATTAAAGCTATATATCCCTTTTTATAAGCTTGGCCGGTAGAATCAGAACCTTTAAAAGCTTTATTTACCAAAGTGGTATTATAAGAAGTATCTTTATTCATTTCATAAACAAAGTTATCTTCTATATAAGGTTTCTGTAATTGAGTAGTAGAATTTTTATTATATTTATATATAGATAATTTAATAGTAGCACTATTTTTATTTTTTACTAATTTATTATATAACTTAGTATTTACTTTTATACCTATATAAATAGTAGGCATATGCTTAGTTCCATATTCAAAATTTAATAATACATCAGATATAGTTTCTGTTATAAGATCTTCTACATCATCATTTGTTATAAGAGAAGCTTTTACGGTATAATTATATGCTGCAATGATAGCATCTTTATTATCTTTAGCAACACTAGTCATTAGTTATCACTCCTCTCTATCATCAGTTTTAAATTTATTCAATATACGATTTTCCATATCATCTATAGACTTTATAGCACCGTATATATTAGAATCTCTTATTAATCTCGTGTAATGCTGCAATAATCTAACCAGGGCTATTTTGGTTTCATTATCATAATTATTACAGTTTTTATTTATCATACTTTTCATTTTATTCACATCTGCCATTATCTTATTCGTGACATTAGTAAAATATTCTATTGTCCATTCTTTTATATCAGATATAAGTTTTAAATCTTTACCTAATTGAGTGGAATATAAATCTCCATTAGAAGATTTTAATTCTGCTTTAATTTGGCTTGTTTTCAAAAAACGTACGATACTTCTGTCATGCATTGCATAGGATAAGCATTTATTTAAATCCTCTTTATCTTTACATTCACGTTTGAACACCACAGATAAATAATTGCTTATACCAAGTATATAATTATTATTATCAGAATAAGTATCACAAGGATATTTGCCGAATAATTCCATATACATTTCTTTGGTTTTCCCTTGATTAGCCATCATAATAGATTTCATTACAATACCATTATAAGATTCTGTATATACAGAATTTAAATATAATTGTATAGATGGTTTATTCGGTATGTAATAATCAAAGTCGGCTTTTATTTTTTCCAAATCTATCTTTTTTAATTTATTATTTAATATTTTAAGGCTAGATTCTTTCCTAAATTCTCTAATCTGCAATCTGAGTTTTCGCAAAAGATTTATAATTTTTTCTGCAAGTTTATCCACGATATTCCAGAATCCATCAATTATCTTGGATTCGTTTATATAATTAATATCAAAAGACATCATTAATTCATTATCTATCATAACTTATCTCCTTAATAAAAAATAAATGTCATATTAATAAAATGTAGGGAATATGGATTTTTATCTCCATATTCCCTTATAATTAAACTTTATAAATTATTAAGATCTATCTCATGATTTACAAATACTTTACTTACTATCTCCTTAACGGCTGCTGGATTATATAGATTTATCATTCTACCATATTGATTAATATCCATTTGATCTCCGATTATATTATTAAAGAAAAACATAGATTGCATAGCTGCACTTAAACAATTAAATCTATCTACAATCTGTTTATTATTAATTGCTCTTTTTGGATACATAGATGATATCAGCATTATAACTCTATCAACACTGGTAGGATTTCCTGGTGAAATTAATCCATCAGAAAATAATTTGTTGATAGCCGATACGGTCTGAGATATAGAATATATAGATTTAAACCCTCTATTTTTACATCCCGACATAGCACCCATTAATGGTATATAAAAATACGGATCAGATTCAAATAAAGCTGCACTTGATATTCTTTTCTTAGATATATAATAAGATACAGCATCTTTTTGACCTAATAACGCAGAATTATCTTCACTACCACTTTTAGATGGTATTAATACGCATACATCTTTAGGAGTAGTTGCACATAATTGAAGATTTATCATATCATCAGATATGATCATTGCTGGTATATCATCATTTTGCCTCATATTCATTATATATAATGCTTTAGAATTGAAATCGTAATTGGTCCGTACTATTTCCATATTCGGCACATACAATATGACATCGTTAATTATATCCATATTATAATTAAATATAGTTGTCCAAGCTTCACTAGCCATGCCTCTATCGTATTCAACGCAGTTTATCAATCTTCTAAATTCGCTTCCATTGTTTCCGATATTTCTACAAATTAAGAATATCGTAGTTTCTACACTATACCTAGTTCTAAAGAACCTTCTATAGTGTGCACACATATTGAGTATCCATGCAGAAATAAATAGATTATCACCAGTATTTATTTTATTTTGCATTTGATCAGCTTTCTTAATGAGCTGATCAATAAAACTAGATACGTCTATATATAATTCTATTTGATTAGAATCTGAATTTTTATAATAATCATTTATCAAATTAGATAAACGCTCATATTTAACCATAGACTTATAACACAAATATTTCTCAGGTTCTAGCATATAAGAATTATTATTCATCACTCAAACATCTCCTCTGGATTATATAACTTTTCATCCGTTTCATCTTCTAAATCGTCATCTGGAATTTCAATAGTTCCATCAGATAATTTCTTTGCTAATCTTTTAAGAATGTCTTCTCTTTTTTCTGATATCGCTGTAGCTAATTCTTCAGCGTCGCCATATCCATTTTCTATTAATACTTTAGCTAATTCTCCAGGTCCTTCTTCGGTAAGGAATGATACTCCTTTACCCATTTGCTCACCATTTTCTGTAGATATATATTTTCTTAAATCTAATCTATAATCTCCTTTATTATTCCATTGAATCTTTCTTAAAGATATAAAAGAGTTACCTTTTTCATCTATAGGAAAATTAAAATCTGGATCTACATTATAGCTAAATTCTTTACTCATTTTATTATCTCCTTTATATTAAAAAATAATTGGATAGGTGGAATTTCTCCACCTATCCAACTTGATAGTTTGTTTATACAGTGATGAATCTGTTACGAATTGTAGGATCTTGCACACCAACACCGCATTCTCTTAATACGTTATTCATAGCCGTAAGATCATACTGTGTAATGGATAACAGATAGTTTGATCCTCCAAAGTTTCCGAATGATGGGATATAGTTTACAGGTTTAATTTCATAAACTACTTTATTACCTTTTTCATTCTTCTCTGGAAGAAGCGCTTTCATTAATACGTTGACATCGATGCATCTTACATATTCGTGAATAACATTTACTACTCTACCGAATCCTCCAGCAGTAGGTGTAGCAACTACATCTTCTACATAAATTCCTTTAGACTGGAAAGATCTCGGATCTGCTTTCATTCTAGATCTGATATCTGGAATAATTAAATCATATAACAGATCTGCAGCGTCCTGTGTAATTACGAATGATTCTTTTGTGTCGATCATCTGGTTATGTGCTTTCATACTCTCGATGATAGGGCCAGCTCCCCTTTTACCATCTTCTTCTGTAATTTTTCTGAATGCTTCGAATTCAGCATCAGAATTATTAATACTTCCTGGGGTGAAATCCATTACTACAGAGATAGGAGCTTCCTGCTGACTGATGTTTCCTACTTCGATATAGCATCCGTGATAATCTTTAAAAAGATTTTTAAAGATCGAATTAATGGTTGATGCTAATGTGTTTGAGGATCTGTAATCAGTGTAAGTAGTACCGGTAAAATCCTCTTTCTGCTCGATGTTGAGAGTTAATTTTTCTCTCTCCTGTTTCTGGTTGTTCTGTTCGCTCATGGTATGAGTCCTCCTTTTTATTTTTATGATTAAACTCTAGTTCTACCTAATTGTTATGAATCAGGTACAAGTTTATCTCTTATATAATATATATTTATTGATAAATTTAATTAAATGTATTTTGACTTATTAAATACAATATGATCATAAGCCTGTTTGATATTATTATCATGCTTGCCAGCTTTTGTCATAATATTATTCATCTTTACTACATTTTCTTCACCAAGACTTTCGATATTAACTACATATGGTTTAGTTCTATCTTCAGTATACGCTATAGCATATAACTTAGCATTCTTGTCTGCTACTAATATTACACTATTTGATAGATTTGTTAGATCTATATCATATCCGTATTTTACTATAACCGATGAATTAATATTTTTACAAAGTAAAGCAGATACAACTTCAGCTTCTTCATTAGTTAGAGCTGTATTATCTCTATCTATAAAATCAAAGTCAAGATTATAGATATTAAAAGCTCTATAAAAGTCGTGCATGAAGTTATTAGTTTCTAATAATATTTTCAAAGATTTACAATATCCATTATAGCAATCTTGATCAATAATATTATTATACATGAAATTACCAAATTTATCTGATTGATGTTTAGCATAATCCATCATTGTAGCATACAATGTATTATCAAAATCTTTTGTTTTGATAAATGATAATATTTTATCTAAACTATAATCGAGATAAACTGCTATCATAGTTCCGCTATGGACTTTATCACAACTAAGCATATAACTAAAATCTACGTTAGCTGGACAAGTATCTTTACTTACACTTATACCAAGCATTTCAGATTTAGGATCAATCTGTTGATAGATAAAGTCTACTATACATTGTCTACATATAGCGTATGGGATAGCTGGAGTTTCTTCCAAATCTTCTGGTTTGAAAAGAGATACAATTACATCCTGTAGATTGGCTTTTAGATCTACTATATTAAATCCTATATATCCTACCGGATTTAATAAAGCATACTTTTCTACAATGTCTTTCACAAGAATTGTTTTCTTTTCTCCTGTTTCTAAGTTTCTTACATTCGCATTTTCTCTGTTCTTGAATGACAATATCTCGTATGTGTTTTCTGAATCGTATACGATATGTCCTGGAAATAAGTTCATTGCAAAATTCCTCCTTTTATTTATTCGTATATATAATATATACTTTATATTATTTTTGACATTTTTAAAGCAGTCAAATGTTCAGGTTTTAGTATATGTAGAACGTCATCTAATACATAAAATTTGCCTTGATGATGCATATTATAATCATATACAGTTTCGTTTACACGGCCTTTATATAAATGATCATATTCCGCTAAATATACTTCATTATAAGTTCCATGCCATGACATTCTTTTGCTCGACGGTTTGGTATATCTACTAAATATAGTTACATAACTAAGTCCAGTATAATATATATTTTTAGATATTATTTTAGCCTCTTCTTTAATTTCATTATACACTTGGTCTGTATGAGATCTTCTTATATCAAAAGATCCACCTGGTATTCTATACCTTTGCTCGTTGATATCCATATATATCTTATTATCTTTAAATAGAAATACTTCTACTCTTCCACGAAATATTTTATCTGGATATCCTTCCACTGTTACAATACTATTCCAATTATTATTTACGTCATAATATCCTCCGTATCGTATAAATTTTTCAATATTAACCTGTTTAGATCTAGGTATTCTTTTTTGATGCTCATATTCCGTATAGTCCATAATAGCATCCTCCATACATAATTACGTGATTGTTTCCGTATTTGTAAAATACGGAAATTTCAGTTATATAATATTATAGTGAAATAGTAGAAAGAATATACATAAGATCTACTATTGATAACTAAAGAAAAGGACCTGGACTCGCCAGGGTAAACAATTAAAAAATAAAAAGTCGCCCAAGATGGCGCAGAAAGAGGCATTTTATGGCAAACACAAATAATGAAAACGTAACAATGGAACAGATTTTAGCAGCAATTAATAGCGTTAATGGAAAGATTGATAATATGCAGAGAGACATCGATAGTATGAAAGAAGATATGATCAATCTCAAGAAACGTCAGAATGAAACTGACGAGAAATTCAAAAAGATGAATGAAAATGTAAAAGGTATGATAAGGGATGCTATTGACGAAGTTACCGAGGAAGAAAAGAAAGCATCTTCTCAGCCAGCACCAGCAGCAACTAAAGAGAGCCTTAAAGATAAAATCAAAGATAATCTCAAGTTTATCGTACCGGCAGGTGTTGTATTGACAGCAGCCGGTGGTGCATTAGCATATGCAGTATATAAAAATAAGACTGCATCTTGCGATATGATTGATGATGTCGATGACAATGATGTCATCGACATGTAATAATAAGAAGAGATACCCAGAAATGGGTATCTCTTCAAATTTAATATTATGAATATTTTTTTATAAATTCGTCTATTTCTTTTTTGTATTCTGGATAAGCTTCTACTACAGTAGAATATTCCATCTTACCAGATATAATCTGTTTAGCTAAATACTCTGCCATTTTCTAAGTTACCTCCTATCAATCTATCAAAGAAGTTAATAATTCATATACATCGCACAATGCGGTTTGTACTTCTGTAACTTGCTTATTAGTATCTTCTTTATTTTTTTGATATTTTAATAAAAATTCGTTTAATGCATTCTCCATATAAGATATCTTATCATCAGCAGAATCAGGAATTAATACATATTCGTATGATACTTGCTTAGTATATATGTCATAATAAGCAATAGCTCTTTTTCCTTCTACTAATTTAGGTTCAGGAAAATCTTCAATAAGAAATCCTTCCTTTAATAATTCTGCTCTTGATTTATTTAATCCATTTACAGGGTCGAATGGACAAGAATGAATGAATGTAATCATTCCTTTATTAGCTCTATCTATTCTTATGAATGTCTCCATAATACGAAACCTCCTTTAAATTACTTATTTGTTTCACTTATATTTATTTAGGTTCTGAATCCCTCAGAATGTAAAACTAAACACTCTGAATGATATATTATTACAATGAATAAGATTCAGAATGATTCTGAACTTATAAACTATTAAAATCTTATGTAAGTGCTATGGCGCCATCATTCCATAGCGAGAAAGGAGAACATTATGGGAACAAAATTAGGATTTGAAGATTCACTTAGAGGGCTGGATGAGTCAAAGAGAAACGGATACAGTCCAATCGTAAACTCCGTAAATAGAAATGAAACTCTAAAAAGAGATCGATATAATTTTGGCAAATATGGAGAGAAACCATATATACCGGAACTTGAAAGAAGATCTAATCAGGGATTTATATCGGAACCTTACGATCCAGATTACAAGCTTTTTATTAAAGCTATGATAGATGACATCATTGGTTTACACAAACCGGTATCTGGATACATTTTGAAATTGATCTTTGATGAATATCAGAGAGGTAAAACCTCTACAGATATTTATACCAATTTCTATACTAATTACATTAGTGGGAAGAATGATTCCACTCACTGTAATATAGCAAATAATAATCTTTATTTGCTTTTTATAAATACTTGGAATGATATTATTCCAAGAAGGGTATTAAAAGAATCTGACATAGTGCTACCTATCTTGCAGAGTTTATCTGGTGAAACAAAATTACCAGAAAAAGAAATCTTTGCAAGAGAAATAGCTATAAGAATTCATAACAAAGTTCCAGGTGACGATTGGAGAGAAGAAATGGACGGTAATATCCATTTATGGGATAAACCAATCCATATCAAATATCTTTTAATTGCAAAAGATATCATCTCTTGGAATATATTCAATAAAGAAGCAGAAGATGAGGAGGAATAAACGATGGCAGAGGTAAGAGAAATGGTCGAAAATCCGCAAGTTACAGCGGACGATATACAGAAAAATTATGAAAGGGTTTTGAAACTTATGAAAGAAGTGGCTGGTCCATTCATTAATGAAAACTATAGATATATGAATGGATTAGGAAGTACAGGTTGGAACTCAACCTGTACTAATAAAGTGATTGAAACTATTTTAAAGAAGTGGGGAATAGATGAAGATATTTATTCCATCACTGGTGAAGAAAAAGATACCACTTTTATTAGTGGTCTGATTCTTATTGAAGATTTATTAAAGAATTTCTCTGTAAATGAAATTCTTTTAATGTTTTATAGAACGTTTGATCTTTTATCATATGATGATCTTATGTCTGATTATTCTGAAGAAATACAGGAGCAATTGTATGCAGAATTATCTAATAAACTTAGAAGATTCATTATGGGTATGATGAATAAGTTTAATATAGATAAAAGTATATTGAAACTTCTTCCTGATTTTCACAATGCTAGGTATACATCAGAGGATCAGGTGCGTATTTTATGGTTTAATCATTGCACTCATATCAACGTAATGGTTAGATACGGTAATCTTTATTCAGAAGAATTTACAGATTATCTTATTGACCATATGGTTAAAAAGATGAAAAGCGTAAAAACTGATAAAGAAAGAAACGACATTTTGCTGATGATACATACGTTAATGGAGAGTAGAAGATTTATGCCTATGAGTGAAATGTTTAAGAAGAAACATGCGGAAATTATTGACAAAGCTGAAAAGAGAGTAATTTCTAATTGTTATTCTTTAAAAGAAATTTTTAGCGATTACATTTAATACTAAGGAGGAAAATGAAATGGATACAAAAGAACTTGATAGAATCTATATAGAATTACAGAAAAGATGTGATGCGAGAAGAATCACGAAAGAGCAGATTGATAATATAACTATCAGATTCAATAAAGCTTACGATAGTTATATCGAATTTAGAAAGATATCGTATATGACGCCAGTTTATACAAACGAACTAAAAGCTATGTGCGTAAACTTTTCTTCATTAAGAAGAAAAGCACTTGATATGGCTATGTAGAGGAGGGATGCGATTATGAGAAAACTAGATTATTTACGTAATAAATTAAAAACTGTAAAAACGGTTTACGATATAGATCCAAAACCATTTTTAAAATCAAACGATTACGACATATATTTGGCACCTTTATTAGATATTAATACTCATCTTAATATTGGTATAGTGATTCAACATTATAAGATATATGATGACGACCCTGAAAGAGTGTCCTATATTGACGAAACTGAAAAATACCTTCTGGATTTTCCAGACAGGCTTAAGAAGGATAACCCGTGGTTTTGGCGTTGAAAAGAAGCCAGTAGAGAATATTCTCTACTGGCTTTATTTTTTCTATGATACTGGTTAAATGGTAAACATTATTGGTTGATTCTTATTAGAAGCACTTACATAAGAGTCTTTAATATAATTTAATATTTCTTCACGCTTACCAGCTTCTGTTTCAAGATCTTGTAATTTAAGATCTACATTAGCATATACGGTTTCCATACCATCAAAATATTTAAGATTCTTATATAAGAAGTTTGCTATATCTGCTTGTGCAAGTGCTTCAAACGTTTCCATTTGAGTTGCACTAATGGTAGTTAAGCTAGGATTATGCTCTACGAATATATATATTGGATAAGCATTAATTCTAGTACTTATATTTCCTCCACCAGCACTCATTAATCTAACCCTATTAGGAGGTTCAAAGTCTACATATATACTATTATTATATAATGATAATGAATCTGCTCTCATTTGAAGCATAAGAATATCATCTGTATTATAATAACCATTTGCTACATCATACATACCATATCCACTCACAACGTTTTGAGCTACACCATTACCATTAAACTTTTCCCAGTCTATATCTTTTACACCTAATATTTTATTATCTCCAATAATATCTTCATCTAAATAATACCACCCATTCTTATATGGAGTTACTCCTTGATGAAGTATATATCGTACTTGATGAGGATAATATCTAGAGAAAGTAACAAGTGTATCCTTTATTATAATATCAGCCCATTTATCCTTTCCTAAATAGTCAGGAAGGTTCAATTGCTGGGTTCCTAATCTCCATTCTATTTTTTCTAATAAAAGGGTCATATTATTAGAATATCCATTCATAAAACGTCACCCCTTATTCTATTCTTCGATAAAAGATTCAGATACATACTCTCCAGTCTTTTTATTTATTTTCTTTTTTTCTTTATTTACTTCAAGGAATATATATCCCATAGACAGATACACTCTGTAATATGGAACAGTTGTTCCTTTTCTATTAAATATTTTTCCTTTTTTAACAAACCCTCCAAGCTCAGACAATGCTTCGTTAGCTTCTTGTATTATCTTTCTTACAATGGCTTCGCATTTTCTATACTCATCAGATTTAGCTCTTGTTGCAGAGGTAGTTAAATTACCATTTAAATCTGTACCCACAGTTCTTTGATAATCTTCGATTATATTAAAAGTATATAAAACCATATAATCTGCAGTTTGTTTTAAGAAATCTGCCTTTTTATTACCAGATTTTAATACAGCATAATCATATTCTTTATATTTACCATTTAAAGCTTTATCAAATACTCCTTGAGCTATATTATAAGCTTCTTCTCTAGGAACTTCTGGCTCGACTTTTACATTTTTATATTTAAATAATTCTTGCAAAGATTCTTCTGTACAATCATAGCTTACATCTTCGTCAAGCATGTCTCCAACTGTAAAAGTTTGAGGTTCATCGACCTCTTCTTTTATAGAATCTATATAATTATCATTGTCCAATAAATCGCCTATAGTATTCATATTTGTACCCTCTTTCTGTGTATTATTATACACCAAATCTATTATGTAATCATCCCAATCTCCATCGGTATCCAAAATATATCCTTTCGGTAAAAGGTTTTTATTATTTATGTCTTTTACCGTTTTGAAGATTGGTTCTAATTTTTTATTAGTTTCATCTTTTCCAAATTCTGATCTAGCATTAGGAGTTATATCGTATAAGCTTATATAAAATAATGATACACGATCTTCTACTCCATCAATAAAATCAGAATCATCTTCTTTTCCGATTGACGCTTTATTAATATAATCAAATCCGTTTGTTTTTAATTTCTCTTTTATTAATTTGATAGCTAAAGATTTTACTTTCTTTCTATCTCCAAATTTAGATTTATCTATTTTTTCTAATTTTATATTGTATTTCTTGCACATTTCTTCAAGAGTTCCTTGAAAAACTTGCGATACCTTATCAGGTTTAGCAATACATCCTTTATTTAATATACATTTCTTTTTTAATATTTTTTCTGTATCATCGGTATAATACAGTGTACCATTTTCGGCTTTTTTAAGTCCAGAAATATAAGCATCTCTAGCTATAGCTATTTTTGGATTTTCTTGCATCTTGTCTGGTATTTTCTTTACAGGTTTATCGCTCACCCAATACAATGATTTATTTTCATCTATCTTTTTCTTTACAGATGGATATATCTGAAGAGCTGCAAGAAAAGACAAAAATATTCCTGATGCAACTAAAACGCCATCGACTTCATTTAAAGATTTATCGTAATTATCTTCTAATAAATCTCCTATTGTCATAAAATACTCCTTTTATAAATATTTTTTAGTACAGAAATCTATTATTTCATCTCTTACATGATCTTCTATATTAACCATTGCTACATCTCCAGTGGTTTTATTTACCAGTCTTACTTGATTAGCATTTTCTGTAAGAGATATATCATTATATTCAAATTCTAATGATTCTGTAAACATTTTAAGATTAGCGGATTCTTGTTTGACGAAATCTATTACTCCTGGAGTAATAATAGGGATAAGCAAGCCAGAATCATTTTCTGTAAGATATAATCTGTTTCCATTATCGCATATTCCAGATTCTTGTATACAAGCTCCTTCAGATACAATCTTTTCTGTATATGCTTTATCATGGGATGGATAAATTACCCTATCATAAGTAATTAATTTAAGACCTTTTACTTCTCCGCCTCTAGCAGTCTGCTCTACTCTACCTAAAGCACGTAAAGACCAAGATGGAAGAAATCCATCAAGTAGATCTTGATTAAATTCTGCTCCTTTAGCATTATTAGTTCCTCTATATCTACCTTTAACAAAATTACCTTCTGTCCATAAAGCTGTAAATATAGCAACTGTATTATTTGGATCAATAGTTTGCTGTCTTTGTAAACTACTATCCATAGGATGACCATTTTCTGCTCTCATATTACCGGTTTTAACTAATTCTTGTGTTCTTGAACAAGTAATCTGAGGGAATAGTTCGTTATCACTATACCATCTTAAGTTTCTATTTCTCATATTAGCTTCCTGCAAAATACCTTCTGCAGTAACCTTATTAGTACCATTTCTATCTACGTCTATTTTTACGGGAAATTCCTTGTTCGTAAGACCCGTTTCAATGATTATATAACCCATATTTTTTAAAGGATTAGTACGAATCATGACTCTAATTCCTCCTTTTAATATTCAATTAATAAATTGTTTCGGATAATGGCCTATAAATGTACCAGGGTAAACAATATTATAATTATTGAACTAAATGGGAGGAATAAGGTATGCATAGATATATCCCAATGCAAACGGTAGTATTGAGAAAACAATCTCTGACTGGTATGAATAATTTGGTATATATGAATGAAAGCAGATTTATCAATTATGCTTTTATTGAGCCGAAGAAGAACAGTCCTTACAAAGTCAAAAAAGAATATCTAAATGCTTGCGATAATTCCAAATTTCTAAACGAAACTGGAAGTATATCAAAAGTTACAAAAGTAATTAATAGTATAATGGAATCGGGAAGCAATAGTCAAAAAGAAGAAACTATGAGATATATAAATAATAACTTGATTCCAAAGTTAAACAGAGATGCTACATCTATATTTGTAAATCAGATTGATAAAAAGCTTTTGAACGAAAATTACACTAATAGTATTAATGATACTATTAGTATTTATAAAGAATGCGATCGCGTATTAAATAATGACAAGAAATTAGCAAAGAGATTTAATTTTGATAAATTTATTCAGGAGAATTATAATAAGAAAACTCCTAAAGAATTGGTTTTCTCTTTATGCGAAATGATAGATACATATAATATCAGCCCAAAGCAAAAATATTATATAGCTTTAGAGTCTGTACAATACGCTTTATATAATTCTCCAGTAAAAATGGATAATGTGGTTAAAGATATAACTGATTATTTTTTATTGAGAGAGTCAATTATACCTGATAGTATAATGTCTGGTTATATATCTTGCGCCAAAGATAACCAATTTTTAAGCCCAGAAGAATTATCTAAATTAAAAATAATCAAAAATGATTATAGGGATTCGTATTTAACAAAGATAAATTATATTTCATCTACATTAGATAACGAAAGAACAAGAAATATGCTCAATAGAATTCAAAATATTAGTACGGAAGAAGATGCTTCCCAGTATATAAAAGATGTATATAATTCTATTATGAATGACGTTACATTATCAGATTCAGATAAAACAGAATTGGAGAATTCTATATATATGATACCATTAGTATCTGGTATAGATCAATTATTTATTGACTACGAGATTAAGAAAATGGATGGAGCACTACTGGCAACAAGAGATTTGACTGAAACTGTAAACTATATAAACGAATATTTTGAAGATACTGAAATGGTAAGTGCTCCGAATATTTGTGATACTATAGAAAATTTCAAATGCTCACAAGATAAGACGCCGAAAAGATTTGCAAGATTAATCGGTAAGTTTAATATAAATAGCGAATATGCTGTTGATGTGCTTATAGAATCTTTGCCTGAATTATATCTTATAATGAGATCTATATATGTAGCGGTATATTCTAATTCTGATTTAGAATATGTAATGCAAGAATATTTGTATTTATTCGATAGAATTGACGAATATGCTGATCAGAAGCAATATGCCGATATATATAAAGCAATATCTAAAGAGATATCATGCGTTGATAAGATATTAAACAATGGAATACCCGATCAAGAGATATCTGAAAGATATATAGAATATAAATCTACTCTCGATAAATCTTTGCAAAAAATAGATAAATTGATGAGTACCCACCACGATATTTTATCAGAAAATACAAGTTTATTTAATGATATGAGTATAGAAGAATGCGAAAATCTAATTACTACTTTAGCTAATGGAATGGATTCGGTAAATAGATTAAACAAAGAAGAATTACTATCATCTATATCCGATAATATAAGATTATTTACTATAAATTCTGATAATCTTAGAAATCTTTCTAATATATTGATGATAAGTAAATGCGTAGATAAATCTGCCTATCAAAGTTGTTTGATTCGAAGAGCTTCCAATGATGATTGTACCAAAGCTGAAAATCTTATTATTGCAAATGAATTATCTTATCTTAAAGATTATCGCTATCCAAAAGTAGACGAGATAACCGAATGTGTAATGATAATAGAATCAGTAAAATTATTAGAAGAATGCTTTTTTGAAGATATAGTAAATGAAGCCACAGGAAAACCAATTGGTAAAAAGAAAAAGAAGAAATTGACATTTAATGACCTTCAGATAGCCATGAAAGCATTTGGAGCTAAATTAAGACAAATAAATACTAAAGCTGCGTCTATGTGGCAAAATATAGATGCTAAAGCAGCTAATATAACCAAAGGAATGCAGAGGGCGTTGACATCAGATAGAAGAGAAGCCATTATAAAAGGATCTATTATACCATCAATGTCTTCTTGTATTAAATCTATTATAGCTATATCTGGTACAACATTAGTCGGATCATTCTTTAGCGCTCCGTATGTAGGAATATTAACAGCTGTAGGTATATTTGCAGTTAATAAAAAATTAAACGATAGAGAGAGACTTTTAATTTATGATGAAATAGATACAGAGTTAAAAGTTGTAGATAAAGAAATAGAGATGGCACTTCAAGATGGGGATACTAAGAAGTACAGATTTCTATTAAATTATCAGAAAAAATTAAATAGGGAAAAAACTAGAATAAAATATCACACTACACCAATAGCCAGAAAGATTCCAGTATAAGGAGGTGTATATAAACATGGGACTTATTAGCAACTTATTTACAGAATCTGAATTTGACGATTATAGATTTATCGAAAAAGTATTAAGAGAAGCAGATAATGATGATGAAGATAACTTTGATATGCCTGACGATAATACTGACGATAACGAAAACCAACCTGATAATACCCCAGAACCTGAAGATGGTAATGCATCAAACGATGATAATGCCGGGGATGAATCTAGCGATGAAGATAACTTCGATATGCCTGACGATACAACGGATCCCCAAAGTGACGAAGGTGTAGATACGCAGTCTATGGATAATCCTGAACCACAATCTACCGATACACCAGACACGCAATCAAATGATGTATCGGGCGAGAGCGGAGATGAAGATAACTTTGACTTACCAGACGATGACGCTGGTGGGCAAGCTCAAGACACTAATGGTGGGGATGCGACAGGAGATCAATCTACTGATGATGATATGTCTGGTGGAGACGATGATAACTTTGATCTGGACGATAGTACTGCTGATAGCGGGGATGGATCTACCGATGATATGTCTGGATATAATGGTGGAGATATGTCAGGTGGAGAAGATCCAGATCAAGATCTAAAAGATGCAGAAAATGATATATTCAATGGATTATCAGATCAAGATAAAGTTATCAAGATTAATGAATTAAAAGATTTATATCAAGACTTATATAATCACATAATAACGTTATATGATAAAGTAAATGATATACCTAAAGACGATGAATTGATTAAAGTATATAATTTTGTCATAGATAATCTTAGTGATCTTAAACAATTTGTTTATGATTACCTTACAAATACATTTGATAATAAAACTTATCTTGAGAATATGGTTAACTATAAAAAGTACCTTAGTACTTTAAACGTTATAAATGGTATTCTTGAAGAGATAAGAAAAGGGTTATATAAAGAGTCAGGTAATTAGGTCTTTATATAACAATTTAGTAAATATTTAAGTAAAATATTATGTTATATTTGATATAAATTTGAAAGGAGATTCCCGAAATGATCGCAGGAAATACTACTAATACAGTCATGGGTGGTTCTTATAGTGCTGATCACGCACTTTATAACTTCTCAGAACAAGTTAAAAACTTATTTGAAGATATGGAGCAGACATCTCAGCACAACATTCTCAGTGAGACATGCAAAGTGCTTAAAGATGAGCTTGCTTCCGATCAGCTCAAGAAATTCTTCGTTGAAAATTCTTGTGACGTAAATGAATATGTTGGAAGACCTCAGGCTCTTGAGGAACACTACAACGATATGGAACAGCTGTATAAAAACGATAAGAAAGCTCTTATGGAGAATACAGCTATGGGAACAATCAACCCTATCGTTGGTCTTACATTCCCAATGCATAAACTTATTCTTATGAATATGGTTTTTGATAAAGGTGCTATTCAGAAAATGATCGCTCCAGAGCCAGCATTCACTGTTGCTATGGAAAGACGTATCATGATTGATACTGAAGGAAATGAGCTTGACCTTTACAAAGATCAGAATAAACTTACTGCAGCTATTAAGAAAACTGCAGCTGTTAAAGAGATCGAACTTCAGCTTCCTGTAACTGATGATACAGAAATTGTAAATCAGTATCTTGATGGTATGGCTGGTGTTGATCATCTTAACGTTGAAACATATGTATGTGCTGTTAAAGTACCTAACGTATATTTCGAAAAAGGTGATATTCTTCCGGATGAAAATGGATATCTTGGAGAGGGAGAAGAAGCTACAGAAGCCACAACAAAAGATGTTTGGGTTCGTACAAAAGCTAACTTTGTTCCGATCTATGATGATGACGGAAGAGGACTTACACATAAATTCAAATTCACCCACAAAGTACTTGAGGGTTCAGAAGTAAAAATTAAAGATGACTGTGATGTACTGACAGGTTATATGAAGAAAGACCGTCTGATGATCCAGTCTAACAAGGGTGCTGTTACAGCTGTTAAGGTATATGCAAGACTTGATACATCTTCTGCAAACCTTACTACATGCTCTGCATCCTGGAAACAGATCACAAGCCTTGTAGAGATTCCTGAAGGTATGCCAATCAATACCACAATCTCTCCACAGGAAGTTAAAGATATTGCAGCAATGTATAATATCAACCAGATTACAAAAGTTCTGGATATTACAAAAACATTACTTGCAAACTATAAAGATGATGATATTAAAGAATCCCTTGATACGTCTTATCTTGGATTATCTGAGGACGAGAAATTCTTTAATACATATGATTTTGCTCCAAGAGCATCTTACTACAGTGACCATGTAAATTGGAGACGTGATACATTCTTCGATTTCTTCGATGAATTCGTTGAAAGAATGCTTCGTGTACTCAATGATCCGAACGTTACTGTTACTATCTTCGGTGATGCTTCCATCATCAGAAAGATTGCTCCGGTAGAATATAGCTATCAGTCTCCATCTAACATTGGACCAGTAGAACTGGATTATGTTAAGACTGTAACTACATCTCACCATAGAGTATATCAGTTCATCGCATCTGATAAGATGAGATTCTCTAATGATCTTATCGTAATTCTCTGCCCAAGAGGAACAGATAGAATCATCTACAGAATCTATGATTATCAGACATATGTATCCAATGAGATCCGTAATGCAAATAATCCATCCCTGCCAGCTATTCATGCATTTGAAAGATACAAATTCTATGAATATCAGCCAGTTCAGGGGCGTATTAAGATTAAGAATCCTACAGGTCTTATTCCAGAAACATATGATGTTGTTCCGGTTAAACATATTGCCTAATCAAACAAAAAATAAACCACATACGGGATTTCCCGTATGTGGTTTTTCTTTCTACTTAGTGTCCGGATATAATACATATTTGAATATATCCTGAATTGAATCTTTTAGAATATTCGATATTGAATAATTCAAATATTCTTTTACCTCCTCTGGAAGGTTGGATACACTGTTTAATCTGTTATTAGCGTCGCATTCCAGTTTATTTATCAGGAATTCTTTTTCAAACTGAATTGCATCAGATTTTTGTGTATCCTTATCTTTCTTATTTACTTCGTGCAATAAATAAGATGAGCAAGCTCCTACGAATTCTAAATTCGTCGGTTTGTTCATCTTTTTGTAGTATTTGAAGACTGCATCAAAAGTTTCAGTATGTGGTTCCTTCCACAATTTTTCTACTACAAACCTTAAATTTCTTTCGGACTTATTCATAGTCCTGATTTCTGTATCGTTATATTTAGAAACATATTTTGTTGTTTCTATGTATAAAGCCATCATCTTTGGTCTTTCCTTGTTATTGACCAAACTTTCACAATATCTTTTAAGTATATACTTAAAAGATATTTCTCCTTTGTACGCATTAGGTATTATACCTAATCTTTCAGTAAATTCATTAATTTCATTTTCTGTCGGTACTCTCATTTTGTTTTCCTCCATTCTTTTATCCAATTATCCAAGCAAAATAGAATAACGTGTAGATATATAATATATCTACACGTTATTCATTATAATAATATACAATTCAATACTCTGAATTATTCAGAATGGTTCTGAATGTCTACTTTTGTGCATCTCTACAATGCATAGAAGTCCTGTGAAGGTATTTATTAAAGGTTACCAATGGAGACGTAGTGCTACCACATTTAGGGCACACCATATTATTTATATGCGTTTTTAAATCCGGTACATCAGATAGTCTTTGATCAGAAATACATCCGCAATTAAGACAAAGTACATCATCTTCTGTCATTATAGCTATAATATTTTCTTTATCTGAAATACTATACTTTTTACTATAATAATTAGCAATCATTTCTGGATCTTTTTCCATAGTATCATATGTAGCTTTATATGGTTTAGCTACTATTTTTTGTTTAGATTCTTTCCTTGGAGATTTATCCAAATCTCTTTGTAAAGTTAAGAACTCGTAATTATTTCTTTTAGCATTAATAAAATAGTAGATATCATCTTTAATAGCTTTAGGGCCTGTGCAGTATTTCGTAAAGAATTTTTGTATACTGTTATAATCTATTGCTATATTCCCAACAGGTTTAGGTATTCTATCAGGATTTTCTGCAGATATTGCTGTCATTGTTATACTCGTAGTTGGTGGGTAATTCATCATATACTCTTTAATGTATTTACCTTTTACACTAAACTTGTCTATACAGTTTAAATCGAACCCAAAATCGTTTTCTTCCATATTTTTAACTCCTTTTCTTTATCCTCTTAGGTGTGAAAACCTATTATTTTATATAAGAGTTACGGATAGAGTAATAGTTAAAACTTAGGATCTGTAAGCTTTACTTTATCCTCATTCAATACTTTAGTTAGATTATATATGGCTTGTACTGCTTCATTTGTAGAAACTTTAATATTATTTCCGCCAAGATCTATATATACTGCTTTAGAATTAATCTGCTCCCTTAACTCTCTATTGGCTTCTTCTGACCAAACAGCTTTTACAGAACACTGGTCACCATCATAGTCACCACCAATGGATTTAAGATAAACATTACTGAATACTAATGTATCAATGAACTTATTGGAAGTATCACTTCCAATATCAGATTCTCTAATCTTTGGATAGAATGGATAATACGTATTATTTACATATATCTTTTCGGTTTCTTTTGTTGTACTTACTCTTACTAGTATCGGAAACTCGTTGAAGTAAGAATCCATAGGGAATCGAGTAATAAGAATGGTTTTATCCTTACATGCTTCACATGCTGCCATATATAATACATCACACCATGTAAGCGGCCTATTAATAAGAGAAGATTCTCCCATTATATCACCGCCAGTTTTAGCATACTTAGCTTTAGATACTTTCTTACCTTTAAATACTAATCCTAAAGTTCTTCCTGTCTTTTGATCGGTTAATGTAACTGGTTCTAATCTCTTAGAGAAAGAGAAGATAAATTTATCTATTTGAGAATCTATCTCTTCGTCAGAAAAAGTTATAAGTGGATCTTTAGGTTCAAATGGTACTAATTTTTTAGCTTTCGGATCGTAGACTTGCATCAATTCTACATTTTGAAATAGATTTTCAAATAATCTTTTAGTCTGGAATATAATAAATGGTTTAAAGTTTACCAATGCAGATGCTAATGGTAATGCTGCATGGTCTGTATCCACCATCAAATCTTCCATAGCTTCTACTTTTAAATCTGGAGCTGATAATACCAAACGTGTACCCATATCAGTAGATTTACTTAATACAGCTTCACGTATAATACCTGTCTTACCAGCTAATCCAATACCATCATCTTTATTTTTAGAAGTACCAAATAAAGCATTAGATATATTTAATAAAGTTTCTTGTATTCTAGCATTGGTAGTATTCTCTATAGATAATCCATAATCCTGAGTTTCTTGTATAGCTTTAGATGATATTATTAATGATTGATAATACTTATTAATACCACCAGCTCCAACAGCACCTTTAACCTTAGTATCCATATCTCTATAGAACGGAGGTATTACAAGAAATTTATCAAGAAACATCATTTTCTTGCATTTATATAAGAATTGTATCTTTGTTGATCTAGTTCTTGTACCAGTTTCTTTTATCTTTATTTTATTTATATTTTTTCTAAGGAATTCTATACCAGTATCACCGCCAGATTGTACTTCTTGAATTAAACCATCTTGATCTACTTTATAGAATCCTATTCCTGATACTATATTTCTAATTCTTTTATCTATACTACACCATACTTTGTAGCAAAATGGATGCATGAACCATCCATGTAAATCAATATAACCAAATATATTAGCTCTATCATCTTTGGTTATACCAAATATTTCTTGAGATAATAATCCTTTCGGAGCAGGATAACCATCTCTAATAAATAATAAAGTATCTGTGATCTCTTCTACATTATTTTTCTTTATAAAATCTTGATAATCTAATAAGTCTACCTTAAGGTGATTCATTTCTGCTTCATTCAAAACTCTACGACCATTGGTAGACACTCCATGAACTACAAGATTTACTATATTAAACTCTTCTTTAGTTAAAGTGAATTGTCCAGATTTACGCTGATAGTTTAGTGCGCCTAAAATACCTGTCATTATATTAGACCTCCTAATATTAATATTATAATAAAGTTACAGATAGCAGAAAATAAGCTAGTATGGGTTAACCCATACTAGCTGTATTTAAAATATTTATTCGTATTGATTTATCATCAACTACACTGTTTATGAAATACTTATCTCCATAAATATGTAGAAAGGTTCCATTAATTAATCCTTGCATTTCATTAGCGTCTTTTTTGTTCTTAAATGCTATTACGAAAGGATTAATTATTTTATTATCAACAGATATATTCACAGTATCACAGTTACCAAATAGATTATATAGAAGCATAACCTCTTCAAAATGATTAAGTATATATTCTTCTATACTTATATCAGAGGAACTGGACAACGAGTTTATGAATCTACATCTATCCAAAATCTTAATCCTCCTCTTTTACATGTCTCCATTGACAGCATCTTCTAATACTTCGGCTTGTTTAGCTTGCTGTGCTCTCTTACTTCTAGATTCACGATCTATTATATATTTCAATGTATTGACATGCCCAAAAGGTATATTAGTCAATTCAAATATAGTAGTTCTTCCTCTAAAATAAGTAGCTATACCAACGCACTCTCCTATAAAGCCGCCAGTGCTGCCAATCTGTGACGCGTAAAAACCAATTCATCTGCAGAGATAGCTGTAGCTGGAATAACTGCATTACATTCAATACATGTTGTTTCAGGAATCTGATAAGAGATAGATTCGTCACGTTTACTGATCTCCTGAATATACATAAGAATTGCATGATACTGGTCAGAAGACAGTTTACGAATAGTCTTACCAAACTGAATGATTTTAGATTTAGCTGTTTTAGCTGTATTATTTGTATAATGACGATACTCGATAGGATCAAGAGTCATTGTATTCTTATTAATATAATAAATAGAATCAATATAAGATACAAGTGCAATAATATCTCTATATTTCTCTACGAATGCTGTATCAAGCATAGCAATTTCAAATACCATATTGAAGATAGATGGTTCTCTAAATCCAATAGCAAAATCTTCAGATACAGGTACAATATCAGATTTATATAATCCCTTAGGTTTAGCGATATTTCCATTATAAATATCATAGAATTTTGCTTTAGCTTCATCATTCTCAAACTTAACGAAATCCATAATATCAAGATTATCAGTTAAGAATACGTGCTTATTATCTGTAGGACAGTTTGTAATCGGCATATATGCTTCTCCTTCAAATGTAGCACGAAAAGCACCAAACCAATAATGCTCGATATCGAAGAAGCTTGTACACTTAGCCCACTCTTCCATTGAAGCAGGTTTATCTCTATCAATAATATGATCATAAAGCATTTTATATCTTACAGATTCAGAATTCATTCTACTTCCGCCAGGATTATTGAGCTTATCAATTTCTGCACCTGTGAAACCAAGCATTCTAAATCTGTTACCTGTATTATATGCTACCCAATCTGCAGCTTTTCTATTAGGATTTTCTACTGTATCAAGTACGGCATTTAATGCTACTGGCTTCTTAGATACTGTAAATGCAGAAAGGTCGTATTTTTTAGCTACAACCTTAATTTTGGATTTTACTGAAGCTTTTAATTTCTCATTGATAATTTCATCATCTCTTGTTTCCTGAGTAGTGGTTGCAGTATTTTCATCTTCATCCTCGTCGTCATCAGGGAATTCGATATCATCAAGATTAGTAGGAATATTATACTCTTCTTTTTTAGGAGCATTATCGAATCCAATTATTCTCTCAGGATCTGTATCTACTTTTACATCTGCCATTTCTTTAAGTTCATCGTTTGATGTAGGAGTCGCAGACGTTGTTAATACAGGCTTTTCTTCTTCATTCATATGATCTGATTCAATTTCAAATTCTTCTTCATTTGTATATTCATCATCTTCTATGATATTAGAATAACCTGTTGTGTATTTAACAGTTTTTTCTACTTCTTCTTGCTGATCTGGTTCTTTTTTAGCTACACTTTTTGTTACTGATCTACCAGTAATAGCACTAGCTACTGTTTCTTCATCTCTTTCCTGTGGATAAGCATAATGTACTTCATTTCCGTCATTCTTAAGATCACTAAGAGATACGGAATCTTCTGGTCTTGCGTTGTCTGTAAAAACTTTGTTTTCTGTGGACATATTTTACTTCCTCCTTAAAATTATAAATCGTCTTCATCATCGAAGTCATCTTCAAATCCAGTTTTAACTGAACCCAAGATATTATCTATTTCATCAGCAGACTGTTTAGTTTCCGCTGCAATTTTCTCTTTGTTTTTATTTCGAGCTTTTATGACTCTTTCCATAGGTTTAGTATTTAATGGAACAGGTTTATCACCTAATAAGACATTAGCATATCCATATCCAAGCAATTCATTCATTTCCTGTTTAGAAATATTACCATCTGTCTCTTCCATAATTTCATTAAATTTTTTAGCTTCCGCTATTTTCTTAGGAATAATAACTTTATCGAATACATCCAAAGCCCTATCAGCATCATCTTCTTTTTCTGGATGAAGCATTGGATCATCTTCCTTAGGAGCAGGTTTAAAACCAAGTTCTTCAGGAGTCATTTCTACTAAAGCCATAAATATATCTCCTTTCTTTTATCCGTTATATAATTCAGTTAAAGTAACTTCATTATTTTTGGATATATTAGCTTTTAATGTATAAATAGAATCATCAATATCTAATTCTATTAAAAGAATTTTGTTTTCTTGTAAACTTATATTTACGTCTACTTGAGTAAAATATGGAAGAAATCTATTTATTTGCTCTTTAATATTTTCTTCTAATTCAACAATAGTTTCAGAATTCATATATCTATATTTACTAACCAGTCCTACTCCAGCTTCTGGAGCAATGGAAATAGTACCTGGTTCTAATAGTATTAATCTACATACTAAAGTTAGTATTGCGTCTTTATCTTTTATAACTAGAGGTTTATTGAACGTACTTGTCGTAAACAAGTGATCTGTAAAAGTTTGCATCATTTACCTCCTTTAAATCTTACTATAAAGTTATTCAAATACAATTATATATTATAATAGTGAATACGAAGACAAAAATATAAAAGGAGGAAATCAATATGAAAAATATATTAGCCGTATTTAATTGTGCACTTAAAGTTATGCATCCAGAAGAAGATTGGACGGAAGATGACAGATATTTTATGATATCACGTCAGGATTTATTTGCTGCTTTAGAAGAAGCAGAACAGTATATTTCAGACGTGTTTAATGAAGTGTATGGGAAAATCAATAATACCGAATGGCCATATAAACTGGTGAATGATGAGTATGATATTTATATAAAAATACTTAATGATAAATTTGAGTCGACCGGATATGAGCCAGATTCTGTAGATATGCTGACATTTGACCATGATATTAGATCGAATGATGAATATCTGAAATATGTAGATTATGTGGAATATAGGTATGACTTCAAAACAAGAAAAAGCAAAAGATATGAAAATGTTTATGGATGTGAACCTATAAGGCGGGATATTGGAGATAGCAAAAAATATCCAAGCTTTAAAATAGGCGATATAGTAAAGCTTCAATATTCTGATAAATTATATGTTGTAAGCGGTGCTCCAACTATTAACAGTTTAAATAGAACTGTATGGAATCTGACATATTGTATACTTCCGTATATATGTGGTAAAGAAACCGATTTGTTTGTTGATGGTGAAAAAGAAGGAGTACATGAAAGCGAATTAGAACTTGTGTCTAAAGGTAATAATAAACATTTGCATTTAGATTATAAAAAGGGAACGTATATTATAACTGATAAGGAGAATTAAAATGCGTATGAATTACTTAGAATTAGCTGATAAATTAAAAGAAAACACTATAACTCGTTTAAAAGAGGAAGTGATCCCATTAAATGAATTTACAGTAAGTAAAGATATAACCGGACTGGATCATAATATAATGATGGGAAATGCAAGCGAAAATCATCCAAACAGAATCAAAATATTTATTGGCAAGAAACCGGCTATTACTATAGCTTCTACTGGAGGAGAGGATGAACCTGCTGAAGTAAAAATATTGCCAAATAAACAAAGAGCTGAAGGATTAATTGGAGGTCCGAAAGAATTAAATAAATATATAAAATTTTTCAAAGAAAACTATGATCTTGTATTGCACATAACTGATGTCATGATGAATTCGGCATATAAAGGAATTAGTAAACAATTGGAAAATGAAATTAAAGAAGAATTAAAAAGAAGGAGCAAAAAATAATTTAAACAGTATGAGATGGAGTAAAACCCGTCTCATACTGTTTTATTTTTTGTGATATTTTAATAAAATATAAATTTTAGCAAATGAGAAATATATTATGTATTTAGGAACAAACTAAAATAGAATACAAAGAAAGGATGAATGTCTGTGCCGAAATTATGTATAGAAAATGACTAAATATATACTAGTAAGACCGAATATTCGGTCTTACTACTTTTTTGTATATCTGAAACATTTCAGTAATTAATCAAATAAAGGAGAGTATAGTTATTATGAACGAAATAGCATTAATGGAAGCAGCCTCTTCTGTATATAAAAGAAAATATCAATGTCCTTATTGCAATGATAAATATGATAGAGTTAAACTCGTAGATCATATAGAAAAGAAACATTCAGAATTCATTCCAAAAGACTTTACTGCATCTAGAATAGTATTTAATATCGTAAATAAAAAAGAAAAAGGTAAATGTACTATATGTGGAAAGGAATCTTCATGGGATGAAGATAAATGTAGATATGATAGATTTTGTAGTGATAAATGTAAAAAAGCTTACGAGCAATTAGCTGCAGAAAGATTAAAAAGAGTAAGAGGGATGACTAAGCAAGAAATGCTTAAAGATCCAGAATACCAAAATAATGTAATGCTTGCCAATAGAAGTATATCAGGAAAATATAAATTTCAAGATGGAACCATAAGAACTTATGTAGGTTCTTATGAGCATAAGTTTTTGGAATTTATGGATAAATTTTTAAATGTAAAAAGTGAAGACCTAGAAACCCCTGGACCTATAATAGAATATAAGTTTAAGGGAGAAACTCATAAGTGGATTACTGATGCTTATTATGCTCCATATAACTTAGCATTTGATATTAAAGATGGCGGAGATAATCCTAATAAAAGAGAAATGCCTGAATATAGAGCTAAGCAGACAGCAAAAGAAGATGCTATTAGAAAACAAGGTAAATATAATTATATAAGATTAACTGATAACAAGTTTGAGCAATTAATAGAATTAATGCTTGAATTAAAAGAATTATATATAGAGAATAATGGAGAATACAATCCTATTATAAGAATCAATGAATCTACTGTATTAGAAAGCAAGAAAGCCAAAGACTTAGGACCTAAAGTATGTAGTAAATGTGGATCTAAAAACATAGGAGTATTTTTCCAAGGAGAGCCTATCTACAAATGTAAAGATTGTGGAAAATATTTAGGAGTAGTACCATTTAACGAATCTGCTTCAAACGATATAATCCAAAATGCGTTTAATTCAGTAATTCATACTATTAAATGGTGTAGAATGGATAGCTTTGCTTTTTGTAGTATAAAAGAATATAGCGAACCAAAGATAGTTAACGATAATTCATTCTCTGCTGGTAAATTTGCGTATGAATCTGGAATTGATGATGTAATAAAAACTATTAACTATAACAATATTTTCGAAAATGGAAAATATTCTGCAAGATGTGATAATAATGAATTAATTATCACGATTGATAAATTGAATAACATGAATGAATCATATATTATAGATGAAATATATAAAGGAGATAATAATATGATTCATGAAAATAAATCTACACTTGATCCAAATCATAAAACTAAAAAGATCGATACAACTTTTAAGTTTATAGATCTTAAAGATCCAAGTGTAGATAAATATTTAAAACAAGACAAATATTGTACAGAATATTGGGATTATATTCATAAAAGTTGTATAGGTGAAATAGTTATAGATGATGATAGCGATTGCATAGCAGGATATGTATTCTTAGATAATAAGAAATATCCGGGATTTATAACTCCTGTAGTAGTAATTAAGAAATATAGAGGATATGGATTATCTTCTAAGCTTGTAAAAGATGCCATAAATAAATATAAAGCCATAGATTTAACTGTAACGAAAGATAACGAAGTTGCTATTAAATTATATAAAGATAATGGATTCGTTATAATTGGAGACGGTAATTCTAAAAATGAGTATTGGATGAAGCTCAAAAGCAAGCTTACTAATGAAGAGAAATCTAAAGTAGTAAACGAATCTTCCAATAAATCTACATTAGATGAATTATTAAGTTTAAATATGAAACTTAATTTATTTGAGTATGGACTGCCGATAAATGGTCAAATAACTGATGTAAAATCTAGTAAGTATTGGGATGAAAATTATAAAACTATGTCTACATCAGAATTTGAACGATATAAAGGCGGAATATGCTGGGATTATGTATTCTACCAAGATTATATGCTGAAGAAGCTTGGAATACAGCATACTAATTATTATATAATCTCGTCTAATTATCAGACTCATACGATAACAGTTGCAAAAGATTCTGGTAAATTATATTATATAGAATCATCTTTTAAACGTATATGCGGAGTATACCCAGCAGACAATATAAATGATATATTATTCTTCGTTATTAAGAAAATGAGTATACCAGACTATTATGTATTCAAAATAAATAGTTTTCCAAAAACACATTCTACTTCTAATGAATATATGCAGTTTATGGAGGATAAAGGAACCTTAATAATGAAAGGTAAATCTAATTCTATAAAAGACGTAGAATTGGACAATATTCAAAAGTCTTTCAAATTCCCAAAAGATGAGAGAAATATAAAAGAATACTGTGTATTACACGACAAAGGGTATTTTAAATTATTAGATAAATATAAAGATCCCAAAGATTGTAGTTGGGATGAAGAACAGACATATCCTACTATAGCTGCGTGTATCAGAGCAGAAAAATGTTTTGGTAAAGATAGATATTGCTATATCATGGATATGGATACTTATAGTATTCATTACATTGGCAAAATACATATATCTAATTTTGAGGATGATGGATATAGTGTAGACTGGTTGGAAATAACAGACGATTATCCATTTCCTAGAGATGATATAAATGAAGCGTGTAAGAACACTGAAGAAGCCAGAAAGTTTGTTACTGATGTAAGAAAAATAGCTAAGAAATATGATGCTAATTTTTTCGTAGTAACAGATGGAGCTAGCGGATATCATAACGGACCTAATTCTAACCCAGCAGTAAAGAATGCGAGAGATCAACAAATAGAATGGGAAAAGAAAAATGGATTTGATCCTGATGAAGATTGGTCCAAATCTATAAAAGAATTTTCTATAATAACTCCATCATCTGATAAACCTTCTCAAGAAGGATTTATTGGTCATGGATCTTGGAATGCTATTAAGAAAGTTAATGGAGAACCATATAGAGAGCGTGTAGAAGTGATTATATTTAATAAGGAATTAGATAAAGTACTTATCGGTACTAGAAAATCTGATGGTGGTGTTAAACTACCTGGAGGCGGTACTGATAAGAATTCTTCGTTAGAGTCTCAAGCTGCTAAAGAATGTCAAGAAGAAGTAAAGGTAAATATAGATAATCTTAAGTATATCGGAAGTTATTCTATGTCTAATAAACAGACTAGGTATAAGGATGATGTATATAAAGGACAATATACATATCTATATTTAGCAACTTATGATTCTGATTATACCGGATATATTAGACCAGAAGATCTTGATTCTTTGTATGATACGGCTGAATGGATAAATATTTATGATGCTAAAAAATTATTAAAGAAGAGATCTGTAGATTTATACAACTTATTTAACTATAATTATAAATTATATATTAATGATTTATCGTATTTAAAATTATAAGAGTATTCCTCTATATCTAATAGATATAGAGGAATTTTATTTTTATGATGATAAGTCTTAAAAGTATAATTATATATTATCATAGTGAAATACGTAATCACTAAACACTTTTTAATTAAATCCTACATAATCAATCGTAGGTAGAAAGAGGTAAACTTATGATGAACACAGCATTACACTTCGGAATTTCGATTGAAGAAATGGATCCAGTATCAAGAAAGGTATACGATGGATTAATGGCTGGAATATCAAAGAAAGAGCTTGCAAACAAATATCGTATGGATATGAGCACAATAAATGCTATTTCAAAAAGATTCCATACTGGACAAAAGGTCGTAAAGATTACACCTGCTATAAGAGAGTATGGAAATATTCAAGTAGAAGAAAAACTTGAAGATATTACGCCAGTTGTAGAAACAAAAGAATACGAGCCACAGTCTGTAAAAGAAATTAAACAGCGCAAAAAGTACACTACTTTGACTGAGGAAGATGTTAAAATGATTATCGATCTTATGAAAGATGGTCAATCTAATCCAGATATAGCAGATTTATTTGGCGTATCTAGTTCTACAATATCCAGAATTAGAGTTAAAAATAATCTGGCTCTTAGAGTTCGCAAGAAAGCAGAAGAGCCTAAACCTGCAAAAGAAACTAAGATCATTGATCATTCTCAGATTGTTAATAATATCAAACCGGAGTTCAATATTATTAGAGTTGGTTTGATTGAAAAAAGACATAGTATGCCTGCATTAAATTTCATATTTAAAGAAATAAATCCTGATAATATGTTTGAATATGATAAATTAGACAATATTGTCAGAAACTTTATTTTAAATAATATACGTTTTGAAAACGGTACTGCAGTTGATACTATTATGCTATATTGTACAGGAATGACATGTGCCTTAGCTTCAGTTATTAAGGTTACAGGTCTAATGAATGTGAATCTTGTTCTTAGGCATTACGACAAAGATTCAAAAACTTACAAAATTCAACCTATTTGGACGAATTTTGGATCTGTTAGATTAGGTGAATTCGTAGATATTTTGTCTGGATCTACGAATGCTTACACTTATAAATGTAATATAGAAGATCTTAGAAATAGCGAAAATATAGTAAGAGTATCAAGAGTTATGTACAACGATGCTTCTACAAATAATATTTCGAGATTAGAAACTTATTTGTGCAAAGACACAATTGAAGCAGTAGAACTTCTAAATTATTTAGTAGAAGATTCTGAAAATAAAAATCTGTCTACAACAATTTACGGCGAATCTTGTAGAAAATGTAATGGGATTTTCGAAGATTCAAACGAATTTAGAATGAAGAAATATATTTCAAGATAGTTTTTCATTTAATGCCCAAACAGAGACCCAGGTACTTATTAAGTACCTGGGTTTATTTTTTGTTTAGGAATACATTAAAATAAAGAGAATTCGAAGGTAGGTGATATAAGTGCCAATATTTGTCGATGATACAGAAGCCGTTAATGAAAAAGTTAATAGTTTCTCAGCATTCATATCTACTAAAATAATAATTGATGAAAAAGAAAATAAGATATTTATTAAAGGAATTAATTATACTAAATTTCTTATAAGAATAAAAGATATGTACGAAACTAAATCGGTAAATAAATTATTTACAAAAAACTATACTCCATTTACGCAAAAATTATGGGAGAAAAAGAAAATACCTGGATACAAGAGAAAAGTTACAAATTTAGAAGTAGATTTATTTTTTGCTAGCGAATTATATAATATATTAATGCAATTAGGTGATTATTATAATCTCAGATATTATCGTAGAATGGCAGAATATATAAAGAAAAATACTTATTTGGATAATCTCGATAAAAATATTGATGTAAAAGTTGATATAAATAGATTAAATAGTATATTGAACGACGCTTACAAGCCTAAAGATTTTCAAGAAGAATTTATCAAAAAATATTTCGAATATAAAGAAATATATGATCTAGATGGGTATATATTATCGTTTGATCAAGGTTTGGGAAAGACATTTACTGCGGCTTGTATATCGGAACTTATACATCCTGATCAAACAATAATAGTATGTATGAATACACTTAAAGAGAACTGGGCTAATGAGTTGAGATTATATTTCAAAAAATATAATGATATCGAAAGATTCAAAAGAGAAGTATATGTATACGGAGTTTCTAAACCAAAAGAATATTCCAAAGATACAAGATATATTATCGTAAATAATGAATCAATAAATAAAATATTTCCATTAGTTAAGAATACAAATTCTACTATGATAATAGTCGATGAATCTCAAAATTTTAGAAATTTAGATTCGTTACAAACTAAAAACATGCTTAAATTAAAGCAAATAACTAAGTCTAAAGACAATCTTATGATGTCCGGTACACCTATAAAAGCTAATCCGAGTGAAATAGTACCAGCTATGATGATGATTGATAGAACCTTTACTTTAGATTTAGCCAAACTGTATATAAAAGCATTTACAAGTAATACCGATACATTGTCTGATGTGGTTCAGACAAGGTTTAATAGAACTATATATAGAAAAACAAAAGATCAAGTTTTGGATCTACCATCTAAAACTGTAACTAATTTTAAATTAGAGTATAAAGATGAAGATCCTTATTTGATGATAAATGTAAAAAAGAAAGTAGCGGATAGATTTCAAGAAATACTTGAAAGCTATAAAGACGAGGTAGATTCTGTTAAAGATGAATTTAGAGAAACGACTTTAAAATATTCATCACAAGATAGAACTACTACGTTGGACTATATAAAATTTGTCGATAAAGGACAAGATTATGAATCTGTACACGATTCATTATATGACTTATATGATGGATTTATCAAGAATAATGTATATCCTAACATAAAAGATAAAGATGAATTAAAAAGATATAAATACGTAGTAAGTGTATATGTATATATAACTCAAAAATGTTTTTTCTTAGCTATGGGAGAAGTTATACCAAAAGTAAAAGCTAAAGCATTTAATGAGTTATATGATAATAATAAAGATCTTATATATAAAATGATCAATAATAATCCAAAGAAAACAGTTATTTTTTCTACTATAGTAGAAGTTGTAGATCATATTTATGATGATCTTAATAAAAATGATATAAAAGCTGTGAAGATAACTGGATCTGTTAAAAACCGAATGGATATTATTAATCAATTTAGAGAAGATGATACTGTAGATGTATTAGTAGCAACATCTCAAACTATGGGAACTGGTGTTACATTAGTAGAAGCAAATCAAATGATGGTATTTTGCCCTCCGTATAGAAAAGCAGATTTTGATCAAGCCTGTGATCGTATATACAGAATAGGACAAACTCATCCGGTAAATATTTATAATGTAATAGGATCTACCTCATCTAAAGACATAACTACAAGAATGACAGATATATTAGATTGGTCAGATCAAATGGTTTCTTCTGTATTAGATAATATAGTTAATGAAGAAGCTCTAATAGAAAAATATAAAGGAGAAGATACTAATATGGTCGTGTTCGAAGAAGCTATATACGATTCTAAACATACAGAGCCAGTCTATATAGTACTGATGCATACTGGAACGTTACTAGCTAATACTATAAAAGCAGTAACTAAGGATGAGTTTTCTCATTCATGCATATCATTTAATAGTAAATTAGATCCGATGTTTTCTTTTGGCAATAAGAAGACGTCTTATATTGGCGGAGAACCTGGATTCGTTAAGCAAAATACAAAAGATGAATTCTTTAAAAAGAAAAAAGCTGTTTACGAGATATATGTCATGTTTGTTTCTAAACATGATAAAGCTAAAATGATAGAAAGACTAAAGTGGTTTAGGGAAAAAGACAAGTATCTTGGATACGATTTTATAGGATTAATTAAATATAAATTAGGAATATCTAGTGATAATAATCTTAAAAAATGGTTCTGCTCGCGATTTGTAGCAGAATTATTAGGCCAAGCTGAAAATTTAGGGAGAGATGCTAGTCTATTTAGTCCTCAAGATTTTAAAAATGATTTAAATTTTATTTCTTTAGTATGTAAAGGCGACGATTTATATAATTACGATTATAAAATAACAGAACGAAATCTAAAAAAAATAAAGGATGGAGATTATACTATGATAGACACGAATGAATCAACTTTATTAACTGAAACATTAGAGGATTTTCTTAATAATGGTATGACTATAAGTGAATCTTTAGCATTAAATGAAGCTACATTATCTTCTAAAGAAAGAAAAGCTTTGTCAGATAAAACATTTGGTTTACCTGAAAAAAGAAAGTTTCCTTTGAATGATTACGATCATGTAGTTTTAGCTATTAAATTCTTCAATAGATGTGATAAGAAAGATCAAGAAGAATTAGCTAAGAATATAATTAAAGCCATGAAAGTATATAAAGTTTCTGCTGACAAGATAGGCAAAAATAATAAATTAAGAAACTATATAAATGGATCTTTAAAAGAATACGCTATAAGAGAAGGAGTAGGAGAAACGATTTTAGATGAGGGGTTATTCAAAAAAGATCCTTGCAAAGATGCAATCAAGAAATATAAAAATTATAATCCTTCAAGACCAGATTGTGATAAAACGATGAAAGACATAGAAAACACTCTGGTTAATGATATAGCTAAAAACATTAGAACTAAATTGATTAAAGTTGAAAATAATGAAGACGATACTGTATCTGCAATATTCAAAACGGATAAAGTGTCCGGGCTAAATAAAAGATGTTTCGATGCAGTTATTAGATCCAAAGGAGCAATCCTTTTAAATGAATCGTACAGGTTAATTATAGTTAAATATAAAGATTGCATTTTACTTGTATCGACTAGTGATGAAGACGATGACGATATTGAATCAAACTTTAGAATAGATTTATCTATTTTATACTGCAAAGAGTATTCTGATATTTGCAAAATTTCTACATCATCCATAGAGGCTTTATGTAGAAATGTAAATATAACATATACGTCTTTAGTAAATCCTGCGTTTGTGTCATTCTCTGTAGCCGGAGGAGGAAATGCTTATATAGATAAATATCCGAATATAGAAAAAAATACTGGATGTAAAATAATACCTAAAGCATTCGTGATATATGTATTTTCTAATAATACAATACATGAATCTGTAGGAGTTCCTGTTGTAGGACTTACTAATAAAACACCAGTAATAGTAGATAATATGTATAATAATGCATTTACTTCATTAGAAATGGATGAAGAAATAATACGTAATTGTATGATGTCTTCTACTAAAGCATTATTAAATAAAGAGGACAAATTCTACGTTCCTTATATTCCATATATACAAGAGTCTTTAAATATAGATCCTAATATAGGATTCTATAAAGATAGAAATGGTATATTTGTAATGAATGAGAATACTAAATTAAGATCCCCTTCATATAAAGACGTGGATGATATAGATGATAGAACTATATTATACGTAACATATGGAGAATTAAACGATTCTAAATTAAATGATTTATAAAATAAAACGGAATACTCTATATAGAGTATTCCGTAATATCTTTATTTTTTAATTATATAATATCATATTGAAAAATAAAAATTATATAAGTCCTACGTTAAACTCGTAGGCAGAAAGAGGTATAATATGAAAAATTTAAAGGAAATGAGCATTGAGGAACTGAAGGAATATGAGAAGAAATGGACTACACATCAAGAGCGTGCGATGAAAATTGGTCGTATGCTCGAAACTTTTAGAAATTCATATAGAAATATGTCAAACAAAGAAAACGCTGATATGATATCAGCAATTGAGGATACTTTAGACTCTTATGAAAAAGAGGCCGAAGAACTCGACCCAGAATCAACCTTTGCCAAAGAATGTAGAGACATTGTCTCTACCTTGAAATTCTTGGCAGGGGTTGATTAAAAAATAAATAGTGGATAAGCATAATGCTTATCCACTATTCTTTTCCAAAAGCTGATTTATTTTTTCTTGCTCCAGGTATCTGTCTTCCCTTAGATGCTTTTACTGGAGCACTCATAGCTTTTTCTGATTTTTGTTGATCTCTTTCAAAATCTGATAAATTAAATCCGTTCTCCGGTCTACCTAAATAATTTACCATATTTTGAGCATATCCAAACATATCTACTGTATCTATTAGATATTTAAATCCTAGAAATAGATCTGATATCATATCTACATATATAGATGGATCTGATATAGTTATTCTTACTCCTTGATTTTGGATATTATTCCATTCGATCACTACTGGATCGAACCATAAATATTTACCATCTGGTAATGACATTTTTAATGTATTTCTTCTTTTACAAGTTAAATTACCATCTTTAACTTCAAAAGTATTATCTATCATCCATTTAGATGCCATACTTACTAATTCTCTTAATATAATAATATCTTGTATACGGATCATTACACTTCGATCCCAATTGTCACCTCCTACGTCTATAGACATATAATACGAAAAACATCTTTTAATAGTTACTGCTACCTGAGTATCGTCATATTTCGATTCATAACGATACTCACTGTGAAAAAACCTTCTACTATTATCTATACTTGAATTCTTTTTGGATAATAGTACATTAAATCGCAGATTAATATTATTCCCTAAATACATCATATCATCTGTGATTTTATCATAATCTACGTATTCAACTTGCATATTAACTGTTTAACTCCCTATTATTTATAAAAATATATTATTAAACAGTTTATCTGGATATAAATTTCCAATTAAGATCTTTCTTCCAACTGATATCATAAGTTCCATTAGATACAGCTATAATTACATCATCTGTCATTCTTCCATAATAATCTAATGATGACAGCATGAAAGAATCCGGATTATTATATATTTTTAACCCAAAATATAAATCTGGGTTTCTAGAAACTTTTCTGGCTTTTTCTACTAAAGGTATATAACCAGCCAATACGTCAGTAAATGTAATAATCTCCTCTCCCCATTTATCTTCATAAAACTTTATCGGTATTTTATAATAAGGCTCAAGCCTTATATCTGATCCATGCTTTGGACCATTCTGCCTAAATCTAAATACAGAACTTCCAAATATATTATCACCATCTGGAGATTCTGATAATCTAACTATTGGATATTCTGTATCAAGTTCTAATCTTTCTGATGGATATTCTGAAGTATCTCCAGTATACGTGACATATTCAGTAACTTCCTTATCTTTGCACTTATCATTAATATCACGTACAATGCTCGGTAATGATTCTTCTACTATAGCATCTGCTACCTTTGTTGCCGTTTTAACAGCGCTATTTAATATTGTATCTGCTATACTTGGTTCTTCTTTCCTCTCCTCCTTAGGCTCTTCATTATCAGAAAAGCACTCCGATAATCTTTGTAATTTTGTTTTGTTATTTACGGAATTACCCTCATAAAAAGTTTCATAAATTTTATCCGTAAGTGCATCAATAAAAATTCCCATTGTTTTCTCTCCTTTTCATTTTATTCATCTATATAATATATAAAGAAAAGAAATTTTGGAAGTATACTTTTCAGTATACTTCCGATTCATAATCATGATATAATATTTTTCCTTTTTCTTTTTTAGACTCTAATCTAGCATGTCTATTTATTAATTCCAAATCACCTATCTCTACTTCTGTACATCTAGTAGCATATTTATCGAATATAGGTTTCTTATAATTATAATATTTCTTTATCTGATGAAAACTTTTATCTACTATTTCTATATACATAGTATTATTTGCTCTGGTTCTACCTAATGTCTGTCTAGCCAAAACCTCTGATTTAAATGGTTCTGCTAATACTACAGTCATCTTTAATCCATCTATATCTACTGCAGCTCCTGCTGATTTAGTTGTAGATAATATTAATCTTTTATTTAAAGCTTGTTGTTTTTCTTCTTCTGATACCATAGAAGTATATACACCGACGTTATTTCTAAATTCCTGATGGTTTTCTATGATCCAGTTGTATACTTCTGATATGGCATTATTTGTACCTATATATACCAGGCATTTTTCATATAATCCAACATTTTCTTCTATTATTTCGAATAATATATCAAGCATCATATAGAAATTATCATTAGTTACTATTAGATTAGTGTACTTATTTCTGTCTAATCCATATTGGTTTTTACAGCTCGATATCTGTTGCGGAGTAGGTTTACTACTATACAATATACTTAAATATTCAGTATGAGGATCAGTTTCAGGATCAAATAAATCTATTGCTAATACATTTTTAAATGATAATTGATAAATATTGTTTTCAAATTCATTTGATCTTAATGCTGTTGCAGTAATATAATAATTCTTATAGGTATTTGTATAGTAATCTATTTTCATCATATTATCAAAATTTTGATGAGCCTCGTCGTAGAATTTCAATCCTATTCTTAAATATTGAAATAATTCAGTTATTTTATCCCATCCATGAGTATCACCATAACTCTTTAATGTAGAATGAGTTACTGTAAAATATTTGATTTTCCTTATTTCTTCTGGTGTTTTGGTTAATAATCTATATATACAACCAGAGCCTTTTATATTATATATCTCCTTATCTGTTACATTCGTGTACTGCTTAATTCTATCTATCCATTGAGTTAACCAAGAACTTTGCGAGGTTATAATGATAGATTTAATACCTAAATAAGCACTAGTAGCTATAGCTATATAAGTTTTACCTTTACCTGTATATAGATTTAATTGTAATTGAGATTTAGTAGCTGTATCTCTATATTCTTCTTTACCTATAGTAAATCTTAATGCTTCTTTTTGTACATCGTTTCTTGGTAAAGTCTTTATCATAATATCATTATACATATCGAACTCATCACTCATATTACGTTCTACAATAGCTTTTTGCTCCATTATTTTTTCGACAAAATAAACGTCTATACCTCTCGGGAGATATAGAGTACGATTTTCCGTGTCATAAAATAATCCCTGATAGTAATATTGGTGATTCGTTGGGTTAAACATTAAGAAATATTTCTCTAAATCTGGATGTGATCCAAATTCATAATCAGTTATTTTTATACATGTATTTTTAACTATTATTTTACTCATTGCACCTAATTCCCTTCTTTGAGAGCTTTATTTACTTATTTGTACGTACAAAAATGATTCCGTAATATCTTTATTTTTGTCAAAATTATAGATCTTAATAAATCCTAATACAAATATATATTATATAGGTGAAAATAAAAAGAAAGGAGCCGATAATTATGGCTAAATTTATAACAGACGATACCAAAGATTCATTGGCAAAAGATTTTTATGATTTTTGTAACGGGATAATTTCTCAAGTTGAAAGTTTACATGGTATTTTTAATGACGATGTGTATGGTAATATTATACACGAATCTATCAACGTAGTTAAAAAAGAATATGAATTATACGATAAGTTTGTAGGACCTATTAATCACGTAAGAAGATTCTATCCAAATGCTACTTATAAAAATACCATTAATAAACTAAATAAACTAGATCCCGAAGTAATACGTAAAGAAATAGAACGATACGGAGATTAATACAAAATATATAATTACAAGAAAGGGGTATTATGTTTATATGGGACGTTATCGTAATATTAATGTGTGTGAAAATTTTGGCTGGATATCTGATTCTATTGTACTGAAAGCCGAAGAAGAATTACTAGATTATATAAATAAAACGATAGAATACTTGGACAATCTCTGGAAAAGCGGAAAAATATCAGCTGAAGACTTTAAATCAATTGTACTCAACTATGAAGTTCGATATGATTTGTATACAAAAACTTTTCGTGATGCTTTTGGCTATTCTATAGAAGTAGAAGAGGATAAATGTAGCTTTGTCAAATATTTTAATAAAGCTATAGATAACGATTATTATACCTATTCATATGGATATATAAAAATATAATTAATGACGAAAACAAGCTACCTGAATAGCTTATTTTCAGTTTATTATTTTTATGAGTTATATATATCATATATGTGAAAATAAAAGAAAGGAGTATTATATTATGGATAATACAAAATATTTAAAAAGTGATATTGTTTCTAAACCAGTTATTAGAAGATGGGATCTTCATTATTGCTCATTAGATCAAGATATACTTCCTGATTCTGGTTCTGTTTTAATTGGGAAAGCTAATAGGCCATGCTTAATAGTTAGCTCTAATGAATATAATCAGATGTCAGATAAAGTATTAGTAATGCCTTATTGCAGTAATAACAGAGATGATTTAACAGATGAAGAGTACGTAAAGCAGGCTGCAGAAAGAGGAGAAACTTTAATACCTATGGTATTAAATAGAAATGCCAGATCATTTCTTATCATCGATCAACCTAGATTAATTGCAAGAAAGATGCTCAGAGGATATGTAGGAACACTTGATGTAGAAGCAAACGAAAAATTAGCAATTAAAGTAACGGAAGCTGTATTTAATTATATGATTGATCCTGAAGTGTTTACGAAAACAGAAATATTCAAATCAATGGTTAACGAATACTTTGCTAATAATTTTACTGTTGATGCTACAGACGAAAGTATTTCAACTCCTCCAAAAGATGTCGATGAAAAACCAAAGTCGGTCCCTAATACTATTCAGGAAGATTACGGGATAATATGCATGAGAAGATCTAAAGAGGAAAATGCTAAATATGCATTAGCAATTTAGATTAATTAAATACGAAAGAAGGAAGTATAAATGTTAAAGGGAGAGGGAAAGTACGGATTGAAGGAATTTGTAAAGAAAGAAGGTGTAAATTACCATAATAGAAATTTAAAAACCGGAGCATGTTTTGAGCAATATGATAGACAGGGTAACCTTATATATTATAATTGCTCATTCTTGCTTGCATCTAATGCTGTATCAAATTATAAACAGGAATATGCTTATAATCATATAGCACATATAGTATCATATAGAGATTCTGATGGGGTTAAATGGGAAAAGCAGTACACTCCAGAAGGATTTGATATTGTATATAAAAATAAAATATTTAAAGTGGCTTTTAGATTTAAATATAAAACTAATAAAATCATAGCCATAGAAAGCAATGGTCATAAAGATATAATAGATATATCCAAATGTAAATCTATATCAATAATAAACGGAATAGATTTTTCTGATAGATTCTTATTAGAAAACAAAAGTTTATTCAATTATTTTATATCAGATTTACCCGCGACCGATTTACAAGAAAAAATAATAGCTTTTAAAGATGATGAATTATCTGATAAAGTATTAAATTATTTGAAAGGGATATGATAATATGGATTATTCAAAATATAGCGATAGAGAATTATTACTTGAAATACTCAAAAGATTAGATAAACAAGACGAGGCCATAGCAAAATTAAAAACTAAGACAAACAGAAAAAATGAAAAAGTTACAAAAAACGATGCAGTTTGTATTAATTCAAGAAATAAAAGAGCTATACAAAAATCGCAAGATATTCGCGATAGTGATAATCTATACAGACCTACCCCTCAAAGTTTTTAAATAACAATAGGGCGCAAAGGAGATAAATATGATTAAATCATTCTATGCTGTTTTGGATTTAAAGAATCCAGATTTAGTTATTCAGAAAATAGATCCAGTAAATTTTAAATTATATAGAAAATGGAAGAATGGGGTAGAAGAATGGATTACATTCTATTATCTTGCAGATGGAAAACGTATTCTTATTAAAGAATATAAAAACTCTACTGGATATGAATTTAAGATTGATACTGAAAATAAAGAATTCATGTATAATGATAATCTTGGTAATTGGTATAAATATAATATAATTACTCATGATTACGAATCTGTAGACTTAACCCATAGATATGATAGTAATGGAAATCTTATATATTATAAGTCTCCAGAAGGAGTAGAAGAATCTTATCAGTACGATGACAATAATCTGATACAGAAATATGAAAAGAGAGTAGATGGAGAAATAGTATTAACTCGTACATATCAAAGATACATAGCAAAAGGTTCATCAGAAGAATATTTTATGGATGAACCTTTAACTCAAATTCAAGAGAATACTAAAGATTTATACTCTGAAAGAACTTATGATATGAAAGGAAGAGAGATTCTTTATGAAGACGAAGATCGAAACGGAGATAGAATAATGGCTGGAACTAAATATGAAGATAAAAGAGCACATGTAATGGTGTGGAAGAATGGAAAGTTTATTTATGAATATTATGTCAAAAAAGGGGACGAAAATTATGGAAAAGGATTCAAAAAATAATACGATTATAGATGATAAGCCAGGACAGGCATTTTCTATGGTTTCACCATACGGAGTTATGCCACACGATGTTTTGTGTAAGCCACGCAAAAGGATAGAGTATATTTTATCTCCTAAAAACTGTTCTGATGATGGAATTATACCATTACCGTTTTTACTTAAAATAAAAGATGAAGACAATTATTTAATATTTAAAGGTTTACAAACTGTAAAATTATCTAGCGAAGAATCTTATGATAAAATAACAAATAAAAACATCATAAGATATATACTAAAAGAGCACATTGCTGCAGTATTTCGAGCAAGCTATAAAAATAATATCGATTTTTTAAAAGCACAAGAATACGGAGAATTAACAGATTAAAAAACGAGAAAGCTATCCAATGGATAGCTTTCTTTTTTCTACGATACTCGTAAAATCGTTTTTTTTTGATCATATAATATTATAATGACAATAATAAAAACTATACATAAATCCTACGTAACCAATCGTAGGTAGAAAGAGGTTAATAATGAGAAGACTTGACGTGCTGCGAAATATTTTAAAGAAAGCAAAGACTAATGACATCTATATGCTGGACGTAGATATCCTGGCAAGACCAGGTGACATTGACGTACAAGCTATACCAATTGAAAATTTGGAAGGAAGTGTTACAGGTGTGATAATTGAACACCACTATCCGTCCCAGGATACTGATGCAGATTGGGCGGTACCTGTTTGGACCTATCACGAGGTGTTTAAAATAACTCCTCCGAAGAGGTTCCGTTAGGTCGAAATTTAGGGAGAAGCTTAAAGCTTCTCCCTAGGCTTTTGCCTGAATTTTATTTTTTATTAAATACTCATTATATTACTATATGGAATATTATTGTTTCCGTTAGTCTGAATATTTACAGACTTAAGCGGGAAGTTGCCAATATTATCATTTATAATAGTTGTATAATCAATAAACTCTACAACCCATTTAGGTACTCCTACATCTAACGGTATTGCTAATGATGTAAATTCATTACCTTTACTTGTAGCTTTTCCTTTAAAAATACTTGTATCCTTTAATACATTCTTTATCTTTTCGTATGTTTCTGGATAAGTATCTTTTATTTTTTCTACAGTTTCTTCATTTACAACTACTTTTACAATATCCATACTATTTCTAGCTGTTAAGTCAAATCCTTCAAGACCATCATCTTTAATAGCATTCCATATAACTGCAGCTTTTATACCTTGTATACCCATAGGATCATCATAATGATCCATAGATTTTACATTTACTGGTTTATAGAATTCTTTCTCTCCATTATTAAGAGATCTAAATATCTTTTTATCTAATATCGCTAATCTCTTTATAATTCTAACTTGATCTATTACGTCTGTATCAAGTATTTCTTCATATAATATCTTAGATAAAGCTGACTGTATAGATTTATTTAAGGTTACCTTTCTAATCTGTAAACCTTTAATATCCATACTTTCTTCTTCTGGTACTTTATGACCTTCCTGAAGTTCCTGTTTAGATGCATAGTTCTTCATACCTTCTGTTAATAATGCTCTTTTCATAAGAAACTCATTCTTCATATAGATAAGGCATTTTCTATCTTCTCCATAAGAATGATTAGCTTTAGTATATTCTACCATATAATCATTTACCAAAGCACCTACTATATAAGCCATAATATTAACTAATGAATATCTCAAATTATCAGAGCCAGTTTGCTTATTAGGATTTACTAATCTTTTTCTGATTACAATATCATCATTAATGAAATCATAATCTTCATAATCTTCTTCAATAGGTTTAGTTTCTCCTAATACTGGATTATCTATTTCATTTAAAATTTTGAATTTGTGGCCTTTACATTTCTCAAGACCAAATCTGAACCAAGCTTCAAGACTAATAATAGCACTATCTGTATCGGAGATACCAGCAATATTTTTAATCATATTATCACATCTATCAACTTTATCCATATATTGATATTTAAAATATACAAACTCTTTTAAGATATCTACCAAAGTATCTATCTCTACTTTGATTTCTTTTGGTGGTTCGTTTGGATCCATAAACGGTTGATCTAATTTTTCCAATAAAATTAATAATGCATTCGTCATTGATGCATTATCCATGAACTCATAAAGGTTATTTTTGTAATACAGTCTATTTATATCTTCTTGATCAAGTCTATTGATAATATCCCATATAATCTGTAAATCCATTTCATCAGGTAGCCATTTTATTAATCCTTGCTTATAATCACCTATAGTAAGTACAATTTTATTGAAACATTCTTCTTTAGAAATATTGTGATCTAATATATCACAATCTCTATATCTTCTTTCTTTTCTTTCACTTACTACACTATCAATAAACCATACAACTTCTTCAAGAGAAGCAAATTTAACGTTATTAGATAGAAAGCTTTCGAAAAACATAGTTGCTGTACTAATGAGTTCTCTACCTGTTGTAGTAATGGATTCTGCTACAAAGATATTATAAAACATTGCTTGACATTGACCAAGTACACCATATATTCCATTACAGTCAATTTTATCAAGTAACTGCAATAGATTATATTTCACAAACATTTCAGACCCTTTTGGATACTTAAACATTTCTGCTTTATGAACACCTCGCATTTCCATAAATCCTCTAATCATTTCTATTAAAGGATTAGGAACCGTTCCATGTCTCATAAACATTACTCCAGATGGAGTACATATTGGTTGCTGAGATGCTATATAATTTGTAAACTCTGATAATAACATCTCGTGTTCTTTCTTATTGTAGTTATTGACTATTTTGCATTTGGTATCAACAAATCTTTTCTTTACAGAATAATCAATAGCGTCTTTTATCTCTTGATTATTTAGGCTTGGATATATTAAAGACATTACTGTATGCATTTGCTGCATATATCTCATAACGCCAGCCGAATTATCTACTGCTGAATTAACCATTTAAATATCTTCCTTTCTTTTAGAATTATTCTTATGTGTTCGCAAAGATAATATATCATTAAAACTAGTATAAGGTTAAAATAAGAACATATGTGTAAAAATGGCTTGTTAAAGTTATGATTCTAAAAATAAAGATTATGAATTTAAGGAGGACAATATCATGTCATTATTTGATACAGGTTCTGAAAAGATTACTTTAGAAAATACATTTGATGAAGATCAGAAAGATTTAGTTATTGAAGCTCTTATTTATGACGAAGTTTCTCATCTTCCTCAAGAGAAAATTGAAGAGTTCTGTAAACCGAATGGAGTTGGAGAAGAACTTGTTATGGAAGGTAAGATCTCTAAGAAAACTATTATACGTCTTAATAGACAGGACGACCTTGCTAGACGTAAAAAGATTATGGCTCTTAATCTTGCTAAAGAAGCTAATGATCCATTATATGCTAAATCTGTTATGTTTCGCCAGAAACAGAAAGAATGTGTAGCAAAGATTATGCAGAAATATGGAAATAAAGCTGAGAGACTTGCTAAGCAGGCTCAGCAGGAATTCTTACATCCTGCATCTGATAAGAAAGTTCTTCCAGCATCCTTTATGAAAGCTGGCGGAGCTGAACGTGTTGGTCAATAATTAATATAAACATATAAGTAATTCTGATAAGTAAAATGCCTTCAATAATAATCAACGAAAGATATGAGAGTAAGTGGATTAATTTCCACTTACTCTCATTATTTGTTTTATTGGTATATTATAAAAATGATTAAGTTATAGGATTTTGAAAAATACATACAGTTCTACAACTTAATAAGTATAAATAGGGAGGATTAGAACTTATGGACGAATTATTTAATGATCTTTTAAATCCAGAGCCATTTATATCAAAGATTCAATCTCGATTTAATGAGATACAACCTTTGATAATTGATGATCTGACACACTATGAAAATTATGGTGAATATGTACCGCTAGTTAATACTGGAGCAATCAGTATTAACACTTCTAATTTGAGTAAAGAGAATATTGATTCTCATTTTACTTGGATTTATAATATCATTGCTGATGGTATTGAGCAGAAAAAAGTTCATGATATGATAGTATATATTACATTTATGGACAATGTACAAATTAGATTATCTATATTTGATTATATGCTTAATCTTATTATGTGGAAATTACCTTTGCAAGCCGGAGATTCTTTAACAAGTAATTTCTTGTTCTTCGATGATTGCATCACGCAGGATTCTATCAAAGATTATATTGATTTTAAATTCATTGATATTCATAGAAGAGATTTTAATAACTGCGATATGAATCAAATGATTGATGAGACAATATACAAATTTATGTATATTGATGACTTTGCTTATTATCTTATCAATACTATCAATGAAAAAGATACTATTGATTTGATGAAGAAATCCCAAGTAGCATGGGATACATTGCATTTTTCTACAGTCCAATATCCGTTGGAAGACAAGAAAGATGCTGCTATGGATATGACAAACAAATTAATTGCAGTAATAAAAGCGCCTGATTCTGAGCATTGTTTAAGGGATTCGTTCAGAGCTAGAGAAGGTGTTAACCCAAAACAGTTCAGGGAAATGATTTGCAATATTGCAACTAAACCTGATGGTAATGGAAGTATCTTTAGTATCGACCTTGATACAAACTATATGCAAGAGGGTGTAGCAAAACCTGAATATTATACTATTGATAGTAGTGCAGCAAGACAAGCACAGATCTTAAATAAAGAGAATGTAGGACAATCTGGAGCATTTTCTAGAAAATTAAGACTAAATAATATGCACGCTAAAATTCATCCAAACCCAAAATACGTTTGTAATTCAAAAAGATTCTTACCAATATTTATTAAAGATATGAAAGTATTAGTAAGATTCAAAAACAGATATTTCAGATTTAACCCAAAAGGAATGGAGTATAAAGTATCTCCACATCCAGAAAGAGATAATGTAAATCTTATAGGAAAAACTTTATATTTCAGATCTCCGGAAACATGCGCTTCACATGCTAGAGGAGAAGGAATTTGTTATAGATGCTATGGGGATTTAGCATATACAAATGCAGATATTAACCCAGGATGTATGGCATCAGAGTTATTGTCTTCTGTATTAACTCAGCGATTATTGTCTGCTAAGCACTTATTAGAGACAAATGTAAAAGCGTTAAACTGGGTTCCAGAATTCAAAGATATTTTTGCTGTAAACTGGAATATGATTATGATTATGGATGATTTCGTTCCAAAGAAATGGAAACTTATTATATCGTCAGATGATATTTATCAGGAATCAGAATATGATGAGTTTGATTATAATTCATGTATAACTACTTTCAATGTAATGGATCCTGATGGAAATACCATTCTTATCAAAACAGAGGATTTAGACAACTTATATATTTCCCCAGAGTTAAGAAAAGTAATGGATAATCAGAAACTTGTAGATGATCAGTATATAATTGATTTCTCTGATATTATGGGAATTCATTTATTTATGGTCAATATTACAAATAATGGATTATCTGCAACTCTCGAGAGATGTAAAGCCACTCTCGATAAACAAGCTATTATTAAAGAGTATAAAAATGATATAGGATTATTTACACAAGGATTTATTAATACTATTATTGAGGGTGGGCTTGATACAGATGCAGTTCATTGTGAAGTACTTATATCAAATCAGTTACGTAGAGTCACAGATGATTTAGGAGATTCTATGTTACAACCTGAGTGGGAATATCCAAATGAACCATATAAGATTGTAACTCTTGATACAGCATTAAAAGAGAATCCAAGCATTACTACATCATTGAATTATCAGTATATACAGAAACAGTTATTCAAACCAATTACATTTAAGAAAAATAAACCTGGTATGATGGATTTATTCTTTATGGAAAAACCACAAGAATATATGAATGTAGAATTGGATTATAACCCAAAATTCAAAGATGACGTTGATGATGCAATCGATGGATTTATTAATCCTATTTATCACGTAGATGAAAATGGTAATAAATTATAATTAAATATTGTCTCACTAGTATATCATACTAGTGAGACTTTAATCTAGAAAGGAGAATTTAATTTATGAACAACGTATCTATGTTTTTATTTAATGATGATGAGGAAATGAAACCTAAACCATCAGAAATTAAACGTTTACAGGAAGGTAGTGTGAAATGCATTGAAAAAAAGAAAGAACCATATGTAGAAGCAATGATTTTCGTATTACAAATGGATAGAGAGATTGATAAAGATAAGCATCGTATTATATCTCCAGGAGGATATACGTTTAAATCCAGTAAAAGTGAAAAATCTTTACAGTTTGATTTCTTTGACTATGCAGGATATATAGATTCAAATGATAAGACAAAGATATTATTTGAAACTGAATTATTAGACGAACAGTCTTTTCCAGGAATTATAGATAAATTAAATAAATCATTTTGTGAAGATATAAATGAAATTACAGAATTCTATATTTATACTGGAGACGATGAAGATCCAGAACTAAACTTATCTAAAATTATAGACATAAGTTTATTATTTACAGACGGTACTAAAATTGATATTAAACCTGAAGTAATTGATAAATTTAATAATACTATTCTTAAGAAGGAGGATTAAATATGATATATTTAAAATCTATAGAAGTTACAGTCAAATTTGAGAACTTACCAGATAGTATAATGCGTCAATATTTAGAAGGAGCGAATGATTTTCTTGAAGAGTTTAAAATGACTGCTTCTAGAATTGGTAAATCTGTATTATTTGGTTTTTGTGGAGATACTGAAAATCATTTCTTTGAATATGATAAAACCATATTAACTGAAAAAAGAAGCGAATTAAAAACAGATACGTATTATTTCGCAAGTTGTGATCTTACGAAAGATTTTGTAAGATCTATAGATAAAATAGATTTTATAGATTTTGATGATGTAGCATTAGATGCATTTCATATTCAGGAATTTTTAACTATTAAGTTCATATTCTCTGATGATGATGAATATTACTTAAATAATTACGTAATAGATGAATATAATGGAAGATATAAAAGAGGAGAGGTTAATTATGAAGAATAACGAGAACAGAGAAATTTGTAGCAAATGCAGAGGAATTTGTTGTAGAAGAATGCCGGGACAATACGTCCCGGATGATCTTTTTGATCATGAAATGACGAAAGAAGAGTTGAAGAAATTTATATTAGAAGTTGGGAATATATCTATAGACTGCTGGGAGGGAGATGAAGAATCAGGCTATGAATCATATTATTATTTAAGACCAATGAGAAGAAAATTGACTCTTGAAGAAGCAAAGCGAAATGTAATAATGATTGATGAGAAAGATCCAGATAATTTATCATTAGAAGATCAAGAGAAAATAGCAGGAGTGTGGGCCAATATACTCAGTTATTCGATTAAGAATTTCAGAAATCAGGATCTTACGGTTGATTATGGATATAACGAATTTGTACTAGTATGCTGTCATTTAACCGAAAATGGGTGCGATTTAAAGTTTGATAAAAGACCTACCAATTGCAAAGAATTAATCCCAGGAAGAGATACTGAATGCTATATAGAAGGATTATCCGAAGATGATTCAGCGAAATTATATTATGCTAAGAAATGGGAGAAATATAATGATATGCTATATGATATAGCGTGTGAAATCGAATTCGGAAAAGATTATAAAGAATATATTGGAGAGGAAGAATAATATGATACAGATATTTCCTAAAGATGAAAATGTAAATATGAATCTAGAAGTTCCTACATTTGTAAATACTAGGAAAAATGATTACATATTATCTAAGAAATATACTAAAGAAAAGGAGGGCTTTATTATGAAAAAGCTCAATAAGAAAATCGAAAATATAAACAATATTATCCTTGCTGTTGTAATAGCAGGGATACTGTTTTGGTTACTAGGAGACGGCCTTTTTGGTCGTTTAGGTGGGATTGTAGTAACTATTATAGTTACTACAATTATTTCCTTACTGTCAGTAAGGAAGCTTCAGCTGAAGAATAAAAAGCTTCAGCTGAAATTAATGAAAGCAAGACGATAAGTCTTGCTTTCTTTTTTCTACGATACTCGTAAAATTGCATTTGTAATATCTTTATTTTTTAATTATATATTATTATAGTGATAAGAATAGAAAATCTATATCTTATCCGGTAGTATGTCCGAAACATACATAAAAGGAGGAGAGCACTTTATAGTGCTCATTTATATTATTTTACTTTATTAAGGTGGGCTTAGGTTGCGATCTTTTTGGTCGTAACCTAGGCTCAAAATCAAATAATAATATTTTATTTTTCTAATTATACCAATTTACGTATACTCTTTATTTTTTGTCTAAAACAACACTGTAATATTGATTAAGGAGATGATGTAAATTGGTAATACCTGCTGAGAAACAACAAGTACAACCTATTACTATATATTATCAGACATCTACTACTAATCAAAGTTTCATGGATATGCATTTTCAATTAAAACAACAAGGGCGAGTTAATAATAGATTTTTCCTTGCGTTATATGATAGAGACTTGATAGGAGTAGATCCAAGGGATCCTAGACTTCCGCAATATATGAAAGCTAAAGTGCTTAATGAATGTGCACATAACTATTGGTATTTTATTAGAGAAGTAATACGTATTCCAGATCAAGGTGGTGCTGCTAACTCTGGTGTAAGATATAAATTACATAGAGGAAACTTAGCATTATCTTTTTGCTTATTAAATAACTGGAATATTTTTTTGGAACTACCTCGTCAGCATGGTAAAACCATGGCTGCATTATGTTGGTATTTATGGGTATTTAACTTTAGAACTACCAACTCAGAAATCATGTTTATGAATAAGAAACATGATGACTCTAAAATGAACTTACAGAGATTAAAGATACTTAGAGCTGCTCTTCCTACATATTTACAATTTGCAAATCAATATGGTAAAGATGGTACAAAATTAAGAGCATCTAATACATTAGAGACAATTACTCATATTATAAATAATAACAAGATTACCACTAAACCTAGTGCTAGAAGTAAGACTATAGCTAATAACCTTGGTCGTGGTTGTACTATGCCTATGCACTGGTATGATGAGTATGCATTTATTGTATATAATAAGATTATATACCAAGCTGCTACTCCTGCATACAAGACAGCATCGGAGAATGCTAAAAAGAACCATGCACCATATGGTATTCTTATAACAACAACACCTGGCGATTTAAGTACCGATGAAGGAATGGATGCTTATGAAACAAGAAACTCTGCTACACCATTCCTAGAAGAATTCTATGATTATACTCCACAACAATTAAAAGAAGTTGCTGAAGCTAATACGGATTCTTCTTTCTTCTATATAAGATTTACTTATCAGCAATTAGGTTCTTCCGAACAGTACTTCAAAGAAATGGTTCGAGACCTTAAGAAAGATTGGGCTGCTATCAGACGTGAAGTTTTACTTGAGTGGTCACTTACATCTGATAATTCTCCATTCGATCCTAATGACCTTGAGCTTATTGCTACTATGGTAAGAGAACCTATTAGAAGAATAGTATTAAGAAAAGGATTCGCTATTGATCTTTATAAACAGATAGAAGATCCTCATTATCCTCCTATTATAGGTGTCGACGTTTCTGGTGGTTATAGTAGGGACTCTTCTGCTGTAACTATTATAGATAGCAAGACTACAGATGTAGTAGGAGACTTTAACTGTAACTATATATCTACTAATGATTTGGCTCATTTACTATATGAATTGGTAGTTAAATTTATGCCTAATGCTATAGTAAATGTAGAGCGAAATGGTGGTTTTGGTGCTTCTGTATTATCAACACTAAAAGAAACCAAAATAAAACGTAATCTATATTATGAAATCAAAGATAGAACATTTGAGGAACGAACGTTTGGTGGAATGAATCAAACTATAAAACATACTCAGAAATGTAAAGTATACGGATTCGATGAAACAAAGAATAGTCGAGATCTGTTAATGCAGATATTAAGAGAAAGAGTAGATAACCATAAATCTAAATTCTTATCTCCTAAGATATTAGCAGAATTACGTACATTGGAATATAAGAAGAATGGTAGAATTGAGCATACTGCTCAAGGACACGATGACCAGATATTCTCTTATCTAATGGCTATGTATGTATGGTATGAAGGAAAAGAACTTACTGAAAGATATGGTTTACAGAAAGTAACTATACATACAGATGAAGATGATGAAGATAGAATTGATATTGATAATAACTATACAGATATATCTGAAGCTATTAATGAAGAATCTGATATGGTTCAAGAGCAATTAGACGTACTATCTTCTAATAAAGCTGTACTATATGATGAATGGAGAGCGCAAGAAAAAGCTAAAGACCAAGAAGCTGTAAATAGGTTATTACAGACTAAAGTTGGTCAGCAAGCTTATATCGAAAAATATCATATAGATCCAGATGATCTTTCGATATTAGGGCAAGCCTATTCTATTCCACAGGATGTATTTGATGATTATTATGATGATTTTCAAGTAGATCCATTAACTAAACAAAAGTTAGTAGAAGAAGAAAGATTAAGCAAAATATATAGTATGAAATATTAAAATATACCCCATAGATATTAATATCTATGGGGTAATTATTTATGGATAATTAAACCATATTATAATTTAAAATAAATAAGGAGAGAAAATCTATGGGAAGTAAAATAGGGTTATGCACCATTTATAAAAGCGATAGCGGTTATAATAGAGAAATCGCAACTTGGTATACAAGTTCCGAACCGAAATTTGTATTATTCGAGCTATTACTAAATAATTATTGTGCAATAATGGTAGAAGATAAAAAAACATTAGAAAAACCGATCAACTATACTTATCGATTATTAACAGTAGAACACGCCGAATTATATAAACTTGCAATCTCAGCAGCCTCTGATATACATGGTATATTGAAATATAATGGGTATTTTAAAAAAGAAGCTGAAGATGCAAAAATGAATGGAATATCTAATGGAGATAAAAGAAAAATGATGAATGAAATATGGAAAGAACTTGATATTGTAAATGTCAATTCTTCTATATATGATTTAGCAGTCGATCAAAAAGTATCTATACTTGCAAAAGGTGAATCTGGTATGCATTTATATTTGTACAATAGCGCTATTAAAGATATTTTAAATTCTGATTTCTGCGCAAAAATAGCCGGAATATATAGTGAAACATATGACTTGGGATATATTTCTGATATTGATGATTTGAAAAAAGAATTGGGCCAGTATGCCAAAGAAGTATTATGTCCCATAGACGATTATATAAGAGTAATATCATCTTCAATAGGTCAAATCAAAGACGCTTTAAATGAAGATAATAAAAAAGAATTTTTAGAGAAAGTAAAATTAATTATGAATTTACCTGAAAACTTTTTGGAGGAATATAAAGATGGCGTTCAAGAGCAATAGTAACGATTACACAATTATTACAGAAGGAGAATTAGGTGCTGTATTACAGAACTTTGATCCTGATATGGTATTTTCTGTATTAGAGAATAATCTTGAAAATAAATACAGAGAATATGAATTAAATTTAACTAATTTGGTTACTTCATATGAATATCAGTTTAAAGAATTAGCTGATCAGTATGGACAAGATAATCAGATATTTGTAACTAGAGATCAGACATATGGAATTATCATAGAAAGAATATGTAGATTCCATGATTTAGATATGCCTATCACTACAGATAATGTAGATATTTATACATTAGCTTCTATAATGTATGAATTCTTCGTATCAAGTTTTACCAAATATATATCAAGATTTTTTATCTCTTATATTTATAGAGAAAAAGATTCTATATATAAAATGATTCTTAGTTTTGATGAGGATAAAAAAGTTAAAAATAACAGTATAACTTATGCTAAAAAGATATACGACAACGATCCTCAATTAGCAGCTATTCATGCATATATACCTAAGGTTGTAGAAAGTATATGTCAATTTCCTATTACATTACACGAATACATATCTGGTGTATATAAAACAGAGCCTCAGAAAGCTGATTTTTTAAGATCGGTATTACCCGACAATGAATATTTTTATTCTAATTTTGTAGTACCGTTTATTAATAACCACAGTAGCAGAATTATTATGGATATTAGATTTGCATTACAATCTGATGTATGTCCTACTTTAAGTTTTCCGCAAAATCAATAGGTGATATTTTATGAAGAAAAATGAATTGGTCGTATACAGACCACCCGAATATTATTTGAATTACTCTAAAACTACTAATATTAGTCTTATTTGTAATTCAAATCAAATGGAAAATGTAGTATTACCAATATTAGCTCTTTATAATTTACTACAAAGACTGCGAGATGGAACAAATGAACAAACGACAGAAAAAGAAAAAATTAAGGAAAAGAAAAAAGATTTACCCTAATATAATTACGGAATTTATAAACAAAACAACTATAGACGATATAATTTTTCAGGAGGATAATAAAAATGAATCACGAAAATTTAAAAGTACTTGCAACTGGGGATGGAAGAAAATCTACAATGAAGAAAGTTGCGCAATTAACAGATGAGCAAGTAGATCAAATTGCAGAGAAATTAGAAGAAAGTAGATCAGAAGATAATAGAAAGATTGAAAATCTTCCTTCTAATAAAGATACTAATGAAAGAGTACCAGAAGATCCAAATGCTTATGAATCAGAAACAGTAACAGCCTATGTAGATCCTATGACAGGAGAAAAGAAACCGGTTCCTACAGAGATCGAACCACTGACTAATATTGATCTAGATACTTCTGGATTTGATAATTTATTAAATATGAGTGACGACGAAATTAGAAACTTAGAGATATCCGATGAGGAACTTAAAGAATCTTTACCAGTAAAAGCATCTAAAGAAGATTTCGTTACTTTCAGAAAAGTATTCGATAGATATAGAAAAGGAGAAGACTTCTCTGTATATAATGCATTACCACCATCATTTAAGAGATTCGTGGATGAAAGCATTGCATCTATTTCTATGGAGAGTCTATCCAAAGCACAGATTAAAGATGTAAGATCAGTTATTACTAAATCCATCTTTGATGAGATTATCCAAGATACTTATCAAAATAAAGTATATTTCGATTTAAATACATCAGTAGATAATGCATTTAAAGATTTATCTAAATCTATTACATCTGAAACTAATATGGATGTAAGACATAAGATTCTACAATTCCCGAAAATTGCGGAAAAGATCAAAGATAAAAATCCAGAAAAGGCTAAAGCTTTATTAGAATTTATCGATTCATATGAAGAAGCAAGAAACTATAACAAATTAATCGAAGCTGTTAAAACTGGGAAACTTAGAGCTAAAAAGATTGAATTAGATAAGTTCGACAATAGAGTTTGTATTCCATATGAAGATAAATATGCAAAAAGTAATAGAATTGTAGATTCTTTGAGAAAATTACCATTTATCATTTCTAGACATATTGGATGTGATGCTGAAGACTCTAAGAGAATTATTATTGCTTATACAAAATATATTGCATTTGCTAAATTAAATATCGAAAAGCTTCCTGATTATTGCTTTATGTATTATTTCGTAAAAAATATTCTTGGAATGGATAATTACGATCAATCAGTATTTGAAGAAAAATCTTTTTATACTAATATTGAAAAGAATCTTCAGAAATTACTAGATGCTATCCTTTCCATTGAAGACAATATTATAAATAAGAAATAATTTAAGGAGGCAATTTAATAAACATGATTTACAATCACGGAGAGGTAGTTCGCTATGAGGTAAGAGAATTAGCTCAATTAAGATTACATCTTGGTAATTTCACTGATGACGATCTTAAGACAGAAACTACTTGTATTACTGAAGGGGATAAGGTGTCTTTATTAACAATGGAGTTTGATAAAGAACACAAAGAAGTATTCACAATTGTTAGGGGTTTAGTAAAAGAAATTTCAACAAACATGGTTAGATATGGTATGTCTAAACAAGACCAAATGAAATGTATTTTCATACGTATGGATTGTTCCAAAGATGGAAAATCAGATATACAAGCAATCAAACTATGTGATGTTGTAGAGGTTCATGATATAAATTATGCATATGAAGAAATTAAAACAAAAGAAATAGAAGTTGTTGAATCTAATCCAGAGTGGAATATTGAATCGGGGTCAGATAAAAATATCGCTACTATAGATTTAAAAACAAATGTAAAACTTCAATAATATTTATTATTTATTCCATATACTCTATATAGAGTATATGGAATATCTTTTCTTTTTAATTATATAATATTATAGTGATAATAATAAAAATAATAAATAAATCCTACGTAACCAATCGTAGGTAGAAAGAGGTATTAATATGATGAACAATGTAGAAATTAACAAGGTACTTAATAATTTATCCAAGCTTGATAAAGTAAGAAACTTGGATGATAGCATCACAGAAGCTTTCGAGGCTGTCGATAGCTACAGAAGTTGCTTCTGTGATGCAGAAGCAAGAAATGCTGCTGAGGGAAAGATTTGTGATATTGAGAAAAATTTCGCAAAGCGAAAAGAAATAACTTCTGATTCGTATTTCGACGATGATAGAAGTGTATTTCTCGAGTACGAGGAGGCGTGCTTGGGATTAATACAGATTTACAGAAAAGAGCTGGCCCTGTATGCAGCTCTCTCGAAATAAACAAAGACCCAGTAGGAAATTCCTACTGGGTCTTAATACCGAAGATATATTTTATTTTTTCTACGGTACCTGAAAATGTACATCTGGAACATATCATTAAATTGATATGGAGGTGTATTCATATATGAGCAGACCTAATTTTATTAAAGTTGTGGATGAATCTGTATACTTTAAAGGTCCAAATAAGAAGTTTATTTTTTTCGTTCCCGAAAAGTATTTTGAACGAAATTGTGCTATTGAAGATGGTGAGTATATAGAATTAATTGGTATATTAAATTATACTATAGTAGATAGAGACTCTACTAATTATGCTAAAAAGATAGGAACTTTTAATTATCCGAGTATGTTTGTAACTAAACCTGGATATGTTGAAAGAGCAAGAAAATTTCAATTGACAAAAGATACAGATCCTCAAGACTATAGATTATTGATATATGAAGATAACGATATAGATCAAATAATATCTTCTACAGAAGTACCTCAAGATATTGCTAATGTAGAACAGTTTATCAGATTATTCGTATTAACTGGTAATATTCCTAAAACTATTCCTTATGATAAATTACATGAATACTTCTTGGATTCTATTAAATATAATGGAGGCAACTATAAAGTTACTGCTCAATTATTTGGCATATTATTATCTGAAACATGTAGATCTAAAGATGATCCTGCTATACCATTTAGATTATCTAAAGAAAAAATAAAAGATCATAATATGCACGCTTATGAGACTATGAGAATTAGTCAAATTCCTAAATTTAATGGTCCATTTAACTCACTTACATCTGAGAACTGGGATGAATCTCTTATTGGTGCTATGATGAATCCTGATAGTAAAGGCTCTCCTCTTGAGCCTATTATGATGGGCGGCTGGGATAGAATAAATAGACCAACAGACAAAGACGACCAGATATCATAAGTATAAACATATCAGTAAATTACATTTAATAAAACTATAAATGTGGTATATAATATGTTAAGGAGGATTCATTAATGAGGCCCGATACAATATTTGAGTATATAGATCAGTCAAATATAACAAAGACTACCGAAACTCTTGTTACTGCTCCTTACTATCTTTGCTGCTCTTCTGCTGAAAGAGGTCCAGAAGATATTAGAGAAGTTGTAGGAACAGATTTTTACAATTTATACGGTAATCATATCTCATTTGTTAAACATGGTCAGCCGCTTGTTCAGGCTGCGCATATTATTGATAATGGTGGTAGATTAATTTTCAAGAGACTTGTTGCAGATGATGCTGCTCTTGCCAATCTTACTGTCATTGCTACAGTTACTAAAAAAGAGGTCGAGAAAACAAATGCTGCTGGAAAACCTCTTTATATTGATCCATCTACAAATCAGGAGAGCGAAACTGATGGTGGTGGATGGGCTAAAGCTACTAAGAATGTAGCTAGTATTAAATACGGAGTTGTTACTGTACCTTCTATGAAAACTATTACTGATGTAGTAGCTCATGTTCAGTTACAGTATAAAGAAGAAACTGACGTATTCCCTCTGTTCACAGTAACAGATAATGGTAGAGGAAAATCTACCAAGAGATTTAATATTCAGCCAGATTATCAGTTAAGTAAACAGAATTCTTTCGAATTCTATACATTTAATGTAATTGCTGATGCTGAAACAAATGCTGAGTATACAAGATTCTCTATTGATCCTAATATTATTTATCTTAAGACAAGTATGTCTCTGACAGAAAGTTCTAAAGAACTTACACAGCTTGACGCTTATCAGTATGAAGAAGGATCTAATAAATTCATCAAAGCCGTTAGTGAAGCTACTGGAGTAGATGAAGACACACTTAAATCTATCGACATACTGTTTGGATGCGATAGAGCAGGTAAAGCTCTTGACTATATTTCAGTAGACCTTACTAAGTCAGACGATGAAGCTGAAAACGGATATGATCTTGCCGACGCTACAGGTATGATGATCATGTCTGGTGATAATGGTGAGTTTGGTGACAAGCCATTCGGAACAAGTGCTTGGACTAAACAGGCAGTAAAATTCTTCTCTGGAGAATTTGACGATTCTGTATTTAACCCTAACCAGGTTAATATTGATGCAGTATTCGATGCTAACTATCCATCTGAAGTAAAGAAAGCTATTCTTGAACTTGCAGAGTTCAGACAGGATTTCTTCTACTTTAGAGATTTTGGTCTTGATAAATATACATATGATCAGTTTAAGATGGCTGCTAAAGAATTTGATCATTCTAAATTTGCAGCTTCTTATATTACAACATATGATGTTCTGGATCCATATTCCAGAAAGCAGATCAATGTAACTCTGATGTATTCTTTAGCAGTTAAAATGATTAACCATTTTAACCTTAGAAGAAATGCACCATGTGCTGGTATTCAGTACGGATTTACTTTTGATGAAGCTATCAAAGGTACAGTTAACTTCTGTCCTAAATTTACACCAAAGGTTGACCAGAAAACAGAGCTTATGGACTTAGGATTAAACTATTGTGGATATATCAATAATCAGTTGGTACTTGAAACAACTAATACATCTCAGGATCCATATAGCCAGCTCTCTTATATTAATAATATCCTTGCTGTACAGCAGATTATTCATAGAGTTAGAGAGGTTTGCCCGATTAATAGATATACATTTATTACATCTGATGACCTTGAAACTTATAAGAAAGCTGTTAATAATGCAATTATGCAGTATAAAGAAAACTTCGATACTCTCGAATTTGTTTATGTTGCAGACCCAATTATGAAAGCCAATAAGATCTTTAATGCATCTATTAAAGTTTCATTCAAAGACTTCGTTCAGACTGAAATCTTTAAGATTTATGCATTACCGACCCAATCTTGATATAGGAGGTAAGTATAATGGCTAACTTACAAAGTACATTTAATACTTATAGCAAACGTCCTAGATCAGTAGCAGAATATACAATGATGAGAGGTGTAACTGACTTTACAAATGCTGCACAGTTCAATGCATATTTGAAGGGTTATCAGCATCTTGTAGTCATTTCTGTTCCTGAATATCTTAAAGTATTAGGATCTAATGGAAACGCAGATGCTCAGAAACTTCTGGATCTGTTCTGTTATATTCTTGAATACGAGTTTAAAGGACTTGATGGTATTGAAGATATTACTGTTGATAATATTGAATTTACTGATGGTATTTCTACAATGAACTCCATGGGTAAAGTTACTCAGCAGTCTGCATCTGAAATATCTATGAGCTTTACTGAAAAATCTGGTTCAGTTATCACAAAATTCATTGATATGTATATTAGAGGTGTAAGAGATCCTCGTACACAGGCTAAAACATATCATGGATTAATCAAAAATGGTATCCTTGCAGCTGGATTTGAAAATGAAGTATTCAACCTTATGTATATCGTAACTGATGAAACTATGCTTGGTCTTGAAAAAGCATATCTGTTATGTAATGCATGGCCGAACAAAGTTCCATCCAGTATCTACAATGGTACTAAGGGTGAAATTGAAAAAGTTGATATTGAAGTTACTATGCAATGCTTCGTTATCGACGGTGAAGAAGTAGATGCTAGAGCGCTTAAGATGCTTGCATATCTTAATGAAGCTGATGCTGTTAAGAATATGATGGCAGTTAATGACGGATTTAGTCAGAATGCTAGGGATAGCGTTAACGGATTTAACAATCATTCTGAAAATCAGATCGAACTTGATTCTGGTAAATTCAAATATTCTGTATTTGATACAGTTAATTCAAACTTCGGTATTGATGTCGCAAGTACTACATCTTCCGGATCAAATAACAACAACGCTAATGGTGACTGATAAAAAAATAAATATATGGATGTATACCATTTGGTATACATCCATATTTCTTTTAATATCCTCCGTATGAATCTCCGACTGCATTTCCGTTAGCAGAAGCTGCAGTTTTACGTTTATTATATTCAAACTCTGTTTGTCTCTTAAGATTATCTATCTCATCAGCTTTTACATAAGTACTCAATCTTTGTTTCATCATTAACTTCATAAAGATTGCTTTCTTTTCATTATTAGCTTGATCATTTTCATTATCATATTCGTAATTAGCTATGGTTTCTGTATTAGCACGTACAGTTTCAAGGATATTATTAAGATTTGTAATAGATAAGAATAATGGTTGAGGTAATACACATTTAATGTATACTCTTTCTCCATATTCTGCAGCATATAAAGCTGTTATTATTCTACTGAAGTAATATTCAAGCTTCTCTTGTCTTAGTATACAGTGCCTTAAGAATTTGATATTAGACATTGTAATTTGCGTAGCAAAGTCTGTACTATATCTTGCATTTACTAATTCAAGAGGAATACCAGTAGAATTTACGCACTGTTCTTCAAATCTATCTAATAATTCTGTATGAGGTTGAATATCTTGACCATTCATTACTTCCATTTGTACAGGAGCATCTCCAGATTGTCCTACAGGAATAACAAAGTCATTATATCTACCTATAATATTCAATATAGAATTCATATTCTCTACTTGACGTATATTAAAATTAGATCTTTTAATCTGATTGATAACGTTCATAAGAGTCTGAGCTATATTGGTTTCGGTATTCTGTTTTACATAGTATACCCTTCTATCTTGAGATCTTGTTAAAGATGCTATAGTATCATTAATAGAAATACAACAATACATTTTAGCCGCTATTAAGCAAGATAATATGTCAGATATGCCTCTATGTGTATCAGGATCTTCTTCAAATTTAATATGAGTTACATCTTCTTCTGGTAAGAATGTAACTTTGATATTGGAAGTTGAAGCTCCATTGAAAAGATCATTATATTTTAATACTGCATATATTTCATCCGCTAAGTCCGGATTAGTATTGATAAATTGCGTATCAATCTGACTAGCTATATTAGATGCTACATATTTTAATAATTGGTTTTTATCTTGTTCTGCTTTAAAATCTTGAGAATTTTTAACAGCGTTTCTATCATACATTGTAGAGCCATAACCAGAAGAATCATATTGGTTACTATATAAAATAGAATTGTCTGTATTTGGATCAAATTCGAAGTAATAATATCCTAAACAAATTTCGTCAATATATAATAATACAACGTTTTCAGGTTTTAATGTTTTTAATACACAACCTGGTGTTTTTACATTATATGAATCAACACTATTATTTATACCAGATTTAATTAAACCATCTCTAGCGCTTTGATCAAAGTCTTTAGTTGGTAATTCTAATTCATCTGATATAGTTTTATTCAATTTAGTTTTCTTATCACTAATATTATTTTTTAATGAATTTGGTAAAGCATCTTCCATTAATGCCATTTCATCTATATTATCACATACAGAGCCAACTTCATTAACTATACTCATAGATTCTCTTAATCTAGTCTGGTCATTAACAGCAGACTCAAGAACTCCGGTATAGTTATATGATACATTAATATTATATGTATTTGTAGTAATCTGATTATTTAATTTTAAGTCTTTTGTAGTAATTCCATCTATTCTGATTACTGATTCATGTAATCCTCCTGGATTACTAACTGACATAGTTTTGGATTTATCTCTTAAAAGTTTAGCTAAAGCTTTCTTATATGGTGGATGATAAATAAATTCTTCACCATATTTCATTGTACTATAAGTGGCTTTATCGAATTTTTCTGCTAATTTATATTTCTTTTTAATATTTTCAATACGAGTATTAAATACAACTCTATCCTCATCATATGTAGATGATACAGTAGCATTAACAAAGTCTTTAGAGAAATTATCTGATGATAATATAGCATCTCTTTTAGCTTTTAATGCTTCATCAAGCTTAGGCATATATTTACATACTGTATCTATTTCATTATACAGATCTTTTATATTCTTATTCTGTAAATATATACCTAATATATTATTTGTAACACCTTCATCTCCAAAAGTGTCTTCTATTTTCTTCTGAACTTGTCTATCATTAAGATTCTTAGACAATAATGCTCTTGAATAAAGTTTAGTAAGATTTGGAGCATCTATATCATTATTTCTATTCATGATAGCGTCAATATTATCTTCAACTCTGCCAGATACATCGTCCAATTCTTTTTTGGAGGTTCTGGATGAGTTATATGTCTGTCTGTAGTGGTCGTTCATTCGGTTATTCAATATTTTAGACAGATCGACAATTTTAGAAAAATTAAATCTGTTTCTATTTGCCATTGGATGGAAAACCTCCCTTACCACGAATTATCTTATTGTTCCAGCGATAATTCTATATGGTAAGGGAGGCTCCATCCTTTATTCTGACAAACTTCTATATCTTAATAAGCATTTAATCATTAAATCTTTTGGTTTACTTTTTATAATTTCTACTATAGAAACGTTGCTTCCATCATGTAAATCATATAAAGTTATTGATACTTTATCTTTAGCTGTGATTGGATACATACCACCATATAATGTAATGATATTATTATCTAAATTAACCATTTCCATTCCATCTCCAGCTTTCATAGATAAACTGTTTGTAATATCCACATTCTGTCTCAAATCATCCAAATGATAGATCAATGTCGGATTATCAATACTGTATGGATTTGATCCATGTCCTAATAAGCGAGCATTACGAGCTAATTTGTATAATTTATCACCTACAAATGATTTACCTACCCATAACTTGGAATAGCCCATTTGGTCATACACATTACAATTGCTTATATATCCAAATTCATTTTCTTTCATCAAAGCTATGATTTCATTTTTATTAAAATATAATGTGTAATCTGAAACTGCATTTCCTTTTTCATCAGACCACGTCCAATGATTAATATCCCCATCATTTAATGCGAAATCTATATATTCTATATACGTTACAGATGAAAAATCATCATCTGTTCCGTATACGTTTACTCGTACTATATCTAAAAATTTTTCTACTGACACAGCAAACCATTTTTTCTTTGTATACTTTACGTATTCAAAAATCTTTAAAAAGTTTTCAAGTGATAATCCTACATATTTTTCCATGGTTTAATCTCCTTATTTTATTTTCTTTAAATATGGTTTAAAATCTTTAGACTTATCCGAATCTCTTATAATAGGTCTAAATGTATTTTCTGGATCATGATAAATTGGATTATAAAATCCACTTTCTATATCAGGATAGTGATATATCGGATTATAGAACCCATCACTATTTATATCAAGCATTGGATTTATTGGGAACCTTACTTTAGTAAAGAATTCGTCAAAATCTTCCATCATCTCTCTTATAGATGCTAAATGGAACCAACGTTTACCAACTTCAAGGTAGTTTCCATTATTAAAGTCCATAAGGAATCTACCACCTCTATAATAAAATTCATATCTAAATGGATTTTCATTTTCATATACTTGTGTAGGTATTTCTAATCTACCAACTTGAGTATTTGGAGCCATATTATTTTCTCTTGCGATACTTGGATACAGAGACTTATAATCAAAGTCTACTAGATTATCCATAATATTTAGAGTCTCTCCATTTTGCTTTAATTTAGAATAATCACTATTATGCTTAGGATTACCTACCAAAGCTCCAGGGAATTTAACGTTACTATTATTTCTATTAACGTTATTACCAATAATAAATCCCTGATTATAGAATTCTTTTGCTCCTCTATTTGTAAGATAAACAGTCTGTCTATGGCCTTTATCATATCTTGTGTTATTCATTACGCACTTACCAAAGATATAATCTATATCTCCAGTTTTAACTTCGATACATTTCTGAACAATTGTATCGACGATATTATAGAATACAAATGTCTTATAATCTAAATATGGTAATTTAGAGATATCATGTGTAATATGAGAATAATCTAATTTATTTACACCAGCTATAACTTCACCGATATCATCCAATTTAAATGATTTAAATGCTGACTGACCTTTACGTCTTGAAGCAAATTGAATCATTTGGTCCAATAATACTGTATACATAGAAAACGTATATCTATCGCATCTCTCCGCATATTCATTTCTATGTCTTTCATCTATATAATACTTAGCTACTTTCTTTTCAAAAGCTGGATGAGACATGATCTCTGCCGGATCATATCCTAAGTTAATTATTCTTTCATATATATACGGAATATCGAATGCCATGTTCCATGCCAATAAGAAGTCTGGTTCATATTTATTAATAAATTGAAATAATGAATATATTAATTGAATCTCTTCGTCAAAGAATGCAAGACGTACATCCAAATTATCTACTCCGTATTTTTTTGCTTTTTCTGGTCCACCTACAGTTGTTATTAGAAACTCTCTTAATTCTTTAAATAAATTTGGGTCAGTTTTTGCTTCATGCTCAAATTTTTCTATTAATGGATTATTTGGGTTTCTTAATAAAAATACTTTTACAAGATTTTCTTGTTCTATTATGCATGATACTGCATTTATAGGACACTCTCCCATCTCTGGAAAGTCTCCTTTCATATCTATAGTATCAGCCTCAATATCGAAGAATGCCTTCGTTACAGGACAAATATCATTTTTATAATATAAATCAAACATGAATTTATATCTGTCTTCTATATTAGAATCACTAAATAATATATTAGGTAATTCGTGTAATAATTGATTATTTCTAAATTGACCAGTTCTTAAATTCTCATAAAAGAATTCTTCGTTACCTGTATTCTCAGCAATAGATTTTAATAAATCTCTATATTTACAAGTAATCTTATCTACTTTCTCTTTCTCTACAATAAACAAATTATGATCTGTTGTATATTCAGGTTTTAATTTATAATAATCGAAATCTGGCTTCATAATATACCTATGACCTTTTTTACCAGTTTCTAAATCTTTATATATCATAAGCATATAATCTGGATCGTATTTTCCGTCTTCCCTCTTTTGAGGGTAATGATATCTATTATCTAATAAAGTAATATTACTATTAAAAGGATATCCTTTAATTAATTCATTGCTCATTTTTTATTACCAACCTTTCTAATCGTACGTAATTTGGTACAATTATGTATTATTATATAGTTTTCAGACTAGTATAATTTCAATATATTCACATTATGGTAAGAATGCATAATTTGCTTAGTGAAAGGAGATACTATGGATTTAATATATCACGATTACTCATCCGATTCATATAACCCATCTGAAAACCAACCTGTAGTAGCAGGAGTTAAAGATGAAGATATAGGAATAGATTTTTCTAAAATAGGTCAGGATGATTCTCTTGTTATTTCTTCTCCTGTTGGAATTTCAGAAGAAAAGCCGAAAAGAAAACGAAGAACTGGCGACCCCAATAAAGTAGTAAAAGTTTCTGAGAATAAATCTTCTTCTAATAACAATGGCTTAGAACCATTTGAGAAGAAATATGAAGAAACTAATAGTATGCTTAAAGAAGTAATTGCACAAACCAATATGAGTATGGCTGATATCAATGAAGATATCAGATTACTTCGTAATTCTAAAACTGTTAGAAATAAATATACTTATTTAAGTAATTTAACAGATGCTTCTGCATCAATGCTTAGTAATAAACTTAATGCTATTAAGGAAATGAATAACTCTATTACAAAGGCACAAGACTTTGAAATGAAACGAGCTAAAGAACTTCATCTAAACGATAATGTAGATGATGATAAAGCTATTCAAGATATGTATAAAGCTTTTGTAACTGCATCGGTTCCTAATCCTTATGCAGCACTTGGACCAACATCCAGAGATATGACTGTACGTAATGATGCTATTATAGCAGGTACAATACCTAATAATACTATGGATGATGTTGCTGCTTATAATAATTATGTTCAAAATATGACTCCTCAGCAACATATGATTGCATTGGAGAATGATCCTAATGTACAGCAAGTTGTAGTTTGGAACAAATCTACAGGAGCTAAATCATTTGAAATTATGAATATGGCTACTGGAGAAATTCTTCAGAATGTAGATAAACATGATATTATGTTTATGGAAGATACTACTATAGATGAAAGAAATCATACAGCTAGAAATATCAAACTGAATGAATCATATCCTCTTGTAGTAATCGGAGAATCTGCTATCGATGAATATTAACTATATATTAAATACAAGATTGTCTCATTGGTCCTGCTGCTGAAATGAAACCATCTTGTATTTTTCACTCGAAGCTGTTTTACTGGCTTGAATTCTGGTGTGGATGAACACCTCCTCCGAAAAATTGTAACGATGGTACTTGGTAGCCTCATGCAACTCTGTCTTGCATGGGGTTGCTAAGTTGTTTTAAATATTTATAACAATTTCATAATTAGACAGGGATGCCTAATTATGTATTTTGTATTTTTCATAAAGTTTTTTCCTTTTTTTGTTTTTTGAGTAGTTACGGAGAAATAATAGATAGTGAATATTCACTATCTATTATTTTCTGTTTTTAAATAACAAGTATAACATTAAATTAAATATAGAAGTTGCCACTCTATATTTACGTAAAGCCTTTCCATGTGTGGTTTATGAATGGTATTTATGTGTGCGTAATAGTTTTGTTTTTCCACCTAGACATACTATTAAGTATGTCTAGGCCCTCGATCTATAAAAATAAAATATATTTTTGAATAAATATCCTGTATGATCAATTCGATCATACAGGATATATTTTGTCAATAGTAAGGGGCTATTGACATAGATCAAGACCGGATAGGATAACTCCTATCCTGCGTTACAATAAAAATAAATAAGAAGGAGTTATACTTCGTAAAGAGAAAACTAGCAGAATGTTACACGAAGGGATGTTTTAAAACTTTTTACTACTAGTCTTCTCTTTACTCAGATGTATAATATACTATCATTTTTAATATTGGAAGATTACATGTCCTGGACCTTCATAATTAGAATTTAATGATACTATATCTACATTAGACAACTCTGATTCTGATGAATGAGATATCATTAAACATTGGGATATATTCATAGCCATCATCATTTTATTTATAGTAGGAATAAATGATGCTCTATTACCTTCGTCTAATGGTGAATCTACTTCATCTAATCTTATAATATTACATTTTCCTGATCCTTGCATTGATAAGGCTAATGATATAATCATACTTATCATAGATCTTTGAGCAGATGAGCAACTCTTAATATCATCGTTGATAATGCTAGACGACAATGATTTTACTGGTATTCTGAATTCATTTTCATTGATAATATAATCCATTAATACTAAATCACCGTCAAAGAGCATTGATAATAATTCATTTGCTATCTTTAATGTCTTACCCATATATAACTCCATATACAATGTCTGTATGCCTTTAGATGGAGAACTATATTTTCTAACCATTTCAACCTTCTCATATTTTAAATTTAATAATTCTAATTCTTTTTGATACTGATCGAGCATTTTAAGAGAGAACTTAATTTCTTCTTGTTCTTTCTGTGCCGGTTCAAGCTCAGAATTAAAATTATTTATAGATGATTGAATTTTATTTATATTATCTAAACAGATTCTAATAGATTCTATATCTTTAAATAACACACTACCATTATTACTAAGAGTATTAATCTTATCACAGACCATGCCATATTCGTCATACCTCCTATTTAATTCTTCTAAGTTATTTAATTGAGTACTCTTGGATACAAATTCTTTTGATAAATAATCTATATCTTTATTATTTTCATCTATCTTGATATTATAATCATTCAATTTCTCAGAAAGGCTCTTTATATCAGAATTTAATTCGTTTATAAGATCTATCTTATCTTTAAGAGCATCCAATTTAGTTGACAATATATCGATTTCTGTCTGATTATTCTTATATAATTCCATCTGATTTACTATTTCAAGATTATTCATGACAGATTCTGTAGCTTTATTTAAATCGAATTCACTTATAAGATACTTCATTACGTTATTATTATCAAGAATAAATGAAGCACCTATTTGTATAAATATTTCTTTATTAGATTCTATTGATCTTAATATTACATTTAATCTATTAATAATATCAAGATCGTCTTCAAGTTCTACTATAGTATCAGAATATATAGTAAGATCCATCTGAGAATCAAACAATTCTTTCTCTAAAGATTCTTTTTTCTTTAGAGGATCTCTTTTCTGAGCTTCTACTGCTGATTTAATAAATGGGCAACTATCATCGTTACATCCAGACGGACGCTTATCCAGAGATTTCATTAGCTCTATATCATTATCGCATAAAGATATATTATATTTCAACTCTCTGATTTTATCCTCAGATGCTAATTTGTTTAATCTGGTTTCTTTTAATATATCAATGATATTTTTACCATTAGATACTATATCATATATATATTTAAGATTTTCCATAAAAGCTTGCTCTTTTATTCTATTGATATCTTCTATAATAAGATTCAATGTGCTCATACCTGCAGCAAACTCTGTCACAGATATATTTATATTAAAATTATCCGGAATAAATTTCTTTATTTCCTCATTCTTCTTTATTAAAGAATCTAATTTATTCTGTAATATAGATAAATTACCATCGGCAGTTAAAGTACTTAATTTTATCTTCTTAGCTTTTAACTGCTCGTCATCTTTACTTAAATAAGAAAGCATTATCTCATTCTCTTTACGTAAATCATTAATATCCCTTTCTATATTAGTAATATTACTTTTTAAAGAATTGATATTCTTTAATAATTCCTCCCTATCTTTATAATCGTATCTATTAATAATAAGCTCAAGATTTTTCTTTTCCGCAGATAAAGATTGAATCTGAATAACTATATTATTATATTTCTCTTGTATAGAACCATCAGGATCCAATACTTTAACAGATGCTTCATTATCTGAAAGAGATTTTGAGTATTTTTCTTTCTCTATAGTAAGATACTTAATTCTTTCTTCCAATGCAACCAATCTGTTTTTCAATTCTTCTTCATTACCAATAGCACTTATCTTAGAGGCCGCACTATTTATCAATGATTTAAATGCAGAAGCTCTTTTACTCAAAGTTTTATAGATATTATTATAAACTTCTACAGATTCAAGAATAGCAGTTACAAATTTTTTTCTTTCATTTGGACTTTTAGATACAATACCTCTATCATCCATAGACAATTTCGTTAAAGACACATAATTAGGATCTAGTCCGAACAGATTGTATATAGTATCTTTGTATGAAGTAATATTACCATTACTATTTAACTCTTCTGTATCCCCTCCCGGATTTATTTTAGTAATAAACCCTTTTATTACAGATCTAGTACCATCATATTTTACAGGATGCACTATTCTTAAATTATATATTACATCATTATCAATATATGATATTTCTTTAACCCCTTCTTTTCCATCTACCATACTACTATTACTATCCGGTAATGGACTCGAAGCGTCCAATATAGTAGTTTTTCCTGATCCATTAGGACCAATAATCAACACAATATTAGAAATGCATTTACTGAAATCTATACAGATTTCATCTAATCCACTGGCTCTTTTTATACCAGCATAATTTTTCATATATAAGCGTAATAGTTTCATTTAAAGTACCTTCTTTCTTAGATTATAATTAGGTTTCGAATCAATTAAAAAAATAAGAGGAGTAGGTATTCCCTACTCCTCTTATAATTATGCATTTATATTTAATACTTTAAGTGCACTTTCACGAAACTTTAAATAACCTTCCACATTCGATTTAATAAATCCGTCCTCGATAAGTTCAAATGTATCCGGAATCATTTTGAAATTTAGCAGATTAGCTATAGAAAAGATACCTCCCATTCTGTCTATTTCGAATTCTTCGTCATCAGAGAGATCATTTATGATAAATTTTAATATATCGTATGCGATCTTTATAATTTCTTTCTCTGATCCATTAATATTTCCAGGAATAGTAATTAAATGTCCAGCAGGAAAATCATTACTAATTTTAGACATAGAAAAGCATTCTGACACAGCCATTATATATTTATCACCATTATATTCACAGATGCATGAATATAATGGTGTATTTAACCATTCATCAATTTCTACATCTTTTATATACTTTTCTTTCTTTGGATTCATGTAATCAAAACGTTTAATTGCGCGTTTATCTTCGCCTGTAGCTTTAGGCTTTTTATCTAAAAACTTGGTAATGCATGATATCACGTTTCTAGTAAACCCTGCTAATTCTTTAATGTCGACTTCATCTAATAGATTAGATAAAGGATCATCTTCTTCGACCATGCTCTTTAAATTATTTAGAGATAACCTTCTATATTCTCTCGTGTTAAGTATACTATCATAGAACCATCCATACTCTTCATCTGCAAATAAATTATTTTCAAATTCTGTAGGATAAAATGATGCTACTGTAAGGAATAATGAAGACAGTGCTGATGGTATAGCATATTGCTGATTTATATTATGATACATAAGATTTACAAATTCTTCCATTACATGAATAAATGCTTTTATAATTTTGGTATTATCACTTCCTAATTTATCGAGAAAATCTTTATATTTTTCTCCAATAGCAAGTATAATAATTTTCTTATCTTCATCTAAATTTACAATGTGTGCAATATGTTCATCTTTAAATGAATCGTCTATAGCAAATACAGTTATAATATTTTTATCAGCGTTGGGACGTGTACCAACAAATACTTCTCTATGATCTTTAATACAATCATGAAGAAATCTATTTTCTTTAAATAAGTTCCCTTTTATCATAGCTCTTTCGATATTTGCCATAACGAAAGCTTTATCGTCAGTTGATATAGTATCTCCGTAGTTCGGAGCTAATATATTAGCTCCATCATCAAAATTAACAGATCCTTTCATTAAAAGTGCTACCTGTTTTACATCTTCGCAAAAATTCTGATTTTCTGTGCAAAATTTATTCATTTCTTTAGTGAATTCCATTTTTTCTTCCATTGTTAAATTTCTCATAGTGTTTTCTCCTTTTCTTTTAGTGCTTTGCATACTTCTATGAAATCTTCCATTTTTGAAATTTTCATTGGTACTGGAACACATCCAGTCCAATCTATTTTAAATATTTCTTTGCATTTATTACATTTGAAATATCTAAAACTTCTGTTTTTAAGTTTACTTGTGTCATGAGTACTTAAAAGCATTTGATAATTAAAAGGTCTATTGTAATTATCAAACAATTCAAGACTGTCCAAAGCATTACACTTTGGACAGCTCTCGTGATGATCATGATATATCAAGGGTCGTAACGTCTTCGTCATTTTCTATATCCTCTTCATCAAATAAGATTTGTTCATATCCTAAACAGTCTCCTATAGTTGTAATTTCATTATAATCAAATAATGATGTATACCAAACATTATTTTTACAATGCTCTTTTATATATCTAACAAACTGCTTTAAAGGTTCATATTCACGAATATGTTCTGGTAATTTAGAAATAGGTGTCAGCATTGCTGGAATGTAGAAGCAACTAAGATTATATGCTCTTTCCGCATAATTATCTATTTCGCTCATTCCATCAATCAAGCCTAATGCTGATAAACTATACATATATTCATTGGTAAGTACCTCGTATACTTTAGTAATTAATGCAAATTCTCCATTGTATAATTCTCCAGTAAATAAAATTGTGTAGCAATCATCTCCGTATTTGACAGTGCATACTGACAGGAATAAATATCCAGCAACAGCTTTTTGTTCATCTGTTAAATCACCACTTTTGGAAGCTACTTCGACAAATTTATCGACAGATTCTTCATTAAGTTCGCATATAATACAATGCACATGCTTATCTTCTACTTTTGTAATTCTACCGATATTAGATACTTTAATACCTCCTGCTGATAAGCATGCTACAGATACAGCTTTTGATAACTGATCATCTGCAAGTACTTCAATTGTTTCCTTCGGGTTTGGTTCACGCCCAATTAATCGGTTTAATGTTTCTGCCACTTTTGTGTAAATCATAATTCTGTCCTCCTGTATACATAAATGATATATGTGATCTTGCCATCTCCTACTTTTTTCATATAGGAAGTACAAGCATTCACCGCGTTATATAAATTTTTAAGAAGATTATCTTTACTGCGTTTGTCAGCTATCACAGTTGACACGTCATTATTCGGATTATTACAATCGAATATATAATCTGTCTTTGCAGAACGAGGTATTTTATTTTTGTCTTCATCCTCCATAGACCCTACTAAATACGTATGAACGTATTCAATATTAGTCAAATTCTTTCTTTTTTCTATAAATAAGTTAACTGGTATATCCATTTTAAGATAATCGTTATGTATATTAAAAGTTATTTGCATTTTATCATAAACTTTTATCAATTTAAGTAATGAACTAGGCAATTCTTTAGGTAATACACTAACGTTGAAAACTTTCTTATTTTTTGCAAAATCGTCTATTTCTGATTCAATTTTTATAGATGGATTTATAATTTCTTCATCTTTAGAAGATAATATATTCTTGAAAGGTTTTTTAAATTTTATATCAGAGTTTATAATTTTCTCTGTATCAGAAATATAATTCTTAACTGATAATACTATTTTATCAGTAATTTCATTTTCTATTTTATCAGCTTCGTTATCCGGAATATGATCTTCATGCTTGTCTAAAATATATCCATATGGTAGTACTATTACATCAAAAATTTTATCAGTTTCATATATAAAGTTATTTCCAGATAGATATATTATTATGGATTCTGATCTTGATTCTAAACGTATTCTAATAAATACTTTATAATCTTCTGATGATATATTCATTATATTATCGGTATCTGGATAATCTACATCATAATTATCTAGAAAGTCTTTAATACAGATAACTAAATCATTAGGTAGTGTTTTGATCATTTTTGTTTCTCCTTCAAAAGACCATTAAGGATTTTTATATCCTTAATGGTCAAACTTTCATGAGTAGAATGGATTAAAGTCTTTCATTCTTTTGCTTTTCTTTTCCTTTATCAGTTTCTTACTGGATCTCTTAATAAGATAGTGCATACCTTCTTTATCTGCATCATAAACTGATTTACATTCAGTACAAATCAGTTTGATTTCTACCTCATCGTCTAAATTATTAGATTTAGGCATACCTCTTTTATCTAAATCCATCATACTAATACTTTTTTCTACCAGCACCAAAATACCTTCGCATTTTGGACACTGATTTAAACCTAATCTGTGAATTGGATGTATTGGAATATTCATTACTCTCTCCTTAGCTTATTTTCATAAGACTATAATACCCTTCAGCTACAATTACCGCATCTGAATATCTACTTTCTCCTGTTGTATTCATTTCAGTAAACTCTTTCCATTTACCATTTACTAAAACTTTTTTAGGTTTATAACCCGCAGGATTTACTGTTGATTCTATATCTTTTCTCTGCTTTCTCTGAGTTGTAGAGTACAGAAAATAAACATAACGTCCATTTGATTCTGACAATTCGAATCCCTCCTCATATCTTTTATAATAATGTGCTGCTTAATACTATCCATATCACAAAATCTTTTATTCCGCTACAGCTATACTATTAGGTACACTCTCAATATTATCAATTTCCTTGTTAATACGAGCTATAGGCGTAATCAATTTCTCAATAGAACTAAGAGTATCTTGAATAACTGCTAAACGTTGTTCTTCAACATTAACTCCGTTTATAGTTCCTTGATATTCCAATGCATTTTTAAGACCTTCTAACTGAGCATATTGAGCTAATACTTGATCAACTTCTGCTCTCCAGTTATTTGGCTCTTTATAATCACTAAAGAAGTTATTATGAATTGAAGCCATCGGGCAAAGCATTCCAGATAATCCTGGGTCATTTGCTGTAGAGCTATCCAAATCCAATCTTCCCAAGTGAGTAGGATGTACTTGCCTATAATTTACTGGAATAGATGCAGTATTACCATCTCCAACTCCACTTACTCCTTTATAAGTGAATTTAAGAGCTGTAATAGCATCCATATCATTTACACTATTATTATAGTTTACCAGACTGTCTTTTGAGATCTGTTTCAATAAAAAATCTGGGAATGTATAAATAGCTTTCTCTAATCTATCTATCTGCAATTTGGAAGCTTCATCAGATATTCTATAAAGACCTGTAGCTAATTTAATAGCATAAATAGCTCCAAAATATTCTTCATATCTAATACGCTTTGTAGATATATCTAGATTATCTTTCTTTCTTAATTCATTAAATTCCCTAAGAATCCATATAATTATATCATATATATTCTTTTTACATTCTTCCGGAAGTTTTAAGTTTTCTTGAGTTGGAATATCCAATATAGATTCAAGAGAATCTAATACATTTAATCCTTTCTCTACAGTCTTATTGTTGTAAGAATCTCCAAGTACTGCTATCCAATACTCTAATTTATAGACATTATTCAATGAGGTTTCCCTTGACACTGAATTATATACAGTATACATTAAACTCTGAGCTACAGGATCATTATCATATATATACTTAGGTAATGAAATATACATATTATTTTTCTTTACCGTGTAATAATCATCCTTTTCGATATCATGATCTGAAATATACAGATCATTTACTTTTAATAATTGACAAGTTTGATAGAATCCAAATCTAGCCAATAAGTATCTCATAAGAGGGCAATTCTTCTTAAAGATATTACTCATATACCAGATACATTCTTTAGTTTCTCCATTTGTCATTTTAAGCTTCTCTATATATCTATAGATTCTAGATGCCATAAATAAAGTTTTGAAAGCTATATTTTGTGACTTTGGATTTGCAGAATTGGAATTATTATAAGTAGATCCATCCACTACCTGATATAAGGATGAATATATATTTCCAAATATTCTAAAATAATATTTGTCAACGATTTTAGGTACTTCTATAAGCACCCTAAGATTTTTAGATCTAGGAGATCCCTCTTTAGGATTAGGGACCTCCAGATAATAGTCAACGATTAATAATCTTATATCGGAATCTTTTAACGGGATATAATTATATTTATCGTCGATTTTCTGTTTATTTTTATTCTTAGATTTGAATTTCTCTTGCTCACGCAATAATATACGTATTTGCTGATAATCATCCACTACAGAAAAATTCATTACTTTAATGACAAAGTAACGATCTCTCTCGATAGATAATATAACCTTTTTCAAAACTTCTATTATTGCATCATCAGATCTATTAAATAATTCTGGGTTAAATTGTGGTCTATTCTTATCATTATATTCTCTTATAAAAGAATATTGATTAGGTTCGATCACTTCTCTATTCACATTCATAACTGCCTCCTGTAACGTCAATACTCATTGCTGTACCAATTGGATTAGGAACGTCTGGCTTGGAATCCTGTAATGTAAGAGTTAACTTCATATCTAAAGCATCGGCCATTCGTTCCATCATAGTTAATGATACCGTATTTTTATTGAAAATACGTTTGTCATTATTATAATTAGATCCGAATCTATGCTCGTAGTTATCTAAATTAATATGTTTCTTATTCACCGCTTCTTTTAAAAGTCTCATAGCAGGTGAATCTTTTTCGTCAATGGGATATACTGACGTATTGCCCGGATTGGTCAATACGTCTTTTTCCATATTGATAACCGTTTGCTGTAAATTAGCCAACTCATCATAGCTTTTAGCTTTACTGAAATCTACTAATTTATCTTTACTATATGCTTTTTTATCTTCTGCTGAAGTTGGTAAATACACTCTAGAAATCGTTGGACCGACATCTATACCAACCTTGTTTGTATTATTTAAAGTATTACCTGTTAATATAGGTAACACATAATCCTCATCTTCAATTGCTACATGTCCAGATACATAAGCATCTGGATTCTTAGTGTAAGTCTCTAATGAAACTACATCATAAAACTTTTTATTTAATTCTGCAACGCCAGCCATAATAAAAAATCTCCTTTCGTGGTAAAATAGAGGTACGAACTAAACAACTTAGTTCGTACCTTACTATTTTTATAATATATTATTCTGTGGCATTTTCAGATGAGCTATCATCATCTTTAATCAGTCTCTTAACTGCTCCATCTGGAATGAATGACATAACTTTCTCACCATCGATCACATCAACTGTTGCTACGAAATATGGATCATGCTTAAGTTCGAATGTACTTCCTTCAACAGCATTCTGATCGAGGAAATCTTTCAGTAATGAGAAGAATAATGTTGATAACTGAGATAATACATCTGGTGTACTAAATCTTACTTTGAAGTCATCGAAACCACGTTTTGCAATAACTTCCTTTGGACCGGATTCATAGATACTGTATGTTTTACAATCCTTGATATCTTCTGGATCGAATGTAAACTCTACAGACCAGTTACCCGGATTACCGTCTTCGCCCTCGATATACTTTACAGTAGCAGCTGCTACCATATTTCCTTTGATATCTTCGAATACTAAAGCGGTTTTTTCTTTCTTGGATTTTACCTGTTTTAAGAAATCGACAGTTCCAGTAATACTGAACTGAATTACCTCAACTACATCTCCAAAGTTTACTGTCCATGACAGTCCTTTGCACTCCTGGATCATGTTTGCGATTAAGCTGCTGTCTGTTAATTTCATTTTAAAAATCCTCCTTATTTTTCGATATGCAACTTTATGGCATATCTTTTCTTTTTTATTGATTTTATATTGAGGTTTGCATATTTGTAAAAATTTACAATATGCAAATTCCCTCAGATATCATAATTAGGTACTATCAGAATGATTTAGTTTCTAACCCTATATAATTTTTAAAGTCATTAACTGTCATCATCTTAATGTTATATTTTAATGCTTTTTCACATTTGCTACCTTGATTATATCCATCGTACGGAACCAATAAGATAGCTGTGTCTTTTGTTACTCCTGCATTTCCATCTGCATCGTAACCCATTTCGTCTAAGATAGATTCAAGAAATTTATCTCTAAATCCTGTAAATCTAATCTTCTTACGAATTTTAAAACTACCATAAGAATTCTTATAGTTGAATTCATTTACTATGAAATGAATATCATCCTTAAATGAATTCCACTCTTCTATGATAGTTTCTGTTGTATTTGGACCTATACCTTTAATGGTACAGAACATATCTTTTACGTCATCGATATACCCTCCATCTAAATATTGAATTATATCAACTAATGCAATCTTTTCGAATATAATTCTCCAAGTTTTAGCTGATAAGTTACTAAATCCCAAAGCTCCGATTAATATATAATCTGGAGTTTCGTTATTTTTGATAGAATCTAATTGATCTTTGAATTTAGCTGCATTTGTAGGACCTATAATTTCAACCATTTTATCATATGGATAATCATACAGTTCTTTTAAAGATCCAATCCCTAACGCTGCCATTCTTTCTTCGGCAATATCCTTGATTCCTAGTTTAGCTATCATATTAGAAATCCTCTTTGCTTCTTTACCGACACAATGAAGATTCATACAATAAGCTGCTTTACCAGATTTAGATATCGTAATCTTACCACCACAGAATGGGCATTTATCTGGAAATACTTCATCTGCTTCTGGCGGTCTATTATGATTATCTCTATTAAATTGAATATCTGGTTTTGATACATATGGCATTACATCATGATTATAATCAATATCAATTACATCTCCTTTATAGAGATTTAACTTATTGAAATGCTCATAAGAATACCCTGTTGTATGATCATGTATAGCTCCTAAGAACTCTACAGGATCAAAATAAAACATTGGAACTATCATTCCAGATTGACCAATACTATATTTGTAACCTCTAAATACCGAATGACGTCTCATTGGATTAAATTTTACTGCCATTTTATATTGATCAATGGAATTCTTTCTACCAAGTTTCTTTCTAATCTCAGGATCGTACATCTCTGCAACTATTCCATCATACATGAACGGAAGAAACGAGCGCGCAAATTCAGCTTCTTCTGCATATCTTTTAATCTGGAATAATATACTTTGATAATTTCCTGAAATAGTCTGATGCTTAAACATGATCTCTCTAGTATAATACCGATTCATGAACTCGATTTCTACTAAACGATCTAATGGTTCCCCATTTTCATCTTTTAAAGATGTCTGTAATGGAACCAATGTTATAAAATCTCTATATCGATATGAATCAGATCTGCCTAATATACCAATAATTGCAGTTCTTCCATTTATATAATGATTTCCTGTTAATCTATTGATATTATCAAGGTTATTATAGCTTACAATAGCTTCAAACTTCATACCGATAGTTTCCCCTAAATCTACAGCATTGGGAAACTTATACCCTTTAAATATAGGTGTCAAATCACTTGCTTTCTCGAGATCTGTATCACCTCTTGTCCTTGCAGATATTACCTCCGTATTTACATCAGCTTCTATAGATATTCCATCATACTTTAAGCTGAGTATTACATCTAACTGATCTGTAGGCTTTATTAAATTACTCAATATCATTGGAGCAATCCAATCTCGCTCTAATACTACCACATTACTTTGATTGAAAACTCCTCTTTCAATCGCATCAGCACTTAATACAAATTTAGACTTGTGTAATGTACCAACAAGTTCTGGATGCTCGTGCTGAGTATTTCTTAATCTCTTCGTGACATCATTGCTCTCTGGTAATAAATCCTTTGCAAAAACGTCATTACTATTAAACTCTCTTCTGATGTTTATGATGCTTGGAAACATCATATTATTCATCTTTTCAATTTCATCATCCGGTACATGCATTATCGGATTTGACATTTTAGTTTCTTCAGTCTCCATAAATTGGGAAGCTGAACCTGCTAAATTTTGCGGAGTCGCTCCAGATTGAATATCTGGTACATACTCCCTCACTTTTTCTAATAATAAATCGTATACTCCATCATCTAATAATAATATATCTAAATCACTATTATTATATAAATTATTAGATATTTGGATTATTAGTACACCTTTTTCTACGTCCTCCTTATTCCATACCGGCTTACTCATTAGGCTCATTGTTTCGTTATTGATCATTTCTTTTGAATCAAATACGATATCTGCTAATGAACCTGAATTAGTAACCAGATTATTTTTTAAAGACTTAAGTATAGTAATATTGTTATCCATGGATAAACCTCCTTTTCTAAATTTTATATTCTTAAGTCACCTATATAATATATCACCATTACAAAAAATAAAAGGGGGTAAAACCCCCTTTTTAAACAGCAACAGTGTTAACCTTTCTAAGCTTATATTCATCCATATTAACCACTTTATCACTATGGTGTTTTAATTGCATTTCTATTGCTCTTGATATTAATTCCTGTTTTGATATATTACCTTTGAATAGAATTACTTTGGTATATCTCATACTACCTAAATCATAGTGATACATTTTAGTCTCTTTTACAATTCCTATATTGCTACCAAATTTATCAATGTATCTCTTTAAGTCTGAATATAATATATTTGAATCGACTTCAGCGACTTCAACTTCTAATTTATTATTCTTATTTGAAGATAAAAACTTAATTATCTTTTTAATTTCTCCCTCATCATTTCCAATCTTTCTAGAATGGTATCTCATAAAATAAGTTTTGATTAAATTTAATAAATAAAGCATAGTTTTAAACCTCCTGTTTTCCAAAATTTAAAAATATTAAAAACTCTTCAGCATACTTCAAAATTGTATCTCTCTCTTGTTTAAATGTTTCTTTAGAAAAAGTTCTTGAAATAATTGATCTGCATATCTCTGAATCATTAGATTCGAAATATATTTCATTCATACAAGATATATCTCCCATTAATTTTAAAACTATGGGGTTAGTTTTAAGTTTATTATTATCTCCAAAGAATGCACTATTATTTACACAGAATCTTTTATTTCTATTCTTCTTTCCTATCTTCTTAATTTCACTAATAAATCCTTTCTCTATATCTATAGTGGTTTCCAATGCATTCGATTGAGCTGTAACAATCTTCCCACTTTTACTATATCTGGCAGATTGAAACTTGTTTGCTGACATGATATGTGTTTCGTTGCCTTCAATCTTTTTAATAATATTATCATGATGATATAGTTTTAATATAATCTTCTCATCTTCGATAATATTCACATGATTAGCGTCTTGTCTTTCTCTTTTGATCTCCTTTACAGTTTTTCTCGATAATTCGATTTCGTTTTCTACATCGACTTCTACCTCTTCGAATAAAATTCCCATCAAATTTCCATACTCTCCAAATCCAAATGTTACTGAATAATACATATCGTTCATATGTATTTCCTCCTTTTTATAGTGTATATTTTTTGTGTCATCTATATTAAAAGAATCGGAGTCTATTATTATATAGACTCCGATAACTTATTATTTTTTAAGAAGCTCTTTCATCGCTTTATTCGCTTTATCATTAACCTCTGTTGAATACATTTCTATATCTTTATTCTGTGTACTTGCATCCATTTTCCAAAGCGGTACGTGATAAATTGGATTAGCTTTAAATTTCTTATCTACTTCTAGATCACGTTTAATAGATTTATTAAAATCGTATTTTTCTTCATTAGAAATATGATATATCGGATTATATGATGTATAATCATGATAAATCGGGAATTTCTGAACTGGATCTTTCCAAGTTCTTCTTACTTTCTTGAATTTCAGTCTAAGACCAATGGTCTTAAATCTTACATTGAAAATCTCGGCAGATCTATCTACAGATTTTTCATCAAGTTTAATATCTACATTATATGGATCATCCGTATATATACTCTGCATTAATAATCTACCATGTGGTGATGATGAATAAAGCATCATCATTTCTTTTACAATAGCGACAGGCATATGTGTCATATCACCATTTTCCATTTCACCCATTCTAATAGGTGTACTCTGATGAACAGATTTAAAGTTTTTAGAAGCTTTATTTCTACTGTTCTGGTTTCTAATATTTGTAGAAGATAATGATGTTACTGAGAACTTATCTTCAGCGTATTGTTTCAACCTATAGAAGTATAATCTTCCACATACAATAGGTCTTCTACTTGGTACCATTCGTACATTACCAGTACTTCCTTTAATTGGTACATATAAATACCTAGGTGTTACATATGAAAATCTATCATAAATCTCCCCTAATCTATCTGTAGTTATAGATTCTGATATTGGTTCCATACTTAGAACAATATGATCTGATTCGATCATTCCTAATAAATATTCTTTCTTATATGAAATATCCCAACTATTAAGCAGATATCTTAACTGCGCAGCTTGTAACGGAGAACACATTTCAATGAAATCGGTTACTTCTTTTAATGCTTCATCCACAGTAAACGGAGTTGTGGATATATATCTTAAAATTTCTGATCCAATAAAGTTCAATTCAAGTTCTTTTAACTGTCCATCGTTCAGTCTATTTGTACATGTAGATGAATTTAATATTACTTCAACTCTTGTATTGGATCCCTCTAATACTGGCATTAATTCATCAGGAATTATTCTACTGATAACTCCTTTACCGCCATATCTATTTGTAATTTTATCCCCAACCATTGGGACAGATTCTTCCATTACAGTAAAATGAATTACTGTACCTGAATATACTTTACCTTTTTCTATATACTGAGCATTTGATATCTCAGATTTTGCTCTATTATAAATAGCATCAAGTCTACCTTTAATCTTAGTATAACCAAGATCCTTCAATTGATCCACAGTTTCTACAATTTCTCTCAAATATCGTTGCTTATTATTATAATAATAAAGCAACTGAGCATTAGTTCTTTTCTCCTGTAATTTCTCTGGAGAGTTACAGTTAATATCAATATCAATAACTTTGCCTGATTTAACCATCCATTTGGTATCAGACATAACTGTTTCTCTTAATTTCTTTTTAGACTGCATAAATAATGCATCTTCGTTCTTCTCTCTACGAGTAGCAAATAAAATACCATTTCCAACTTCTTCTCCAATGTCAGGAAATGATTTGATAAATTCATCATCACCTCTAAGATTAAGAGGGATATCATTGTCATTGGCAATAGCTTTAACTTTCTTAAACAACGGTGCTGCTAATTTCTTAGCTGCAGATTCAGAGATATTGATAGCATCTTCCATCGTACTAGCAGCCGCTATGTATGCTGTTACGAGGTTAACACCAACACCCTGATTATTATAATGATCATAACTTGTGGACTTAGCTATGATTTCCCCTTCTGGAATAGTATCTTCCACTCTATAGGAGTCTATTTGCGAATTATTCATAGCATATCCATAAGATTCTGAATTATGCTTATAGCATTTCCTTTCAATAATTTGAATAGAATCGTCCTTATCATCAGTACAAATAAGAAAATAATGATGACCAGGAACCTTTTCAAACTTCTCAATTTTACGTCTAATACGTAAATCCCCATCTGTTTTCTTAATAGATGCAGATAAATCACCAAATCTGATTTCATAACCAGTTTGAATAATTGGTGGTTCTGAATTTAATATATCTAATGCGTGTTCTGTCTGAATACCTGCTAATATTTTTCGAGGTCCAGAGTTGTTGTTATTGAATGGCATTAAGTTTCCTTTACCTAATGCATATTCCATTTTAGTAATTCTTTTTGCTTCATTTTCAAGAAGCGCTTTGTCGTTGTCCGTCCTTGCCATCTCGCACAACCTCCTTAAATTCATTTTTATTGAAATAGCTATATTAAATCATAGGTATAATATATGATTATACCTATGATTTACCCTTTTTATTTTAAGCTACACCAATCTGATTAAATTCTTTCATCTTATTGATAAGAGCTGTAGTTACATTGAACTTAGCCTTATAGTTTTCTGGTTCTCCAGAATCATTAATAAGAGTCATAAGTGCTTTATAACCCTCAGTAATAAATACTTCCTGAAGCTCAGGATTTTCTTGAAGTTTCTGTTTAAAGTTCTTCTGAGCAAATTTCATATCAGATCTATCTCCGAAGTATAGATATGCACCTGCTCCATTTACATATCCTAATTCTTTCATAGTATAGAATAGAGATAGATCTTTATCAAATCCTTTCTCGTAATCAAATACCAATGTGATACTATTACCGGCTGCAGAAGTTCTTGATTTCATAATAGTAAGAGTTACTAAAGAACCTCTGATACAGAATCCTTCTGTAGGTTTCATCTTAGAATGGTCATCCATTCTAATAATAAGATTTGATACATATAATGCTACCTTACCACCACCAACTCTTTCGCCTGGCTTAAGATAAGCTAACTGCTGTTGTTTCTTAGCAAATGGATTAATATCTACATCGTCTAAGATATGGTTAATACAAAGAAGAATAATATTTGCAGATTTAAGCAATGCGATAATTCTTCTAAAGATAGCTGAATTAGTTTTAGCAGATGCCGTTGTAGACATCTGGCCAGATAATTCGTCTTCGTTTGCATACTGATCTGGCATAAGCATTCCCAATGAGTCTAAGACATATATAGTAGGTTCAAATTTATATATCTTTTCTCCATTAGTATCAAGTAAGCCAGTGTCATACATATACTCATCTTTTGATTCAATTTTTAAATCATGAACCATTTTAATACGTTCAAAGAAGTTTTCTGCTGTAACACCAGAATTTCTGATAATCATTCTATCTTTGAACTCTTTACCATAGAAACCAGTAAGGTTTTCGATACGTGTTTCTACAATACCACCCTCGATACTATCATAGTATATACATGAAGTTTCAAAAGGTCTAATAATTTCACCTGCGGCTTGCACACAGAAAGTAGTTTTACCGCAACCGGATCTTCCGATTACAGTAGCCATAGAACCATCCACGATTCCGATACTATTATATGTAAATTTCATGTCGTCTTTTTGTACATGAACTACTACACCGTTTAAGAAATCAAAAGCTAAAAATCCAGTAGGATAAGATACATCTGAATCAGATTCTCTAGACATTCTAATATCTTTTGATTTACTAACAGTATTTCTAAATTTTTCTGCTAAAAGTCCCATTTATTTTTCCTCCAAATAAATTTATTTTTATTTAGAAGTTATAAATTTTATAAAAAATAAAATAGGAAGTGGAGCTTAATTACCCCACTTCCCGTATAGTTAGACTTTTTATAAAAACAATGGACTGCCATTTTTGATATCAAGATTTCTGATAATCATATCTAATCTTGGAAAATCAGATGGAGCAAAACTTCTTAAATTAAATCTCACAGGTCTGTCGATATATAATAATTGCCTGTTCTGCGAGTAATTTAATAAAGTTGTATTTAATCCAGCATCGTTCATTTCATTCAGCATACTAAATAATGCCAAAGTAATTAAACCATAAATCTCTCTTTTACTTTCTGTCATCGTACTTACATCTTTTACATCATACATGATTCCCTCAAGTAAATCAATTGCTTTGATTCTTGAACCACACACCGTATAATAGATAGCAGTAATGAGTCTTTCATATAGTATATTTAATGGTAAGGTCATAATTACATCATTAAGATTTCTCACACATACCTGAGCATTCAGGCTGGATCTACTAGCTCTTGCTAATCTATTTGCTGTTTTATCGTCAAACGCTCCAAATCCTACCATCTGCTGAATAATATCTCTATTTACAACAGATGCAAATGTTGTTAATGCTGAGATCGTAGGTTTTGTATCTCCTTTCTCAACACTTGCAAACTTGATATAATCAGTTACAAGTTTATTGCAATATACCTTTTCGATATCAGATAACGGCTGAGCATATGCTATCTCAATCATAATCTGAATAACTCTCTGATCTACAAATACATGCACTATAGATCTATATTTATTATTCGGATCTGGATCCATTACTCTCTCTAAAATATATTTGAAATTTCCACAGATTAAATTTCTTAAATCTGTATCAGATAATCCTCTATAATTAGCTAACTGAGAGAATAATACATCGTCACTTGTTTGAGTATTAATCATGTTTACCTCCTGATATTCTACTTTCTGTTTTGGCTGAGATTGTACTTTTTCAGCGAAATCTGAAAATACATTAATATCTTTAAGTTTTGGATCTTTTGCTTTTACATATTTTCTTGCATCAAAATCTTCCCCTTTTACAGGTTCTGGATTCTGAATATTCTGTATTACTTGATTGGAAATAAAATCATTTGGTACAAATGTTTCGTTGTTGCTAATTTGATTCATAGCTCTTCTCCTCCTATTACTGTACTGTATACTGAATAAATTCGGTATTTGGGTTTAGTCATAAGTATCTCTCCTTTGTTTTTTAAAATTTTAGTGGTAAAGACCATTCCAGCCTTTACCACTTTTGTGTCACTCTTATAATATATAATCGTGATTAAAATTCATCATCAATCTCTTTAGCTTTTTTATCCTCTGAAAGTTTATTAAAGAAATTAGCTTTATCAATAACAGCTTTGTTCTTTTTCTGCGTTCCAATATCAAAGTTGCTATCATCATTGGCAAATGTCTTTTTCTGCATATTACCAAAGAATGTATCTTTATCTTTATTTACCATTGCAGTCATTTTCTGATATTTATTATATACAGATTCTACTTCATCCATAGGCATTTTAGAACCTGCAGAAATAAATGCAATGAACTGATCCATATCAGATTCATCCTGAATATGCTCAAATTTATCATAGCACTGACCAAATCTTTCAGTAAGAATATCATCATAATCAATATAATCTGTAGAGTCTTTCTTAATATTGATAATTACTGCCATTCTAGTCTGACTAGGTTCATCAACATCAAGAGTTTTAGAATTATCAATCATATCAATTACGATCTTTCTAAACTGCTCTCTATTTTTAATCTTATCTTCAATTACAGCAGATTCAATAACCATATATCCATCTGTAGTAGAGATTTTAAGTAAATCTGTAGGGTCGATATTATGATCAGAATCTCTTAACTGCAATCCAATAAGTACAGAAAGCTTTTTGCAGAAATCAATATCTGCTTTTTCTTCTGCTTTGATTCTATTATTATTGCATTCTGGAAGATATTTTTTAAGTTTAACTGCCTCTGTAGCGAAGTTATTCTGTAATTCTTGGAATATTTCTACAGTGTTCTTTGTTCCTCTTACATCTTCCTGGAATCCAATAAAGAGAAATACATGTACACTAATACCTAATACTTCTCTAATATATTTTGCAAGTAAAGGAGTAGAACCTGAACCGGTTCCACCTTCAGTAGAACTTACAAGAACTACTAACTCTGTTTGATCTTCTTTTCCAACACTCAAGAACTCTTCTAATGGAATTGTACCGTCCTGGATTGAATTAGCGCATAAGTCGTAACTCATCTTTCTTTCCTTACCGCATCCGCCATAGCTATTGCTAAATTCGATAGCTGAGCCAGTGTAGTCTTTTGGAATATCTTTAAGAGTACTATTAATCAGCATGGTATTTTCTACACTGATAATATCATTTCTAACTGCGCAAATAGCAGCTTTATTTCCTCCAGCACCAATTCCAATTAATTTTGTAATCATTTTAAAAGTCCTCCTTATTTATGAATATGACGAATTGATTCATCATTATGGATATGTTTCCATATACTGTAAAATGTAATTTGATGGTATATAATACTTATGAATAAAAGGAGGTGATATAAAATGATTGAGATTATTAGTGTAGAAGACATTAAAGAAACTAAAGATAATAAGGAGGAAAAAGAATGTGAGAAAACCAAAAGACACTATCAAAATGGCAGATGAATGCATGGTAATATGTAAAGCTATAAAAGGTGACGAAAGTGAATATATCGTGCGTGTATATGACGACGGACATGTAGAATTTTTGAAATCCTTAGATTGTATGTGGTCGTTAGTCATTACGCCTAGATATATAGTAGACAAATATTTTAAAAATATAGCTAAATATATTTTTAATTATAATTATAACTTAAGCTCCACAAGCAAAATTATTAAATTCGTAATTATACCAGTTACGAGTATTACTTTGTCTACAAAACGTAACGTTATAATGAGTAAAGGATATATAGATTCTTTAGAAAAATCTATTAACGCTAAACCGAAAATAAATAAAGGAGAAAATGAAAATGATTAAAAACAATGATTCAATTGCTACCACAGGAAAAGATGAAAAATGTCATACAATTCAGGAATGCAAAGATTACTTAAAAAGTTCAAACTTAATAAAGAAGTACAAAATAGATCCGAACGATGATAGTAGTATAGAAAAGCATGTACGTCTAATGATTGATGATGCAAAGGAGCAATTTGGGAATACTTTAACAGACGATCAAGCTATGAGCTTAGTATACGATAGAATAGTACAGGCAGACCGTAGTTGTGCAATATATGGTAATAATGATCCGTATTCAGCAATAGGGATTTGTAGACCATTCTCTCAGTATCGCCCATACGGAACCGAGTTTGGATATTATCATCCATTAACGACACCACCATTATTTAATAATTACAAGGATTCTTTTCCTGAAGAAGAAAGATCATTTTATGGAAAGTTTAATACGATAAAAATGGTGTTAGAATCTGGAGATGAATATTACATCTGTGCATATAATAATGGGAATGTATATGAAAGCAAGGATTTCAATTCAGCCGCTTTATACTGTACAAGTAATTTATTAGAATACATGGGTGCTATATTTGAATTTGTTAAGTCTTTTAATGATGATTCAGAAGACAAAGTCAAGGTAGACTTAATATTGCAGTAAATATTAACCCGTCAAGTAATATTTCAAGAATTTATGAAAAGGAGAATTAAGAACATGAAAAAAGACAATTATAGCTATTTTTGTCGCGATCTAGGTTCATGCCAATCAAAAGAAAATACTAATGTGGAATATCAATATCCGCCAGCAATGACAAATTTTCCTCCCGTATATAAATCACCAGACCTGTCAATTTCTTATTTAGGATGTAATGATTTTTTATCCGGAGAGTTAAGTATAATAAAAGTAAAATTAAGATCCGGAGTAGAAAGATTCGTTTGTATGAATAATGATACGAAAGTTTATTTATCTGAAAGGTTTACATTAGATGCTTTATTTTATAACGAAGAATTATTATCTTGCATCCCATTAGTAAATGATTTTGTTATTAGATATGATAAGGAGAATACGGATAATAAAATAATATTATGTGGTATTATGGATTTATTTATTTCATACGCCTCTAAGATGCTTTTATACAAATAAGGCAATAATATGGGTAGTAAGGAATTTTCCTTACTACCCATTATTTTATTTTTTATCTTTTTCGTCTTTCTCTTCTTTTTCAGATTCGTTTAAAGGCTGGTCTGGATAATCAAATACTCCTAATCCTAAATCACCTTGTTCTGTAATAACCTGTGCCATAATTACACCTCCTTTATATATTATGATCTTGTTACTAGATTTTTCTTTTTACGTAAAGAATAATATGTATAATTATCTTTATTGATAAGATTAGACGTAATATGAGCACCTAATAAGTAAGTATTTAAAAGGTTCTTAGAAGAAGCCCCATCTACAGACTTAGGTATATCTTTTAACTTAAACATACCTGTACTACTAATCTGATTATACATATAGTTTTTAGCTTGCATATCGTCACCTCTAGACCCAGCAAATTCTTCCATAGTATTAGTTAATCCCCAAGATGCTAAAGACTCAAACTCTCTATCTGATGTCAGTGCGCCTTTATCTCTACCTACTAATCGTCCAGTCTTATTATCTCTATTAGCAATACTACTGGACCATTTATTTTTATGAGTAATAAACTGCTGTACTTTCTTAAGATGTAAATACATTACTGTACATTCTTGAGATGCTACAGCTCTACCATTCTTATCTCTGTATAATGCAGGTGTATATATTTTTTCTGTTAAAGGTACATTTATAATCTTCAAAGCTTCTATAATATCTGTCATAGAAGGATTTGTAGTACCAGTTCTCATTTGGAATCTGATTGGATATTCTTTCTTCATCCAATTCATGAATTGAGTGTCTGATAATTTGCTAAATAAATCTTTATAATATTTAGTATTAGTACCAGAAGTATCAACTCTATCCATTACTTTTATTATTAAATTCTCTACTTGTTTTCTTTTTTTAGGATCTAAAGCCATATTTTATCACTCCAGTCTTATAGTAGTTTGTCCAAGATGAACATTTGTAGTTCTATATACAGCATATTCTTCGACATATCCACTACTATTTTCATGATCAAATTTTGTGATTAATTCAAAATCTGCTTCTTCTGAAATAATTGTGAATTTAGGTTCTCCGAATCTTACAGGTAATGCTATATAAATATATTCCTGCTCTCTTGATACTACAGTAAAACCTTTTTGTTTGTTTTCGGTTAATACTCTACTTAATGAATTAATAAAAGATGAATTAATATCATGAAGTTTTTCTGTTCCATAATATATATTATTCAAGAATTTAAGTTCTGTTGTTTTAATATCAGAATTGCCATCATCACCTTCGACTCTTAATGTATAAGTCTGTGAGGATGTAAATGGTCCATCCAATGTTCTACTTCTCTTTGTAATATCAGGAATTTCTACATCATTCAAATATTGCCTTGTAAGCACTCTGAAGTTTGTATCCCATTTAAGTGTAATAGAATTAATTACACTACCGATCTCTACTATATTAGGAGTTACAGAGAAATTGGTAACTTTAATTGTAGAAGACTGTAATCTAGAGATATCATCTCTTAATTTTTTAACTTCTTCTACATCGTTTCTCCAATTTTCCAAATCTTCTTCAGTTATATCTCTTATATAAGACGGAACAGTTGGATCTTTAACAGATACTTCTATAACTCCAGAATTTCTTAATAAATTAACCAATCCAGATAATAATAAATCTACAGTAATACTTTGTGTTTCATCGCTACTAGGATTTTGTATAAGCATTTTTTCTTTTCCAGTTATAACTCCTAGTTCATTTAAATCATCTATAGTCTGAGATAATACACTATCATAATTTGCCATTATAGAGTCCTCCTACTCTCATTATTAATAATTTGTGAAGAAAATTAAACGGAATATAGACGAATCTATATTCCGTTATTATTTAGATATCTGTACGAATAATTACTTCAATAGGTATATCTATCTCTGGCTTCCAGTTATAACCCTTTAATGTAATACTTCCATCTGTTTGTGTACCATGCACAATACCAGCATCGCACCAAGCTTCAACTTGTTCCAGGGATGCAGTACCTGGAAGCAATACTTCTACATTATTCGTAGCTGTAACTCCGCTTACAGAGATAGTAATTGAAAACGGTGGGTTTCTGTCATTACCAACCCATCCAGAAGCGGGAAGGTTAGTGCTAATCTTTTTAGATTTTGTAACTACCGTTTTCATAGTATTATCTATTTCTTTAATTTTATTATTTACCGTTGTATTAAGATTCTCAACCTTCTGATCTGTAGAAGTAGTGTATTGATTAAATTTGGTATTTAATGTTTTCACAGCTTCATTAAGCTGTGCATCTACTTTATCAGTAAGATTTGAACTTAATGTATCGAACTTAGTATTTAAGTTCTGAATAGATGCAGAAACTTCATTTGTAAGATTAGTAATATCTTGCTTCATATTTGTCAAATTAGTTTCTACATTTGAAAATTTGTTGTCTATATAAGTAGCATTGTAATAAACACTATCTTTATCTGGACTGGTCGGATCACCAGCAAAAGCTTCTCTAAGGCTTTTTAAAGATACTATTCTACAAACTTTATTTATACCAACAAGAAGTATTGTCTCGTCACTCAACACTGATACAGGTTCAAGATCTTCGAGTCTTACACCTTCAATTTTGAATTGGTTATTTGTATCTGCCATTCAACTTTACTTCCTTTCATGAGATTTGTGTCCATTTATTATTAATATAAACGAATTTCACACCTTTATATTTATGTAAAGTAAGCTCTTTGGACTCCAATAATACAATATTAGAAGAGATATTCTTTAATTTTCTACCTCTACTAGATACTAATTCTATCGTCTGGCCTTCGATACCTCTATTTATGATAGATAAATCTACATCTCCAGATATATCTATATAGCAGTTTCTAAAGTCTTTAATAATAAGAGTACCATCAGTACCAGAAAGATCCTCTGTATACTTATTAGTAACCATATATCTTTCTGGATCAGAATAATCTGTAACCATTCCGAGATTAGTATATACTGATAAAGGAGTATATCCTGTATTTTTGATGGATGCGTTTACGAATAATTTAGCGTTCATATTCTTAAAGATATATCTAGTATCTTTTCCAGAGTATGAATATATGTGATTTCCTCCAAGTAATACGGAAGATTCTTTATTTGCAGAAATATTATATACTTCAAATACATCAGTAGCAGATATATTAGATATAGATATATTGGATTTTGAACCTGATCCTACAGATATTCCAGTATATCCTTTTTCTATTCTTAGATTGTCGATAGTTACATCAGAAGATGTAACAGAATTATCAATTCCGACTAATCCCGAATTATTATTCTTATATAATATTCTTACGTTGGAAATGGTTACATTTCCTACAGGAACTAATCCAGTTACAGAAATAGCTTCTCTAATATTATCGAATTTACAATTTACAATTGAAATATTGTCTGATAATACACTCTCAGAAGTATCTCCATGAATATATAACCCTTTACCAGATACAGTTGTATTGGTAAATTCTGAATCTAATATTTTAATATTAGAGCTATCAGATATTTCGATTGCATTTTCATTTTCTTTTATTCCGGTAAATTTGCAATCAATGAATTCTATATTTTTAGATTTATTAATATAAATTCCTCTACCAGAATAATTGCATTTCACATTTAAATTTCTTAATGTAATATTTTCGCAATTCTTGATATTAATAGTAGCATTCTTATCTAAGAATAATGTAGCTCCATTAAAATCTATATATTTACCATTTGGAATAGTAATATTTTGAGTTATCCTATAGATTTTATTGGATACAAACTCTATAGATTCATCTAATTTAAGCAATATTGTAATAGGCTCGATATCGTCAACATTACCGTCTCCAGTAGCACCAATTTGTTCTGGCCTAACTGATCCGTCTGGAGATAATATCGCTTTTAATACAGTTCTGCTATTGATAGGGAGAATAGTATATCCATTGGTAACCATCGCTGGAGCATAAACTACTTCGTATCTAGCAGCACCACCATCTCCACCTTTATTAAAACCTTTTGTATATGCTACGCTTCCTTCTGTAAGAGATTCTGATGCAGATAATTCTCCTACATTATCAAAAAATAAATTATCTCTTAAAACGTTACCAAGAAAATCTTCTACTTTCATTCTCTTAGTACCGTCTTTTCCTTCTATAATAACCCAGTCATATCCATTTTCAATAGTAGATTTGACTGGTAATTCTCTGATCATTTTGTATTGATCAACACTTAAAATTGACATAGTTTACCTCCTTTTAAAAGTATAAACTCATATTTTGATAAATCATGTCTGCTATATTCTTATGCATATCATCATTTGGATATAACCCATCCATAAGATATGATTCGTAGTTATATTTATTTACACAAGAATTATCATATAAATTTAATACAGGTAGATGATATTTCTTACCTATATTAATTATAGCTTCTTTATAGTCATCGAGATATATATAATTCTTTGGATAATCGTCACTATTCTTTCCGTCTCCATAATCTTGTCTTGCTCTAAACAATGGAGTTACTAAAAGAATCTTCATTGCAGGAGCATAACTAAGGAGCATTCGGATAGCATTATTCATAGATCCATAGAATGTAGTATCATTAAAATCATCTATAGTACCAAGTTCACCTTTGGCTTGATACCAATCATTAGTACCAGCAAATATTATACAATATTTACATCTATCATCTATAGAGCTAGTACTAATCTGAGTTAATATAGATTTATTTGTACATACAGTATCATCATAGTTACCAACTGTTGCATCTCCAAGAGCATGATTAGCAACTACAAATCCATATTTAGAAGATAATAGACTAGCATATGATTTAGTTCTTATAGCGCTAGAACCTATACCATAACTAATACCATCTCCATATATTAATAATTTCTCTCCATCAAATCGAGATTTATTCAATTTATTAATCTGATGCCATTGTGTAACTGTAGGCATTCCAGAAGATCTCAAAAATTTCTGAGATGCATAAATAAGGCAATAATCATCTGTAGTATCTGCTAAGACATACATAAGAGTATTTCCATATTTAGATATATTTAATGTATACTGTCTATCTATATTAGGAGTACCAGTTACTCCTTTCATTACATAATAAGATCCAGTAGCTTCTTCATCAAATATATTACCATCTTCTATAATTCCTCTATTATCATATTCGTCAGATAATAAGTAATTTGATACTTTAAATCCAGAGTTAATATCCCATACTTCATCGAAATCTACTGTATGAATTTGCGTTCTTACACCAGATCTTACATACCTTGGTCTTAACTCTAGATTATTGAAATATTCTATTTCCTGCTTTATATATACTCCAAGTTCACCAAATCTGGTAACTTCAAGTATTCTTAAATTTGTATCTTTCTCGTCATATTTAGGTAGATCTTTTACATCCGGTCCTAATAAATATATACCATCATCTATTATATTATTTACACTATCAGTAGTAATAAACCCTCTATACCTGTAGTATGGCCCTAATTTAGTAGAAATAATAGCGTTATTTGCTATATGCCTAGTTAACCATCCACCAGCTGGTACTGTAGGGATAGAAACTGGAGTATCACCAACCATAGCATCTAATACTTCTTGTGCTAAATTTGATAATTTTATTTTATAAGCATCATCAGAAGTATCTAATTCGTCAGCTCTTATTGGTACATTATTGTCTCTTTTATTAGCTAATACGTTATTAATAGGAATAAGATCTTTTACTTCTATCTTTCTAGAATCTAAATCATCTTCTACACCTTTTAATTCTTTTTTAGTAGCATAATTCTCTTTTAAATTTTTTACATCGCCTTCCATACCAGTAATAGTTTCTTCAGTTGATTTTTTGAAGGCTTCTATAATTTCATCTATCTTCTTAGATGAATATAACTTAGCTTCACCAGGAGTTTCTTCGTCTTTTATCATACTAAGAATAAGATTAAGCAAAGTTATTTTCTTCGTATCATCTTTATCTTGGATCATCAATATATCTGTATCTAAAGCTTTAAAGCGTTCTGTTAATTCTTCCAAATTAACAAGAGTAAAATCTTGATTTGACATAAGATATTTCCGTCCTTTCTTCGAAGAATTATTAATATGATGTTCCAGCTAGGGCAAAAACAAGAGGTGTACATTAGTACACCTCTTATATAAGCATTTTATTCGTTTACACATTTATTATAGAATCCTTCAAATGTCATTAATTGTAATTCGCCAGAATCTACTTTCTCCATTATATGATCAATTACATTTTCAAATGTAACCTCTTTTAATGAAGAATCTGTTCCGTATTCTGTTACATCATTAGTGAATAATGCCATGCATTGTCCAGTTTCTATAATATAATCTATCCATTCGTTAATATCTTCAGAATTATTCTTATTTCCTACCTTGATTACTGGCATACAGAAATCATTTCTTCCGAAGAAACTACAATATGTATTTTTATATATATTTTCTATACGAGCAATTTTATATCCCATAGATTTCAATATCTTACATGTATTATCCTGAAGGTTTCCATATGGTGCGCTATAAGATATAGGATTAGCTCTAAGGGCTTTAATATAACTATCAGTGAATAATAAATTGATATACTGCTCATAATCATTATCATCTTGAATAAGAAGTTCTTTATTAGGATGGCATCCATAAGGAGCTATATCCCATCCATATGTATAATGATATTTAGACAATTTAGCTTTAGCATCTTTGGTTAAAGTTGTCCCTGAATTTGTAAATATAGTACATGGAATATTTCTAGAGTATAAATAAGGATAAGTATATTCAAATCCATGATCGTATACACCATTAAAGTTTAATAACAACGTAGGCTTCATCTTTTGGTTAAAGATGATAGAAGAAATATAAATATCAGAATTATTGATCTGATCATTTCTTACTATCTCTAATCTGATAGACTGTATTGCAGCTTTATCTGGAGATCCAACTTTGATAAAGTCTTTTAATGGTTTCTTTAAACAATTCCAACCATTAATCATTTCTGTATTACTGATATTATATTGGTAATAATTTGATGGTATTACCGATGGAGAATCACTAGATAGCTTAATGATTAATCCGTCAGTGCTATCGAATGCTTTTATAATATCTTTAGATACATAGAATACCAATGTACAGAGATCGAAATTTACTGGATCACATTTGATAGTAAATTTTGGATTCGCTGTAGCTTCTAATCTTGTATGTATCTTCAATGAAGATTTTTTATCTCGGGTCTGGTCGTCTGATATAGTATATGTAGCATCGTCATCATTCTTATTAAATATAAGATCGGCTCTTGGATATACATATGTACCATAATCGGTAATTAATCCGCATTTGTCTTTCTCATCATACAATTTATCTTGCAGTTCCATACACTTGTCATATAAATATTTAGAATCTATATCATATGCAGTATATGTAATACTAATTTCACTATTAGGTATATTGCAAGATAATTCACAAGCATCATTTTTCAAACGATACTCAAATGCTCCATTAGATCCTACAATATCCTTATTTACTGTATCATTTCCATCTTTAATAACTAATGTGCCTATATCAGTTATATTAGGATATATTATATTTATAGTGCATAATCCTATAGCAATATTTTTAGGATTATTTATAACTATAGGATTACCTTTTACTGTAATAACTTCGGACAATTTATCCATTTTTATTCCAGTCAATTCTTCTTTATCTCTTAATATTCTCTCATGTAAAGATGATTCTCCATCTCTAGCATCTACCACCTCTGTATCTTTTCCTGTTCCGGCGGATGCTGATATTTGAGAAACTCTTTTATTTGTTTTTTCTAATTCCTGTTTAACAGCTATAAGTTCATCAGAAGAAATAATTTTATCTAACTTACTAGCTAAATATTTGGTTGAATAAAATAATATAGATGATGGACTCTTATTATCTCCAACAAAAGCTTTTTTGAGTTCTTCTACAGTAGCCTTCTTAGTGTCTTCTTTATCTTCAACGATGATAAGATTATTATCTTCTATATCGTTTTTTTCGAGGAGATCTTCTATTCTGGTTTCAAGATCCATATTTCACACTCCTTTACTATTAATTACTTTATTGTTTTGGATCGTACAAAATACGCAAAAAATAAAGTAATATTTACATTAATTGGAGGTAGAGGATGATGCCCTCTACCTCTTATACTACCTACTTTTTTCTAGACGTACTATTCTTTCTAGGAGTAGTACTCTTTCTAGATGTTGGTGGCTTAGTTGTCTTTTGGGTTGGTTCGTTTGGCTCTTCTTCTGCTTTGGTCATCTGTTCAATGTTTGAAGCAAGCTTCTGATTTAAATCAGAATTTGGATTATTAATAATATTATTAATAATAGAATCGGCTATTATTGCAGCCGTATCTTTGTGTTCAGCTTTGGACTGAAAATTTGCAATATCAATAATTTTATCAATGTCTTCCTTTTTAAGCTCTACCTTTGAAGCTTCTTCAGGAGTTTCGGTCTTCTCAGATTTCGTAGGCATGTCTTCTTCGGTAGATTTTGCAGCTGTCTCGACTGACTCTGTTTTTGGGATTTCTTCAGGAGTTTCGACTTCTTCTACTTTGGATTCTTCTTTTACCGGTTCAGAAATCACTTTTTCTTTTTCAACCTGTTCGGTTTTCTCTTCAGTAGGTTTCTTCTTTATTACATTAGAATTCTCTTCGAACTCTACAGTCTCAGAAACTTCTTTATCAAATGTAACTTTTGATTTTTCTTCAGGATGCAGGGTTTCAACTTCTGGTTCTTCTGTATTATATGTTTTAGAACACGCTTCACGTATTCTATCAAGCTTACTAATCTTTCGATCTAAGCTGTTCAAATTATGACTGATTCTAATACTAGAACCAATACCGTGAAGATTCGTTACTACAGAATCTCCAAAACAAAATAAGCTGCTTCTAATTTCATTCATTAAAATACTCATATTAAATACCTCCCTAAATGTGTTTTGTGTTTACGTATAATACCTTGGTTAGCCAAGTCTCTATTTAGTTTTTATATTAAGAATATATTCTTAATATCTTTCTCAATGTGATAATATATCATTCAGAACCTTAAATTTTACATTCTAAATGGTTCTTAGATATACCCGAAACATTATATTAATTAAAGCGTAAATAGACTTTTACGAGAGGAGAATAAGATGAGAGCTTTAAATTACGATTTTGGTGGATTAATAAAATCCTTGTCATATCTTGTAAATGGTAGTACTAAATCAGGTTATAATGTATCTATGGAATTAGACAAATTTTTTTCTGATTTAAAATGTACGTCAGTACAATATACAGATAATACGGATAATGAATTTTTTGGATTATACATCAAGAATACAAATATGACTCCAAGAAAAGCTGTACCTAGAGAGGGAGATTTAGACTATGCACCATGTAATTATTCTATAGAAATTGATAGCAAATTAGCTAGTATATTAAACCCTGTCGAATTAACAGCTGTTATAATTAATGAAATAAAAAATATAATTTCAGTTCAAGCATTAGAAAAATTTAGGGATGCTTTTGATTTCTATATCGGAATGAATAACCTCAGTATTAATCTAGAGCTTATGAATAATCATCCCAATTTATTCAGACTCATGTATGATGAATCTGTTGCTACATTATTATCTGTATTTAGATCTCCTACATCTGATATTATAGCTGCTGATGATTTTATGGTCGGATGCGGATTATATGAAGAATTTAATAGTGCTATGGATAAAGTAAAAAGATTAAAAGAATCTATATTTACAGATGAATTAGGGAATAAATTACTTACTATGCAATGGTATATCTCAGTAATAAATGATTCTATTACTGATACTAGATATATTTCTTCTATATTGAGAAGAGGATTTAAATTAACTGGATCTAAATTACTTAGAGCTAATATACTCAATGCTATTAAAGAACTTGAGCCAATGACAGATGCAACAGAGAGATATTATAAGTCTCTCACTGAAGCTGCTGGTAAAAAATCTTTAGCAATGCAGATTAAAGATAGTGGGTTAAGAGCTATTGAACAAGATGTATATGAATATACAATGAGAATAAAAAATATTGAAGATGAAAATGATGCCTTATTATTAATGAGACAGCTTAATAATAGAATAGCCATATTGGAAGATTATATAGCGCAAGAAGAACTTGATGAAAGAGTGTATCAGAAATGGAATAAAGTATTAGAGAAATATTATTCTTTGAGAGAATCTCTTACTAAGAAAACCATATATAAACAGAAAATGTACGGTTTATTCGCAGATTACAATGTACTTCAGCAGATGTACATGAGAGGTGAATTAAACACTGTTTATTAAAAAAGATTACCCCATATACCATATGGTATATGGGGTTCTGTTATTCCTCTGGATCTGCATCCTCGGAATGCTTTCTTTTGAATGGAGATTTAGCAGCATTCTCTTCCTCATCTACATCGTCTGCAGAAACGCCTTCGCCGTCAGGCCCGTCTGATTGCAGTACGGGGTCCTCCTGATGGTTTAACTCAGTAGAAGTATCTTCTTTTTCTTCTTCGCATGATTCTGTTTCTCCATCTTCATTAGAATCTTCTTTATTTTTAAATTGTTGTTTATTCTTTTTTCTTTTATCTGCTTCTTCTTTTTCTTCTTCCTCTTGTTGATCAAACATTTCGGATAGAACATTGAGAAGTTTATTGTCAGACAAAACATTAGCTCCTGCTTTAACAGCATAAGCTACAATTCTATTATTGATAAATATATTAGCTACATATCCGCTACCTGCACCACCAGCAAGACATATTAATACATATAAAGAGAAGTTTATATGATGCATATCTCTAGCTGCGCATATAATAACTGTAACAGGAATTGGTACGAATATTAAACCTTTTATAGATATCTTTTTCTTTTTCTTAGAAGAAGATGATAATATCTCCTTTATTAATGTACCGATAATACACAATACATATGTGACTAAAAAGCTTCCATACAAATATGAAAGAAGCTCGTTAAGTATAGATTGATCGGCATTCATAATTGGCGAAGCCTCCTTCATATCAGTTTCGATTTAGTTCTCTTCTATCGCACAATTATAGGCATTTACTAAAATTATCATAATTATTAAATAACTAGCAATTAGTATAGAGCCTAATACATACGATAGATTGAGAGAATTTCCGTGATTTACTAAAATTTCTTCTTCAGATGTATCATTGATTAGTTCTGGAAATTTTGCAGTTATTTGATCATATAAATTATATTCTTGTATTACTACTAATTTGTGGTTTCTTCGGATTACACCTTTTACAACGTCCTTTTGCCCAAATATATCACCATCATCAGTAATATATGCTGGTACAAGGAATTGGTAAGATTCTAATCCTTCTAAACCTTCTTCTTTATATATCCTTTTCAGTTGACTAAATGAAGCATTAGGTATTTTATAATGATCATTATATTCTGACATAGATATACTTTCTATAGCTATATTTCCTTTTGTTTTGGCGAATATACTCTTGATAGCAGTATCAAATAGAGGTTTGTTATATTGCCAATTTCTTTCGTTTTCGTAAGTTCTTTCCAATCCTTCTGGAGCGCTACTCATACGCTCATAATTATTGTCAAAAACTATACCGCTATTGTTTAAAATAAGAATACCATTTCTAGTATTCTTTACCCTATTTAAAGAAACATTTTTAGTTTCTCTTTCCAGAATATCACAATAATAATCTGGCTGTTCTTGGTTATCTAATTCTTGTTTTAATTCTCCCATATCTACTGAACTTTTGATTGCTTTTTCAATATTTTCGGAAACCAATTTAGCACTATTATATGCTTCATCATTCAATTCATCAATACAACTTACAATAGTTTCAAACTTCTGGTTTCTAAAACTAGAAAGAATGTCATCGTTAGCTCGTCTTAATGAAAAGAGTATATCCGTATATACTATAATGACTACCAAAAATACGCAAGTAACTATCATTAGATAGGTTTTTATAGTTTTTGGTGATTTGTTTTTTATTTTACTCATATCACATCCACCCTTATATATTTTTATTAATATGATGTTTCCAGAGCTACTTGGAGTAACTTATATATAAAACATATTAGGAGGTGGTTATTAATGACTACAGATGATATTTTGAAACAAGTAACAGATGTACTTGTGCAGAATGTAGATATTAGCATTGTAATCATTTGTCTTGTCATTGGTGCTATTCTTAAGCATCTTGTAACAAAATTTAACAATGATTGGATCCCGATAGCTCTTATCGTATGCGGTATTATCGTATCATTTGGTATTTCGGCATTGAAAGGATTTACAGATGATCCAATTCATATTGTTATTGTCGGAATTGCTAGCGCAGCTGCGGCTGTTGGTATTCATCAGAGTGGGAAAACTATTTACTTATATTCAAAGAATTCCGGCTCCGTCGATAAAAAAGAATAATATTCCATTTGTTGGTAGTGCTGGAAAGTGCTACCAACATACTTTTGATACTAAATAGGGAGGAAATATAAAATGCCGATTGATTTAAACTTATTAGAGATTGAAGGAAAGAGACAAGAGTACAAAGACTATATCGAGGAACATAGAAAAAATGTAAAAACCGTATGGTTAAACATTTTAAAATGCCCAGAATTAAGAAATATGGTTAATGCTGGGATGTATGGTAATCAAACCGGTACTGTATTTGAGCATATTATTAATCAGAATATTGATATGCACGATATGTCTAAATATAGTGAAGAAGAATTTGAGCCATATAGAAGACATTTCCATTCAGTTAATGAAAAAGAGAAAGAAGAAAGTACATTTGATTATGGAATAGCTTGGCAGCATCATAAAGATAATAATAAACATCATTGGCAGTATTGGTCAGAAAGACATATAGTAAATGATATGCCTTGGCAATATGTAGTAGAGATGTTTTGCGATCATGCTGCTATGAGTATAAAATTCGGAGGGACTGCTTTAGAGTGGTTTAACGAACAATTAGCAAATAAAGAGATAAAAGTTGGAGAGATTCAGAAAACTTCTTACCTTAAATTGGCAAAATTATACTATGATAAATATTAAAACAATAATATATTATAAATGTGTAAGGATATGATAATCCTTACACATTTTCATTAACTCAAAAACAAGTAGAAAGATCAGGAGGAAGGAAGAATGAATTACGGCGCTTAAAATATCATATTAGAGTAATAAAATCATTGTAACTAAAATATCATATTAGAATAATAAAATTAAAGTAAATTAAATATCAAATTGGCCAAATAAAAATTAAATTAAGCAAAAAGAACATATGGGACATATAAATCAAGATATTTAATACATATCAAATTAGAAAAATAAAATTAGAACCATCTAATTTATCATATGAAATAAATAAAATCAAATTGATGAACATATCCGTGTATAATAAATAATTCAGATTATTTAAAATATCATGTCATCAGAATAGATTCTAGTAAGGAGAAATATCAATATAAGCTAATGAAGTCAGTTTCATTAAATATCATGGAAGAAAAATAAAATCATGATGGAGTAAGGATCATGTTATATCAATAAAATTATCTGTATTATATTATCATAAGCTAAAAATAAATCAAAATAGCAATATATCACAGCAAAAAATAAAATTATATCAAATGAAGTATCAAAAATGGACCAATAAAATCGTTATTTTAAAAATATCATATGGAGAAAATAAAATTATGAAGATAAAAATATCTTATCGAAAAAATAAAATCATAATATAAAAAGTATCATAGAATGAAAATAAAATTATATCAGATGAAACGTCATAATGTATCAATAAAATTATGAAAATAAAAAATATCATATACCGAAAATAAAATCACTTTATAAAAAATATCATGGCATTTTAATAAAATCATGGAAATTAAAATATCATATACACCAAATAAAAATAAACCTAAGACTTTATCGTCTTAGGTTTATTTTTTCTATTTCATTTGCATTTATATATCCTATCACAAAAGTCTGATCATTTAATGAAGATATTCTGTACTTATTATTTTTTATATTACTGGAGATTGTGTACGTTCCAGAAATATTTCTGATTGGAATATTATCTGTGCTTTTCTCATATAAATTAGCACCTAATACATTTACTTTACTTCCGATATAAATATCTTTAATATTATTAACTTCTTTAATACCCTTAGATACTTTTCTAAGAGTGTCTTTTTCTCCATACACCTTATTACCTTTGCTATCAATAACCATAGTACCAGGATTCTTTTTTGATATATGTATAGCTTCATTTAAATCCATAGTTCTTAATAATGTGGAAGAATTACTGAATCTTTTTACAAAGTATATTTCAAATTTTGAATTTCTATCTATATCTATCATATTCTTATTGAACGAGAATAATCTATAAATAAATTCTTTATTTATTTCATTTAAATTGTAAGATAAAGCTATATTTAGTATATTTCCGATTGTAGCTTCATCTTCATTATATATCTTTTTCAATGTATTATACTCTGTGAACAATTTATCAGAATATAATGTAAATATTGCAGATAGTTTTCTCATTGCATCAGCATACTCGAAATATGTATTTTCCTTCAGAAAAGTATTATATGGATTCTTATTTTCTATTATAAAGTATTCTCCATATTTCCGAAATTCGTGTATCGCTATAGCGATATATACTGACGGATATACATTAGTTTCTACTGCTACTTTGATGGCATCTTCTTTAAGAAGATTTATTAAATCATTAATATTTTTTATTCTGTTCATGATGAACAACCCCCTAATTAGTATATATTTCCAATTACTAAAATGTAACGTCTAAGATGGTAATATATTATAATAGAGATCAGATATAATAATTTACTATAATTTAACATTATTGTAAAGAACTGATTAATAAAAATAAATTTTAGGAGGATAAAGTAAATGGCTTTAGGAACTCAAAATAGCTACAATAATAACGGTAGCAACAAAAATCAGAGCAATGTAAATGTATACTCACCTTATAAGATGAGCAATACTGAAGGAATTGATCCTTCAGCGATTAATTTTACGTTTTGCTTAAACATGTTAAAGATCGGTATCTCCCCTAAGAAACCGGGAGACCAAATTGCTTTCGATCATGAGAAAGCAATTGAGTGTTTTTTGACACATTCAAAAGCTGTTATGCTTATGAATGAAATTAAGGCTTTACTTAATCATGAAATCGAAGATCATTCAGTTTCTGTACTTACTGGTAAAGATGGTATGATTGAATTTAATGATGGCACATCGTTTAATTTAGATCATCCTGTATTAGTATTAAGAAAACTTGCTGAAGATGGTAAACCTGTAAGCAATTATGCTTATGAATTTAAACATGATTATCATTATACGGTAAGAGGTTATAATCCAGAGAATCCAGCTGATTTTACTAAAAAGATTTACAATCAGTTAGAGATTGATGAATTCCTTACATTACTCGAAGAGTATACGAAAGCTTCTACCGGAGCTTATGCATATTATACTCTCGAAAATGCTAAATATTCTCAGGCTAGAACTGACGGTAAAATTAATGCAATTATGGAGAAACTTGGAGTCGAGTACGTTAAAGGTGGAAACGGAGGAGGTAATTATACAAGATCTAATAATAGCTTCTTCAATAATAATCAAGGTAATACTCCATCATATAGACAAGGTAGTCTTGATGAGTTTACTGCGATGAATACACCAGAAGATTAACTGAAAGGATGAATAGAGTAGATTATTTTTGAATAATCTACTCTATTTTATTTGGTGAATTATATGGTAGATGATCATTATTTTCTAGATATTTTAATACCATTCGATCTGTTAGTAGATACAGATGTAGGTATAGTATCTCTCGTCACAGAGAAATATAATGACGCCAGATACTTCAATACTGACCGTATGGAGGTGGAAGGCGACGAAGATAATAAAATATATTCATTTCTATTTCAATATAGAAATGAACCTAATCCATTATTTCTGATAACTAAAGTAGATTTACCATTAGGAGAAAGAAATATTATAGATAACTTGTATAAAGAGTTAATGGAAAAAGAATATGTAGAAATTCTTAGACATTCTCAAACGACAAGTATATATGATATATTCAATGTAGGAAATTATGGCGGTAATGGCCCATTTAGGGTCACAGTAGTTTGCAAAAATGATTTAGACGTAGAATATCTACGTCAAATAAATTTTAAATGTAATACCATTATTTGTAAAGATAATAGTGAATTAACCAAAATTGATGTAAATAATTATAACCATATATACGTAAAGCATATAGAAGATGCTTTGGATTATAGGTATATGAGTAAAAAGAATATTTATATCGCAAATTATAGATTCAATAACGAATTTGTAGATGATCCAGATACCAAACAAATAGTATCTATTCTTAAACCAGAAATTGTCGTTGATTTGGTCAGCGACAACAAGATAAAAGTGATAGACGTCTATCCTCAACCGGAAGACTTATCAATATAAAAATAAATTTTTAGGAGGAGACACAATATGTCAACAACAAAAAGCAACATCGTTAAAAAGAAAGCATTAAGAGAAGCACAATTGGATACATTAGAGAAGATCGCTTCAGTAGTAGGAGAAACAGCAGGTCCAGCAGGATCTTATGTAATGATTCTCAATGAAGCGAGCAACAATGTATTTACAAAAGATGGCCATAAAGTACTGTCTAATATTAAATTCCTTCAGCCTCTTGAAAGATCTATCATGGAAGAAGTTAATTCTTCTACAGGATATATTGTTAAGACTGTTGGTGATGGAACTACAGCTATGACTAAAATGGCTTATCAGGTATTCGCCAGATTATGTGAATATGAAGAGCAGCATCCAGAAATTCCGAGACATACAATTATTAATTCTTTTAAAGAAGCAATCAAAAATGTTCAGGATGCTATTAAGGCAAATAGTAGAGATCTTACATTAGGAGATGTATATAAGATTTGTATGATCGCTACTGATGGTAACAAAGAAGTTTCTAGTACAATTGCAGATATCTATAATGAATACGATGCAGGTGTATTTATCGAACTTGGTATCTCTAATACAGAAGATCATACTATTGAAGTATTTGATGGTATGACTATCAATAGAGGTTATCCATCTCCAGCATTTATTAATACTGATAGAGGGGTATGCGAAATTAATAATCCAAGGCTGTATTGTTTCACAGACCCAGTAGATGACGATTTACTTATTCCTTTTGTAGGAAAAATTATATTCGACAATATTACTGGACCTATTACACAGCATAAAGAAATGATTCCTACTGTTATTATGGCGCCATCTATCTCTAGAGATATGGGTGATACACTTGCTCAGGTAGAACAGTTAATGTATGGATTTAGTGATCCATCTCAGAAACCGCCACTTTGTATTATTACAGGTTTCAGTTTAGATCTTCCATTTTATCAAGATCTTATTATGCTCACTGGAGCACCAAGTATTAAGAAATATATTAACAAAGATATCCATGACAAAGCTGTAGAAAATGGAGATGCTCCATCTATGGAAAATATCTCTGAATTCTATGGTACATGTGAAAGAATCATTTGCGATAATCTTTCTACATCTTTCATCAATCCTAAAGAATACTACAAGACAGATGAAAATGGTAACTTTATTTTAGATGAAGATGGCAATAAGATCATCGGTGGAAAATACAACGAATTAGTCAATTGGTTAAAAGCTGAAATTAAGCATTCAGAAGATAACAATGTTGATATCCCTACTGTTAATGGTCTTAAACGTAGATTACATTCATTGGAATCAAACTACGTTAAATATAGTATTGGTGGTATTGCATCTTCTGATAGAGATGCTGTAAAAGATTTAGCAGAGGATGCAGTTCTTAGTTGTAGATCTGCAGCTAATAACGGGGTTGGTTATGGAGCTAACTTTGAGGGTCTTATAGCTTCAAGCAAATGTATTTCAAATAGTATAATTGATGGTAAGACTGGTATCGAATTAGATATGTATAAAATTATATATGGTGCATTCAGAGAAGTCGTATTAACCTTATATAAATCTGTATTAGGAAATGGAGCAGAAGAAGAACTGGAAGCATCAATGAAAATTCATTTCCAGCCAATTAACTTAAGGGATCTGGATTATAAAGGTGATGTACTGTGTTCTATTGAAACAGATATTGCTATTCTTGAAGCTATCTCTAGAATTGAGACAATGATCTTCAATACAACTCAGTGCTTATTATTCAGGCCGACAGATAATGTATATCTGAGCGATGAAGAAATCGACAAAATGAAATAATTACATAACCTAGATAGAGAATATTCTCTATCTAGGTATTTTGCTAAAAGGAGGCCATAAAAATGAATAAAAAGTATAATGGATGGGTTTCTGAAACTAAATACTATCTTAACGATTCAATATTTATATATGCAGATTTAAATACAAATAAGAAAATTCTGTTATTTCCTGGTAAATATGTAGCATTAATATACCCATTCGAGAAAATGTGCCCAAATATACCATTTTCATGGTTTTATCTATCCGGAAGTCCTGTCGAATTTTACCGTGGTATTCAATACATGTTAACGTATAATTTACGTGATGATATTTATTTTCATTATACAGTGGCACAAATGTTAAATATCTATCGTCATATTTGTATTGCTGATGTAAATATTCCATATAGATATTTATCGTCAAAATTGGCATCGCTGTTCGGAATAAACTCATACGATGTTATACAATGCAGAAGTTTATTCCGGCCATTTACAATTGGCCCAGATATAAATATGGAGATAAAAATAAAAGGAGGAGCTAAATAATGAATAGATACAAAATAGAAACAAAGAAAGAATACTATTTATATGATCCAAAAATTACAAGTATAGTTTTTGATAAATTCAATAGAAATGCACCCTTTTTTATCGATACCGATCCTATTATAATTATAAATCATTATTTGGGTCGCGAAATATATATAGCCGGTAACTATAAAAAATGTTTTAGAGATAAATTTTGTGATTCTAGATTATTTTATTTTAGATTGTCTATGTATTGTAGAAGGGTAAATACTTGTGATACATTTATCTTGTATAATAGATATTATCTAAGTGAGGATTTAGAATACCATTTTACTATAGCAAATATGATAAACTTACTACTGATATATTCAATAGACGAAATGTTTTATGATATGGTAAATTATATATGCGCTTTGTATTGTCCTTTATCTCCAGATTTGACAAGAGAAGTGCATTATAATTATAAAAATGAAAATCAAAGGAGGATTTATGATGTTTAAATTACCATCACTTATTAAAAGAAAAAGACACCCAAATTTAGTAAAATTAATAGATATTCCTGCTCGTGATATCAACGATATGGATATTATGACGTATATCATATATCTTTGGGAATATAAAGATATGCATCATATTGGATATATTATTTCAAAAGCTAACGAAAGGCATTGCGATAGATGGGTATTATACGCATATTCTGATAAAAGAATAGCTGAATACTTTAGAGATAGATGCCCTGCTATTGTAGAAGAAGAAATTTTAAGTATTAGTAATAATAGAGATATAACAAACCATTTATCTAAAGCAGCTACAGGACTATATAACGGAGGTATTCCGATTGTTAAGCCAAAACAGTATTGGGGGGAAGATTGCTTACACATAGATTGGGATAAAGATGTAAATTACGCTCTTATAAATGACGTAATAAATATGTAAAAAACAAATAAGAAGGAGATTATACTTATGGCTATTATTAAAGAATATTATATACTTATTAATCGTAAAAAAGTTTTTGCACCATGTAGAACAGAAAGGAATGAAACCATTTCATGGTTTCAATGCAATCAGGCGTATCTTCGAAAACAGTATGGAGATATTTCTAAAGCAGAATTAATAGAACGAGTAACAACGGTTGAGAGTAGTATTAATATGGATCTTAACCATGTAAAATATATGATAATATGCACTCGTCCAGATACTGACGAACGTTATTACATAACCAAAACTAAAAGTGGTATGCCGATTGTAACTGAAAGTTTCGACGATATGGCCGAAGGTGATCTTTTATTTGAAAAAGAATTTTTAGCTAAAAACTATATCAAAAGACATGAGAAAACTTTAAGAGCTTTATTTAAAGAAGACGTAATAGAAACAATCAAAACTGAACCGGTATCAGAAGCTGTTGTTATTGCGTGTAGACAGAAGTTAAAAAATAGAAAGGTGGAAGATGTAATATGATCGGAGTAGAAACGTTAAATACTAGATATTATTTCGAATTAAATGGAAAGAAACTTATGCATCGAGTTGCATACGATTTCGATTCAGAAAAGAAAGCAAGCGAATACTTTCTAAAAAATATACAAATGTATAGAAATTTATACGGGGAAGATGTAAATAATTTTATATTAGTAAGAGAAGAAATAATCGCTATGCGTAGAATGATCAGACGAATGGAACCCGTTAAATATATTATAGGAGTCGATACAGAAATCGGAGAGCTTTATGTAGGAATGACTACATTAAATGAAACCGAAGTTCCATATCTTTCTCCAATTAAATCAGATATATTAAATACTAACTATTTTACTTCAAAAGAATTAGCAGAATCTGTAATAGACGAATATAAAATCGCATTGAAACCTTATTATAAAGAAACTATATTAAGTAATCTGAAAGTAATAAAAGTCGAGGAGGAGGTATATAATATATGACAAAAATTAATTATTATATTAGCATAAACGGGTATCAAATATCTTGTGGCTGTGGGGACGATAAGAATAAGGCTATATCGTTTTTTCAATGTAATAAAGAACAACTTGAAGCCACATACGGAGATTTATCAGGGGCTACATTAGTAAAAGAAATTACAGAAGTACATACTAAAGTTGAGATGAGACTTGATGAAGTTAGATTTATTTTAACTTGTACTCGACCAAAATCTAGCGGATGGAACTATTATGTATCTAAAACATCAAGCGGATACCCGATTATAGTTCTTGGCTATGACGATATGATAAAAGGTGGTCTTTCATTTTATAGCGAGGATTCTGCCAAGTTCTGGATTGAAAACCACAAAGATCAATTAGAAACCTCTGTACAAAAAAGAAGTGATAGATACTATTAAAATAATACCAATATCTTTAGCTGAAATTGTTGCGGCTAAAGAACAAATAAATCAAAGGGAGGGTTCTAAATGACATTCGATGAATATATTAATAACCCCATGGGTATTAAATCTGCGGTCATCTCCAACAGAGAGATGTACCGTAAGATGTATACAGAAAAGTTTGATAAAGTAATGGTAAGAGAAGTTGGTAAAATGGATTATCAATTATCCAAATCAAATTCTAAATACTATTGCTATTTAAAGGTACCGTCAGAGACGGTACCTAACTTCTATTACGATGTAGTAATAGAGTTCAGTGAGCCTAAAGATAAAAAGTTTGCTGATGCTTCTTTAAGAAATTATGATGTAAAATTCTTTTCCAATGATCCGGCATTTGTATTTACTTTCTGCTATGCATTTAGAAAGAATAAAATGTTTATTGATGATTATAAAGAAAAGATGTCTCCAGAAGCATTGGCTCAGAAACCAGTAGAGAAAAACCCTACTGTAAGTACGGGTTATGTAAAATCATTTTATTTTGCATATTTGATGATGAAAAAGAGAAATCTCTTTAGTAAAATTCTTTATGTGAATAAATATAATAAAAGCAATATCTTAAAAGAGATTATGCCTGCAGATAAAAAGATCGAAGCAAGACAGAATGCTGCGGAGGATATGAAAAATAAAAAACGTATTGCTAAGAATATTGATGATGCTAAACGTAGACAGGCTATGGATAAAGACTTTGCTAAATATATAAAGAAACCATCTGTAGTTATGAATACAATTAAAACTAATACAGTTAAGAATACCAGAAAAGTTAATTTTGGCATTAAAACTACTAAAAAGACTAAGAGGAAATAACAATGAGAAAACCAGGATATTACACTGAAAAGTATATAATTAGATATAGAACTTTAAACAATGAAAGATTATATCTTTCCAAAGACGGAGAAATTATGGAAGAGCCTCAACTTGATAGGGTGGCTACTTATTTCGATACATTCGAGATAAATTATGGCGACATTATAAAATTTGGAGAAAAATACAATGAAGAATGCAGATCTGATCCTATAATTAGTTATGAGATAGCTAAAATGAAAATAGAAGTGTATTTATACGGAACTCCAAATAGAGCATTTATATATTTTCCTAATAATAAGGAGGGAAAGTAATGTATAACCGTCTAAATGTAAATATCGGAGGTCGTGTATATTATATAAAACTCACATCTGTTTCAGGAAAAACTTATTATTATCATGGAGGATCATCTTTTTACCAGAGTTTAGACGAATACGTAAAATATTATGATTCATATTTTTCAATAGATCGCGATAAATTACAGTCAGATATCAATGAATTCAATAGAAACGTATATGATAAAATCTGCTCTTATCAGATTATGGAAGCCAAAGTAGAATTGCATGGACACAGAGCAAATGGATCGCCTGTACGATGTATATAAGGAGAAACTAATGGGTAAAACAAAAATAGTACTTTTAGGTACACAAAAAATATATAAAGACAAGAAAAAATCTTCAACAGTATCTGTAACTGTGTTAGGGATGTACAAAAGCTGTAATGACAGATTAATAAATATTTTGTCTGATGTTGTAACTCGCATATTAGTAGACATACCAGGAGCAATAGAGAGGATGAATAATGATAAAGATGCATGGCGAAGTCTTTATAGAGATATAGCTGATCTGTTCGGTAACGATGATTCTTTAGGAACTTCTTCTGTACTTTTACCAGACGTAGGAGAATACGAAGAAATATTGTTTATTGGAACTGTGATACCTCTCGAAAATTGCTCAGATAATGACTTGAGATTCTGGCTAAATACTCCAGAATTGATTCCGGAATATGAGGAGCAACAAAATAAATATAAACTCCCAGAAATAAAACCAAATAATACTCACTATACAAATTAATAAATATAAAGGAGGATATGTTTATAATGAGTAGAAAACGATATAACAAACCCACCAATCCAGAAGTAGAAAAGGAGTATAAAGATATGGATTTAGTAAATGAAACAAATGAAGAAGAAGTAATTGAAGAGAAAGATACAGAAGCTTTTCTGAAAGATGTAGAGAAAGTTGCAGTAAACCCAGATAATAAACAGATTGATATTGAACTTACTGTAGATGCTTTTATTAGAAAAGAACCAGACAATAGCTCTAAGATTCTTTCTGTTAGTAAACTTCTTCCAGAAGATAAGAAATATGTACCAGAAGCCTTACCCGGATATGGATTAGCATATATCAAGAAAGGGACTATTGTACGTTGTTATGAAATGGATAACGGATGGTATAGATTAGCTTCCGGATATATCTTCAATGCAAAAGTAAAAAGAGATTTGAACATAGACAGATTAATAAATATATCTGGTTCTAATGGTTTATCTAGAATTGAAGATATAAAAAAGAATTTCTAAAAATAAAACACAGTAAAGGAGATCAAAATTATGCAAGAAATCAAACTTTGTAAACGAATATTGAAAGATGAGTATGGAGAACCTGATGTAGAAATTAAAACCTATTGTGGCAAAGAAGTAAGTGCTAACGCCTTAGAGGTAGAAGCAGGAACTACTGGTTATAAAGGTGGAGATTCTGGGAACGGTTGCCGTGCATACTTTAGAATCGAAAATTTTGCAAACAGTGATTTACGCGTAAATGCATACAACAGAGGTTCTGACTTAGTGGGTATAGAAGTTACAACTGGTGGTGATACAGAACTTTATACTTTAATCGAGGCTTTAAAGTTTATCGTTAATGTATTAGAAAATGGAGAAACAGGAGCAAATGATAAATTTATTGGGAAATGATGGTAACTACATAGGAAATAACTATAAAGTAAATCTATGATTTCATGGGTAAGTAATCATAGATTTATGGTAAATAGTGTATTCCTAGACATAAAATTTACCATTAATTTCTCTTTTCCTTATGTATGGGATAGGTTAATATAACCTATCCCAGCATTTATTTTTTAGTATCGTAGAAAAAATAAAGAGAGTTTAAACTCTCTTTATTTTATTAAAGGCATTACTAATGCCTTTAATATATGCTTTTAAAGCATATTTAATTCTCTTTAAAAATGTTGCATATGCTCTTAAAAATTTTTTCATCATAATATACCTCTTTCTACCTAGTTGATGAGACTAGGATTTATAGATTATTTATTATATCACTATAATATTATATAATCAAAAAATAAAGATATTCCATATTAATAAAATAGACCTATTAGAGATATCTCTAATAGGTCTTTCTTTTTATATTTTCATATATTTACTGGGCATACTTTCAAATACATCTTCATCGTAATTATACACTCCGAAGAATTCTCCATTTAACGATACGCCTACCTTATGTCCTGTATAATTAGCATAATCCATAAATGTAACTTTTCCTTTAATATTTCTTTTGCATAATTCGTTTTCTACACTATCTAAAATCTGAGAAGGATGGATTCCTAATCTCATCTCTTCTTCCTCTTCAAAATACGCGTTACTTACCTCTCTGCAATATTCGTCATCAATGATACTCATAATTTATTCCTCCTTATTATTTTTGCGTAATTCTATTAAATCTGATACCTTTATTTTAAAGCAACTCAGTAATTCTCTATATAATGATACAATGTCTTTGTTCAATTCTAGGCCTTCGTTATTAAAAACATAGCTAAAAGCATCAACTTTTATTTCATAGTCGTTGATATTATCTTCTATATCATTAAGCATTGATTTTAATTTTGAAGCTTCAACTGTTTCGTCATGTAATGCATCTTTAAATAACTTAATATAATTATCTATAACATTAATCTGTCCAATCAAATATTTTTTTACTATTGGTCTTTTGTATTCTATAAATGCATCAACAAAAACATCGAAATATATGCTGCTAAATAATAGCATCGGGTCATCAATAATACTCATAATTTTATTCCTCCTATTATTAAAATAAAACTCGAATATAGCAATGCTATATTCGAGAGTATAAAATTATTTTTTGAATTTTAATCTATTCTTCACCGCAAATCTCAGCTTTTCCCATGTTGTATCTACATGACCATTTGGATGTATAACTAAGGAATAAGATTTTCTGTTTGCACATGTAATACTATTTACATCAACTCCAACCATCATTCCTTCATGATATGCGGGAACTAAATAATAGTGTTTGTACATGCGTCCCAATGGAGATAAATCTATTTTAGAAATATCTTCCGCATTTTTGCATTTGTTCACTTTCTTGATTATGTAGTCTCGTTTTCTCATTTTACTTTCTCCTTTTTGTATTTTTATTATAAGGTTTTGATATAAATAAAAATATAACCAAGTATAGTAATTACTATACTTGGATTATTGTTTCTTTTATTTTTTCTTTTCTTACTCCAAAATCTTTCTCTCCAGGATACGTATTTCTATGTATATAGAAATTAACTTTATCCAGAAATAAATTTTTCTTTATACGTGTTATCTTGTAGTCTGGGATGTCTGCATCAGGATATAAATGTACTTCTATATTGATTAATTGTAGATTCAGTAATAAGAATCTTAATAATGATTCATATCCAGATCCTGTTGCTGCAGCATATATATTGTTTCCCATAACGCCATCATTCATATTATATAATATAGATAATATATCAAATGGACCTTCGGCTATATGAATCTTTATAGGTTCTATAGATAAAGGATTTATCTGATTAGGAATTACATAGAATTTGCACGTATTGTCGTATTTATCAAAGATATTATAATTTACATATCTTTTAGCTATAGTAATATATACTTCACCTATATCAAGATTTCTCATATTAATAAAAGCATTATCATATGATATAAATCCCAAAAAGTTTTTGTCTAATTGCTCTACTATATTTTGATGTCTAGTTAATTTGACATTATTAGTAGCTAATAGATCAGATAAATTCAATAATATTTTCTTTTCTATACAATCTTGAAAAGTTAAATTAGTACCTAATCTATTATTTATATAATTAAGTTTTAATAATGATAAACTATCATCAGTTATACTATAATTATTCAAATAATATTTAGCTTTATCATTATATTTCATATTCTGTGATAGATTCATTATCTTCTTATTATATCTTGCTAAATCTATCGACAGATCTTGATCGAATAATCCCCATTCTAATAATTTATTTGGGGTGACTACTCCTTTAGCATGACACTTAAAGCAATTATATAACGAAGGTTTATTTCCAGATAAATCTACGTTAATATAAAAATGTCCATGCCTTTCATCGTCAGAATCACGACAATAGAAGCAGCGGCAGTTTATTTCTCTGCCGCCACTAACTAACCTAGCCCAAGGCTTAATATGATTCTTTAAAAACCATTTATACTGTTCTTCATTCATAAAGTTTCAACTCCTTTCACAAGTATAATATATACTTATTCTAAGTGTTGAAAATATTATATATTTAGATATTAAAACAAAAACAAACTCCGTTGCTGGTACTGCTGCCGTCGGGGGTGGGGCCACCATTGTAGTTGACAGCAAAGAAGCCATCGGCACCGTTGCCGTAATAAGGCGAACGAGTCCACCACATACTAGCATCTCCACTTCCATTATTCATTTTCTTTATTCTAGAATTATTATCTGTAAATATAGGAAACTTTTTCTGATTTGTTTCTGTTGGATTTTGATAGGGCCAATCATTGTTGTTAACTTCTGTTGATCCAGGTAAAAATACTATATCTTTAGAAAGTTTACCAGCGTTGGATGATGTACTGCCACCTCCTATATTAGCGTATGTATTTACTTCTTTAATTACGTTTTGTAAATCAGTAGGCATACTATTATAAATATTAATCATAACAATTTTCTTCATAGCCGTATTATTCCAACCACCGGAGTTAGCATTGGAAGTATTCATATACTGTTTATTCTCCATTAAGTTTTTCATACCAAAACATATGCCTGCTTTGCCAGATCCATCGGATTTAACAAAATGATTAAAATCCCATATCTGCAAAGTAACGGTTTCATTAAATGATCCTGATAAAGTTAAATCTATTTCGTCTCCAACTTTCCATAAAGAAGAAGCTACACCTGATTCACTGATGGCTGCTATTTGTTCCCATGTATTATTCTTCAATACAGGATCGGCAGCCAATACTTTTATAGCGTATATCATACTAGTACTATCGTTATATACTTTATCAGTACTTAATGTATAAAATCTATAATAATAAGTTTTTCCTACAGTTACATTAGAATCTGTATATGGAGTACTAGAATATTTATTTTTAGTAGTATTAGTTAATACTACAGTACCATCTTTAATACTAGTAGGAGCGCTGCCCTCTTTTCTTACTATAATAGTAGAACTCCAAGTAGATAAAGTACTACCATTATAAACAGAAGTATTAGGATCGGTCCATTTTAATTTTACATATTTATTTCCAGATACAATATATATATTAGTTACATCTCCAGGAGGAAATCCTTTGGATGAAGATCCAGATCCTCCTCCACTTATATTTCTCATTATTACGCTCATTATATTACCCCCTATATAACAAAAATTACTTGTTATATAGAGGCTTTATGCGTTTAAAATGTGGGGACAAGTTTAAATTACCTAAAAAGACCTCTATATAACAAGTTTATAAATAAACTTGTTATATAGAGTATCATTTATAAAAAATATTGTATATCGCTCCTTGTGATATACACTTTTTGTCTAACTTCATAATAATATCAAAATATATAAAGGAGGTATTAGTAATGGCTAATATTCGTTGTGATATTAAGAATGTAAGACCTCGTCCTATTAGAGGATTTCTTTCTCAGAACGGAGTCATTTTTGGTGATACTGAAATAGGATTGCCATATACATATATTATTAAAGCTATGCATCAGTCTGATGTATATGTAAACGGTAAATTAGTAGAACGTATCGGAGATGCTAGTAAGTTATTAGATGGAATGACTGTAGTAGAAACTACTCCAGAAGATGTAGCTACTAAGCTTACAGAAATTAAAGATGGTGATATTGTTTCTCTTGCTGCTGGTGAATATACAGAACCTATTACTCTTGATAAAGAATGTATTATCTCTGGTACTAAAGATACAGTTATTGCCGCTCCTATTACTGTTAATGGCGGTAATGTAATCATAGAAGGAGTAACTATGAAAGTTACTGATAAAACTATGGTTACTGCTAATGGAGATAAAGATGTATCTATCGTTAATGTAGACTTTAAGAAGGATGATGATGTAGAATGTAGAACTCTGTTAAGTCTTCCTACTAAAGGACAAACAGTTATTGATGGATGTAACTTCAAAGATCCTAACCATAAAGTATATAATGTAATGGAATTTGGTATTAATAAAGATGATTATACTAATGGTGGAGTTATTATTAGAAACTGTGTATTTGATCAGATTGGTCATAATCACATTAGCTTCTATAATGTAGTAAATGGCGGTAAGATTCTCATTGAGAATTGCGACTTCGGTTATAATGGTGGTATTCGTGTAAGTAATGTAAATAATACCGAATGGACTCTTACATTAAAAGATTGTATCTACAGAGGTTCTGATGAAGGAGATAACCAGAGCTTAGTATGCTTCCAGGATTTCGATAAAGAGAACGTACAAGATTTTACTAAGATTACTTTAATATGTGATAATCTTGTAGACGGTAATGGAAAGCATCTTACTAAGAATACAGATCCTCAGGTTGTTTATGTATATGATGATAAAACATCTTCTATACTTAAAGATAAAAATCAGCCAAGAATAATTTTTAAATAAAAAATAAAAGTGGGATGGCAAATTTGCCATCCCACTAATTGTTTGGTTAGAAACGTTTGTATTCGCAACAAGCTTTCAGCATATATACTATATCAAAAAGCGCTACATAATGATGATCAAGCTGTGAAAGTTTACATCCAAATTCATCGTAGTCCTCTATATTTCTATAGATTGTACCATGTATTACACTTTCAATAGATCTTGTTTCCATATACTTATCAATTAAGTTACATGATCTTGAAAAATCTATAGTATTGTACTTAATATCAATAATACGACGTTTAACCATATTATTTATGATCGTTAAAATCCAATCAGTATTACTATTTACAAAATCAATATATTTTTCAATATTTTCAAATGCATTGTAATTATAGTCTTTCATGGTTTGTAATGAATGATATATTCGCATTGAACCTTGACTTCCATATATCAACTTATAAGCTTCAGATAATATATAGCAAAAATTGGATGGATCATATTCGTGATTTTTTATTCTTTTAAGAATAGATAATCCAACTTCTCTTCTACGATCAGCAATAGATTTTTTACGTTCAGAAGTGCTGTATTTTATTTTTGTTTTGAATCTTTCCGCTCTTGTTGAATTTCCATCGTATATACTTTTAGATATTTTGAACTCTCTTTTCCAGTTGTTATCAATATCACGTCCATCAAGAGCCGAATGCTTTCTTGCATCATTTTCAGAAACAAATATAAACGGAGATTTTTTATATTCTGGATATTCTTCTACAACATCTTGCACTATCCCTTTACATTTATTATTGTTTGCAAATTTCTCTATCTCCGTCATTATATTTTCTGTAGTTTTTGCACCGGTTATATTATCATATTCTTTCAATACCTCAATAAAAGGTATACGATAATATCTAAGAGCATTATGATATCTAGTTATTTCATAAATTGCTTTACTAAGTTCTGCTGGAAGTAATTCTGTATTATATCTAGCCCATTCAAAATCCATAGAATATAAAGGCTGGATACACCATTTCTCGCTCCAAGGATAATATTCTGCTATATGCTCGCAAATAGCACTAATATTAATATTCTTCCTTTCTGATAATTCTTTTGTTTCTCGTAATAATGATTTCGAAAATCTCAATCTATATTCTGTTTCTTTATTTTTTAAGGCTGTACATGAATCCATTTTAATATACATAAATAAATTTGACATATATTTCATGTATTCTGCATGGATATGAGCATTACTACGAACGGAGTATTTATCACAAATATATTTTATTTTTCTTATATTTTCACTTATAGCATCATCTTTAATTCTTTTAGCTGAAATTTTCTCAGCAATAGTCTTTTTAGGTTTAGTAACTACTGCATCTGGATTAGAAAGTAACACGTTTCTATATTCGTCCCATACTATAGCAATCTCTTCTAATGATAAATTACTAGTATCAACATTACGAGCTAACGGTTTCTTTTTTACAGGTTCGGTTAATACATCTACCGATTTATTTTCTGCCAGGTAATTACAGGCTTCTTTAAAAATTTTTAAGAAGTCATTACTACCTGATATGGATTCAGGTTTATCTATATAAATATTGTAAAACGTTCCGGAATTATAAGCATCTACAAAATCTCTTATATTTCTTGATCTCCATGGGTGCCTTATTTTTCGTAACGCCTTAGCTTCCACCTGGCGAATTCGTTCTCTTGTAACATTAAATATCTTTTTTGTCTGATCTAATGTAAGATTTTCACCAAATCTATAATATAAAACTGAAGTTTCTCTTTTGGTTAGAGTTATTAATATATTATAAAGTCTCTCATATAAATCATCGGCATACGATATTGGATCAATATAATATACAGCATCTTTATTGTCTTCGGCAAATGGTACTAATTCTTTTTCAAAATCTTCTTCAAGAGCTTTCTTTTTGGAATACCATTTTGGGACGTATTTACGTCCTCCATTTTCCAAGAATATAACGCATAAATCTTGGATCTCATCAGGATCGGTTCCTTTTTCAATTAATTCCTCAAAATATTTCTCGCATCTTTTGTTTAATTCTTCGTGTGTGTACTTCATAAGTTTTCTCCTTTTCTTAGTGTATTCTTAATGTACTCTGAATAGTAAACAGCCCCTCCTGAATACTATTCATAGTAATAATATATCATTCAGAATATTTCTATTTACATTCTGAATGATTAAACATTAAATTAAAAATGATAAAGAGTAAGGAGGTGCACTAAGATGGCAATGATTTATTATCGACTTGTATCAAAAGGTGTAAAAACTATTGATCAGGTCCCTGAAAAATTCAGAGCTGAGGTGCAGGCATTACTCGATGCCGATAATAAATGACGAGCAAAATTAAATTTGCTATAGATTTACTAAAACTTGTTTTTTCAAGAAAGGAGGAATCAATTATGGATTCCATGGTTGCGATTTATGTAGCACTTATTATTAAAGGTAAAAAGACTATCGATCAGGTTCCGAAGAATCTGAAAGAAAAAGTTAAAAACATGCTGATCGATCTGGATCTGCCAGAACTTGCTGGTGTTTCCACTGAAGAGCAGAAATAATTAATCTGTATGGGAATACCGTGTTTGGTATTCCCATATTTTGCTTAAGGAGGTTTTATTATGGGTGCTATACTTGATAAATATATTAATCAGCTTCAGTCCTGGCTTGGTTATAATGAAGCCGATGGTACAGATGATATTATTATTAAAACATATAATAGTCAACGCCCATCTGGATCGTACAAAATGTCAATGGATGATCCTTGGTGCCATGCTACTATATCAGCAGCTGCATATAAAGTAGGTATTTCTGGAACTATTATTCCTAATACTTGCTATTGTCCGGATGGTATAGATTGGTTTAAATCTAAAGGACAATGGGTAGGCAGAAACAGCTCTAAATACAACCCTATACGTGGAGATATTATCTACTATGATTGGGGCGGAGATGGAGAATCTGATCATGTAGGAGCAACAGTATCTAAAGATGGAAATACACTTCAAGTACTTGAAGGTAATAAATCTGATAAGTGCTGTTATAGATATATAGATCAATATGATAGTTGTATCATGGGATATGGTAGACCAGACTATGATGGTAACGGTGGTAATACAGGTTCTACTAAAGAAGATAGAAACTGGTTACAAGAAGGTGATTCTGGTAATGATGTACTAGAAATGCAGAAAAAATTAAAAGCTATAGGCTATAGTATAGATGTAGATGGAGAATGGGGTCCAGCCACAACTAAGGTAGTAAAACAATTCCAAAAAGATAACGATCTTAATGTAGATGGTGGATTCGGTGAGTTAAGTTCAGCTAGACTTAATGTATTATATAATAATAAGCAAACTACAGTTACTCCTACTACAGATTATATAGGCAAATATGTAAAAGAGTTTGAATCTGGAAATGCTGGTCCTACATCTATCGAACATTGCGGAGATGATGGTGGATTATCATATGGTACATATCAATTTATTTGGTCTTATGATAATGAGCCTGGATCTGCTCAGAGATTCTGGGATAAATACTATGCTAATACTTATGGTAAAGCTACCTCTTATGCAGATCTTAAAAATAAATGGTTAAAAGCAGTAAAAGCTGATAAGAAAACATTTATTGATAATGAATGGGAATATGTATTAGATGGTGGAGAATATTATTCTCAAATGATTAGTACTTTAAAAGGATATTTTAATCCAAATACATTCTCTAGAGCAATGCAAGATTGTTGTTGGTCTTGGTCTGTTCATAGAGGTGGATATGGTGCTGCTACAGAGTTTAAGAAAGCTTGCGCTGCTGCTGGAATAGATGATCCACAGAAAGCAAAAGAAAAAGACTTATTAGCAGCTTGCTATGATTATAGATGGAAACATATTACTTATAACGGTAAGAGATTGACCAGATATTCACCAGATGGTGGAGAAGATAGTGAATATGTAACTATTCAAACTAAAATAGGACTTAAGCCTATAGACTATATTACTCCTAGCGGTAAATTGATCAAGAAAGTTACTACCGGAAATAATACTAGTACAGATAAACCAAGTTCTTCTGATGCTAAAAAAGAAAGTACCACTGATTTAGAAGCTTGGCAAAAGAAATGGTTAATGTCTGTGCAAAAAATAGTAGGGTTAAAAGCTACTGGAATATACAATAAAGATATATTACACTATATTACTATCTTAGATACAGGTTCTAAAGGATCATTAGTTAAAAAGCTTCAGGAGAAATTGATTCATCTTCAATATACCGAAGACTCTATAACAGGAACATATGATTCTAATACAAAGAAACTTGTAAAAGAATATCAAAAGTGGCATAGTATTACTGCTAATGGAGTTTGTAATATAGAAACTTGGGAGCAGTTATTATCAAAAAGAAAAGGTATAAAATAAAATATATAAGGGATATCCATAATGGATATCCCTTATTATTATTTAGTAGTATTACTATCTTTATTAGCATCTGTTGTCGTATCAGTATCTGTATTAGGAGTTAATGTAGATACTAATTCGTAAATATCACATACAGCTGTCTGAACTTCTGTAATCTGATCAGTATTAGAAGCCTGTTGTTCGTAAACATCGACAAGAGCAGTCTGAGCCTCAGTGATCTGATCTGTATTAGATGTCTGCTGCTCATATACATCTGCTAATGCTGTCTGAGTTTCTGTTACCTGATCATTAGTAGATGTCATATTATCAGAAGTCTCTTTGATATATGTATTCGTATCAATTTCATACATATCTACATTAGTATAGTTTGTATCTTCTCCTAATGCTTTATTAGCGAAAGAATAAATTACAGAACCATCAGCAGATAAAATACCGTCTGCTTTGGAAGCATCATCTGTAGTGATGATAACTCCATTTGTCTGTTTGAATATATATCTAGGTGTTTCGAAGTATTCAACTTTTTTGGTTGTTTTATTAACCGGAATAATAACTTTAAACATTTTTATACATCCTTTCTTAATAACGTTATTAATTATTTAATTGTTTGGGCTAGGCAAAATTTAAAAATAAAATACACTATACATATAAGTAATTGAGGACGTTTAAGTCTATTAATTTATTTCTTTTTGGACATTTAGCTAAGGGGTACAGCATTCGGCTCATAACCGAAAGATCCGGGGTTCGAATCCCTGAATGTCCATTTAAATAATAGCATAGCTTTAAAAAGCTATGCTATATCTT